>Ga0136614_10000140_pt1 | contig 29869 bp, 31 predicted proteins | sample AntDrymUQ2792106_2_FD_106643 | JGI IMG/M metagenome (GOLD analysis project Ga0136614, IMG submission 106643) | Polar desert sand microbial communities from Dry Valleys, Antarctica - metaG UQ279 (21.06) | ecosystem: Environmental > Terrestrial > Soil > Desert | place: Antarctica: Dry Valley... | reverse complement strand
TCGAGGCCCGCCTTCCGGTAGACATCGTCGATGACGCGCATGTTGGCCACCGAGTCGGACAGCGGGGTCAGGACCGGCGCGCCGTCACGGGCGGCGGCGACGAACGCCCGCAGCTGGTACGTGTACGTCGCGTCGCCCTTGACGCGCTCGCGGCGCTTCCCCGCCTTCGTGCGCACCGTCAGGCGGTGGAACGACTGGGGTCGCGCCGGATTGAGCACGCGCATCTCGCCCTCCGCGCCGGTCACCCGGACAGCCACCTTGAGCAGAGAGGCCGACCACAGCGCGCAGGTCATCTGACCGGTTCGGCCGTCGGCCCACTCGAAATCGGCCTGCATCCACCGGTCCACCTGCGGGGACCGCAGCCGGGCGCGGGCGGCGGTCACAGTGGGCTCGGCGCCGGCAAGGACCCGCAGCTGGTGGATTCCATAACAGCCGACGTCCATCACCGCGCCGCCGGCGAGGTCGAGCCGGTAACGGATGTCCTTGAACAACGGGAGCGGGATGCACATCCACGACTCGAGGCGACGCACGGAGCCGAGCTCGCCCGAGTCGACGATCTCCTTCATGCGCGCCGCCAGCGGGTGGTAGCGGTAGTGGAACGCCTCCATCACCACGAGGCCAGCCTCCTCGGCGGCCGCGGCTACCTGCTCGGCCTCGGCCGCGTTGGCGGTGAGGGGCTTCTCGCACAGCACGGGCTTGCCGGCGGCGATCGCCCGCAGCGTCCACACACCGTGCAAACCGTTCGGCAGCGGGTTGTACACCGCGTCGATCTCGTCGTCGGCGAGCAGCGCGTCGTAGGTGTCGTGGACGCGTGGAACACCGTGCTTGCGGGCGAACTTCGCCGCCTTGGCCGGGTCACGGGCGGCGACCGCGAACAGCTCGGCGTCGTCGACGTCGCGTGCCGGCTTGACAATGGCGGCCGGGGCGATCCGAGCCGCGCCGAGTGTCCCGATGCGCAGCGGCCGCTCGCTCATCCGAAACCGAGCGTCGGCGCCACGCCATCCACGACGACGTCGCGACGCGTCGCCATCGCCTGCGCGGCCGCGTCCGAGTCGCTGAGCACCACGAACCGCCGCCCGCGGATCGCGTCCACGGTGGCCTCGGCGAGCATCGACGGGTTGGGGCTCGACTCGAGCAGGGCCTGACCGGCGTCGAAGATGAACTGCGCCCCGGGCTCGTCGGGACGCCCGGGCGACTCGCCCAGCCGGCTGGGCCAGTTGCGATCGGAGTCGAAGATGTTGGTCCGGAGGAAGTTCGGGCACAGCACCGAGACCCCGACCGCCGACCCCCGCACCCCGAGCTCGTGGAACAGCACCTCGGAGAGCCCGACCACCGCGTGCTTGGTCGTGGTGTACGGACCCATGAAGGGCATCGCCGCCAGCCCCGCCATCGACGCGGTGTTGACCACATGGCCCTCGTCCTGCTCGACAAGGGCGGGCACGAACGCCCGAATCCCGTGGATCACGCTCCAGAGATTCACGCCCAGGACCCACTCCCACGCGCTCAGCGGGCCGTCCCAGGTCGGGTGGCCGAGACCACCGACGCCGGCGTTGTTGCACACGACGTGGACCGCGCCGAACTCCTCGAGCGTGCGCGTCGCGAGCGCGTCGACCGAGCCCCTGTCGGCGACGTCGGTGACGACCCCGCGCGTGTCCGCGCCGCCGTCGGCCAGCTCCTTCGCCGTGGCCGCGAGCGCGCCTTCCTCGACGTCGGCGAGCACGAGCTTCATGCCCTCGGCCGCGAACCGCTCAGCCAGGGCGCGCCCGATCCCGCTCGCGCCGCCGGTGACGACCGCGACCTTGCCCTCCAGCTGTTCCATGCGGTACCTCCCGGCGCGGACTCTAGGTGCGGTACAACTCGGCTTCGAGGTGGAAGCCGAGGCTCTGGCCGACCGCCGCCATCTCGAGGCGGTAGCGCAGCGTGTCCTCCGAGACGTCGACCACTCGGCGAATCTCGGTGACCTCCTTGGCCGATCCGGTCCCGGCGACAGTCGTGCTGGCGAGCTCGATGTGGCCGGCGCGCACCGTGCCTTCACCGACCTCGACCACGCCGCTCGGGTGGGCCACCACGAGTTCGACCCGGCCGCCGGGCTGCGGACGCCAGAAACCCACCTCGCCGTGAACGACCTCCCCCGCCGGTAGGCGCCACGTGCTCTGCGAGTACGTGAGATACGGCTTCCCCAAGTGCCCGAACCTGGTCTCCTCCCGGTACTCGAAGTCGTCGATCGTCGGGAACCCGCCCCGACCGACGCCCTGCCATTCCCCCAGCAGCACCGCCAGCGCCTCGAGATCGGGATGCAGCACAGGAGCAGTGGGCACGCGTCGAGTCTTTCCGGAAGGCCCGCCATCCGGCGACTCGAGCCGTGAATTGCGCGGGAGCGGCGAGCGTCCCGCTAGGGCGGCGGCCGGCCAGCCCGGTCGAGGATGGCCCGGCCGCCGAGCGAGCCCGACCGAGGAAGGTGACCGACGTCATCTAGCAATCCGGCCCGGGCCGGCACAGACTGGCCCTGTCACTTAACGGCGTTCACTTAGCAGGGGTCGCCCGTGCTCTCACGCCTCGGCCGGTTCACCGTCCGCCGCCGGAAGCTCGTCCTCGCCGGCACGGCGCTGTTCCTGATCGCGGCGGCGGTCTTCGGGTCGGGCGTGAGTGACCGGCGTGTCCTCGAAGACGTGGGGGCGCCGTGACGGCCGTCCGCCCCCGCACCAGGGCCCGCCGCGGCGAGGGCTCGAAGCTGCGCGAGGTCATCCTCGATGCCGCCGAGCGCCTGCTCATCGAGGCGCGCGACGCCGACGCGGTCTCGATGCGCGCCATTGCCGACGCGGTGGGTGTTACTCCCCCGTCGATCTACCTCCACTTCGCCGACAAGGAGGCGCTCATCCGGGCGGTCTGCGAGCGGAGCTTCGCCGCCTTCGACGAGGTCGTGGAACGGGCCGGCAACACCACCGACGACCCGGTCGAGTCGCTGCGCCGACGGGCGCGCGCCTACGTCCAGTTCGGGCTGGACAACCCCGAGCAGTACCGCATCCTCTTCATGGGCAAGGCGGCCGGCGTTGCCGACCCCATCGACCTCTCGAACATGCCCGGCAGCCTGGCCTTCCTGCACCTCGTCGAGGCGGTCGAGCGCGCCATCGGCGCCGGCCTGCTTCGTCCCGGGCTCGAGCCTTTCCTCGTCGCCACCGGTCTGTGGGCAGCCGCGCACGGCATGACATCGCTGCTGATCTCCCTGCCCGAGTTCCCGTGGCCCGACGTCGACACTCTCGTCGACCACGTGTGCGAATCCATGACGTACGGCCTCGGCCGCCCCGACCAAAGAAAGCAGGCCCAACCATGAGCACCGCCACCGAGAACGCCTACCTCGCCGGCAACTTCGCCCCGGTCCGGGACGAGGCCACCGCCACCGACCTCCCCGTGACCGGCTCGGTCCCACCCGCGCTCGCGGGGCGCTACCTGCGCAACGGGCCCGACCCGATCGTCGACCCCGACCCGGCGATGTACCACTGGTTCACCGGCGACGGGATGCTCCACGCGATCGAGCTGCGCGACGGCGAGGCGGTCTCGTACCGCAACCGCTGGGTCCGCACCGACCGGGCAGCGGAGGCGCTGGGCGAGGACCCGGTCCCGGGGCAGCCCGACGACGTGTTCATCGGGGGCTCGAGCGTCGCCAACACCCATGTCGTCGCCCACGCCGGCAAGATCCTGGCCTTGGTCGAGGTGTGCCTGCCCACCGAGGTGCGGCCCGACCTCTCGACCGTCGGACGCTACGACTTCGGCGGCAAGCTGCGCTCGTCGATGACCGCGCACCCGAAGATCGACCCGGTTACGGGCGAGATGCTGTTCTTCGGCTACGACATCACGGGGCCGCCGTTCCTGCGCTACCACGTCGTCGACCGTGACGGGACGCTGACGCGCAGCGAGGACATCGACATTCAGGGCCCCTCCATGGTGCACGACTTCGCCATCACCGAGCGCAACGTCGTGTTCTTCGACCTGCCGGTCGTGTTCGACCTCGAGCTGGTGGGCAAACAGCCGTTCCCGTTCGAATGGCGGCCTGACTACGGCGCCCGGGTCGGCGTCATGCCCCGCGACGGCGGCAATACCGACGTGAAGTGGCTCGACGTCGAGCTCTGCTACGTCTACCACCCGCTCAACGCCTACGACACCGAGGACGGGCGGGTCGCGGTTGACGTCGTGCGCCACCAGACGATGTTCGCCGACGACCGGTACGGCCCCGGCGACGCGTTGCCGACGCTCGACCGCTGGACGATCGACGCATCCAACGGCGGGAAGGTCATCGAGGAACGCCTGGACGACCATCCCCAGGAGTTGCCGCGGGTCGACGAGCGCCTCGTCGGTCGACCATACCGCTACGGGTACGCGCCGAGCTTCTCGCTCGGCGACGGCGGCGGGGTGCAGTTCGGCGGGCTGCTCAAGCATGACCTCCACGCGGGCACGACCGTCGAGCGCACCTTCGGCGCGGGTCAGTCGGCGGGCGAGGCCGTGTTCGTCCCCGGGTCGCCCGACGCGGGTGAGGACGAGGGGTTCGTGCTGTCGCTGGTGCACGACACTGACCGCGACGCCAGCGACCTGGTGATCCTCGACGCCACCGACTTCACCGGACCGGAGGTCGCGCGGGTGCACCTGCCCCAGCGCGTGCCCTACGGCTTCCACGGCTGGTGGGCCGCCGACGACACACTCGGGTAGCCATCGGGTCGGTACCCTGCCCCGATGGGCCTGTTCAAGAAGCTCCTGGGCGGAGACGGCAGTCCTCCCATCCAGGACGGCGTGCGCGGCACCGCTCAGGTCGTCTCGTGCTCCGGGTACCGCGGCCACGCCATCTGGCAGTCGTGCGAGATGCAGCTCGTCGTCCAGGCCGAGGGCATCCCCGCCACCGCGGTGCAGGTCAGCCAGCTCGGCCACAACGACCGGTGGCCGCGCCCGGGCATGACGCTCCCGGTGACCGTGGACCGTTCCAACCCGCAGAACGTGCAGATCCACTGGGACGAGGTGGCTTCGTCATCCGACACCGCCCGCACGACGGCCGAGGCGCTGGCGGCGACGATGCGCGGGGAGGGTGGGGGAATCTCCGCTCAGGTGCCGGGCGGTGCCACCGTCATCAACCTCTCGGGTCAGGACCTCTCGCAGCTGAGCGAGGCGAAGAAGGCCAAGCTGCGGATGCTGGGCATCGACCCGAACGCACTCGCCGCCGCCCAGGCCGGCGCCGCTCCCGGCGCGCCGGCCGAGCCCACCGATCGGGTGGCGCGTCTCGAACGCCTGGCGAAGCTGCGCGAGAGCGGCGCGCTCTCCGACGCGGAGTTCGAGGCCGAGAAGAAGAAGGTCCTCGAGAGTTAGGCGAGCGAGTCAGCCGATGAAGCGCGGTTGTGACACGACCGCGGCGGTCGGGGCGCCGCGCCTATCCGCCCTTGGCCTTGAGCGCTTCGATCAGCTTGGGCACGACCTTGGTCGCGTCGCCGACCACCCCCAGGTCGGCGATGGAGAAGATCGGTGCCTCGGCGTCCTTGTTGATCGCGACGATGTTGTCGGAGCCCTTCATGCCCACCATGTGCTGGGTCGCGCCCGAGATGCCGATCGCGATGTAGACCTTCGGCTTCACCGTCTTACCGGTCTGACCGACTTGCTTGGCGTACGGCACCCAGCCGGCGTCGACGATGGCGCGCGACGCGCCCGACGCGCCCTTGAGCAGCTTGGCCAGCTCCTCGACCAGGGGCTCGTAGTTCTCGGCACTGCCGAGCCCGCGCCCACCCGATACCACCACCTCGGCGTCCTCGAGCTTCGGGCCCTCGCGCTCTTCGACATGGTGGTCGGTCACCTGCGCTTCGCCGGCGCGTCCTGCATCGACGCCCTCGACCTTGACGACCTCACCCGCGCCGCCACCGCCGGCCTCGGCCGCGAACGACTTCGGGCGGAGGCAGGCGAGGAAGGGCTTCGGGCCACTGAACGTCGTCTTCACGATGGTGTTCCCGCCGAAGATCGCGGTGGCGACGGTCACGCTGTCACCGTCGACCTCGATCGCCGACCCGTTGGTCAGCGTCGGCAGGTCGAGCTTCGCCGACAGGCGGGCCAGCGCGTCACGGCCGTCGTAGCTCTGGTCGAACAGGATGAGGTCGGGCTTGTGTTCCTCGATCAGCTTCGCCAGCGCCGCGCCCCCCATGACCCCGGTCAGGGATGTGCCCGGGTCGGCCGCATACACCTTGGCCGCGCCGTGCTCGCCCAACTCGGGCGCGATCGCGTCCGGGCTCGAGTCGACCAGCACCGCCTCGACGGTATCGCCGAGCTCACGCGCCTTGGTGAGCAGCTCCAGGCTCGCGGTCGACGCCTTGCCCTCGTCGGACTCGGCGAACACCCACACCTTCCCGATCGGCATCTCAGATCACCTTCAGCTGCTCGAGGAACGCAACGATGCGTTCGTGGGCGTCACCCTCGTCTTCGATCTTCTCGCCCGCCTGCCGCTCGGGCGCGGCCTCGATCGACACGATCTCCTGTCGTGCGCCGGCCCAGCCGACCTGGTCACCCGACAAGCCGAGGTCGGCGACCTTGGCGTTGTCGACGGGCTTGTTCTTCGCCGCCATGATCCCCTTGAAGCTCGGGTAACGGGGTTCGACGACACCGGCGGTGACGCTGACCACCGCGGGCAAGGGCGCCTCGACCATGTCGTAGCCGGCCTCGGTCTGGCGCTGGATCGTGACCTTGCCGTCGCCGATCTCGACGTGCTTGGCGAACGTGAGTGACGGCCAACCCAACAGCTCCGCGACCTGGGCCGGGATCGTGCCGGTGTACCCGTCGGTCGACTCGGTTGCGGTGACAACGAGGTCGACGTCGCCGGCCCGCTCGACCGCCTTCGCAATGACCTTGGCGGTCGCCAGCGAGTCGGAGCCCTGGAGCTCGGGATCGGACACGAGGATGGCTTTGGCGGCGCCCATCGCGAGCGCGGTCCGCAGGCCCGACACCTCGTCGTTGGGCGCCATCGAGACCAGCGTGACCTCACCCCCGCCCGCCTTCTCGGCGAGCTGGAGCGACATCTCGACGCCGTAGGCGTCGGAGTCGTCGAGGATGAGCTTGCCCTCGCGCTTGAGGGTCTTGGTCTCGGGGTCGAGCTCCCCCGGAACCGCCGGATCGGGGATCTGCTTGACGCAGACGAGGACATTCATGCCGCTCCTGTTCCCAGAACTGCCACCCGCCATTCGGGCGAGCGATTCTGGCCCGAATCGGGCCGGGAGGGCGAAACGGCGTGGTGGCTAGGTGACGTCCCGCCGGGCGAACACGACCAGGGTGACCGCGACGAACACCCCGAGATAGAAGAGGAGGACAGCGGCGGCGCCCGGCACCGACCGGACCACGTCGTCCAGGCGCTCTCCCGTGAGCACGATCCCCAGGTTCTCGCCGAGGTACCAGGCGTTCCAGCCCGGCCGCAGGCCCCGCAGGATCTGCTCGACGATCACGATGTAGCCGAGCACGACCGCGAGGGCGGCGGTCGTGTTCTTGCCGACGGTGGCGATGGCGCCACCGAGCACCGCGCACCCACCGGTCAGCAGGGCGCCCCGCCCGAGGAACCCGGCGAGGCTGCGGTAGAAGTCGTCGTCGGCGCCCTCGGTCGTGCCCCGGACGACCGCCGCGGGGGCGAGCGCACCCGCCAGCAAAGCCTCGAGCACGAGGAAGAGGACGGCCGCGACGATGGCGGCGGCGGCGAGCTTGGCCCCGATGACCCGCAGCCGGCGGGGCTCCCACGTGAGCAGGGTGGTGATCGTCCCCGCCTTGTACTCGGCGCCGATGACCGACGCTCCCCCCAGCAATGCCATGAGCAGGAAGAGGAAGGAGACGCCGCCGACGATGGCGGCATCGCTGCTCTGGTCGAGTTCAGGGGTCCAGATGTCGGCGGGAGAGAAGGCGTCGGCCGCGTCCGGATCGGAGGTCGCGAACGCGCCGATGGCGATGATCACGATCCCGAGCAGGGCGACGAGCACGAGCATGCGCACGAGCCGGCGGGAGAGCGCCCGACGAATCTCGACCACCATGAGCGCCGTCATCCGGTCGCATCCCCGTCGGAGCGAGTCAGCTCGAGGAACACGGTCTCGAGGTCGATCTCCTCGGGGCGGAGCTCGCTGACGTACATGCGCGCGTCAGCGAGGACCTCGGTCACGCGGGCGGCGTCCTCAGCCGGGAGCTGCACCAGGATGTGGTGGCCGTCGAGGGTGGCGTCGAGATCGGCGGAACGCAGCGTCTCGAGCGCGGCCTCGAGCGGCGCGACCTGCACCACGAGCCGCGACGCCCGACCGCCCGCGAGCACGTCGGCGACGGGGCCCTCGGTCACCAGGCGGCCGCGCGCGAGGATCGCCACCCGGTCGCACATCTGTTGCACCTCGCCGAGCAGGTGGCTCGACACGAAGATCGTCCGACCCTCCGATCCCAGCCGCCGGACCAGGTCTCGGATCTCCTTGATGCCGGCGGGGTCGAGCCCGTTAGCGGGCTCGTCGAGGATCAGCAACTCGGGATCCTTGATCAACGCCGCGGCCAGACCGAGGCGCTGCTTCATCCCCAGGGAGTAGGTGCGGAAGGGCGAGCCCGCGCGCGAGCCGAGACCGACGAGGTCGAGCGTCTCGTTCACGCGCGCCCGCCCGATCCCATCGAGCCTCGCCAGCAGCTCGAGGTTGCGACGCCCGGAGAAGTTCGGGAAGAACTGCGGGGTCTCCACCATCGATCCGACGCGGCCGATCACCGTGTGCAACTCGCGCGGTCCGGCGTCGAGCAGGCGGCTCCGCCCGCTGCTGGCACGCACGAGCCCGAGCAGGCAGCGGATGGTGGTCGTCTTGCCCGAACCGTTGGGACCGAGGAACCCGAACACTCCACCCTCGGGCACGCTGACGTCGAGCCCGTCGAGCGCGAGCGTGGGCCCGCCACGCAAGCGACGGTACTCCTTGCGTAAGCCCTCGACCTCGATGACCGCCACAAAGGGGAGCCTAGGAGGTGCTCGCACTACCGTCGGGAAGCACATGTGCGCACGTGAGCGGTTCGATCTCGTCGTTGTGGGCGCCGGGCCCGCGGGCTCGGCGACCGCGATCAGCGCCCGTGATCGTGGCCTCGACGTGCTCGTGATCGACAAGGCGACGTTTCCGCGCGACAAGACCTGCGGTGACGGGCTCACCACCGGCGCGCTCCGCTCGCTCGAGCACCTCGGACTCGAGCTGGACGCGCTGCCCTCGTATGCGACAGTGCGCGAGACCGTGCTCGTCTCACCGAGTGGACGGACGATCTCGCTGCCGCACCCGCCGACGGGCCAGTACGCCGGTGTCGTACCGCGCGCCGATCTCGACGCCGCCCTCGTCGAGCTCGCCCGCCGTCGCGGCGCGACCGTCCGCGAGGGCACCGGCGTGGACGAGGTGTCCGTCGGTCCCGACCACGCGACCGTCACGCTCAGCGACGGCCGCGCGGCGGAAGCGCCGTTCGTCGTCGCCGCTGACGGTCACTTCTCCGCCGTGCGCAGGCTCCTGCACCCCGACGCGCCCGCCGACCTCGGCAGCTGGCACGCCTTCCGTCAGTACTTCCGCGGGGTCGACGACCCGAGGCTGTGGGTGCTGTTCGAGGAGGACTTGCTGCCCGGCTACGCCTGGGTCTTCCCGCTGCCAGGTGGGCGCGCCAACGTCGGCTTCGGCATCCCCCGCGGGCCCGGGGTCGACGGCAAGACCCTCAAGGCGACGTGGCTCGACCTCCTCGAGCGCGACCGGCTGCGCACGGTGCTGGGCCCGGACGCTCAGCCGGAGGATCCGCAGCGGGCGTGGCCCATCCCGGCACAACTCGAACCCGCCCGCCTCACCGACGGTCGCGTGCTGTTCGCGGGTGACGCCGCCTCGGTCGTCGACCCGATGACCGGGGAGGGGATCGCCCAGGCGTTCGAGACCGCGATCGCCGCCGGTGCCGCGGTCGCCGGTGGTGGCGACGCGCCCGCGGTCGGCGCTCGCTACCGGCGGGCCGTCGAACGCACCCTCGGCGCCGATCTCCGGCTCGCGGCTCGTCTGCAACGCGTGCTGGGCTCCGCGTTCTGGGCCCGGGCCGCGTTGCGGACGGTCGACCTCACGCCCTGGACCCGCCGCAACTTCGCCCGCTGGATGTACGAGGACTACCCCCGCGCCCTGCTGCTCACGCCGCGCCGCTGGCGGCGGGGCATGTTCACCGGCCCGGGCGCGTACCGCACCGCCTGAGCGTCACTTGACCAGGCGGTCAAGGGACGGGGACACTCGCGCGCATGGCCATCGACTTCACCCTGCCGCCCGACGTCGAAGCAACCCGCAAGCGCGTCCGCGACTTCATGGACGCGGAGGTGCGCCCGGCCGAGGAGAAGCTCAACGCCAACGCCACCGACGGCGAGCCCGACCGCGGCGACATCGTGCGGATGATCATCGAGCTTCGTCAGAAGGCGCACGAGTGGGAGGTGTGGCTCCCCCACATGCCCAAGGAGTGGGGCGGGCTCGGGCTCTCGATCACCGCGATGGCGTTCGTGTCGGCGGAGGCGGCCCGCACGCGCTTCGGGCCGTTCATCCTCAACGCCCAGGCGCCCGACGAGGGCAACCAGCACACGCTGCTGCACCACGCCAACGACGACCAGAAGAAGCGATATCTCGAGCCGCTGCTCGAGGGACGGGTTCGGTCGTGCTTCGCGATGACCGAGCCCGAGGTCGCCGGCTCCGATCCCACCGGCATCCGCACGATGGCCGTCCTCGACGAGGCCAACGACGAGTGGGTGATCAACGGCCACAAGTGGTTCATCAGCGGCGCCAAGGGCGCGTCGTTCGCGATCCTCATCGCCAAGACCGACCCCGACGCCGACCCGCCCCAGGCGTCGAACTCGGCGTTCATCGTCGACCTCCCCGCCGAAGGGTGGGAGATCGTGCGCGACGTCAACACCATGGCCGGGCACGGCAACCACTGCGAGATCCGCATCACCGATCTGCGGCTGCCGTCGAGCCAGATGCTCGCCGAGCGCGGCCACGGCCACCTGCTCGGCCAGGCACGTCTCGGGCCGGCGCGTCTCGCGCACTGCATGCGCTGGATCGGCCAGACCGAGCAGGCGCTCGAGATGCTCATCGACCGGGCCGAGCGCCGGCAGCTGCACGGCGCGCCGCTGGCCGAGAAGCAGGCGATCCAATGGATGATGTCGGACTCGGCCATGGAGCTGTACGCGGCCAAGCTGATGGTGCTGCACGCGGCGTTCAAGATCGAGAACGAGCAGCCCTTCCGTCAGGAAGTGAGCTTCGCCAAGCACCACGTCGCGAACATGCTCTGGAAGGTGGTCGACCGCGCCATCCAGGTGCACGGCGCGCTGGGTTACTCGACGGACACGCCGCTGGAGTCGATGCTGCGCCACGCCCGCTCGGCCCGCCTGGTCGACGGGGCCGACGAAGTGCACCAGGCCCTGATCGCGAGGAACCTGCGTCAGGTGTACGCCGAGACCGGCGACACCCGCGGCGCCACCGGAGACTTCGACTTCTAGACAACCCGCGCCGTAGGGGCGCGCTTACCGGAGCGGAACGAGGTACGACTCGACCCGACGAATCTTGTCGCCCGCGAATGTGAAGACGTCGCAGAAGCCGAACCGACGGAGCGCACCGCTCTTGTGGGTGGTCTCACCGTTGCCGATCGCGACCACGGCGTCGGCCTCTTCGATCAGGCGATCGACGGTCAACGTCGGGCTGCCCACGAACTCCTCATTCTCGATCTCCTGATCGAATGCGTCCTTGCCCGTGAGATGGGCGTGTCCGGGTAGGTCCCAGGCGACGTCGTCAGTCAGGCAGGCCAGGATCTGTTCGTGATCGCTCCGCCGGAACCCCTCGAAATACGCTTCGACGACGTCTTTGCGTGATGACACGTCGCGACCCCCTAAGTTGGCGGTGGCGCCGCCACCGTGAAGTGCGGGTGCAGGTGGGCCGTGTCGTTGTATCGGCGCAGCGCAACCTGATCCCCGACGACGACGATGTGGCTGATGGACGCGTTGTCGGGCCCCACGAACGCGAACGGGCGCGACCGGGTGGCGGCGGCGAGCACCTGACCGATTACCCCACCATGGGTGACCGCGACGACCCGCTGGTCCGGATGGGCGGCATCGATGCGTCCGATCGCGCCTGCCACTCGCGCGGCGAACGCGTCCTGGTTCTCGGCGCCGGGGATGTGGTCCCAGCGCTCCTCCTCCATGGCCCGAACGAACGCCGGGTCCTGTTCGGCGGCTTTGACCCGGAACAACCCACCCTCCCACTCGCCCAGGAACACCTCCCGTAGGTCGGGCTCGACCCTGGGATCGATGCCGAGGCGACGCGCCAGTGGCGCCGCCGTCTGGACCGTGCGGCAGAGCGTGGTGACGTAGATCGCGTCGACGTGCTCGCCGGCCAACCGGTTGGCCAGGCGCTCGGCCTGCTCGATGCCTACCGGATCGAGGGGCGGGTCGCCGTGGCCGTCGACGAGCGGGAACGGCGTGTCGGGATCGGCCGGCGCCGACTCCCCGTGGCGCACGAGCAGGATCTCGGTGGCGCCCGGCGGCGCGACGAAACGGTGCTGCCGGTATTCGGTCTCGCCCACGGGCGGGAAGGCTACGCGTGCGCGACGCTGGCCTCTGTGAGTTGGGATCCCGAGCTCGAGGAACTGCAGCGCCGCACCGAGCTGGCGGCGCGGATGGGTGGTCCCGACAAGGTGGAGCGCCAGCACGCCGCCGGGCGGCTCACCGTGCGCGAGCGCATCGACCGGCTCCTCGACCCGGGCTCGTTCCACGAGGTGGGCGCGCTCACCGGCCGAGCCACGTACGAGGACGGCCACATGGCCGACTTTCGACCCGCCAACTTCGTGATGGGTCGCGGTCGCATCGACGGCCGAACCGTCGTCGTGGGCGGCGACGACTTCACCGTGCGGGGCGGCGCCGCCGATGCGTCGATCTTCCAGAAGCAGGTCTACGCCGAGCGCATGGCCAACGAGCTGCGCCTGCCGATCGTGCGGCTGGTGGACGGGTCCGGTGGCGGGGGATCGGTGAAGTCGCTCGAGACCGAGCGGCGCAGCTTTGTGCCCTTCAACCCCGGGTGGGAGTGGGTGGTCGACAACCTCTCGACCGTGCCGGTGGTGGCGTTGTGCCTGGGATCCGTCGCCGGCCTCGGGGCGGCGCGTGTCGTCACCAGCCACTACGCCGTCATGGTGCGGGGCACGTCGCAGCTGTTCGTCGCGGGACCACCGGTGGTGGCGCGCCTGGGTGAGGACGTCGAGAAAGAGGAACTGGGTGGCAGCCCCATCCATACCCGCAACGGGGTGGTGGACGACGAGGTCGAGACCGAGGACGAGGCGTTCGGACGCGCCCGCGCCTTCCTCTCCTATCTCCCCGCGTCGGTCGACGCCGTGGCCGACCGCGGCCCCACCGATGACGATCCGGGCCGCCGCGAGGAGTGGCTGCACGAGGCGATCCCGAAGGACGCCCGCAAGGTCTACAAGGTCCGCGACATCGTCGATGCCGTCGTCGATCAAGGATCGTTCCTGGAGCTCGGGCGCCGGTTCGGCGGTCCCGCGGTCACGGGGCTCGCGCGGCTCGACGGTTGGCCCGTCGCCGTCCTCGCCGGGGACCCCTACCACTACGGAGGCGGCTGGACGGCCGACGCGTCGCAGAAGGTGACTCGGTTCGTCGACCTCGCCGACACCTTCCACCTGCCGGTGGTGCACTTCGTCGACAACCCCGGCTTCGTGATCGGAACCGAGGCCGAGAAGGCGGCGACCATTCGCCACGGTGCCCGCGCCCTCGCTGCTATCTATCAAGCGACGGTGCCGTGGTGCTCGGTGATCCTGCGCAAGGTGTACGGCGTGGCCGGCGCCGCCCACCAGAACGCGTCGCGGTTCTCCTACCGGTTCGCGTGGCCGTCGGGTGACTGGGGCAGCCTGCCGCTGGCTGGCGGCATCGAGGCGGCGTACAAGGCCCAGCTCGAATTGGCCGACGATCCGGTTGCGCTGCGGGCCGAGATCGAAGCCCGGCTCGAGGCGGCCCGCTCGCCGTTCCGTACCGCGGAGGCGTTCATGATCGAGGAGATCGTGGATCCGCGTGACACCCGCCGGTTGCTGTGCGAGTTCGCGGGGCTAGCCGCGCCGCGACGCCTCCCCGGGCCCACCGAGCGCGGGATGCGTCCGTAGTGCCGCGCGTCACGTAGACGAACCGGACCAACCCCCGTACGGTGAACGAAGCGAGCGGGGGGTGCTGCTCATGACGCAGTCGCAGGAAGCGGATCTCGACTTCATCAGCGCCGCGATAACGCCGGAGTTTCGGGACGACCCGTACCAGTTCTTCCGGCTGCTACGCGAGCACGAGCCGGTCCACAAGACCGCGTTCGGCGTCTACCTGCTGACCCGCCACGCCGACGCCGCGGTTGCCACCCGTGACCCGCGGCTCAGCAACGACGAGCAGAATTCCGACCTCTACCAGGCGTTCATCGAGGAGAACGGCGAGCCGCGCGGCATATTCGGCGACGAGATGGGCCAGGCCGTCCTCCTCTTCCTCGACCCGCCCGACCACTCCCGCCTGCGCGGCCTGGTGAGCAAGGCGTTCACGCCCAGGGTCATCGAGCAGCTCCGGGCCCGGATCGAGGAGCTCGTGAGCGGACTGCTCGACGCGGTCGAGGAACGGGGCGACGGCCGAATGGACGTCGTCGCCGACCTCGCCTATCCGCTGCCGGTGGTGATCATCTGCGAGCTCCTGGGCGTGCCCGCCGCCGACCACGTCACCTTCCAGCAGTGGTCGCACGACCTGGCCGCCAGCATCGACCCGCAACCCCTGCGAACACCCGAGCAGGAGGAGCAGATCCGCGCCGCCGCCGAGGCGTTCGTCGAGTATCTGGAGAAGCTCATCGAGCGCCGCCGACGCGAGCCCGCTGACGACCTCCTCAGCGCGCTCATTGCTGCCGAAGAGGAAGGCGATCGCCTGAGCGAGCCCGAGCTGCTCGCCACCGCCCTGTTCCTGCTGATCGCCGGCCACGAGACGACGGTGAACCTGATCGGCAACGGGACGCTCGCGTTGCTGCGGCATCCGGACCAGCTCGACCGTCTGCGTTCGGACCCCTCGCTCGACCGCAACGCGGTGGAGGAGCTGTTGCGGTTCGACAGCCCGGTGATGCTGACCCAGCGGATCACGTTGGAGAACTACGAGATCGGCGGCACGACGATCCCCGCCCACCAGCAGATCATCCCGCTGCTGGGCGCGGCCAACCGCGACCCCGAAGCCTTCCCCGACCCCGACCGGCTCGACCTGGGACGGGAGGGTGCCGGGCGTCACCTCGCGTTCGGTGGCGGCCACCACTTCTGCCTGGGTGCGGCGCTGGCGCGCCTCGAGGGTCAGATCGCGATCGGCGCACTCGTGCGCCGGTTCCCGCACATCGAGCCCGCGGGCGACCCGGTGCGACGGGAGACGTTCACCTTGCGCGGCCTCGAAAGGCTGCCGGTCGCGGTCGACGGAGTGTGACGCGCGACACCAACAGTCCTGTCAACCGCTGTTCGCGCGTCGCACATGCTCCGGTGACGGATCGCACACCTCCCGCCGTTACGGTCGTCCCATGCATCCGACACCGACGTGCAAGTACATGTCGCGGGTCATCGACCTCCCGGTCGACGACGCGGCGGCCGCATTCCATGCGTGGACACGCGACGCGCGCGGAGACCGACTCGACGTCGTCTCTGGCTCGCTCCGCATCGACCGCATAACGAACGGATCGGCGTTCCCCGGCCACGCCCTCGGGCCGGTCGCCCGCGCGTACGGCTGGGTGCGTACCCGCACATTCGCGTTCGCGCGAGTCGAGATCGAGCTCAGCGCGTGGTCGACCACGCGATCGGAGGTCGGCCTGCGCTACGCCGGCCGGCGGCGCCCCGGCTTCGTCGCCGCCGGGGCGTACAACCAGGTCGGGCCGGATGTCATCGAGATGATCGCGGCCGCCCTGACCGCGGGAGCCAAGGTGGACGCGGACCGGCGGGCTGCCTGAGCCGCCTCGTCAGGCGGGCGGCGGCTTGGGCGGCTTGTACGCGAGTCGCATCATTCGGTCCCATCCCCGGTCGGTCAGCAACGCCCGCGTCACGAGGATCATGCGCCCGCCCACCGTCACCCGGTACCGGGCCCGGGGCGACCGGCGCTTGATGGCGCGCTCGATCACCCGGGCCACCGACTCGGGTCCCGCCGACATCATCGCCATCGGGCCCTCGTACGCGCCGGCGGTGCGCTCGGCGACGCTCTTGCTGAGCTCGGCGTACGGGCCGTCGCCACCGTGCTCGGTCACGGTCGCTACTGCGGTCTCGCCGAACTTCGTGCGGATGATCCCCGGCTCGATGATCGACACGCGCACGCCGAACGGCTTCACCTCGAAACGCAGCGCGTCGCTCATCGCCTCCACCGCCCACTTGCTCGCGTGGTACGGGCCACCACCGGGAAACACGAGCCGACCCCCGATCGAGCTCACGTTCACGATCCGCCCCCACCGCTGCGCGCGCATCTTCGGGAGCGCGAGCTGGATGAGTCGGACCATGCCGAAGAGGTTGGTGTCGAACTGTCGACGCCATTCGTCGATCGGCACGCCCTCGACCGGGCCTTCGAGGCCGAAGCCGGCGTTGTTCACCAGCGCTCCGACCGCGCCCTCGGCCGCCTCCACCTCGGCGACCGCGCCCCGCACCGACTCCTCGCTGCTGACATCGCAGGCGAGGAGCTTGCAGCCGGCCGCGCCCAGATCGGCGATCGTGTCGGGCTTGCGGGCAGAGGCGTAGACGGTCCAGCCCTTGCGGGCGAGACGCTCGGCGGTCGCCCGGCCGATGCCCGACGAGCACCCCGTCACCAACACGGCTTTCGAGATCTCGCGGTCAGCCATGCCGGGCACGGTAGCGGGGCGCGTCAGCCGAGGGCGTGCTCCAGCGCGGCGTTGAACGCGTCCGGCGCCTCGAGCATCGGGTAGTGGCCGATGCCCTCGAGCCGCACCAGGGTGGCGTCGGGGCGGGCGGCGTGCAGGCGTTCGGCCATCGGCCACACCGCGATCGGGTCGGCGTCACCCCACACGATGGTCAGCGGCGAAGCATGCCGTTCGATGGCGCCGTACCACCGGCTCTCGTGCCGGCGGCGCTCCTCGATGTAGCGGATCGTCCGCGGGAGCAGACGGCTGCCGCCGTCGTGGACGACGAGCTGCCCCAGCGCGTCCAGTTCGGCGTCGTCGACGGATGCGTCGGGAGCGAGGGTGCCGCGCAACGCGGCGGCAATGGCGCCGCGATCGGGTGCCAGCTCCTCCGACAACATCTCGTCCGGTAGCGCAAGCAGGAGTTGCTGGCCGTCGGACAGCTGGACCAACTCCATGTAGATCGACCCGTTCGTGATCACCCGCCGCGACACCTCCCACGCGAGGTCGCCGTCCAGGCTGCGGGCCAGGAGCTCGGCGCCGACCGAATCGCCGAGGTCGTGCGTCACCAGCGCGACCTCGGCAAGCCCGAGCTCGGCGACGACCGCGGCGACCACGTCGGCCTGCTCGAACAGCGAGTACCGCCGGTCGGGCTTGGCCGAGAGCCCGAAACCCGGGTAATCGGGGATCACCACCCGGCGCCGGCGGGCCAGCGTCTCGAGCGCGCCCCGCCAGTCGTACGAGCACGTGGGAAAGCCGTGGAGCACGAGCGCGGGCTCGAGCTCCTCGCGCTCGGCGGCGCGGTCGACGACGAAGACCCGCTCCCCCGCGACCTCGTGGTACGAGCCCTCCCGCTCCCACTGGCCCACCGCATCCACCGCGCTACTCCTCCTCGTCGCCGGCGTCGTCGTCGGTCGTGCCCACCGGCGAGCCGTGGTGGATCACCATCTGCCAGCGGTCACCCTCGCGCACGAACACGTTGGTGGCGGCGACGCGGGCCCCGGACAGCGGCACGTCGCCCTCGTCGCCGTCGTCGGCCGCGCCCGCGGCCTGGAGGATGTTCTCGTCGAGCGTGACCCAGGCGGTGTCACCGACCACATCGACTCGTTCGTCGGTGAGGACGAACTGGATGAACGGGGTGTGCCGGAAGATGGCGTCCCACGACCCCGCGACCTTCCCCCAGCCCGAGAGCCGCGGCCATCCCGGGTGGGTGACACTCGCCCGGTCGGTCCGTTCCCATACCTCGGCCATCGCGTCCAGGTCGCGGGCCTCGAACGCGGCGTAGAACGCCGAGTTGGCGGCGCGCACTGCCTCCACCATGTCGGACATCACGCCATCGTCGCGCGTGCGGTTAGTCGCCACCTCCGTCACCGGGCGGGCCGCCGCCTCCACCGCCTGGTGGGTCCGGTGGAGGTGGCGGAGGAGTCGTCTCGACCGGCACCGGTGGCGGCGCCTCGACCGGGCCCGGCGGCGGCGGCTCGACCGGGGCCGGCGGAAGAGGGGCGGCCGTGGGATTCCGCCGCGGCGGGAACAGCCGCGGGTCGAGACGGCCGAGCTCGCCCACCGTGGCCGGCGGCGGCCACAACCAGCCGTTCGGCGCAGAGAACTCCGTGGCCGCGACATCCTGGAGCGCGGTCGCCATGAACTGCTTCCAGATGCGGGCGGGGTACGTGCCGCCGAAGACCTCGACGCCGCCGACGTTGGTCATCGGAACGCGAGCCACCGGGGACCCCATCCAGACCGACGCGACCAGCTGCGGTGTGCCGCCGACGAACCACGCGTCGGCGTTGTCGTCGGTGCTGCCGGTCTTGGCGAATGCGGCCCGGTCCAGCTTCGCAGCCGTGCCGGTCCCGCGGTCGAGCACGCCCTTCAGTACGTCGATGAGGGTGCGGGCGGTCTCCTGCTTGATGGCCTGGTCACCGGCGGGCTGATTCTCGAACAGGACCGTGCCGTCGGGGGCTTCGACCTTGGTCACGAACACCGGATCGTGATGCACACCGTCGGCCGCGACGGTCGCGACGACATTCGCCATCTCGAGCGGTGACGCCTCGGCGGTTCCCAAGGTGATCGAGGGCACCACCGGGATCTCCCGTTCGATGCCCATCTGGTGGGCGACGTCGACCGCCTTCTGGGGTCCGAGGCCAATCATGAGTCGGGCGTAGGCGCAGTTGATCGAGTTCTCGGTCGCGGCGCGCAGGGTCATGGTCCCGGCGCCGGTCCCACCCGGTGCCCAGTCCTCGGAGCCGGAGATCTTGAACGAACAGCCGGCAGACCCGTCGACCAGGTCTTCGGGTGAGTACCCGTTCTCGAGCGCGGTCGCCAGCGTGATCACCTTGAACGTCGAACCGGGCTGGCGCGCTCCCTGGGTCGCCAAGTTGTACTGGGCCAACTCGAAGTTGGGCCCGCCGACGATCGCCTTGACCTGCCCGGTGGCGGGGTCCATGGCCACCAGCGACGCGGTGAACTCCGACGGCGGCAGGATCGTGTCGACCGCCGATTGGGCCAGCTCTTGGAGCCGCGGGTCGAGAGTGGTGTGGATCCGCAGGCCGCCCTGGAGCACCTTCTGCTCGCGCTCCTCGGCGGTCGCCCCCAGACGTTCGTCGGCGAGGAGTCGGCGCTGCACCTCCTCGACGAAGTAGTTGTCCGGACGCAACTCGGCCGGCGGGCGGTAGATCGAAGGCACGAGGGGGGCCTGCCGGGCGAGGTCGGCTTCGGCCTTGGTGAGGTACTCCTCGTCGACCATCGCGTCGAGGACCTCGTTGCGACGCTCGATCGCGACCTCGGGAGAGTCGTACGGGTTGGTGGCGGCGGGGCGGGCGATGAGACCGGCGAGGAGGGCGGCGTCGGCGGCGTTGAGCTGGTCGAGGGGCTTGCCCGCGATGCGCTCCGCCGCGGCCTGGACGCCATACGCGTTCTCACCGAAGTACACCGTGTTCAGATAGGCAAGAAGGATCTCCTCCTTGCTCAACTCGAGGTTGAGCCGGTAGGCGTAGTTGGCCTCCCGGATCTTGCGGCCGATGTCACGCTCAGGGGTGAGGATCCGGTTCTTGACCAGCTGCTGAGTGATGGTCGAGCCCCCCTGCTCGACCTCGCCGGAGTCGAGGTTCGCCATCAACGCGCGGGCGGCGGCTCGCAGGTCGATGCCGGCGTTCTCCCAAAAGGTGCGGTCCTCGATCGCGATGACCGCGTCGATGACCACGCGCGGGATCTGATCGAGATCGCTCACGCTGGCGCGGTTCTGGCTCCCGAGCTTCTCGAGTTCGGAGCCGTCGGCGGCAAACACCACCGACCGCTCGGGAAGGATGCTGAGCCGCTCGGCGACGCTGATGTCGTCGGTCTCGCCACTGTCGAAGAGGGTGGCGGCGCCCGGGATCAGGAGCGAGCCCGATACGCCGAGTGCTACCCCGCCGACCAGCGGCACTGCGACGATCCCCTGCCACCGCGGCCGGTCCCGGCGCGGGAGGCGGGGGGGCGTCGGCCGGGCAAAGCGTGAGCGCAGGGTGGCCAGGCCCGAGCGAGGCTCGAAGTGGACCAGCGAGCGGGCGCTTTTCCAGCCGCGGTTCGCTGCCCCCCGTACCGACCTGGCCGCCTCGATCACAGTTGCCGCATCGACCCGGGTGAGCGCCCGACTGGTCGGATGCTTACCAATGAGGTGCGAGTGTGCCGCGTGGCGGGAGGGATATCGCGCAGCCAGCGCTCGAGGTCCGGGCGTCGACCCCGCCACCAGCGGTCGACGGCTGCGCCGAATTGCGCGCCACGTCGGCGCAGCCGGTCCATGGTCAGCGGTGCCGCACTCCGTCGCCGTTCCCGTTGCCGTTCCCGTGCCCGTTGCCGTTGCGCTCGGCGGGAGCGATCGCGGCATCGTTGTCGACGGCGGCGAGGGTGACCTCGAGTCCGCCGACCAGATCGGCGAAGAGGTTGTAGAGCGCGGCGGCGACGACGGTCAGTACCACGAGAATGGCCGTGAGGCCGAGCCCGATGAGGAGACTCGCCCAGAGCAGGGTGCCGGAGATGAATCGGAAGCCCTCAAAGCCGAGATCGTCCATGAAGCTCTCGAGCTCGCCCACGACCCCGACTGCGCTGGCCACGATCCAGAGGACCAAGGCCGCGACCAGGGCCACGACGAGACCGCAGAGGTAGAAGCACACCGAAACCCGGGCGACCGAGCTCAGTCGGATGTCCCGCACGCGTCGCCGCTCGACCGGAGCGCGCTGATCGTCGGGCGGCGCCGGTACGAACGGGCCGGTCCGCGTCGATCGGCCGGTGGGGGGTCTCTTGCTGGTGAGTGCCTCGCTGGTAAGTGCCATGCGGAACGGGGGATACCCCAGCTGTGCGGTCGGCAAACGGCCTCCGGCACCGGGTGAGCCATCATGCGGCCGTGCCTGCTTCTGCTCCGGTGCCGCACCGCGTCGACACCGGCTCGATCACGTTGGTGGCATACGGCTGGGGCGGTGACGGCCCGCCGGTGCTCCTGGCGCATGCAACCGGCTTCCACGGTCTCGTCTGGGCGCCGGTAGCCGAGCGGCTGGTGGCGGCGGGCCCGCGGGTGTGGTCGTTCGACTTCCGCGGTCACGGCGACAGCGACCGGTCACCGGGGCTCGACTATCACTGGGACCGGTTCGCCGAGGACATCCTCGCGGTCGTGGAGCAGCTCGGGCTCGCCGGCGATCCTCGGTTGCTCGCCGCCGGTCATTCGAAGGGGGCCGCCGCCCTCCTGCGGGCGGAGCAAGAGCGCCCCGGCACGTTCGCGCGGCTGTGGTGCTACGAGCCGGTGCTGTTCGCTTCGGACGAGCGACTCGAGCCCGACGACGACGATCCGATGGCCGAGGGCGCTCGCCGCCGCCGGGCGGTGTGGCCGTCCCGCGCCGCCGCCCACGAGTCGTACGCCCCACGCGCACCGTTCGACGCGCTCGACGCCGACGCGCTGCGCGCCTACATCGATCACGGATTGCGCGACCGCGACGACGGCAGCGTCGAGCTGAAGTGCGCGCCCGAGGACGAGGCGGCCGTCTACGCGATGGGGGTTGCCAACGGCGTGTACCAACGATTGCGGGAGATCGGGCGCCCGGTGCTCGTGGCCTGCGGCGAGCACACCGACGCCATCGTGCCCAAGCTGGCTGCGATGATCGTCGAGCGGCTCCCCCGCGGCCGCCTCGAGGTCATGCCCGGCCTCGGCCACTTCGGCCCGCTGCAGGACCCGGCGGCGGTGGCGGCGTCGATCCTCGGGTTCGCCGGCGTCGACGACTGAGTCAACTGGCGCGGATCCCCTCGAGCACCGACGACCAGCGCTCGGGGTCGCGCTTGTACGGCGCGTGGAAACTGATGCGGTCGACGACGTCGCCATAGCGCTCCTGCAGCCCGGCAGGCACGGCCTCGGGCTCGGCCACCACCGCGAACGTGCCGAGGATCTCGTCGTCGACGGCGTCGGCCATCTTCACCCACTCACCCAGCTTCGAGAGCCGGTTGAGCTCGTCCTGCAGGTCGCCCCAACCGTGGAGGTCGAGCACGGGGCGGTACGAGGGGGTCGAGCCGTAGAACGCGATCTGCTGCTTGGTCGACTGCTTCGCCCGGTCGAACTGCTCTTCGTCAGTGCCGGTCACCACGAACATCGGTCCTGAGATCGTGAAGTCACCGCGTTGCTTCCCGGCGCGGGCCCAGCCCCGCTCGAGCGCGGGCAACGTGACCTCGCGCAGGTACCGCCCGGTGGTGAACCCGTGGAGCTGCATACCGTCGGCGACCTCCCCCGCCACCTCCGTCATCCGCGCGCCGACCGCGGCCAGGAACACGCGCGGCGTCCCGTGGGGGTTGGGGCCGGGATGGAACATGGGCGTCATCAGAGTGTGGCGGTAGAAGTCACCGCGGAAGTCGAGCTTCTCGCCGTCGTTCCAGCACGCCCAGATGGCGCGGATGGCCAGGATGAGCTCGCGCATGCGGGCGGCCGGGTGCGACCACTGCATCGCGAACCGCTTCTCGATGTGCGGCTTGATCTGGCTGCCGAGCCCGAGGATGAACCGGCCCTGCGAGAAGGCCTGGAGGTCGTAGCCCTGGTTCGCCAGCGTCATGGGGTTGCGGGCGAACGCCACCGCGATGCCGGTGCCGAGCTCGAGCCGGTCGGTATGATCGGCCGCCAGCACCAGGGGGAAGAAGGGGTCATGGCTGGTCTCGGCGCTGAACACGCCGTCGTAGCCGATCTCCTCCAGCTCCCGGGCGGCTTCGCCCGCCCCGACCAGTCCGCCCGCCAGCACTCCGTCGACCTTCATGACGCCGCAGGCTAAGCCGCTCCACGACATCCGCGTAGTTGTCACACCCCCTCGGTATGGTCCCGGTATGGGTCTGGCGGTACCGGTGCGGCTGTCTCCGAGCTCGGTCTCGGCATTCAAGGACTGCCCTCAGGCGTTCCGCTTCTCGTACATCGACCGGCTGCCCGAGCCACCGTCGGGGCCGGCGAGCAAGGGGACGCTCGTGCACCGGGCGCTCGAACGCCTCATGCTCCGCGACGCAGCCGACCGCACGATCGACGCCGCCCTCGCCGACCTCGACACCGCGCGGGTCGAGCTGGCCGACGACCCCGACTTCGCCGACCTCGAGTTGAGCGACGCCGAGTGGGCCGCGTTCCACGCCGACGCCGAGCTGTTGGTACGGCGCTACTTCGAGCTCGAGGACCCGCAGTCGGTGCGCCCCATCGGGCTCGAGCTCAAGCTCAGCGCCGAGGTCGGACGGGTGACGCTGCGGGGCTACATCGACCGCCTCGAGCTCGACGCCGACGGCGAGCTCGTCATCACCGACTACAAGACCGGCTCGGTGCCGTCCGAGATGTACGAGAACACCCGGCTCGCGGGCGTGCACATCTACGCCTTCCTGTGCGAGCGGATGCTCGGGCGCCGCCCCGCCCGGGTCCAGCTCTACTACCTGTCGAAACCCGAAGCGATCATCGCGACCCCGAGCGCGCAGTCGGTCGCGGGGGTCGAGCGCCGGACCACCGCGGTGTGGAGCGCGATCGCCCGGGCGTGCGAGCGCGACGACTTCCGGCCCAGTCCCGGTCCCCTGTGCGACTGGTGCACGTTCAAGCCCTACTGCCCGGCGTGGGGCGGCGACCCGACCCAGGCGGCCGAGCTGCGGGGTCCGGGCACGATGATCGAGACCGAGCTCCCGCTCGCGCCCGTCGCCACCCCCTGACGTCCGTTCCGCCGACGGGCCCTCACTACGCTGACGTGATGGCCGTCGCCGAGCTCCCGGCCGCGCGCCGGGTCTCGGGGCGCCGGCGCTGGGTTCCACCGTGGCCCCGTGCCGGACGCGTGCTCGCGGCCGTGCGCGCGCTCGACGACCGGGTCGACAACTGGGTCGAACGCCACCGCAACCCCCGCCTCGATCCGTTCTTCTACCGGCTGTCGAGCGCAGCCGACCACGGACTGCTCTGGACCGCGCTCGGCGGGCTGCGCTCGGCTCGGGCGGGTGATCCCGTACCCGGGCTCCGGCTCGGCGCGGCGATGGGGATCGAGTCCGCGCTCACCAACGGACCGATCAAGGCCTGCTTCCGCCGCATCCGCCCACCCCACCAGCCCGACGGTCCGCTCCCGTACGGCATGCACCGACCCCGGACGAGCGCGTTTCCGTCCGGGCACGCGACGTCGGCGTTCACCGCGGCCACGCTGCTCTCGCAGGGCACCAACCTCGGTCCGCTCTACTTCGGTCTGGCCGGACTAGTGGCTTCGAGCCGCGTGTACACGCGTATGCACCACGCGTCCGACGTGCTCGCGGGCGCCGCGCTCGGCCTCGCGTTCGGGCAGATCGCCAAGCGGCTGTTGCCGATGCACCCGCGATCGGGGCCGCCGGGCACGGGGTAGCGTGAGGGCGCATTCGCCAACGGGAGGTCGTCGTGGCTCGCCAGATCACGGTCAGCTGGGACTATCGCTGACCGTTTGCGCGCAACGCGCACGAGGCGGTGGTCACCGCCATCAGGAACGACCAGCTCGGGGTCGACTGGCGCTTTCTCGCCTTCTCCCTCGATCAGGCCCACGCGGAGGAAGGCGAGACCCCGGTCTGGGATCGCCCGCCCCTCGAGCGGGGCACGGGCGTGCTCTCCCTCGAATGGGGCCTCGCGATCCGTGACGCGTTCAACGATCGGTTCTTCGACTTCCACGTGGCGATGTTCGCCGCTCGCTTCGACGACGGTCGCAAGACCGGCAAGGAGCAGGTCGTGCGCGATGTGGCCGCCTCCGCCGGCCTCGACGTGGACGCGGTGGCCGAAGAGGTGGCGAGCGGCCAACCGCTCAAGACGCTGGCCGCCGAACACACCGAAGCGGTCGACCGGTGGGCAATGTTCGGTGTCCCCACGTTCTGCGAGGACGACCAGGCGGTCTTCGTGCGGTTCATGGACCGCAACCGGGTCGACGACCTGGAGCGCATGCTCGAGCTGCTCTCCTGGGACCGGCTCAACGAGTTCAAGCGCACCCAAATCGCTCGATAGCGCGGCAGCGCAGAGCTGCCATCGAGAGATGCACCGCCGCGATTGCGCGGGAGCGGCGAGCGTCCCGAAGGGCGGCGGCAGGTACCCTGCCGCCGAGCGAGTGCGACCAGGAAGGAGGCGGATCACGCATGAGGATGAGTGACGCCGAGGCGATCATGTGGGCAGTCGAGAAGGATCCGGCCCTCCGCTCCGACTTCACCAACATCACCGTCCTCGACGGTCGCCCCGACGAAGGGCGGGTGCGGGCGAAACTCGACGCCGCCCTCGATGAGATCCCCCGGCTGTCGCAACGGGTCGTCTCCCCTCCCCTGCGACTGGCCCCGCCCGAGTGGCGCGACGACCCGACGCTCGACCTCGACTACCACCTGCGCAAGGTGGGGGCGCCCGCCCCCGGCGGGACCCGCGAGCTCCTCGACGTCGCGGCCGCGTTCTCGGCCGCTCCGCTGGACCGCTCGCGACCGCTGTGGGAGTTCACGCTCGTCGAGGGACTCGAGGGCGGCCGCAGCGCGCTGCTCCAGAAGGTGCACCATGCCGTGACCGACGGGGTCGGGGGGTTGAAGCTCTCGCTCAGCCTCGTCGACTTCGAGCCCGACCCCGCCCCGGCGGAGCGCCCCACCCTCGGCCCCGCGCAGCAGGCTGCCGCCGACGCCGCCGAGCACGAGCCGGTCGATCCCGTCAATCGCACGACGCCACTCGATGTCCTGAGTGACGCATTGACGTTCAACGTGCGCAACAGCCTCGGGGCGGCGCGCCGCGGCATCGACACCGCCGGCCGCCTGCTCGCGCACCCGGACGAAGCCCGCCGCGGGATCGCCGACGCCGCCGCGCTGGCGGCGTCGGTCCGTCGCCAGGTCCTCGTGACGGAACCGTCCCGCTCGGAGCTGCTGCGGCCGCGATCGCTCGGTCGACGTCTCGAGGTGCTCCGGGTACCGCTCGAGCCGGCCAAGCGCGCCGCGTCCGCGCTCGGCGGCAGCCTCAACGACCTCTTCGTCACGGCGGTGGCAGGCGCGCTCGGGAGCTACCACGACCGCATGGGCGAGCCCTGCGACGAGCTGCGCATGGCGATGCCGGTCAACCTGCGCACGGACAAGGGCGAGGCCGCCGGCAACAACTTCGCGCCCTCACGCGTGCTCGTACCGGTCGGACCGAAGGAGCCGGCGGCGCGCTTCGACGTCATACGTGAGCGTCTCGCACAACTGAAGCGGGAACCGGCGCTCGGCGCGGCCGGATCACTGGCCGGCCTGCTGGCCGCCCTCCCGACCGCGCTGCTGGTCACGCTCACGCGCAGCCAGGCCCGGACGATTGACTTCGCCACGTCCAACTTGCGCGGCAGTCCGGTCGACCTCTACGTGGGCGGCGCCCGCATCGCCGCCAACTACCCGATGGGGCCGCGCACCGGCTGCGCGCTCAACGTCACGCTGCTCAGCTACACGGGCTCATTGGACCTGGGGCTCAACCTCGACCCCGCCGCGGTGACGGATCCGGCCGCGCTGCTCGAGTGCCTCGACGAGTCGTTCACAGCCTTGCTGGCCAGCTAACTCCCTTCTTGCGTCGCAAACTCACGTCAGGTGTGGGTTTGCGACGCCAAAACGGATGAGTTAGGGCGCGAGTCTTCCCACGGGCGGGAGCTCGGCGAAGGCGTCGGCCCACTCGTCGTAGAGCGGGTCGCGCCACTCGTCGTGATCGCAGTCGGAGGCGACGTCGGCGACGTAGAGGTGCAGCGTCGGTGCATCCTCGGCCAGTTCGGTGAGCTCGTAGACCCGCTCGTGCGCGAGCGCGGCCTCCAGCAGATCGAGGAAGGCGACCACGGCCAGGACGCGGCTGCGACAGCCGGGACACGCCGAGACGGTCGCGGGCTCCAGCCCCCGGGTGAGCTCCAGGAGCAAGGTGGCCTCGAAGCTGTCGAGCTCGACCCGCTCGCCGTCCTCGTCGACGAGCGCGAGGGACTCGTCCGGGAGGGGGTGGCCCGGGAGCGGGGAAACGGCCACGCCCGGAAGCTAGCCCCACCCGGCCGGGACGGCGGCGGCCCGGGTCGGAGGCCTTCTAGGGTCTCGAACCGTGCGGGCCGTGACGGTGGTGGACGGGAAGCTCGAGTGGCGGGAGCATCCCGATCCCGAGCCGGGGCGGGCCGAGCTGCTGGTGGCCGTCCGGGCCGCCGGCCTCAACGGCGCCGACATGCTCCAGCGCCAGGGCCTCTACCCCGCGCCTCCCGGCAGCCCGCCCGACATCCCCGGCCTGGAGCTGGCGGGCGAGGTGGTCGCGACCGGACCCGGGGCCGTGCGCTTCGCCGCCGGCGACCGGGTCATGGCGGTGGTGGGCGGCGGGGGCCAGGCCGAGCTGGCGGTCGTGCACGAGCGCACCGCCCTCCCCGTCCCCGACGATCTGCCGTGGGCGCAGGCGGGCGGCTTCCCCGAGGTGTTCACAACCGCCCACGATGCACTGTTCACGCAGTGCGGGCTCGGTCTGGGCGAGCGGGTTGTCATCCACGGCGCCGCCGGCGGCGTCGGCATCGCCGGCGTGCAGCTGGCGGGGCTGGCGGGCGCCGCGGTCACCGCCACCGTGCGCAACCCCGAGCTCCGCGACGAAGTCGAGGAGATCGGTTCGCGAGCGGGATGGTGCGAGGTGGTCGCGCCGGACGAGTTCGTCGCGTCCGGGCCGTTCGACGTCGTGCTCGAGCTCGTGGGCGCGCCCAACCTGGCCGACGACCTCGAGTCGCTCGCGTCCGGAGGCCGCATCGCGGTGATCGGCGTGGGCGCGGGCGCCGTCGCCGAGCTCAACCTCCTCACCCTGATGGGCAGGCGTGCTCGCATCCACGGGTCCACGCTGCGGGCGCGCCCGTTGGAGCAGAAGGCCGACGCCGCCCGCCGGATCGAGGCCCACGTCCTGCCCCACCTCGGCGCGGGCGACCTGCAGGTGCCGGTGGCGGCCACCTACCCGATGGCCGAGGCCGAGGCCGCGTACGACCGGTTCGCGGCCGGGGGGAAGTTGGGAAAAGTGGTGCTGGTCAACGCGTAGAATTAGGACCGGCAATCGCGAGCAAGGCGGGGCCACGGTGCCCATGACGAAATGGCAGGACGAGGTCGAGGCCTCCAAGGACGAGGCGTTGCAGGCGGTCGATCTGTACGACCGCCCCGCCGCCAGCCGCAGCGTCGGGAGCTTCTTCCTCCACATGCACCGCGCCTGGCTCCACCTGCTCCGGGCCCGGTTCGAGCGGGACGGTCACGACGACGCCCGCAAATGGGACCTCGCCCGCGGCGTCGACGAGCGCTGGGAGCCGAACGACCCGGTGCGCAAGAACCTCGAGCTCACGATCGCGCTCGGCGATCGCATGCAGCACCGCGACGAGGAGGCGGTGGGTGCGGCGACGACCGGGTACGCCCAGGCGATGCTCATGAACTACGAGGAGGAGCTCACCTCGACATTCGGCGCCGAGCACAGCATCGCCGACGAGCTCCGGTTCCCCGTCTACATCGCCACCTTCACGCCCGACGGCGTCGACCGCATGATGCGGGCCCAGGAGTCGCTCCCCAAGGAGCTGGGCAAGCTCCTGACCGACTCACGGGAAGAACCGGTCGCCTCCGACCAGCGCTTCGAGTTCCGGCTCCATCTCGTCCCCAAACAAGGCCCGAGGCCCGAGGCCGACGTGTCCCTCACGTTCCTGCGCGAGGAGGAGCTGAGCGACGAACAGCGCGAGACCCTCGCCGGCATCGACCCCCAGGGCATGGTCATCGTGCGGGAACGCCACCGACCGGTGTCGAACGTCGACAAGATGAAACCGGGCGAGGCCGCCCGCAAGATCGACCAGAGCATCCCGTTCCGGTTCAGCCTCTACTACCACTTCATCCTGGCGTGGAAGCGCCTCGAAGTGCGGCCCGACGGCGGGGCGAAGTTCCCCGAGCGCACCGACGAGCGCTACTGCGTCTACGACGCCGCCCACCACGACTACCTCTACACCGACGCGTTCGTCGACCTCGTCATCGACCAGATCGGCACCGCCGAGGGCTACGAGGAGTTCTTCGGCTTCCCACCCCAGGAGAAAGCGGAGAAGCCGACCAGCCGCTGACGACTCAGCCGATCCTGACGACGATCTTGGCGGTCGGAGTGGTCGGGAAGGTCGTCGACGTCGGCGGTGAGGCCGTCGTCGTGGTCGTCGATGTCGTAGTGGTGGACGACGTCGACGACGAGCCGGACGGCGATGTCGTCGTCGTGGCAGTCGTCGACTCCGGCGGCAGCAGCAGCGGCAGCGTCGACCCGTCGAGGCTGAACGGCCGCTTCGAGCTCAGGCCGATGACCCACTGGATCACGCCCTCGGAGCCCTGCACGATCCGAGCCTCCTCGAGGTAGTTCATGCCCGACGGCGCGATCGACTCCGGGCCGGTGTAGGTCGGCTCGGGCTCCGCCCCCGGCGCCGCCGGGGCGAACACCGAGGTCTTGGTAAAGCGAAGCACCAGGTAGGCCTCGCCGGCGGGCTCGAACTCGTCACCCGACGTGAAGTCGACGAACGGGCCCTCGCGGT
>Ga0136614_10000139_pt1 | contig 29888 bp, 36 predicted proteins | sample AntDrymUQ2792106_2_FD_106643 | JGI IMG/M metagenome (GOLD analysis project Ga0136614, IMG submission 106643) | Polar desert sand microbial communities from Dry Valleys, Antarctica - metaG UQ279 (21.06) | ecosystem: Environmental > Terrestrial > Soil > Desert | place: Antarctica: Dry Valley... | reverse complement strand
TGCGCCAGATGCGGACTTGCCATGTCGGTGTGCACCAGCACGGTAATCACGAAGCCGCCCGATGTGCAGCGCGACAGCGCTTCCTGAAACACGACGTTGGTCGTCATGTCGGCGCCGGCGCCGCCATCGTCGGGCGGATACATCAACCCGAGCCAGCCGAGCGCGCCCACTTTTTTCAACACATCGCGCGGCGTGAAGCCCGCTTCATCCCACTCGAGCGCGTGCGGCTCGACTTCGCTCGCCACAAAGCGCGCGACCTGCCGGCGCAGGTCGTCGTGCTCAGGACGCGTATGGGCGCTGACACTCATTGCATGCAGCTCATCACATCCCGCTCATTGCATCCCGCACTTAAATTCTGCATTTACATTCCGCATTTACATTCTGAACACGCCGAACTTCGTCTCCGGAATCGGCGCGTTCAACGCTGCGGACAGTCCGAGCGCTAGGCACATGCGGGTGTCGAGCGGGTCGATCACGCCGTCGTCCCACAGGCGCGCGCTGGCGTAGTACGGGTGACCTTCGTGCTCGAATTGCGCGAGGATCGGCGCCTTGAACTGCGCTTCTTCATCTGCGGTCCATGATTTGCCGCGCGCTTCGATGCCGTCGCGCTTCACCGTTGCCAGCACGGAGGCTGCCTGCTCGCCGCCCATCACATTGATTCTCGCGTTCGGCCACATCCACAGAAAGCGCGGCGAGTAGGCGCGGCCGCACATGCCGTAGTTGCCGGCGCCAAAGCTGCCGCCGATGATCACTGTGAACTTCGGCACCTGCGCGCAAGCCACTGCGGTGACCATCTTGGCGCCGTGGCGTGCGATGCCTTCGCTCTCGTATTTGCGCCCGACCATGAAGCCGCTGATGTTCTGCAAAAACACGAGCGGCACCTTGCGCTGGCAGCACAGCTCGATGAAGTGCGCGGCTTTTTGCGCGCTTTCGGAAAACAGGATGCCGTTGTTGGCGATGACGCCGACCGGCATGCCCTCGATCCATGCGAAGCCGGTGATCAGCGTCGTCGCGTAACGCGCCTTCCACTCGTCGAACTCGGAGGCGTCGACGATGCGCGCGATCACCTCTCGCACGTCGTACGGGCGACGCGTATCGGTCGGAATCACTCCGTATAAATCCGCAGGGTCGAGCTTCGGCGGCCGCGCTTCGCGTTGTTGCTGCGCGGCCGGCTTGACGTAGTTGGTCGTGGCCACGATGCGGCGCGCGAGTGCCAGTGCGTGCGCGTCATTCGCCGCGAGATGATCGGCCACGCCCGACAGCCGCGTGTGCACGTCGCCGCCGCCAAGATCTTCGGCGCTGACGATCTCACCGGTCGCCGCTTTGACGAGCGGCGGCCCGCCGAGAAAGATCGTGCCCTGGTTGGCGACGATGATCGACTCATCGCTCATCGCGGGCACATACGCGCCGCCCGCGGTGCACGAGCCCATCACGACGGCGATCTGCGGAATGCCCGCGGCCGACAGCGTCGCCTGATTGAAAAATATGCGGCCGAAGTGTTCGCGATCCGGGAACACGTCGTCCTGATTCGGCAAATTGGCGCCGCCGGAGTCGACCAGGTAAATGCACGGCAACCGGTTCTCACGCGCAATCTCCTGTGCGCGCAAGTGCTTCTTGACCGTGACCGGGTAGTACGTGCCGCCCTTGACGGTCGCGTCGTTGCACACGATCGCGCACTCGCGACCCGCCACGCGACCGATACCGGTAATGATGCCGGCCGACGGCGCCGCATCGTCGTACATGCCATACGCAGCGAGTTGCGAGAGCTCCAGAAACGGCGTGCCGGCATCGATCAGCAACTGCACGCGGTCGCGCGGCAGCAACTTGCCGCGTGCCGTGTGTTTCTTGCGCGCCTCGGCGCCCCCGCCGGCCGCGATCGTCGTGACCTTGTCTTTCAAGTCGGCCACCAGCCCGCGCATCGCTTCCGAATTCGACTGAAACTCGGGTTGGCGCGGATTAAGCCGCGTTTCGAGAATACTCATGGTCATATGTTAGTGCGAAGGCCGCGCGGCTGACCTCGGATCACTGCTTACCGAACAGAGTTGCCTCGGTCCAGCCGAGCGCTTTAAGGTCGTCCATCCGGAAGTGCGTTTCACTCGGCATCACGAATTCGTCCAGCTGCGGCGGCTTGATCGACGTGCCGGACAGCATTGCGTGAGCCTGGCCGCGATGATGAATCTGATGCGTGAACAAGTGCATCAGCACGTGACGCGCTAAATCGCGCTGAACGAAGGTGTCGCGATTCATTTCGATCAGGCCATCAAGCGCGGCATCGTCGGCCGCGTCGCACCATTCGATCAGGCGTTGATCGGACTTGATCTGTGCCTCAGCCAAGTCGCGCATGGTGTCGTACGGCGTTTCCGACTCGAACGCGCGCCGCATGTCGGTCTCGCGATGCAGCGCCGCGACGTAGTACCAATCGACGATCAGGATGTGATTCAGCGTGGCCCACAGGCTCGGAAAAAAACTCGTGCGCGCAGCTCTGAATTCTTCGTTCGTCAACTCGCCGCAGGCACCGTGCAGCCGGTGATTGGCAAGTCGATTGGCGTGCGCCAGAGTCCGAAGATGATGCAGCAACAAGCTCATGGCGACGGCATTACCGACACGCCGGGCGCCGCCGACACTCGCTCGAGCCACGCGGCCACCGCAGGGTAGGGCGCGACGTCGAACCCGCCTTCATCGGCCTTGTGCGTGTAAGCGAACAGAGCCAGATCGGCGATCGACAGTGCGTCGCCGGCGAAGTAATCACGTTCGGCAAGATGGCGATCCATCACGCCGAGGGCCGCATAGCCGCGCTTTTGAAGTTCCGGCAGGCGCGGGTCGTCGGCCTTCTTCAGGAACGCGCGGATGTAGCGTGCGACCGCGATCGCCGTCTCATGGCTGTATTGCTCGAAGAACATCCACTGCAGCACGCGCGCGCGCTGAAATTTGTCCTCCGGCACCAGCGCTGTTCCTTCACCCAGGTACCACAGGATCGCGTTCGACTCGGGCAGGTACGTTTGCCCGTCGACGGCCAGCACAGGCACTTTGCCGTTGGGATTCATTGCCAGAAACGACGGGGTTCGTGTTTCGCCCTTTAGCGTATCGATCTCGCGCCACTGGTACGGCACGCGCAGGTGCTCGAGCGCCATTTTTATCTTGTGGCAATTGCCGGACGACGCCATTCCATAGACGACACAATTCATGACGCGCTCCTCGCTGCCCGAGAAGCGAAGTTTGCCACTGCCGGTATCAGGCAATATTCAGCGATGAGCACCGTGCCCGGTTCGGTCGGCGTCGTGGCGCCGCAGTTGTTTCGATTCGATTTGCCGCTGAAGTTGTCGAGCGGTGCGACCATTGCCGGCTACTCGTTGATGGTTGAAACCTATGGCGCGCTGAATGCCGAACGCACCAACGCGGTCCTGATCTGCCACGCCCTCAACGCTTCGCACCACGTCGCCGGTGTGCATGCGGGCGACCCGGACACCGCGGGCTGGTGGGACAACATGGTCGGGCCGGGAAAGCCGATCGACACCGGTCGCTTCTTCGTCGTCGGCGTCAACAACCTTGGCTCATGCTTCGGCTCGACGGGGCCCATGTCGATCGATCCTGGCTCGGGCCGGCCATACGGCGCGAGCTTTCCGGTGGTGACGGTCGAGGATTGGGTCAACGCGCAGGCTCGGTTGGCGGACCACCTGGGGATTTCGCGCTGGGCTGCCGTGATGGGAGGTTCGCTCGGCGGAATGCAGGCGCTATCTTGGACGATTCAGTACCCGGAGCGCATCGCGCACTGCGTTGCGATCGCTTCGGCGCCGAAGCTGTCGGCGCAAAACATTGCATTCAACGAGGTCGCGCGCACTGCGATTCGTTCCGATCCCGATTTTCACGGCGGCGACTACTACGCGCACGCCACGGTGCCGAAGCGTGGCCTGCGGGTGGCACGGATGATCGGCCACATCACGTATCTCTCCGGCGAGGACATGGCCGAAAAGTTCGGTCGCGCGATGCGCGAGGCCGACTACCAATTCCACTACGAAATCGAATTCGAGGTCGAGCGCTACCTGCGTTATCAGGGCGATAAATTTTCCGAGTATTTCGACGCCAACACCTACCTGCTGATCACCCGCGCGCTCGACTACTTCGATCCAGCCAAGGCGACCGGGGGCGACCTGGTGGCGGCGCTGGCGCCGGCGCGTGCGAAGTTTTTGCTCGCTGCGTTCACCACCGACTGGCGGTTTCCGCCAGCGCGCTCGCGCGAAATCGTCGAAGCGCTGATCGACAACGGGCTCGACGTCGCCTATGCGGAGATCGACGCCCCGCACGGGCACGATGCCTTTCTGCTTGATGACTTCCGCTATCACCGCGTGGTGCGCGCGTACTTCGACAACATCGCGGGAACATTTCAATGACGGCAACGAGCAGAGGCTCCGCGCCCCTGTCTCCCGTGGGAGAGGGGGGACGGGGGGGTGAGGGTGAGCTGAATAATCGCTTCAGCGGAGAGGGTGCGCCGAAGGCGCGCCAGCTCCGCATTGACCTGCAGCAGATTGCCGACTGGATCCGGCCCGAAAGCCGTGTGCTCGACCTCGGTTGTGGGGACGGTGCGTTGCTCGCCCACCTGCGCGAACACAAGCGCTGCCAGGGATACGGCGTCGAGATCAGCGACGATCATTTGGCCGAATGCGTGCGATCGGGCATCAACGTCATCCAGTCGAATCTGGACGCCGGGCTGCGCATGTTTGCCGACGCCATGTTCGACACCGTGGTGCTGTCGCAAACACTGCAGGCAGTGCACAACGCCGAGGGCATTTTGCGTGAGATGGCGCGCGTGGCGCGCCAGGGAGTCGTGAGCTTTCCCAACTTCGGCCACTGGAAGCACGCGATGTCGCTTCTGGCCGGCCGCATGCCTGTGACGCGGCACATTCCGTACCAGTGGTACGACACGCCGAACATTCACCTGTGCACGTTGAAAGACTTTGAGACACTCGCGGCAAAATTGGGATTGAACATCACGGGCCGTGCCTTGTTCGCCGACGGCTCCAGCGTGAGCGTATTGCCCGCTTTGCGAGCCGCGCTCGCGGTGTATCGCTTCGAGACACGCTAAAGGAGACTACCGATGCTTCGATTATTCGTGTTTATTGTTGCGTCGATCGGCGCGAGTGCGAGCGCTGTGGCGGCCGATGACTTGCCGCGACGCAAATCAGGACTCTGGGCGCTGTCCGTCATACCGCCGGGCGCGTCGGTTCCGATGACGATGCAGCAATGCGTCGACGAAAAGACCGACCAAGTCAGCGCCACGATGGCGCAACAAAGCAAAGCCTGCACTAGTCTGTGGCTATGCAGCAGGCCTGAATACTTCAGGTTCAACGTATAGGAAACACGTGACCGCGCTGATCGATGCACTTTGGCTATATCCGATCAAGGGATGCCGCGGCTTCAGCGTCCCCAACGCGGCGCTTGCGCCGACCGGACTCGAGGTCAAAGGTATCGGCGACCGCGAATGGGTCGTAGTCGACGATCAAGGCGAATTTCTGAGCCAACGCGAGTTGCCGAAAATGGCGCTGATCGAAACGCGGCTGACCGCTGATTCGCTGCGGCTTAAAGCACCCGGCATGCTGCAACTCGACGTGCCGTTCGAATCCGAAGGTGACGTTCTCAAGGTGCGCGTGTGGAACGACGAGTTGGCGGCGGTCACGCAGGGCGAGATTGCCGACGCGTGGTTCTCGCAGTTTCTCGGCTTGCCGTGCCGCCTCATGCGTTTCGATCCCGAAGCCCGGCGAATTTCGAATCACAAGTACACCGGCGCGGTCAGCGCGCCGTACAAATTTGCCGACGCCTTTTCGCTGCTCGCCTGTTCGACGGCATCGCTGGCCGATTTGAATTCCCGGCTCGTCGCGAAAGGACAAGCTGAAATCTCGATCGAGCGCTTCCGGCCGAACATCGTGCTGCGCGGCGTTGAGGCCTTCGATGAGGATCACATCGATTACTTGACGATCGGCCGCGCCCGGCTGCATGTGGTGAAGCCGTGCGTGCGATGCACGGTGCCAAACGTCAACCCCGCCAGTGGCGAAGCGGGGTTCGAGCCGGGCGACACGCTGGCCGTTTATCGCAACGACGCCCAGGCCGGCGGAATCACGTTCGGCGTCAATGCGATCGTCGAATCAGGCGCAGGCGCCGAGCTTTCAGCGGGCGATACGGTGGAAGTCAGCCTGCGGTTCTAATCTAATTAGCGGGTAACGCGGGAGGCAAGCCGCGATACGTCCACGCGCGCCAGAGCGCTTCCAGCGGCCCCTGCTTCATCCGGCTTAGCCACAAGCGGCTCAACAGAATCTGCAACGCAAAAATCATCATGGCCAACATCGCCGTTTGCCAGTAATTGAGGCGCGGCCCGAGCGCCAGACCCCAACCCGACAGCAGTGCGCCCATCGCAATGGACTGCATAAGATAGTTCGTGAGCGGCATGCGGCCGGCTGGCGCGAGCAGCGCGATCAACCGGTGCGGAGCGCGCCGCACAAACGCTGAAGCGTAGAAAAAAGCGAGTGGGATGCTCAACGCCATCGGCACCAGAGCCGCCTGCGGTGTCGTGGCCAGGCCGTACGCCTCAGCATCGGAAAGAAGCCAGCAGCCGTATAACAGCGCCGCCGGCAAACCAACGAGAAGGCCCAGCGTGGACGCGGTGCGCCACGCACGCGCGTCGTGCTGCTGCAACCAGCCGGCGCGTTGCGCCAGCATGCCGGTCAGCATCAATGCCACCGTCAGCGGCAAACCAATCAAGTTGCCGACGATGAGGTCGCCGAATTCACCGATGCGAAGCGGGAGTTGCTCCAGGTAGCTGCCGGAGCTGAATACCTCGAAGTTGCGCCCCACTTCGGTCGCATAGTCCGCCGGCAACGTCAGCATCGAGCCGATCAGCGCGAGCAATGCTGCCGTGAACACCGCTGTGCCTATCCACCAGTTGCGCGCGGCGCGGCCGATACCTGCCACGTCGCGATTGACGTACAGCAACAGCACCAGCCCCGCGACCGCGTACATCTGCGTGATGTCGCCGAAATAGAAAAACATTCCGTGCAGCACGCCGAACACGAACAGGAAAAGCAATCGTCGCCGATAAATTTTGCGCGGCGCCGGCGTCATCGTCTGCAGCTTGGCGTACAGCAGCGAAAAGCCGACGCCGAACAGCATCGCGAACAACGGCATGAACTTCAGGTTGACGAACGCTGCCGTCGAGAAGAACACGATGCGATCGAGCGCGCCGGCATCTGCCGCGATATAGCCGATCGGGTTGGTCGCGCCGTACAAAAACGACTGGATGTTGACTAGCAGGATGCCCATCAGCGCGAAACCGCGCAGTGCGTCGATGCGCTCGTCGCGCATCGGCGCTCTCACGCTAGGCGGCATCAGGATCGGTCGCTCCCATTTGCGCCATTTTTGCCTTCAGCCACCGCTCCACCGACGGAAACACGAACTTGCTGACATCGCCGCCCATCAGCGCGATCTCGCGCACGATGCTGCCGGAGATGAATTGATATTGATCCGACGGCGTCAGAAACATGGTCTCGACATCGGGCAGCAGGTAGCGGTTCATGCCTGCCATTTGAAACTCGTATTCGAAGTCCGATACCGCACGCAGGCCGCGCACCACGACCCGCGCGTTCTGTTCCCGCACGAAGTCTTTCAGCAGCCCGCGGAACCCTGCGACCTCGACGTTGGGGTAGTGCGACAGCACTTCGCGCGCAATTGCGATGCGCTCGTTAAGATCGAAAAACGGGTTCTTGGCGCGACTGTCGGCTACGCCCACCACGAGCTTGGTGAACAACCCGCCGGCACGCCGCACCAGGTCTTCATGGCCGCGCGTCAGCGGATCGAACGTTCCCGGATACACCGCGATCACCATCATGGCCTCCCGCCGGCTGCTGTTCTATTCGAGGCCGGCTGGCGATTATTCATGCAGATTGAGCGCTCAGCAAATGAAAGTGCACGCTCGCGGCGCGTGCCTGGCGCACCACCTGCAAGCCATGATTACCCAGCGTTGACTCGTCCAGGGCGGCGCCGCTTTCAACGTAGATCAGACCCTCCGCGGTGATCAACCGTGCGGCCGCGGCAATGGCAGGGGCCAGCAGCGCCGAATCAAACGGCGGATCGATAAAGATGATGTCGAACGAGGCGTCTGGCCAGCGCGCCGCGATCGTCAACGCATCCCCAGATACGACGTCGACCTGATCGGCGGCCAACTTGCGCTTAGTTTGCATCAGATGCTCGATTGCCTGGCGGTTGCTTTCGACCAATGTGACGCGCTGCGCGCCGCGCGACGCGAGCTCGAACCCCAATGCGCCGGTGCCGGCGAAAAGATCGACCGCGCGCACCGCGTCGAGGCTGGGAACCAGATGCTCGATCCAGTTAAACAGCGTTTCGCGCACACGATCGGGCGTGGGTCGCAGCCCGACGAGGTCGGCTACCGGCAACGGTGTCCGCTTCCATAATCCGCCGATGATGCGGACCTGGTTCGGCGCACGCGAGAAGTCACGCTCTGCTACTTTTCGTACCGCCATGCTCTGCTGTCTCGACCGCCCGTTAACCATTGCTCGATGATAAGTCCCGGTTCTTCCGCTGACCTGAAGAGCGGATGGCTGTCGCGACTGAAAGCCGGGCTTACCAAAACCCGCGTCAACATCGTCGGGATGTTTTCCGGCGGAGTCGTCGATGAAGAGTTCCTGGAGCAGCTCGAATTCACGCTGATCGGCGCCGACGTCGGTGTGGCCACCGCAGCGCGCCTGATCGAAGCGCTGCAGATGCGCATCAAGCTGGGTGGCTTGCTGACGCAGGACGAAGTGCGACGCGCATTGAGCGACGAACTGACTTCGCTGCTTGCACCCGCCGAAGGTCGCATCGATTTTTCCAGGGTGCGCCCGCTGGTGCTGATGGTGGCAGGCGTCAACGGCGCCGGCAAGACTACCTCCATCGGCAAGCTCGCCAAATGGCTGTCGAATCAAAACAAGTCGGTGCTGCTGGCGGCGGGCGATACCTTTCGCGCCGCGGCGCGCGAGCAATTGGCAATATGGGGCGCGCGCAACGGCATCGAGGTGATTGCGCAGAGCGGAGGCGATCCCGCGGCGGTCGTGTTCGATGCGGTGTCGGCGGCCAAGGCGCGCGGTGTCGACGTGCTGATTGCCGATACCGCCGGGCGCCTGCCGACGCAGCAGCACTTGATGGAAGAATTAAAGAGGGTCAAACGTGCGCAGGACAAAGCGATGCCCGGCGCACCGCATGAAATCATTCTGATCATCGATGGCACGAACGGACAAAACGCGCTCGCGCAAGTGCAGGCGTTCGACGACGCGGTGGGCTTGACGGGGCTGATCGTGACCAAGCTCGACGGAACCGCAAAGGGTGGCGTGGTGGCTGCCATTGTCGAAGCCCGACGCGCTCGCCCGCTGCCGATTCTGTTTATCGGCGTGGGCGAAGCGATCGACGATCTGCAACCGTTCGTTGCGCGCGAGTTTGCCAACGCCTTGGTGGGAGCTTAATGCTGCTGGCAGCGGTCGACCTGGGTTCGAATAGTTTCCGGCTTGAAATCGGAAAGGTCGACGGCGCTCACATCGAACGGCACGGCTACTGGAAAGAAACCGTGAGGCTCGCTGCCGGGCTCGACGAAAGCAACAAGCTCAGCAAGAAGTCGATCGACATTGCGCTGGAGACGCTGGCGCGCATGAACGAGCGGCTGCGCGGCATGAAAAGTGAACACGTGCGCGCGGTCGGCACGCAAACATTGCGGCAAGCGCGCAATCTCGATGAGTTCCTGCTCGAAGCACAGCACGTACTTGGATTTCCGATCGAAGTGATCTCGGGGCGCGAGGAAGCACGCTTGGTGTTCGAAGGCTGCATGCACACACTGCCGCCTTCGACGGCGCGCCGATTGGTGGTCGATATCGGCGGCGCGTCGACCGAAGTCATCGTCGGCAAGGGGTTCGAAGCCGAGAACGCTGAGTCGTTTAAGGTCGGCTGTGTCAACACTTCGCTGCGCTTCTTCAAAGACGGTCGGATCGATCGGTCGAGCCTAAAAAAGGCGCAAGTCGCGGCCGCTGCTGAGCTCGAAGAAGCGGTGTCGGTGTTCTCGCGCGGCCATTGGGACGAAGCGTTCGGATCGAGCGGCACGATCGGGGCCGTCTCCGACATTTTGCGAATGCAAGGCTGGACCGACGGCACCATTACGCCGCAGGGCCTGCTCACGCTGCGCTACGCATTGCTCGACGCCGGCGAGATCAGGCGCATTCGGCTGGCCGGCATGAAGCCCGACCGGCAGGAAGTGCTGGCGGGCGGCGTGGCGGTGTTATCCGCCGTGTTCGAGTCACTCGGGATCGATGAAATGCGGCCGGCGCGCGGTGCGTTGCGCGTGGGGGTGCTCTACGACCTGCTCGGACGGCGCGAACGCAAGGATCTGCGCGACGCGACTGTCGTTCGCACGCAGGGAAGATTCAGCGTTGACAAAGCGCAAGCGCAAAGAGTCGGTACGCTTTCCGCTCAATTCAATTCGACGCTCAACTCCGAGGCGAGCGACGAGATGTCAAGCCATCTGCGCTGGGCGGCTTCGCTGCACGAAGTCGGATTCGCAATTTCGCACAACGACTATCACAAACACTCCGCGTATCTTATCGAGCACAGCGACTTCGCCGGCTTCTCGACGTCGGACCAGCAGCGCGTCGCAACCCTGGTGCTGGCACAGCGGGGCAACCTGAGAAAAGTTCATCACGCCCTCGAAGATCACGCGAGCGCGGCGAGCATTTTGTCGCTGCGTCTGGCCGTAGTGCTGGCGCACGCGAGGCGCGCGGTGGAGTTGCCGCAGTGGTCGGTCAAATTCGGAAAGACAATCGAGCTTGGATTGGCGAGCGATTGGTTGGCGCGCCATCCATTGACTCAATATTTACTTGAGGAAGAAGCCTCCCATTGGGAACGGTTGGGCGTCGCGTTCGCGCTGCGGCCGCTGTAGCAACGCTAGACCAGATCCGGATTGATGACCGCCCGCAGCACCGTTTGCTCGTCGCCGTCGTGCTCGCGCTGACTCAGCCACCACACCGCCCCCTTCTTGAGCGACCAGTCCAGCGGCTGGCCGCTCAATAGTTCACTGGCCACCTGGCCCAGTGTCGGTTGATGGCCGACAACGACGACCGCCGCTTTAGAGTTCGGCCAATCGGCTGCAGCGAGTATTTCGGTCGCCGTTGCGCCCGGCGCAAGCTCTTCCATGGTACGAACTTTGTAATGCGAAATCTCCGTCAGCGCTTGCGCGGTCTGCTGCGCTCGCCGCGCCGGGCTGGCGTAGACCTTCGCAGTCTGCGGTAGCCGGGTGTGCAGCCACTCGGCTACTCGTCGTGCCTGTTTCTCGCCCTTCGCAGTCAACTGGCGGCCGAGGTCCGGCTCGCCCGGTTCGGCTTCCGCGTGCCGCCATAAAATGAGCTCCATCAGGTTGCGACCACGCTGGCCGCCAGGGCAGTCAACAATTCGCCCTGCGCCAAATGTCCGCCGGTGCCGCTCTTCGGCGCCCGATAGGCGCCGTCGGATTCCAGCAGCCAGGCGTCTTTGCTGTCTTCAAGATACGGCGTCAATCCTTCGTCGATCACGCGCTTGCGCAACTTCGGATCCAGTACCGGCCACGCGATTTCAATGCGGCGAAACAGGTTTCGCCCCATCCAGTCGGCACTGGATAGATAAACCTTCGGCGCCCCGCCGTTGCGGAAATAGTAGATGCGGTGATGTTCGAGAAAGCGACCGACGATCGAGCGCACCCTGATGTTGTCGGACAGTCCCTTGACCCCCGCACGCAAGGCGCACGCCCCGCGCACGATCAAATCGATCTTGACCCCCGCCTGCGACGCGCCGTAAAGCGCGTTGATCGTTGCTTCGTCCGTGAGAGCGTTCATTTTCGCGATCACCCGACCCGGCTTGCGGCTGCGCGCGATCTTGACTTCGTTGGCCAGGGCGCGCAGCAGGTTCCGATGCAGCGTAAATGGCGCCATCCACAGATGTTTCAATCGCTCGACCTTGGTAAGGCTCGTCATGTGCAAGAACGCCTTTTCAACGTCGCTGCAGATCTCGGTGTGCGCGGTCAGCATGCCGAAGTCGGTGTAAAGCTTGGTCGTTGCCGAGTGATAGTTGCCGGTGCCCAGATGCGCGTAGCGCACCAGTGTCGGACGGCCACGCACCTCCTCGCGCCGTAGTACCAATGTCATCTTGCCGTGTGTTTTAAGCCCGACCACGCCGTACACCACCTGCGCGCCCACCGCCTCGAGGCGTTCGGCGAGGTTGATGTTGGCTTCTTCGTCGAAGCGCGCCTTCAACTCCACGATCGCGGTGACCTCCTTGCCGCGGCGCGCCGCATCTTCGAGGATATCGACCATCACCGAGCTGATCCCAGTGCGATACAGCGTCATGCGAATCGCGGCCACACGCGGATCAACCGTAGCCTGACGCAGGAATTCGATGACGGGCTCGAAGCTCTCAAAAGGATGATGCAGCAAAATGTCGCCCTGCCTCAGCGCTTCGAACATGTCGGAACCCGGCGCCAGCTTGCGCGGCCAGGCAGGTGCAAACAGCGGCCAGCGAAGCTTCGGCTGCGTCAACAGATCGACCAGTTGATTGAGCCGGACCAGGTTGACCGGGCCGTCGACTTGGAACACCGCCTCGCTCGGAATCTGGAACTGCTCCTGCAGCAGCTGCTGCAAAGGCAGCGGACACGTGCGCAAGATCTCCAGCCGCACCGCGTTGCCGAAATGGCGCTGCGTCAGCTCCATTCGCATTGCCTGACGGAGGTTGTGAACTTCGCGCTCGTCAACGGTCAGATCCGAATCGCGCGTGACGCGAAATTGCGAGAATCCGCTGATCTCGCGCCCCGGAAATAAATCCTGCAGGTGCGCGCGAATCGCCGAAGTCAACAGCACGAACGCCTGCTTGCCGGGCGCGAGTTTCGCCGGCACCGGAATCACGCGCGGCAAGACGCGCGGCACTTTGAGAATCGCGATGGCGGACGGGCGCCCGAACGCGTCCTTTCCCTCCAGTTGCATGATGAAGTTGAGCGACTTGTTCAGCACCTGCGGAAAAGGATGCGACGGATCCAGGCCGATAGGGGCCAGCAGCGGCTTGACTTCACGCTGCACGTAATCGCGCAGCCAGGCGCGCTGCCCGGCGCTGCGTTGCGCATGGTTGATGATCACGATGTTGTGCCGCGCCAGCGCCGGCATGATCGTTTGGTTGTACAGCTCGTATTGAAGCGCCACCAGCCGATGTGCGCGCTCGAGCACCGTGGCGTATACGCTGGCGGAACCTTCGATCAAATCGGAGACACGCACCTCGAAGAACTCGTCGAGGTTGGAAGACACGATGCAGATGTAGCGCAGCCGCTCCGCCAACGGCACCGACGCGCGCTCCGCCATCGCCAGCACGCGTTCGTTGAAGGCGAGCAGCGACAGCTCCCGGTTTAGGTACCAGTCCGGCGGGGCAATCAACTGGGTGGCGCGCTTGGATTGCTTGCGCTTCGGGTGTTTGCGATCGTGACGGCGGACCATAGACACTCACGATGACAGTTCAATGACGGTCGAGCAACCTGCGGCGTAAGATTCTGGGCGAATCGTGAAGGAGTAGGTACTCACTAATGTGCCCCAAACCCGACTGTAATAGTCGGGATTGAACTCTCCGCCGTCGGCTTCCTCTAAGACTTAGCACTCGGAAAGCCTGAGTGCTAAGCTCGATTGAACTGGAGACGAAACACGTGGCTAGTAACACGCAAACGGCAGTAAACGCCCTGATTCCGTTCGGTGCGCAGGCATTCGCGCTCAGTCCCGGAAGCCTGGGCAGCATTGACGCGTATATCCAAGCGGTGAACCGGGTGCCGATGCTGACGCCTGATGAAGAGCTTCGTTTGGCGCGCGAGTTCCGCGATAGCGACAATTTGGACGCAGCCGGTCGGCTTGTGATGTCGCACCTGCGGCTGGTAGTGGCCGTCGCACGCAATTATCTGGGCTACGGCCTGCCGCACGCCGACCTGATACAGGAAGGCAACATCGGATTGATGAAGGCGGTGAAGCGATTCGATCCCGAGCGCGGCGTGCGGCTGGTGTCGTTCGCGCTGCATTGGATCAGGGCCGAGATTCATGAGTACGTACTGAAAAACTGGCGGCTCGTGAAATTGGCGACCACCAAGGCGCAGCGCAAGCTGTTTTTCAATCTGCGCAGCATGAAAAAAGGTCTTGGAACGATGTCGCAGGAGCAGGTCGGCGAGATAGCGGACAAGCTCAACGTCAAGCGCGAAGAAGTGTCGGAGATGGAGACGCGTCTTTCCGGGGGCGATGTTGCTCTGGAAGGCCGCACCGACGATGGCGAGGAGGAGTTTGCACCGATCGCTTATCTGGCCGATGCGGAGTCAGAGCCGACTCAGGTGTTGCAGCGTCGCGAGTACGACGTGATGCAAAGCGAAGGCGTGCGCGAAGCGCTCGAAGAGCTCGATCCACGCAGCCGCCGAATCGTCGAAGCGCGCTGGTTGAACGAGGACGGCGATGGCAACGTCGGAACGTCAACGCTGCACGACCTCGCTCAGGAATTCGGAGTGTCGGCGGAACGAATTCGCCAGATCGAAGCCAAAGCTTTACAGAAGATGCGAAGCGCGTTGGCCGAGTACGCATAACAGGTACTTTCCCTGAGCGAACCGTGGCTTCTGGTTGGTTGGTTGAAGCAAGGTCCGCCTCTGTTCCTCCCCCTCTCCTCCAATGAGGCGGACATTCAAGCCCCGGTACTCCCGGGGCTTTTTTTGTGAGGCGCTTGCAGTGCCCCTGCAATTTGTTCCGCACGCCGCACCGCCTGCAAGTTGCGTAAGCGCTTCGGGCACTGCGCGTTCGATCGCAACCAAGGTGGCATTCGGCGCGAGCATGCCCGATGCAACCTTGCAGGCGCGAGCGCGGAATCTGCTCCGGAACGACGGCGTCGTCGGAAAAGTGCACGCGCTGGGCGCGTGGCGCGAATCCGCGGTGCATTCGCAACTCAGCGCCGCGCTCGGCGCTTCGCTTGCACCGGCTTTGCAGGCCGACCTCGAGTGGTATCAATGCCGAGGCGCGTTCTTTCACAATGATGCGCACTACGATGCACGTCTGTTCGGCATCTGGTGCATCGTGGGACCGCCGGCCGACGTGGTCTTTCCCCGCGCGTTGCTGCGGCTCGCAGGCGGGCCGGGGAGCCTTATAGTGTTCGATCCATTTGAAGTGCACGGCGTTCTGGCGCCTGGGCACAACGTGTACTCGCCGGACCACTACCAGCACGCCGAAGCGAGCGTGTTCCTCGGTTTTGAGCTCGACATCACGCCCGCGCTGGCCGTTGCGTTCGGCATTCACCCCAGCCTCGAAGGCCAGGTGATTTCAAGTCGAACGCGCATCGCTGCCGACAGCGGCACCCTCGACAGCGCTAGCTGAGCAGCCGTTTTAGATCGGCCACGAGCGGCTCAACGCTTTCGGCGTGACGCACGAACAAGCGCACTCTTCCTTCTCGGTCGATCACGTAGGTCCCTGCGGTGTGATCGATCGAATACGACGTGGCTGTCTTGCCGGCGACCTTTTGATAGAAGACCTTGAACTCTTTTGCAGTGGCGGCCGTCTGCTCGGGAGATCCATGCAGCCCCACGAAGCTAGGATCAAACTCCGGCACATAGCGCGCGAGCACGCCTTGCGTGTCTCGCTCGGGATCGACCGTGATAAAAATCACCTGCAGCTTGTCGCCGTCCTTGCCCAGTTGCTTTTTGACTTGAGCCATGTCGGCCAGCGTTGTCGGGCACACATCCGGGCATTGCGTAAAACCGAAGAAGATTGCAACGACCTTGCCGCGATAGTCGGCCAGCGTGCGCTTCGCGCCGGTGTGGTCGACCAACGAAAAATCGCGTGCATAGTTGGCGCCGGTGATATCGACGCTGTTGAACTTCGGCGTGCCGCCGCCGCAGCCAGCAACCAACAGCGAAATCAACAACCAGCGACCGATCATGCGAATTTATCGACTAACAACGCGGCAAATAGCGCCGCCAGGTAAACGATCGAGTAGCTGAACGTCGCGCGCGCCAGTTTGTCGCTGTAGTTTCGATACAGGCGCCAGGCGTAGCCGATGAAGACCGCGCCCAGCGCCAGCGCCGCGATCAGATACAGCGAGCCCGCCATGCGAATGACGAACGGCAAGGTCGAGATGGCGACCAACACGACCGTGTACAGAAGTATGTGCAGCCGCGTCAGCGCAACGCCGTGCGTGATCGGCAGCATCGGCAACCCCGCCTTGCGATAATCGTCCAATCGATACAGTGCGAGCGCCCAGAAGTGCGGCGGCGTCCAAACGAAAATGATCAAGGCCAGCAGCCACGCCTCGGCCGGCACGCTATTGGTGATCGCCGCCCATCCGAGTACCGGCGGCATCGCCCCGCTCATTCCGCCGATCACGATGTTCTGCGGCGTATACGGTTTCAACAACACGGTGTAGACGACCGCGTACCCGACGAACGTGGCAAACGTCAGCCACATCGTCAGCGGATTGACGAAGCTGCCCAGCAGCCACATGCCGAGCCCGCCGATAAATCCCGAAAATACGAACGCCTGCAGTGCCGACAACTCTCCACGCGGCAGCGGACGCATGCGGGTGCGCGCCATTTTCTGATCGATGTGTTTCTCGATCAGCGAGTTAACCGCAAACGCCGCGCCCGCGAGCAGCCAGATGCCAAGGGTCGCGACTAGCACCACGCGCCAGGGCGGAAGTTCAGCAGACGACAGGAACATGCCGATGACCGCGCAGAAAATCGCGAGTTGCGTCACGCGCGGCTTGGTCAGCGCCCAGTATTGCGCAAGCAGGTGCGTCGCACTGCGTTCGGTTATTTGGGTTTCGGTGGTGGTATTGGCCGTCATGCAGAAGAACCCACTGAAGCAAGCCGGAAGTCTAGCGACTTACTCGATGTTCGATAAACCGCCGCGACCAACAGCGCGATCAGGAGTGCAGCTCCTCCACTGTGCATGACAGCGAGCGCGAGCGGCCATTGAAGCACTACGTTAGCCAGTCCTGTAAGAATCTGCAAAGCCAGTAACGCGAGCAACCCTCGCGCCATTGGCCAGAATTGCGCGTGCTGCCTCATTTGCCAGGCCAGGTAGCCCACAACCGCTATGACGATGAGCGCGAACATCCGATGCGCCCAATGAATCGCCACCAGCGCCTGTACCGCAATCAGCTCGCCTGCGCCGGTTCGTCCGAGCGGGCGCCACCAGCTAAATCCCTGCGAGAAATCCATCGGCGGCATCAACTCGCCCTGGCACAGCGGAAAATCCGGGCATGCCATGACGGCGTAGTTACTGCTTACCCAGCCGCCCAGCGCGATCTGTATGAACAGCACAGCGAGCGCGGTCAATGCCGCTGCGCGCACACGCGGCGCCGGGACTTTCGACGCGGGGGATTCGCGCAGCGCAATCGCCGTCAGCAGCGCCAGCAGCACGATTCCGCCGAGCAAGTGCAGCGTCACGATCGCCGGCTGCAGCTTCATCGTGACGGTCAATGCGCCGAACGCACCCTGCACGCATACCCAAACCAACGCCGCGGTTGCCAACCGCGGCGAGCGCCGGTTCGCACCGCTGGTCGAGACTCGCCGCCATGCCTGCACCGTGAGGACGATGATCAGCACTCCGACTGCAAGTGCAAGGTAGCGGTGCGCCATTTCGATCCACGCCTTACTCATCGTGACGGGGCCGGTGGGCAGCGCCCTTTGCGCGTCGCGAATTTGTTCTGCCGCCAGTAGTGGATTGGATTGGCCATAGCATCCCGGCCAGTCCGGGCACCCTAGCCCCGAGTCGGTCAGCCGCGTGAAGCTGCCCAGCATGATCAGATCGAGCGTCAGGAATGCGGTGACCCACGCGAGCTTGCGAAACTTTTGCGGATCGCGCGAGCGCCACACATAGACCAGCGGAACGACCGCCACCCCGAGCAGTGTGAGCCAGAACAACGAGGCCGCGGTCATCGGGCGTCCTCTTTCGCTCGCGGTGGATCGATGCGGATCCAGCCGGCTGCAACCTTCAAAAGTTTGGCGACGTCGCGCTTGACTCCTTTCACCTCAGCGTTCTTCGGCCAGCGAAGCATCAGATTGCCGTTCGGATCGATGACCCAGATGTGGTCGTCCAGGCGCGCGTCGGGCTCATCGGGCAGCGCAAGAAACGCACGCAGGGGCTGCAGCGGCGCCCGAATAAAATGCGTGCCTTCGTATTCGCGCATCAGCATGATCGGCAGCGGCGTTGTGTCGGAAACGAACCATACGCGTTCGATTTGTGCGCGCTGTTTACCCGTCATCGCGCGCTGCTGCCGCATCATCGTCAGCTTGTCCGTGCAGCGCTGGTCGCATTCTCCGTCGTCGACCATGACCAAAACCCAGTGGCCGCGCAGTTCCCGCAAGTCGAACGCCCCGCCGTCGAGTGTTGTCAGCGGTAACGGCGGCGCTGCCCGCTGCGGTTCAATCAAGGTTCCGTAATTGGTGCGCCCGGCCGGCGGTACGACGTAGTAGGCGATATACGCCGCCGTGATCGGCAAAACGGAGATCGCCGCCAGCAGATACAGCGGAAGGTAGCGCCGCCACCGAGCCTTCATCGCGCGCGCCACGACTTCCAGCCGAAATACACGACAAGCGCCGCAATTAACACTGCCAGCGAATACCACTGGAACGCATAGCCACGATGTTTCTCGACTCCACTGGCCGGCCTTGGCCACTCGCGCCGCAACCCATCCCCGGCATTTCCGCCTTGTCCATCGGCGCGCTGCTGAATCACAAAGCGCGCCACCTTGCGGCCGGTCGCCTGCTCGTACGCGGCATAGTCGAGGTTCTGCCAGATGCCCGGCACGCGCTGCTCGCCTTTGTCGCCGAGTTCGAACAGGGCAGACGGCCGGGGCACCGCCAGCCCCTCGACGCTGACTCGGCCCGATGGCAGCGTCGCCGCCGATACCCGTGTGCGATCCTGCATGTCGCGCGCCTTCCACCCGCGATCGATCAACACGGCGGGCAGCCCTTCGCCCATCAACAGCGGCGTGATGACGTAGTAACCGGCGACGCCATCGAGCATTCGGTTGTCCAGATAAACGGTGCCCGCGGGATCGAACACTCCATCGGCGCGCACTTTTTGCGGCACCCGGCCGGCGGCGGCTTCGATCGCTGACAGCGTCGGCGCGATTTCAATCGGGGACGCGCGCGCAACCTCATCGGCCTGTGCCTGCAGTGCCAGCTTCGCATCACCGCGCCGCATCTGCCAGTTTCCCAGCGAAATCGCCGCTGCCATAGCGAGCGCGGCTGCGATCAGCGCTGTGATCAACTTCGCGGGCGACATCAAAGCGGGTGGGATAATTGCGCGAACACCGACATGCGCATCATCATCGTTATAGCCTTGGCCGGCATCTTGCTGTCGCTCGGCTCGGCACTCGTCTATCTGATTCGCGATCGCGGCACGACCAATCGCACGGTGAACGCGCTCACCGTGCGCGTGGGCGTCTCGGTCGCGCTGTTCCTGTTCATTCTGTTCAGCTATTGGATGGGCTGGATCGAGCCGCGGTCGTACTGACCCGCGGCCACGACGTCACGCTTTACAGCCAGTAGACGACGATATAAAGCCCGATCCAGACGACGTCGACAAAGTGCCAGTACCAGGCCGCCGCTTCGAACGCGAAATGCTGATCGGGTTTGAAATGCCCGCGTATCAGGCGCAGCAGCACGACCGACAAAATGAGCGCGCCGAGGAACACGTGAAAGCCGTGAAACCCCGTCAGCATGAAGAACGTCGACCCGAAGATCCCAGACGTCAACCGCAAGTTGAGATCGCTGTACGCGTGTCCGTACTCGTACATCTGCACGCCGAGGAATGTCACGCCCAGCACGATCGTGATCGCGAGCCACAGGATGGCTCGGCTGCGGTGGTTGGCGCGCAGCGCATGGTGCGCGATCGTCAGCGTCACGCCGGATGACAGCAGCAGCGCAGTGTTGATGGTCGGTAGCCAGAACGGGCCGAGCCGGGTAAACGGATCGATGGTCCCGGCCGGACCCGCGTGCGGCCAGGTGGGAAGGAAATCGGGCCACAACAGTTTGTGATCGAAATCGCCCAGCAGCGGAGCGCTGATCACCCGGGCGTAAAACAGCGCACCGAAAAAGGATGCGAAGAACATCACTTCCGAAAAAATGAACCAACTCATGCCCCAGCGGAAGGAGACATCGACCTTACGGTTGTAATCGCCGTGTTCGGACTCGCGCGACACCAGCGAAAACCAGCCGACCAGCATGTAGACGAGCGTGGCCATTCCGATGGCGAGTGAAAACCATCCGAGCGAGTTGTGGTTGACGATCATCGCCGCGCCGAACATCGTGAAAATCATCGCGACGCTGCCCACGGCCGGCCATTGCGACGGCGCGGGCACGTAGTAAAGCGGGCGTTGCGCGGACCCTTGTAGTGCGCTCGCGTGTGCGCTCATCGCGCCGTGGGGTTCAGCCATTGGTTTCAGCCATGTTTATTCCCGTTTTCCATTGTCGATCAGCGCACCACCAGGTTGACGATCACGATCAGCACGATGATAAACAGCACCACGCCCGCGACGCCGGTGAGAACGACGGCCACGGGATTAAGCTCGGCCGCATCTTTTTCATAGGCCGATTTGCGGCGCACGCCGAAGAACGACCACAACACGGCACGCACCGTCTGGACAACGCCGTTGCTCATCGCGCGGCCGCCACGGCGCCGGCGACTTCGAAGAAGGTGTAAGACAACGTGATCGTTTTCACATCGACGGGCAATTTCGGATCGACAAAAAACACGACCGGGAACCGGCGCGTCTCGCCGGCCGCAAGGTTCTGCTGCTGAAAGCAGAAGCATTCCAGCTTTTGCAGGTACTGCGCCGCCTGCATCGGTGCGTAGCTCGGAATCGCCTGCCCGGCGACAGCGCGCGTTTCGAGATTGACGAGGTCATATTGAACCTGCACCAGCTCGCCCGGATGCACTTCGATGTGGTTCTGGTGCGGCTTGAAGCGCCACGGGCCCTGCTTGTTGGCGTCGAATTCGATCACCACCGTGCGGCTCAAATCAACCTGCGTGCTGCGTGCCGCGCGTTCTGCGTCGGTGTTGCGCGCGGTCAGGACGTTGATCCCGGTGACCTCGCAAATCTTGCGATAAAGCGGCACCAATGCCCAGCCGAAGCCGAACATCAGCACCGACACGACCGCGAGCTTGCGCAATGTCGTCCAGTTGCCTGCATCAGCAGCGCGCTGTTCGGTGTTCATGTTATTGAGCCAACAGCCAGTACTTCGCGATGACGCCGAGGAAGAACACCAGCACGATCGAAAGCAAAATCAGCGCAGTACGAGTGTTTTGGTTGGAACGCCGGCCGCCCAAGGCGGCCGGCGACTTGATTTTTGTCATTTAACAACGGGAGGCGTCTCGAACGTGTGGAACGGCGGCGGTGAAGGCAAAGTCCATTCAAGCCCGCCGTCGATCGCATGCCACGGGTTCTCGCTCGCTTTCGGTCCGCCGCGAATGGACGTGACGATGATGTACAGGAACAGTAGCTGCGAAAAGCCGAATCCAAACGCGGTGACGGTGGCAAACGCGTTGAAGTCGGCAAACTGCAGCGGGTAATCCGCATAGCGGCGCGGCATGCCAGCCAGCCCGAGGAAGTGCATCGGGAAAAACGTCGCGTTAAAAAAGATCATCGACAGCCAGAAGTGCCACTGGCCGAGTTTTTCGTTGTACATATGGCCGGTCCATTTGGGCAGCCAGTAATACAGGCCGGCAAACAGAGAGAACAGCGACCCGGCGACCAGCACGTAGTGGAAATGTGCCACGACGTAGTAGGTGTCCTGCACCTGGATATCGATCGGCGCCATCGCCAGGATCAGCCCCGTAAAGCCGCCCATCGTGAACACGAAAATGAAGCCGATCGCAAACAGCATTGGTGTTTCGAACGTCAACGAGCCGCGGTACATCGTCGCGATCCAGTTGAAGATCTTCACGCCCGTAGGTACCGCGATCAACATCGTCGCGTACATGAAGAACAGTTGCCCGGTCACCGGCATGCCGGTCGTGAACATGTGGTGCGCCCACACGATGAATGACAGCAGCGCGATCGACGCCGTGGCGTACACCATCGAGGCGTAGCCGAACAAAGGCTTGCGCGAGAACACCGGGATGATCTGCGAGACGATGCCGAAGCCCGGCAGAATCATGATGTAGACCTCGGGGTGCCCGAAGAACCAGAAAATATGCTGGAACATCACGGGGTCGCCGCCGCCGGCCGCATTGAAAAAGCTGGTGCCGAAGTGGCGGTCGGTCAAGGTCATCGTAATTGCGCCGGCCAGCACCGGCATCACCGCGATCAGCAGATACGCGGTGATCAGCCAAGTCCAGCAGAACATCGGCATCTTCATCAGGGTCATGCCGGGCGCGCGCATGTTCAAAATCGTCGTGATGATGTTGATCGATCCCATGATCGAGCTCGCGCCCAAAATATGCAGCGCGAAGATCGCCAGATCCATGCCCGGGCCCATTTGCACCGTCAGCGGCGCATACAGCGTCCAACCCGCCGCCGTCGCTCCGCCCGGAACGAAGAACGAAGCGACCAGTAGCAGCGCCGCCGGCGGCAACAACCAGAAACTGAAGTTGTTCATGCGCGCAAACGCCATGTCGGGCGCGCCCACCTGCAGCGGGACCATCCAGTTCGCAAAGCCGACGAACGCCGGCATGATCGCGCCGAACACCATGATCAGACCGTGCATCGTGGTGAGCTGATTGAAAAACTCGGGCCGCCAGAACTGCAGCCCGGGCTGGAACAATTCGAGGCGGACCCCGAGCGCCAGCGTGCCGCCGAACATGAACATCGTGAACGAGAACCACAGATACATCGTGCCGATGTCTTTGTGGTTGGTCGCGTAGAGCCAGCGCCGCCAGCCATACGGCGCGTGATCGTGCCCGCTGTCATGCGCGTGATCATGCGAATGGTCGTGCGCCGCAGGCGCAACGCCGTGCGCAGTCGCGCTTGGAGTAACGGCGGGAGTGATGGCGCTCATCGGTGATTCCTCATTTCTCTACTTGGTTCCCGCGCGCGCCGCGCGAAACTCGGAGGGCTGCACGATGCCGCCCTTGTTGCCGAACGAGTTCTTGACGTGAGTCGCCACAGCAGCCAGCTCGACGTCGGACAGCGCCTTCCACGAAGGCATCGCGTTGCGGCCGTTCAGCAGAATCTGCGTCATCTCCGGCGTGTTGGCGACGACCTTGCTGCCCACCAGCGGCGGGAATGCAGGCGGTGTTCCGAGCCCGGTGGGCTGGTGGCACACCTGGCAGTTCGCCTGATAGACCGTGAGCCCGCGTGCGACGAGCTCGGGTTGTGTCCAGACTTTGGCCGGGTCATCGGCCAGCGCCGCCATCGCCTGCTTGCGAGCTCCTACCCACCTCGTGTAGTCCTCGGCGGAAACGACCTGCACCGCGATCGGCATGAACGCGTGGTCCTTGCCGCACAACTCATAGCACCGGCCGTAAAACGTGCCGATCTTTTCGGCGCGAAACCACGCATCGCGCGTGAAGCCAGGAATGGCGTCCTGCTTGACGCCAAGCGCCGGCACACCCCACGAATGAATGACGTCATTCGCGGTGGTGATGATGCGAACCTTCTTGTTGACCGGCACGACCAGCGGCTCGGTGACCTCGCTCAGGTAATGGGCGGTCTTCGGTTCATTGCCTTCGATCTGCGCGCGGGGCGTGGCCAAGCGCGCCAGAAAGCCGATCCCTTCGCCTTCGCCTCGAATGTAGTCGTAGCCCCATTGCCACTGATAGCCGGTGGCCTTGACGGTGAGGTCGGCATTGCTGGTGTCTTTCATTGCCACCACGGTGCGCGTGGCGGGCAATGCCATCACGATAATGATGATGAACGGAATGACGGTCCAGACAATCTCGACCGTGGTGTTCTCGTGCCAGTTGGCAGCCGTCGCGCCCTTGGACTTGCGGTGCTTCCAGATCGAATAAAACATCACGCCGAACACCAGGACGAAAATCGCCCCGCAGATGATCAACATGTAGTCGTGCAGCGCGTAGATGTCGGTCGCCAGCTGCGTTGCAGGCGGCGCCAGGTTGTAGCGGCTCTGAACGGCGGCCAACGCCGAGCCGGCCGAAAGCGCAAGCGCGGCCATCGTTGCGCGACCCAGGCAACGTATTAAGCGATGAGGCTTGTTCATCGCGGCCACGCTACCTTTACGCTCGCTGCTTGCACCTGTGCTCCCCGCCATCGCTTGGTTCGACAATCAATTGACTGCGGCCCGCGCCCGCATCAGCGTGCTCTCGAGCTCACGCCCGAGTTGCCAGCGCCGCGCGTCCAGCAGATGGCGGCCGACCTCCAGCTTAATTTCGGGCGCCATAAGATAAACGCGCACTCGCCTGCCCCATCGATGCCCGCGTGAATCCATCTGCACGTGTGACAAGCGGGGCTCGAAACTCCATTGCGTTCTGCGTGCGCCCTCGATGCGCTCCACCGATACCTCGTGCGCGTCGATGGCAATGCGCTCGAAGTCGGCCGCGTGGCGCCCGTAGCAGAAAAACGCCGTGCCCACGGCGATCAGCTCGACACCCACGAACGGAAGCACCATCCACAAGCCGAAGGCGGCAAAGCCGATCCCGAACGCGAAAGAAACGGCCACCAGCGAACCGAACACGAACGCAAGCTGCCGCGGGCTCGCCGAGCAGTTGCGCTTGATCAGCCAAGCTTTCGCGTCTGTGATCGCTGCGGACATCGGCGCGGATTATACGGATCGCCGCCGCACGCACGCGCTCACTCAAGGGCGAGGTGAGACTCATTGCGATCGCCGTGTCTTCACACGGCGTCGCTTGCATCCTCGGCGCTATTTGGGCGGGATTCGCAGGCTCTGGCCCGGGTAAATCTTGTCTGGATGCGTCAGCATGGGCTTGTTGGCCTCGAATATCTTCTGGTATTCGTTGGCGTCGCCGTAAAACTCCTTGGAAATCTTCGACAGCGTGTCGCCTTTTTTGACCGTGTAGAACTGCGACTCGGGCTGCGACAGGTCAACCGTCATGTTGTCATCCACCGCGGCCACGCCGTGAATGTTGCCGGCTGACAAAATGACTTTCTCCTTGGTCGCTTGATCCTTGGCGATGCCAAAGACCTTGGCCGTCGCCTTGGCGCCGTCATACGTGACGGTGAGGCCGGTCACCGTGAGGCCCATCGAATTGATGTACTTCTCGATCGCGGTAGCGGCCTCGCGATTGGCTGCGTCAATGGCCGACGGATCTGATTGAGCGGCTTGGGTCGAGGCTGCCTGCGCTTTCTGGCCAAATAACTTTTCTCCCGCATCCTTGAAAAATGAAATGATCGACATCGATGTCTCCGGTGGTTGCTTCTGAATGTTACCTGGGTGTTTACCTGGATCGGCTGCGGCTCGCAAGTTGTGCCCGAACCGATTCGACCGAGATGGTCGTAGCGCCGACCGATTTTGGCTGCGGCTTCCAGGCGTGCCCATAGGCCACTTCGAAAGTCAGCCGAATTCGGCCGTCGTCTCCCCTTTGCGACTCAAGTGCGTTAAGCAGAGCGTGTGCCTGCCGGCTTGAAGGCAGCGATTGGGCGCGGTCGTCGCGCGGATTTCCGCCTAGCGCGCGCACCTCTCGCAGCAATGCTCTTGGGGAAGCGTACGTCAGGGTGATCACTTCCGCGTCCATCACGGGCGCTGCAAAGCCGCTCGCCACCATCATGTCGCCAAAGTCGTGCATGTCGACAAACGGCATCGGGCGCGTCCCTGACAGTGCCACGCTCGCAGCGGCGCGCAGCTCTTTCAATGTATCGGGCCCGAAACAGCTGAACATCAACAGACCATCGACCGCCAACACCCGTTTCCATTCCGGAAAAACCGTATGCGGCTCGGGATGCCAGTGCAGCATCAAGTTCGAAAAAACAAGGTCGACGCTGTCGCGGGCGATCGGCAGCTGACCCGCGTCCCCCACCACCTTGTCCACCGGAGCGCCGCGCAGCCAACGCATCACGCGCCCGGTCACCTGCGAGCCGCGCAGCATCCCTTCGGAGACATCCACGCCCATCCACTCGGCGCGTGGATATTGAGCGCTCAATGGTGCACGCGACTCGGCGGCACCGCAGCCGACGTCGAGAATACGGTGCGGATCCAATCGGATGTATTGCAGCCGCTCGACCAGGCGCCGTGCGATCTCACGCGGGAGTGCGGCGCTTGCGGCAAACCGCGCAGCGCGAGCGTCGAATTGACGGCGCACCGTCGCGACGCGCGCCGGGATGCGCGGCGGCGCGAGCAGCGTGGGCGTCAGCTCTGAAGATCCTGGACCGAGCGGCATAAGGCAAATGAGTATATGCAGCTAAGCTCGATGCAACGCAGCCCAACGAATCTATGCTCCGCGATCTGGCCTTCCGACTGCTGCCTCTGCGCTGTGTCGTATGCGCGATGCAGCGCGGCATGCCGCAGATTTCGCTGTGCAAACAATGCGAGGCCGATTTCTTTTCGGCAGACCGCAGCCGCTGCGAGCGCTGCGCGATCTCTATGTCGGCCGCCCATGCCGGTGGACAGCGCCTGTGCGGCCAGTGCCTGGGCGAGCCACCTCACTTTGATGCGACCACTACGCTGGCGGAATACGTTTCGCCGATCGACGGCATGGTCAAAGCACTGAAATTCACGGCTCGATTGGATCTCGCGGCGTTTTTTGGGCGGCTGCTGGCGCTCAGGGTGTTGGCCCAATCCACCAGCGAGCGCAAAACAATCGTCGTTGCCGTGCCGTTGGCTTTCGAGCGTGCGCGGCGACGCGGCTTCAACCAGTCACACCACATTGCTCGTGTGTTCGCGTCCGCCAGTGACAAGCGCCTGGCCGCCGACCGCCTGCTGCGGATTCGCCATACACCGCCGCAACAGACGCTCGCGCTGAAAGAGCGCCGCCGCAATGTTCGCGGTGCATTCGCCGTCGAGGGCGATGTCGACGGCCAGTCCGTATTCGTCGTCGACGATGTGATGACCACCGGCAGCACGCTGGACGAGATCGCGCGCGTGCTCAAGCGCGCCGGCGCTGCGCACGTGCACAATTTGATCGTCGCTCGGACCCCGTAGCAAGCGACGCGCGTGTTTCACATCGTTCTGGTCGAGCCGGAGATTCCGCCGAATACCGGCAATGTCATTCGGCTCGCGGCCAACACCGGCGCGCAGTTGCACCTTGTGGCACCGCTCGGCTTTGAGCTCGACGACAAACAGCTGCGGCGAGCTGGGCTCGACTATCACGAGTTCGCCCAAATCAAGGTGCACGCCGGCTTCGATGCATTGCTGGCCACCGAGCGACCGCCTATCGAGCGCCTGTTCGCAGTGACGACGCGCGGAGCAAGCATGCTGAGTCAGATCACGTTTGCAGCGGGCGACTGGTTCGTCTTCGGCAGCGAAACCGCCGGCCTGCCCGACGCGATTCGAGAACGCTTTGCGCCGCGCCGGAGCATTCGATTGCCGATGCGTCCCGGCAATCGCAGCCTCAACTTATCCAATGCAGTGGCCGTAGTTGTATTCGAGGCGTGGCGCCAGGTGAACTACGCCGGCGGAGCCTGACGCAGCGTCAGCTGAGCGAGAGATTGCCGGCCGCTGAATGTATTTCAGAAACGTAAGCGTTCAGGCGTGAGAGCACGCGTGCCGGCGTATCTTCGACGATCAACAAGTCTCGATGCTCGCTCCGCACCAGTCCTTCGTCGGCCGCGTGCTCCAGAAACTCAAGCAGCGCGTCGAAGTAACCCTCGACGTTGATCACACCGACCGGCTTGGCCTGCAGCTGCAGTTGCAGCCACGTCAACATCTCAAACATCTCTTCGAACGTGCCGAACCCGCCCGGCAGCACTACGAAAGCATCACTGCGGGCCGCCATCGTGCGCTTGCGCGTATGCATTGAGTCGACGATCAGAAGCTCGGTGAGGCCCTGGTGCGCGACTTCCGGACGCATCAGGTGCTCTGGAATGACGCCGGTAACGCGGCCTCCGTGCGCAAGCGCTTCGTCCGCCAGCGCACCCATCAGCCCGACATGCCCGCCGCCGTAGACCAGCTCGATGCTGTCTTTCGCCAGCAATCGAGCGATCTCGCGTGCAGCGGTCACGTACGCGGGACGCCGGCCCGGCTGCGAGCCGCAAAACACGCACACCGCTTTCAGCATATCGAGCGTGCCTGCCGCATTACGAGAGCGCTTCGGCCTTCGGCTCGCGTGCCAGCAAGGCATACAGCGCCTCCGAAGGCGTCAACGCACCGTCGAGCACGGCACATACGGCTTCGGTAACCGGCATATCGACCGCGCACTGGCGCGCGCGCCGCAACACTGCGTGGGCAGAGCGCACACCTTCGGCAACGTGGCCGAGATCGGCGACTGCCGATGCCGTCGTGGCACCTCGGCCGAGCGCCAATCCGACACTGCGGTTGCGCGATAAATCACCGGTGGCCGTCAAGATCAGGTCACCCAATCCGGTGAGCCCCATGAAGGTTTCCGAGCGCGCACCGAGCGCCACGCCGAGCCGCGTCATCTCAGCCAGGCCGCGTGTAATCAGCGCAGCGCGGGCGTTCAGACCCAGTTCCAGCGCGTCCGAGATACCGGTTGCGATCGCCATCACGTTCTTGACGGCGCCGCCGACTTCAACGCCGACGACGTCGTCGGTGGAATAAATTCGGAGCGGCACGCCGTGCAGCGCCGCGGTCACTCGCTCGCAAAACGGCGATCGCCCGGCCACGGTCAACGCGGTCGGCAAGCCGCGAGCGACCTCGATTGCAAAGCTCGGGCCGGAGAGCGGCCCCGCCTCGCGCATGTCGCCGCACTCCTCGCGCACGATCTGGTGCGGCAGTTGCCCGCTCGATTGCTCGAAGCCCTTGCACAGCCAGACAAAGGGCGCTGCCGGTGCTATGTCATGCACGCCGTGCACGATCGAACGCAACGCGTCGGTCGGCGTGGCGATCAAGATCAGCCCGTCGTGCGAAGCGACGTGCCTGACCGCATCATTGAAGTCGTCCTTGATCCGAAGCGCCGGCGGCAAGTCCAGGTGCGGCAGGTATCTGGAGTTGACCCGCTCGCGCGCAAGAAGCGCGCACTGCGTTGCGTTCCTCGCATACAAAACCACCGAATGCCGCGCGCTGAGGACAGAAGCGATCGCCGTGCCCCACGCGCCTGCGCCGAGCACCGCGATATTCATGCGCGTGTGAGCGTTATGCGCTGGCCGCGCCGCTACCGTTGGCTGCCGGTGCCGCTGGAACGCCGGCGGGCTGCTGTTGTTGCGCCATCGCCGCCATCTTTTGCTGATAAAACGCTTCGAAGTTGATCTCGGCCAGATGGATCGCCGGCAATCCGGTCCGCGCGATCAAATCGGCCACATTGGCGCGCAGGTACGGGTAGATGATGCCCGGGCACACGACTCCGAGCACCGATCCCATCTGATCGCTCGAAAGATTGCGAATTTCAAAGATGCCGCCCTGCTTGCCCTCGACCAGGAACAGCACTTTGTCCTTCACCTTGGCGGTGGCGGTCACGCGCACCACGACCTCGTGCACGAATTCGACCACCTCCGTATTGCTGACTTCCAACTGGATGTCAACCGAAGGCGCTTCGGCCTCGAGAAAAATACGCGGTGCATTCGGCATCTCGAGCGACGCATCCTTCAGATAAACGCGTTGCAGCTGGAATACCGGTGCCTGCTCAGTGCCGCTGGGGCCAACGGCGGGAGTGGTGTCGTTCATTTTTTTCCTTGATAAATCGATGCCGCCGCTACGCCGCCAGCAGCGCGCTCAGCTTTCCGTCTCGATCGAGCGCGGACAAATCGTCAAAGCCGCCGACGTGTGTCTCGCCGATGAAAATCTGCGGCACGGTGCGGCGGCTTTGACG
>Ga0136614_10000136_pt1 | contig 29979 bp, 30 predicted proteins | sample AntDrymUQ2792106_2_FD_106643 | JGI IMG/M metagenome (GOLD analysis project Ga0136614, IMG submission 106643) | Polar desert sand microbial communities from Dry Valleys, Antarctica - metaG UQ279 (21.06) | ecosystem: Environmental > Terrestrial > Soil > Desert | place: Antarctica: Dry Valley... | reverse complement strand
GCAAGTGGCTCATGGAGATCATCGTCTCGCATCCAGAGCTACAAGGCTTGCGAAGATGGATGCTGGCGACGCGCGATGCCCATGAACTCTACCGCAAATTCGGCTTCACGGAACTGGGTAGTCCTGCGCTCTTCATGGAACGTCTCGTGCCGAACATCTATGTGGACAATAAAAACACACGCGAGAGTAAGACAGTAGAGAGTTTATGATCCTGTTCAGCTAAAGCCACAGGCGGTACTAAATTTCACCGCAAAGGTGACGCTGTCTCTCGTAGGCGGAAAACTTCTCAATCGCGTAGCGGAGCATCACGCGCGGCATCTGTCGGTAGTACACTGGGAGCACTGATGGTATCCATATTTGGGGTTCCAACATCCGCTGTGCGAAAATTTACTCTAACCATCCTCCAAGCAGTCCTCTTGGAGTAAGAAATCACACGAAAACTGTGCTAACCAATTTTTCTCACAGACACTGCATACGAATTCATTAAACGCTTCCAACACCGATAGCCACGCTATCAGCACAAAGACATGGGTTCCAGACCATCTCTGTGTCCGCCGGCTCGTCAGCAAGCAGTACAAGCAACTGTCTTACCTATAAGCGAGCAACAGCAGCGAACCAGCGGCGTGGCATCAAGCGAGTGGGCAGAAGTGGCGGTTTCATAAACGGGGCATGGATTAAAGTCACCGGCGATCAGGCGCACATTAACCTTGTGAGCCGCCAAAATCTTTTCGGGGCGAGCAGGTTGAGTTGGTACGATAATTATGAGCAGGAGGTCACGGTGTGAGGAAGGCTGAAACATTATGCTGTTTGACGTTGGCAGGGTGCTTGATGATCATTCTTATGTCAGCCGCTGAGGGCCAGCCCGCTACCCATGAGGCCGACAACTTCGCGCGGGCTTACGGAGAGTTTAAGAAGAATTACCAAGATGAGTTGCGCCGGCCGGGCGTCGTCGGCAGCAGTCTTTTCTTCATCCGGGACAACCAAGTCATCGCCAAAGATTTCTACGGGCTGGCGGATGCCCAACAGAATCGCCCGGTTGACGAAGACACCATCTACCACTGGGCTTCGATCACCAAGACTTTCACCGGCATCGCCATCATGCAGCTCAGAGACCGCGGGCTGTTGAAGCTCGACGACCCCGTCATCAAATACGTGCCCGAACTCAAGGCCGCCCACAACCCTTACGGAGACATGAGCGGAATCACGATCAAACATTTGTTGACGCACAGCGCGGGCTTCCGCAACTCGACGTGGACGTGGCGCGACGGCGACAAGGATTGGCAGCCGTTCGAGCCGCCGCGCTGGGAGCAGATCGCGGCGATGATGCCTTACACCGAAGTCTTCTTCACACCAGGTAGCCGGTTCAGCTATTCAAATCCGGGCGTCATCTACCTGGGGCGCATTATCGAACTACTGTCGCACGACGATTACGAAGTTTACATTGACAAGAACATCCTCAAGCCGCTTGAGATGCACCGCAGCTTCTTCGACGCGACGCCTTATCACCTGCTTAAGCATCGCTCGCACAGCTACTACGTGCGTGAAGGCAAGCGCACCACGGGACGCTTCGACGCGGACACAGGCGTGACGGTCTCGAACGGCGGCCTGAACGCGTCGCTGCCGGACATGCTGAAGTACGTCAACTTTCTTTTGGGAGACCCGAAAAAGCAGGCGATTTACGACGGGGTGTTAAAGCGCGCAACGCTTGAAGAGATGTGGCAGCCGCAATTCACAGCCGCGGGGGATTACACGCAAGGCTGGATGAATGAAGATACCGCGGTCGGCCTGTCGTTTTTCATCGATGACATCGAGGGGCGACGTTACGTCGGACACAACGGCGATCAGAACGGCTTCCGGTCGTACCTGAGCCTGTGCCCGAGCGCACGCACGGCTAGTATCTTGGTTTTCAACACGGAGACTCGCCCGACCATCAACGGCCCGCAAAATCTCCTCTCGCCGGAATCAAAGATGGCACGCAACGTGTTCAAGCTCTTGCAGAGTCTCCAGCGCGCACGTTGATCGAGGTGAGACCCTTTGCAAAACCGGGCGGCCCACAACGAAAGAGCGCCACAGTGATGAGCGCGTGGACTCAGAGAGTCGCTCGACGCGGCTCGGCGGGCGGCGCGTTTCTCATCAATCAGACCTGTTGCAACGTTGTTGTGGTTTGCTCCCGGTCGTGAGGTCAAAGGGAAATCATGAGCGCAAAATCGGTGATCCTGATTGGCGGAATCTACCATGTGGCGTTTGCCATCTTCCATCTCGCGTTTTGGAAGCTGTTTCGCTGGAAGGAAGACTTGGCCTCTCTCAGTGTCGTCAATCAGGCGGTCATGCAGATTCTGAACCTGTGCCTGACGTTCGTCTTTCTGATCTTCGCGTATCTCTCGATCTGTCATACCTCAGAACTGTTAACCACCCGGCTGGGAAAAGCTCTGCTGTTTCTGATCGCGGTGTTTTGGTTTTTGCGGGCCATCGAGCAGGTGGTTTTCCTGGGTCTTCGGACGAAGGTCTCGGTGGCATTCTTTGCGGTCTTTGTCATCGGTGCCATGATTTACTTTTACCCATTGATTTTCAGCGCCGAGGGCATCACTTAACTGCGCTGGTGACACGACCGCCGATACGATTAGGTCGGGGGATAGTGTATCGCGGCCCGCCAGGAGCCCCGACCACGTGGACTGAACAGTATTGCCGAGCGGCGTGACGAGCCCTACACCCGTGACCACAATATGACGTTTCAATTAGACATGCCCCTCGATGAACGTAACTTAAGTCATTGATTAGGTAGAGGCGCAAGTTGAATAAGACTCGAACTGGAGGATGCGCCGAAAGCAGCAACCATAGTATCGATATTTCAAGCCTGCGGTTACAGCAACAACGTCTCAACGCGGTGCGCGTGGACCATCTCTTCACACGGCGACCACGCGAAGACCGTGAAGCGACCGTCCTGTGACGCCACGAGCGATACCGATTCGCGCTGATCTTGTACGAATTGCGCCGCCGACAGGTGCCGAGTCCCGCCTAGTTGTACGGGATGTACGACCGAGGCCACGTCGCCGACGATCGGTTCAGTCACAATTACTTGTTCGACCTGCGCGCCTCCATCCCGGCGCCCGATCTTCGCGCCGAAGGCGAGCAACTCATATTGATCGCTGATCACGGTCGCGCCATCCACCGCCGTCAGTCCCGCAATCGCTTCGACCGCATCAATGAATGCCTCCTGCCACAAACGCTGGCCCCTCTCGACTGCGTCTTGCCGCATGAGTTCAGCCAGTTCGGAGAAGGGAGGCTCCACCGAGTATGAAACGGGTTGCACGATTGACTCCCGCCACTCATCAGAGCCTTGGGGTACGACGAGCAGCGACCCGCCTCGCCCGTGCGTGCGCATGGAGACGGCCAGTTGCACGAGCACATTCACCGAATCAACTTGAGAGTCGAATGAGCCGAAGCCGAGTAGCGTCGTAAGAGGCGCCGGGCAATTGGGCAGACTGGTGCCCTTTTCGTCCAGCATTTTGATCTGATCGCCCTTGAGCACCACGACGTTGACGAACTTGCCAGTGTCTTGACCGCGGCGGTACTTGACCACCAGCAGTCCGGGTTCGATGACCTCCAGCACGAAGCAGAATTTGGGGATCGTGCGCGTAGTTCCCCACACACACAGTTCGTTCCCGTCTCGCCAGATGCCGAGATGGATTCCGGGGCGCTCGACGGCCGGCGCGAGCCGCGAGAGGGCTGCGGGTGTGAGTGGAAATTGTCGCTCGAACCTTAGAGGCTGTCCCGCTTGCTCGGGTGGGAGGAAGGCGAGCGAAATCTTCGGGGAGAAACCTTCCTCGCGCCGGAGGCTCGCCCAGAATGCAGCATCGATGATCGCTTCGATGGCTTGAGGGTCAGGGTGTGGTGCCAGTTCCTGCCGGGCTTGCTGACGCGCCGTGGCGAGATTGCGGGCGAAGTGCTTCTCGACCGCAATGGCAACAACCCGGGCGGCTGTGTATGACGGTCCTGTCATAGCTTAGTGATTTCGACCATTTCAGTTATAAACCTGAATTTGTTCGTACTGTAACTTCAATACTACCAATTGGGGTGCCACTTTTAAACTTGAAAGGAGGAAATGTAACAGCCTGGCATCGTCGGTTGACGAGGAACAGTTGTCGTGGTGCTCAGGCAAGTGGCTCAATTACGCAAGACCGGTAATCAGACTCGCTAAAAGTATGATCCGCTCAACCATCGGTCGGAGTCTCGCCGCGCTTGTTTCTCGGGTCGTCCGCGCTACTCATGTGGCGTGCGGCGTCGCCCCGGCGGACATTTGCGTGAGTTCGGAGGCGGGCTTACCGCGCTGGAACATGCCGAGCAGTCGGAAGACAGTCGGGATACCGGTCGCGAGCGCCGTGATGATCGCCATCGAAGAGCTATACAGTTCGGGATGCGAGACGAGAAGGAAGAGCGCTACGCCGAGCAGTACCAACAATAACGGCAGGCGCAGTTTCGACCAACTGCTATCCATTCGTGCGTCCGCGCGAATCTCCTCCGGCGTCGCCGTCGAGAGGACGAACTGCCGGAAACTCTTATTCATCAACCGCACGTCCGGGTCGCGCACGATCAGCCCGCGCCGCATCAGTCGCCGTACTTCGATATTCTTCGCGCTGACGAGGCAGTCTTGCGCGAGGTAGTAGAGCGTCAGTTTTTGGTCGGGCGAACAGGTCGCCCACACCGCTTTGTAGTATGCCTCGGCTTGTTCGAGCAGCAGGCGGATGAGTTGTTCGGCGCTCAACTCCTTGAACTTAGGATGTGCGAGAATCTCTCTGCCGACGTTCTGCAAATAGGCGCGAGGCGCGCACTCGTCGGCGAGCGAGTCGTAGAGCGCAGCGCGGTGTCTGTCGCCGTTCGGTAATCTGCGGCTGAGCCATCGCAAGTATTGTGCGAAGCGACGGTCTGCCTGTGCATCGGGCGGTATGAGCTTCTGTTTCTCCTCACAGAGCGAGTCCATGAACGATTGCCGCTCGCCTTTATCTTCGATGTGAATAACCCAGAACGAACTTACGACCTTCATCCAACGATCCATCTGATTCGCAGTGGACGCGGCACTTGGTTTCTGCTGATGCGAGCCGCAAGCGGGCGCGAGACAGAAGCAGAACGGGTCGCGCCGCGAGAAGATGATGACCGAACGCTCTTTATGTAACTTTTCGAGCAACGAAAGCCGTTTCATGTTCCACCCCGGATCGTCGCTGCGGTAATCGAAATCATCTATGGCAAGCAGTTCGCCATTTTGCTCCGCTTCTGCATTCTGCTTCGAGACAGCGTCTTTTAACGTGATGCGCTTGACCGGCGACCCATTCAATAACCAGCCCACGTCGAGAAACGGGGCACCGAGCACGACGAAGTGTTTCTTCGTCGCACCTTGGCAGGTGAAGTCATGCGCGTGGAGCATCGTCACCGGGTCGTCGAGTTTCAAGAGGAAAACGCGCAATACGACGAACCGCAGCAACACGAAGAGCACCGCGAAGATCGCGATGATCGCCCACCAGATCGTGCCCCAAAAGGTCTTACCCGGCACCGGCAGGGTCAAGAACGGCACACTCGAACGGAGGTGTAGAGGCGCGGCATGTTCCGCCGCGTCCGTTTCTCGCGTCTGCAACAGCAGCCGGTTTCCTTCTTGCTCACTCCATTCCCATGCGCCGTCGGCTGAGCGTGCGCCTATCAAGCCAGCCCACTCGCCGCTTGTGCGATTCACCATCGGGCGTAAATAGCTCAGATACTTTTCGTAAGACACCGTCTCCGAGAGGTCGGCGGTGACAGGAAGCGAGTCGCTCACCGTCTGCTCCGCGACGGGCGGTGGATTCCGCCTGCTGTCCGTCATCGCTTCTTCGCGGCTCGTGTCCAAGAAGACAGATTCGTACACGTCCAGCGGGCGACGCTTCTCGTCCGGCGACCAGTTCAGTCGCTTACCGATCAACTCTTCAACCCACCCGTCTTTTACCCGCCCGGCGTCGCGCGTAATCTCGGGGGCGAGGTTGCGCGCGTACGCAGCGTACTGCGCTCTGATGCGCTCTTCACGCGCACGCAAGTCTTGCGCGAGTTTCACCTGCCCGTGTTTGGCAAGCAACTTCATCTGCTCGTCGTAAGCGAGTTTGAAGAAGGCTATCGCAGGCATCACGCTCGTCAGAAACATCAGCGTGGTAATCATCAGCACGTACCATGCGCGACACCGGATCACCGGATGCGAGTTGTCGCTGCGTCCCGCGCCGCACTTGCGAAGCACGCCGCTCAACTTCAGGCAAATCGCGGCGACGACAAGCCCGAAGAAGGGGAACGCCACCGCGAGCCAGAACAATCGCGCTCGCTCGAAGTAGATGATCGCCGCGCCGAAGAGCAGACAGAAGCAGACATTGGCGAATAACACCCCGCGATAAAATGCAATCGCCTCATCGCGCGCCCACAGCCACTCGACCCTTTCGCCTGTGTTGAGGTTCCAGAGATAGATCAAGACGAAGAGAGACAGCAGCAGTAGCGAATAAAGCAGAAACAGGTTCGCGGCGACGACGAGCAGTTCGAGTTGCGCAGTGCGCAAAATCTGTTTGTCGCGATAGGTGATAATCGTCCATCCGGGGAAGTCCTTGACCGGCAGGGTGTAAAGGCTGTGCCCGCTCCCCAGATAGTCTGCGCCGAGCGCTGTGCTCTGCCGCGCCTCGACGGCGGCTCGCAGTTCGGCGCGCTCGTCACACTCGTCATAGAAGTTCTCCTCGAAGTGCTGCGCGAGTTCCGAGTGGAAGAGCACTCTGCCACCGGCTTCGATGACGCTGAAGCCATAGCCCGGCGGCGTCACCGTGTCTATCATCGACAGCAACCGCGTATCAAGCGCCGCGACCCATGATGAGTAGGGCGGGCAAAACTTCTTTGAAATGATGACCGTCTCGACGCCCGTCAGTGATGAGGTGATCGGTTCAAGCCAAAAGTCGTGATGCTCCGCTCGGTCGTTGTAGTCCTTGCAGGTGCGCTCCTGCACTGTTTCGCCATCCTTCCGCACCGCTCTGTCCGCTTTCCGTTTCGCATTGTCGCTCACGGCTCCCCGGTCGAGGTGCAAGAACCGTTCTTGCTTGATGTTGTTGAAGTAGGCGCGCGTCGGAGGGACGGCGACGAAGCGCGTCGTCGCATCCCTCGTCGTCCACTTGATGCGTTGTTGGCGGTCGTCGTCGATCCAGAATGCGGTGGTGAAGAATGGGTACGGATGTTCATTCTCTCCCTCATGCTCCTGCTTGAGAATGTGCGTCTTTTCAAGCGTCTTCGGTTGTAATGCAGCTTTCGTTGATTCCCCGATGCGGCGCCGCTTCTCCGCCTGCGGCGAAGAACTGGCGCGCGTGTCTTGCGGCTTGGCATTGAGCAGGTTGCGGCTTTCGGTGTCGGCGAGCAAATCTTCGTTGAGCCTGTCCAATTCGTCGAGCGCGGCACGCACTTCAGCGTGCAAATTGTCATGCACGTCTTTGGCGAAGGCTGACAGTTTCTCGTCCGCCTCGTGCGAGAGACTGCTGTATGTATAAACGTAGAGCGAGAACAAGGTGAGTAGCGCGGCGCCGATCATTGCCGAGAAGAGCAGGAAATATACGTCGGCGACGCGCAGCCTGTCCTTCGCTCCCATCAACCATAGCTTCAGGAAAGACCAACTGAGTGCCGCCAGTATCATCCCCGCCGTGAAGACGATCAGCACCGTGTAGGAAATCGCCCACCGCTCGCGTCGGAAATGTCCCTCATTGATTAAGCCGCAGACGATCCACCTCAAGCCCGGCCGGTCGCTGCCCGATACGGCAATACTCATCTCGACGGGACGCGAGAAGAGTTTGTAATCGTCGCCCGCCAGTTTGACGTCCTGGATGTTCGTCGCTTGCGCGAGGGCGAGGCGGTCAAGCTTATTCTTTTGCTCGTCGCGTAGCGCGTCGAGCGTTGCGACGCGCAGCTTCGAGCCGCTCTGCCGGTTATGCTGGTGGATAACGTCGCCGCTCTCGGCATCGGCGATCAACACGGAGTCGAACGCCTCTTTGACTAAAATCGATTGGAGCACCCCGCCCAAATCGGCTTCTACTTGCAGACGTTGTGCGGGCGAGCCGTCTTTCCACCCGCCCGAGAACTCGATCTTCAACTTGGACATCTCCGTCTCACGTTCCCATCTTAAGGTCAGGCTCTTGGCGAGTTCCGCGTCCGCGCTTTTCGGTGGAATGGGAAGGAAGGGGTTGAGTGGTTCAAGTCTATCACCCAAGGCGAGCGTCTTTTTGAATTCGTCGAGCGGCGATTCTTTGGGCACACGACCTTTCTTCTTCGCTTCCGCCGCCGCTCTCTCGAACAATTGGGCGCCGGCGTTCTCAACGACGCTGCCGAGGTTCTTAATCTTCGCGCTAATTTGATTACTCATCACGGCGAGTTGCCGCGATTTGTGCTCGGTGAAGTAAGCGGTTTGGAGGCGAACGAAGCCCCAGTAGTAGAGGCTGAAGGGAACCAGCAGGACGAGCAGGGTGATAATGAGAATGTGCAATCGTTCGAATTTCGGTAGGTTGAATTTCATTACAGACTCCTTGACCGGGGAGTAACTACCTACGACAGGTATAAGAAAGAGTCGTGGCGCGCGGTGACGCGCGAGGCACGCAAGAGAGGAAGCTAAGGCTCTGGGGCAAACATCCTGAGGTTCAAATATGCATCTTCGCTGATGAACGACCTGTATCAACTCTACGACGCATCATCCCTTTCCTGTTTGCTGATTAAATAAGGCTTTGACGGTTCCACCGCGCCCCTCGTGCCTTCGCCGTGGTGCTGAACCAGGCATGGAATGATGCATCGACACCGACTATTTCCTCACCAATGAACTGCCGGTAGAACGCTGACACATCATCTCTCTGGTGATGAAGTTGACGTCGCTTAAGCTCGCCTTCAGCAGTGTCGACGTAAGCTATCGTTTGTTGGCGCGCATGTAGGTCAACTCCGAGATATATGATATCGAACGGTTGCGTAAGACTTGTGGCTCAGGACGGTGGCGCAAGCTTAAGGGAATTGCTCTTGTTCGTCTTGAGGATGGGACAGAGTCCGATGCTGAACTGCACTGGTATGAAGCGCACAGCATCGGCAAGAAAGAGATGAGAGTTAAGGAAGTGTTGGATTGAATCTTATGAAAACAGAGAATGCAGAATCCAAGTTCGCGGTGTGTATCAATAATGAAGGCTACCCGGCTTCAGTAAATCAGCGCCAGGGCTGATTGTCCGCCCGGCGTGATAAATGTTCGATAGCCGCCTTCAAGTTCTGCTATCCGAGCGGCAAGCTCGAGCGTCGTCGGCGTCCCATACAGCCCGTAGGTGTAGGCGGCTTCATTGTGGTCCCACGTGTCCTTAACCGACGCCGCGTTCGCAAATAGGGTCGTCGACCCGCGGTAGGTGGGCGGGACAAGCGATTGAAATCCGTCAGGAAGGCTCACATCGGGATGGATTAGTTTGGTTTTCCAGTCCGTAGTCAATTTCATCTCTCCTGTGTTGCTTATGCCGAAAGCAGACAATTAAATGTGTGTTGGCCATTCCGGCCAGTTTCATGAATGCCTAACGCCCCGCTTTGCCGCGCCGAGCGCAGGCATTCAAGCTGCGGCGCGAGGAAGAATGATGAGAGCTACGCAATCGAGAGGTCGGCTGCAAGCACTTAGCCGGTGGGGTTCCTAAGTGGATTGGTGTGCACAGGGGTCGCCTCACCGAAGGTAGCCGTCAATTCCTGTGAGTAATCTGTAGCATGTCTCTACCGTGGGCATCCGCACGCCCAGTGTAGTTCCCTTCCGCACCGCGTATCCGATGATCTCCTCGACCTCGGTGCGGCGCCCCCGCTCCAAATCTTGCAGAGTCGAGACCTTATGCCCTGTCGCCCCCACGGCCTCCATCTGCTCCCCACGCTGACGGATGATCGACTTGGCTTCTTCTACGGAAACACTCGTGAGCGTCTTCGCGCCGAGCACCCCGTAATCTTCGAGGGGGACGCCAAGCTTCTCCGCCAACAGAGCCATCTCTCGCAGCAGGATGACTAGAACATGAGCGAGTTCCGGGGCTTTAAGGATTTTACACGTCTCCAGACGAGTGAGTGCCGCGACTGCCATTAGACTTGCGAACCCGACGTATTTTGACCATTCGACAGTTTGAATGTGTGGCGACACCACCGCGCGGATACCGGCACGCTCAAGGACAGTGGCTATAGACTGAACACGCTCCGACGTTCCTGCGGGGAGTTCCCCGATATAGAGAGCTTCGCTGCGCGTGAAACGAATGTGTCCGGCGGGCATTATCTCACCGGCGAGCATCGCGGCGGCCCCAATAGTCTTTTCCCCCCCGAAGCATTGTGCTAACTGCTCATCTTTGAGAACGCCATTTTGGATAGATAAAACGCCATTGACCTCAAGATGACGGACGCTTGAGAGAGCTGATTCAGTGTCGTAAGCCTTCACCGCGACCAGCAGGACATCAGTTTCCTTCACCTCACCGGGGCGCGTGATGACATTGACAGGAACGGTGAAGTCCGCTAAGCCGGTGACGGTGATGCCGTGCTTCTGAAGCAATGCCGCCCGCTGACCACGGGCGATGAGAGTCACCTGTTCTCCTGCCCGCGCCAGATGCGCACCGATGATGGAACCTAAAGCCCCCGCTCCGAGTATGACGATTCTCAGGCGCACACCCTCCTTACCAAGATAACCTGATTCTCGATAGCCGCCGAACGACGAAGCTCAGCCGGTTTGAAAACCGCCCCACGGTCAATGTAAGAGGAAAGGGCCAACGTCCCCTTCAAGACTCGCGGTTTTCAAACTCGGCCGCAGCGCGATGTTAGGCGCGATTCTCTTGCCAAAGCAGTTGTGATACTTCTTCATCATCATAAATACCGCTCTTTTATAATATTCATATGGCGTAGCTCGTGACCTGCGATGTGATATGCCGCCGCGCGTACACTCATCACGTTGCCATTTGCCATCCCCACCCTTGTGAACGAATTGTCGTCCAGGCCAGAGAATAACGAGATGGTTGAGCTTCGCACTGTCGAGAACTCCCGAAGAATACTTCTAATGCTCCGTTTATTCGCACCAGAATACGCTGCGTGCTCGTCTTGCTCGAAACCAGGCAACTCAGTCTTATCATTCCTTGCGAACCTCAGTGCTCGATAGGCATAAATACGCTCGTCATCTACGATGTGAAGGAGGATTTCTTTGATCGTCCATTTGCCGTCAGCATAACGATACGTCAGTTTTTCTTCTGGTAGTGAGAAGATGAAATCTCTCGTAATCAGATAATTATCACGCAAGTGCTTTAGGATAAGACCATCGTTTGGCAGGAGACCAATATACATGATTGTATAAGGTGCATACTCACCTTCCTTCGGTTTTTCTATTCTTCTCATTACGCCCACCCTCTCCTATATTGTTCAACTTCCTCACGCCTAACTTTTCATTAGACCGCCAATGGCGGCATTTACCCTTCGAGGTGACAATGACCACCACATTGCTACATCGCGCGCTCACGGCCCAGTTGACCGAGCGCGCGAACGGCACCGACGTATCCATAAGACATTCGCTTCGCGCGCTCCGGTCGAACCGATTGTGAGCCACCATTCTCTGGAGATAAATCATCCGGGTTTTTAGACATTGCACTATTGACAAAGGGCAATGTCTGCCGCTTTTCTATGATTTAACTCTTTCTCTGGTCAATGCTTCAGAGGGGAACCAGTTCTCATTGATGCAGCGCGGCAGGCAAGCCGATAAATTGCCCGTAGCCTTCTGCTGCGATAGCAAGGGCGCTGGCTTCGGCGTTGTTGAATTTCGCGAAGGGGGTTGGCGTAATGATAACGGCGTCTCTCTTGAGCGTGCGTTTCCAGGTACCGACAACTTGCCCATCTACGATAATCGTCGGGTTGAAGATGCCGTATCTGTAGTTCGCCTGTTGTGCATACAACGGGTTCAGGACGGCGCGACGGTCTTGATAAGCAACCGTGTACTCGTCATAAGCTGGCAGCAAGTAAGCAGTTGGCGACGCATCTTGGGCAGTCGGCAGAGACGAAGCAAGCCAGTAGGTCTGGCCGTCGCTGACCTCTTGCGCCAGATGCGACTTCGCCATTTCAAGACCGGCCCTAGCGTCTGTCGCCGCCAACCCCGACCACCACATGAAATCTTGCAGCGTCGCGGGGCCGTGACCGGTGAAGTACCTGTGTGCCAGCTCTGCGAGCGATTCGTCACGCGTGAGATGCTTGCCCGAGGGCACCCACTCATCAAGCAACACATAGGTCGGCTGTTTGCCTCGCCGTGGGCCAAAGCAGATCAAGCCAGTTTGTGCGGCCCATAACAAGATATGATAGCCGCGCTGATGGTCGGTAGAAATACCGGCTTGCTCCAGCACGTCCATCATTTCTTTGCGCGTCAGTTGTTGACCGCCCCAGAGCGCTTCTGCGAACAGCGCTTGACTGCGAGCGAAGATGGCATCGTCTAGGGCAAGCTGCGCGTGACGCCTCGCACTGTTCGCCATGACACGCGGGGTCAAGAGCGCCAGCATCCAACGAACGTCTGCGGGCGCGACAAAATGCAGCGTCCCGCGCATCGGCCACGTGCGGACGATGGTTTTGTCGGCAATTGCTCGTTCGATGTCGGCCTCGGTCGCGTTTCGGAGACGGAGTCCGACCGCCCACAGCGCACCGAGATAGTCCTGAGCTTGGACGGCGCCCAGCCACGACACCACTTCGCTCGGTTTCTTAAACGGAGACTGGGCAATGTGTTGGTTAGAGAGTCGGTGACTTGCAATATCCAAGGTGGTCATTATCGATCTCAGTTTTTGGTCCATAATTCACGGAAGAATGCCCTGATTTCTGCAACCAATAGTGCGGGCTCTTCCAGCGCAGCGAAGTGGCCGCCGCGCGCCATTTCCGTCCAGCGTGTGACGTTAAAAAACCGTGCAGCAATTCGCGCGGCGCAGGAACAAGGTCTTTCGGAAACATGGCGAAGCTAGTCGGCACTTCGACGCGCTTTTTCGCATCTTTCGGCACATGACCATGCAACGGTTCGTAGTAGTAGAGAAACGACGAGTTAATCGTTTCGGTCGCCCAGTAAATCATGATGCTGGTGAGCAGTTCGTCCTTCGTGAAACGCTTTTCGACATCGCCCTCGCAATCGCTCCACGCGCGGCATATGCTCCACAAAGAACGTCGGTGAGATAAATGCCGACGAGCGAATCGGCGTCGGCGCTCGCCAGCATTCCGTTCAAGACCGAGTAAGTCATATGATAGGGATTACAGCGAATTGCACATGGATTTGCACTAAAAACAATGCTCTTGCTACGATGTTTGATAATACCGACAATGCAAATGCAAGTGCAAACCGCAATAGATTGCCGAACGGGATTCCCGAAGGATTGGGTGAGCGACTGTCAGAGGTTCGTATTTATGTCAGTATTCGCGGCGATGTTCTTCGTATTGCGCCACATCTTTGCAATGATGAATCCGACATTGAAAGGCTGTTCAACGTCTTACGAGAACTGACCTAAAGCGGTGAGCGTGCAGGACCTTGCAAACATCAACGTTCGTTCTGCGACGACCCAAGACAGAGGACTGATTGTTGCGCTCGTTGCAAATGTCCTCAGCGATGTAGCTTCACATTCATAAACGATTATGAGAAAAGATGACCTTTACAATCTACCCGAACACCTTCCAGTCCCCGTTGATGACGGAGCGTGTGACCATCTGCTTGGGATGCAACTCCCTTCGATTGCGCTCAGGTCAACAGCTAATCGTTACGTCAACTTGGCTGAAATCTCCAAACAAAGAGTTGTGGTCTATTGTTACCCGCGAACAGGGAAACCGAACGAGCCACCGCTAAGTGGTCGGGATGCTTGGGATGCCATTCCCGGAGCGCGCGGCTGCACACCACAGTCATGTGCTTTTCGAGATCATTTCAACGAGCTACAAGCACTCAACGCTTCGGTGTTCGGTCTCAGCACACAAACCACAGCATATCAGCAGGAATTGACGCAAAGGCTTCATCTTCCATTTGAGGTGCTTAGTGACGCAGGACTTACTTTCGCCAGAGCGTTGAGACTGCCGACATTTGAGGTCGAGTCTGAGGTGCTAATCAAAAGGCTGACGTTTATCATCGAAGACTCGAAAATTATAAAGGTCTTTTATCCTGTATTTCCGCCTGATAAGAACGCCGAAGACGTGATTGCATGGCTGTCCTAACCGCCACCCAATAAATCAGCTATGAAAGAAGTAGTCAAGCACACACGGGTTTAAGACGTTCACTAACATGGCTTGCGAAAACGTACGGCTCAAACTCTTCTCTTCGACTGTTACCGCTTCGGAGCTGCTCGTAGGCGCGCTCAAAGGTATCGAGATACGTACCAAACACTTCGTCGTCATCCGTCGCGGCGGACACCTCGCTCAAATGCGCGTTGAACTCGTCATAGTCAAAGCTGGTCGCGCCTTTGCGATAAACGAGTCGGGGACTTGTCCATTACCCCTACACATGTCTCATCGTCGTATGGTTCGGTTTAGTCTCTATTATTAATCCTTAATCTTCACAATTTCGGTTCCTCGGCACAGATGATCATTGACTTGACACCGAAAGAGGCGTAGAAGCGCCTGCACGATTTAATTCGCTTGTGGCATGGACGCGGAGAGTATTGTCCGTTGCAACTTAAAATCTTTCGAACTTCACATCGGCAAGTAGCACTCATAGGCACATTCCGCACAGGCTGGCGACTAGAGAACAGTTGAAACAGCCGTGCCCGTAGATCGGAGTTTTATGAGCATGATAAAGAGAAAAGTCGCTTTCGTTCATACTTCGCCCGCCGCCATTAATCCGTTGATGCAATTCTATAACGAGTCGGCACCGGAACTTGAAATCACCAACCTCTTAGACGACGGCATTCTTCGCTTGTTGTCCGCGAACAATCTGTCAGTCGTGCAGGAGCGCTTGGCAAACATGCTTGAAGCCGCCGCCGAAATTTACGCGGTCGAGTTAGCGATGATTACGTGCTCGTCCGTTTCCAATGAGATGGTCGTACGGTTGAATGACGAATTCGACTTGCCGATTCTAAAGATAGATTACCCGATGGCTCGGCAGGCGGTGCGAGCGGGCGACAGGATCGGCGTCGCCGCCACTTTCCCGCCGACTCTCGGCCCCACTTCCAAACTCCTGACTGAGGCCGCGGCTGAAGCCGGAGCTAAGATTGAAATTGTTTCCGGAGTCACCTCAGCGGCTTACGACGCTTTACTGGCCGGCGACGCCGCAAAACATGACGAATTGCTGATCGCGCTGATCGAACAAATCGAGAAGCAGGGGGTAGCAGCGATTGTGTTAGCTCAAGTTTCGATGGCGCGTATTCTACCCCACCTGAATGGGCGGTCTCGGGTGCCTGTTCTTTCGAGCTTACCGACCAGCTTGGAAGCCATACGTGAAACCCTCGAACAGACTCATTGAAGTTGATCTCCGTCGCGGCTGAATCCGTGCCGCACGCAAACCGACTTGTGCTTTTCCGAGTAAGACGATGAACAGATTGGTGTTCGCCGCCGTCGCCGACGACGACACGGGGGCGAGTGATTTAGCGGGCATGCTGACCGATCAAGGCCTGCGCACGCTCTTGGTCATTGATCTGCCGACGGCCGAGCAGTTCATGGTATGGAGCGACGGATACCACGCGGTCGTCATGGCAGAAGGAACGCGTAACCTGTCACCTACCGAAGCCAGAGAGCGCACACACGCGGCGATACGACTTTTGAAAGATAGACAACCCCGCGTCTTGCAGATCAAGTATTGCAGCACATTTGATTCGACCGACGAAGGAAATATCGGCCCATCCATTGATGCTGCGCTGGACGAATTGAAGGAAGATTTCACCATCGCTTTGCCTTCCCTGCCCGTGAACGGCAGGACGACTTACCAGGGTTATCACTTCGTGCATCGGCTCCTGCTCAGTGACTCACCGATGCGTGAGCATCCGCTCACTCCGATGACTAATCCGAATCTAGTTGACTTGCTCAGCCGGCAGACGAAACGTCGCGTGGATTTAGCATCATACCGAGACGTCGAGGCGGGCGCCGAACAACTCAAGCGCCGCTTCGAGAGTTTGCGTGCCGAAGGTGTCAGAATCGCACTCGTGGATTGCTTAAACGACCGACATCTGGAAACCATCTGTCGCGCTTGTGCCGACCTTCGCTTAATTACCGGAAGTTCAGCTTTCGGGATGAAGATGCCCGCCATCTGGCGCGAACGCGGATGGGTCTCGGAGCAAAAAGACAATGGCGGTGACGCCCCAATCACCGCGGCGAATGATCGCGGCTGTTTAATAGTCGCGGGAAGCTGTTCAGATGCGACGCGCGCGCAGAACGAGTGGCTACAAGCACGCGGAGCGGGTGTGACTAATCTTCATCCGAAAGAACTCTTGAACGGCAACATAAACATGGCAACCCTCATGGCACAGGTTCGCGACCAGGTGGCGGCGGGTCGCCATTACCTGCTCACCACTACGAATTCACACATAGATGTGCGCGAAGTTCAGCAGTGGGGTTTAAGTAACGGGCTGACAGTCCCCGCTTTGGGGCAAACTATAGCCTACGCTTTAGCAGACTTGGTTCTCGAAGTTTTAGACGACTTGCCGGTCGGCGGGTTAATCATCGCTGGTGGCGAGACATCAGGGGCGCTGTGTCGCCGCTTAGGGTTGGGCGCACTGCGAGTCGGGCGTAACATCGAACCCGGCGTGCCGTTATGTTTCTCACTCGGGTCGTTCCGGCTGCCCGTGGTACTTAAGTCAGGTAACTTCGGCGAAACAAATTTTTACGGCAAAGCTCTGGGGGCGATAGCACATCCGGCGGAGTACATGATCTGAATTTAGTTTTTCGTAGCAGCCTGTAGCCGCATAAGACTTACTCATCCGGTCGTCCGTGCATCACGTCCCTTTTACTTCAGTGCGTACATGAACAGCGATCCACTCAAAAATCTATGCGAAGTTGCCGATAGCTTTTACCGCCGCGGGTATGCGTTCGGTTCGACCGGTAATATTTCCGTTCGCATCGAAAACCAAATCTGGATTACTCCGACCGGGAAGCCTTTGAATGGATTGACGCCCGAACACCTCTCGTGTCTCGATCTTGAGGGGGCGAGTCACAACGAGATTCGTCCCTCTAAAGAATTCCCTTTTCATCTCGCCGTGTATAGACAGAAACAAGAGGCGCAGGCAATCGTCCACTTGCACTCGACTTACTCGGTCGCCGTTTCCTGCCTCGAGTCCTTCGACCCCGAAAACCCGCTCCCGCCGCTGACTCCCTACTACTTCATGCGCGTGGCTCCTCTGGCGGTGCTTCCTTATTTTCGCCCCGGCTCCGAAGAATTAGCGGCGGCGGTCGGGCGCGCCGCCCCGTCTCACAACTGCCTGTTGCTCAGGAATCACGGAATCATTTGCTCGGGCGCTAATTTGAACGAAGCCGTTGACCGCGCGGAAGAACTGGAGCAGACGGCCCGTCTCCATTTCATCCTGCGTGGTGAACAGGTCCGGCACCTTACACCAGACGAGATTAAAGAATTGCAGAAAGTTTATAGATTTTAAGAAAACCATTCAGCCACGGATGACACGAACAACACGAGTCAATTCATTGGCAGCTAGTCACACAAGTCAACGAGAGCGATGATGCTGTGACATGCCTTTCCCGGTCAGATATTTCATTCGTGTCATTTGTGTAATTCCTAGCTCATTTCTTTTCTTGAAGTCGGTAGCTATCGATATTCGCACCGGCAGCGTCAGACAAGACGGGACAGCCAATCCATATCGCGCCCGCGGTGAGCGGATTGAGCGTCTAATGCCCGTTCTACATTCCAACCTTGGTGAATGATTCCGCCGACGGATTCGATCACGGCGAGCGGGTCATCATCGCCCGGATAGAGTATGTTACGGCCGACGAGTGCGCCGCGCACGTTCGCGCCAGCCGCGAGACCGGCGGCGAGTTCGTGTAAGAACGGCGTGGCGTCACCTACGGGCTCGCCCCCCAAAAGAAGAATCGGCAGTGTCGTCGCCCGCGCCACCATTTCGTAGTTCTCGCAGTAGGGTAATTTCAGCCACAGATAGCGGGCGCTGTCGCCCAACGCCGCTGCCGCGCCGACAATTCTCGCCAGGTCTTCGGCCTTCTTAATTATTGCGTAGCCGTTCTCGGTCTTAGTGACAGGTAGAGACTCCAGGAACATCGGGAGTCCGACCGCGTTCAATTCCGTGATCGCGCGGACGGTGGCGAGCAGCGTCTTGAGCGAGTCGGGTTCTTCGTCGCAAATCCTCAACAGAATCTTTGCGCCGTCCAACCTCCATTCGGCGCACATCGCTGCCGATGCACCGGACACGGGATCGTCAATCTCCCAACTGCTGCCCAAAAGTCCGGCGCGGTTGAAACTCGCGATAAGTACCTTGTCGTCGAGAAACGCAGCACCCCCCGCCTCCCGCATCATGTCGTGCAAGAGCAACAAATCTTCCAGAATGTCCATCGTTGCCAGGATGCCGTCCACCGCATCGCTCATCATCACGCGCAGCATTCGTGCGAGGTACTCGCGACGGTCCATCATCCTGAAAGGATCGTTGCCGACGCGCGTGACGCGCCGAGCCGGGTGGTCCGCCGCCAGGATGCTCAGTTTGCCGTCAACCGTGAGGTTCGTGCGGCGCTTCCGCTCCTTCGCCGCTCGCAACGAGCGTTCCGGATCGGACACGCGGATTTCAGTCAGCCGGGTCAAAATCGCCGCCGGCAGAAACTCATTCACGTCGAAAGTCAAAGTTTAGAATCCTCCCCGTTCTTCGATAAAAGTTAGAACTTCGTGTTCGTAGGGCATGAAGTTAGCGCACCCGTGGCGGGTGACGACAATCGCGCCGCAGGCGTTGCCCATGCGTGCGGATTTGTGCCAATCCCATCCTTTAAGATACCCGTAAAGAAACCCGCTCGCGAAGGCATCGCCCGCGCCGAGGACGTTGTAAACCTCCACCGGAAAAATTCTCGCATCGAGAGTCTCGCCGCCGGATACATACACGATGGTGGTCTCACCACCTCGCTTCATGACCAAAGCTTCAGGGCCCGCATCGAGCGCGTTCTTGATCTCTTCCGCCGCGCCCTTGTCCCCGCTCACGCTTGATGCTTGTGTATTAACGGCGATGCTCTTAACCCCGTCTTTAAGCAAGGCGGATTTGACTTCATCCGACGTGCCGATCACAACATCAACTAACGGCAACGCCGCGCGAATTGTTACCCCAAAGGTGCGCACGTCGGCCCAAAGTTCGGAGCGGAAATCTAAATCCAGTATGACCTTAGTGCCGTGTGCCTTGGCTCGTTCGGCGGCGAACAACGTGGCGTCGCGGCTCGGCTGACGACTGAGTCCCGTGCCGGTAATCAGTAGCGTGTGACTGTCAGCGACGGGCGCCGTGACTACGTCATCAATCGTCAGTTCGAGGTCGGCGCAGTTGTCGCGGTAAGGTACTAACGGGAACCGATCCGGCGGTTGTATTCCTAACAAGAATGCGCTCGTGCGCCGCCCAGGCTTTCGCCTGCTGAAACGAACATCAACGCCTTCACGTTCGAGAAAGCTGAGAACAAAGTCGCCGACTAAATCCTCGCCCAATGGATTTAGGATGGCGGTGCGTAAACCCAATCGCCTCGTGCCGACGCTAATGTTAGTTGGGCAGCCGCCAACGTAAGCGGCGAAACTCTTAATCTCGGTGAAGGGCGCGCCGATCTCGTTCGCGTAGAGATCAATCGAACTGCGGCCTAACGCCAGCACATCATAGCTGCGGCTCATAAAAATCCCTATACAGCCTCCACAGTCTGGGGTTCTTCAAGCGGTTGTTCCGGGTCGATGAAGAGCCACATGACAACCCCGATGACCAAAAATCCCGCCGCCAGATAGAAAGGAATCGTCCACGAACCCCACTTCTGCAAGATGTACCCGAAAGCGATGGGTGCGATTGTTCCTGCGAGATTGCCGAACGTGTTCACGGTTCCGGTCAGCACGCCTGAACGTCCTCTCCCGATGTCAAGGCAAGTCGCCCAGACGGCGGGAGTCGTCAGAAACTGAAAAAACAAAGCCGCCGCAATCAGCGATGCCGCGACGACGTTGTTTCCGGCGAGGGCAACAAAGACGAGCATCAGGGCACTCATCGACAGGCCGAAGGCTCCGAGACCGCACCGAGCGAGTTTCCGGTGTCCGGCCACGACGAGGCGATCCGTGAGCCAGCCGCCGCACAGGAAAGCTACCGCTCCACACACCCACGGGAGTGCCGAGAAGAGTCCTGCCGATGCGGTCGTGAAGCCGCGCGCTTTGAGAAGGTATGTCGGCAGCCATGTGATGTAGAAATACAGGCTGTAGCCGTAAGCGAAGTACATCGCGCAGAGGAAGAAGATGTTTTTGCTTCTGAGGAATGCTCGCCAGGGGATGCTGTGCGAGAGCGTCGGCTGAACGGGAAGACCGGAGCGGATTAAATTCACCTCCGCGTCGTTAGCCGAGGGGTGTTGTTCCGGGGTGTCGCGGAACCACCAGTACCAGCCGAGACACCAGATAAAACCGAGCGCGCCAAACTCGACGAAGGTCAGACGCCAGCCCTGCCACTCGACGAGTATGAAGACAATCGGCGGAGTGAGAGCGGCGCCGATGGCGTGTCCGATGCAGACACCTCCCATCGCGCGCCCACGCTGCGCCGTCGGGAACCAACGCGCAACCGTCGAGGCGCTATTCGGTATCGCCCCCGCCTCGCCCGCACCGAACAGCAGTCGCACGATGAACAGCGAAGCGAAGCCGACCGTCGCGCCCGTCAGCATGGTGAACGCCGACCACCACAGCACGATCCGCGTGAGCGCCTGGCGTGTCCCGAAGCGGTCGCCCAACCAGCCGCTGGGAATCTCGAACAGCGCGTAGGCGAACGTGAAGGCACTGAAGATATAACCCATCTGCACCGGTGTGAAGTTGAATTCCTGGATGATGGCCGGCGCGGCTGCCGAGATGCATAGACGGTCAAGGTAAGTCAGCGAAGCCAACACAAACAGTAGGGAAAGAACTTTATAGCGAGCGCGTGTCGGACTTAATGCCGACACGCCTTGCAGCACAAAGGCGTCGTTCGCGGCTTTGCTGACTTGCATTCCTCTAAGCACCTCTTTTCTGAATTATTCAGTCATCAGTCGATTCCGTTGCGAAGTTTACTTTGAAGCGCGAAAGGTCGTCGTGTATCTTCAGGTAGACGACGATCCGTAAAGAGCCCCGAGACAAGCTTCGCATGTCGACGAGCTTCGTCTCCCGACAGTCTTTTGACTTGCCGCTTAGCGTAACGTGTTGACGGCTTCGACGCCATCGAGCGTCCGCTCAGCGGCGTTATTGGCAATGAGCGCAAACGTTGTGAAGATCGCGCCTTCTTTGTTGACGGTGCGATGGTCTTGCTCGATGATAGTGTTGTATCACATTTACTATGATCCCGCTTCTAAGATAAACCAGGTGGCATGGAAATTTTCCAAGGGACGCCAACCGCGTCGTCGCATATAATGAAGTGAATGATCTAGCTCTTGCGATTGCTGTCAATACACTCACGACTAAGCATGACCCTGATGTGGCGCAAGCCTCGCCGAGCAGTCAGCTTTAACTGAATGGAATGATGAGAGTCAATCACCCACCGATTGTTCAGATCTCGCTCGATCTCACCGACATTAAAGAGGCGGTTGAGACGGCTCACGTTGCAGTTGAGGCCGGGGTAGACTGGCTTGAGGCCGGCACTCCGCTTCTTTTGGCAGAAGGGCTGCGCGGCGTCCGCGCTCTCCGCGAAGAGTTTCCACAACATCCAATCGTCGCCGACCTGAAGACGATGGATGGCGGCTACTTGGAGGCCGAGATGATGGCTAAGGCTGGAGCCACACACGTGGTAGTCATGGCCCGCGCTCACATCGAAACGATTAAAGTTGTCGTTCAAGCCGGGCGTGATTACGGGATCGAAGTGATGGGGGACAATCTCGCCTGTGAAGACAAGGCAGCGGCGAGTCGGATGATGGAAGACCTTGGGGTCAACTACATTGTGCATCACACCGGCTTTGACGAGCGAAATGGTGCGTCCGCGGCTGGACAGGGCCGCCTCAGCCCGCTTGACGAACTCGATGAAGTTGTGCGGGCCGTTAGCATTCCGGTGCAGGCGGTGGGCGGTCTCACCATCGAAGAAGCGATTGAGATGCCGAGGCGAGGCGCCCCGCTCGTTGTGATCGGAGCGCCGCTGGCCATTGATGCTCACTCATTTAGTGTCGCCGGCGGCGACCTGAAAGCTATACTAATCGAGATCGTGAGGAGGATTCGTGGATGACTGAAATGATGACAGGTGTGGTGCAATACGCGCTTGAACCGGGTGCCGTTGAACTACGCGAGATGCCGGTGCCGGATATCGGAGACGATGAAGTTCTGTTGCAGGTCGGGGCGGTCAGCGTCTGCGGAAGCGACGTCCATCAGTATCATAATTCTCAAAGCTGGCCGGTGCGCGTTCCCGTCGTACTCGGTCATGAATTCGGCGGGCACGTCGCCCGTCTTGGCAGGCGCGTGACGGAATTTAAAGAGGGTGATCGAGTCGTCTCCGAGACCGCGGCTTCGATCTGTGGTCAGTGCATGTATTGCCGCACGGGCGATTATAATTTATGCCCGCAACGTTCCGGGTTTGGTTACGGCACAAACGGGGCGATGGCTAATTTCGTTCGTGTCCCCGCACGCTGCCTGCACCATATACCTGATTCCCTGCCCTTTGATCGGGCGGCGCTGACCGAGCCTTGCTGCGTGGGCTACAACGCCGTCGTCGAAAAAAGCCACATCCAACCGGGAGATACGGTCGTTGTGATCGGGCCAGGACCGATTGGGCTTCTCTGCGCCGAGATGGCGCGCTTGGCCGGGGCAGGCACATTGATCGTCGTCGGCACCGCACAGGATGAGTCTCGTCTGGCCGCAGCACGCTCTCTCGGGGCAACGCATACCGTCAACGTGCAGGAGACGGACATGCCCGCACTTATTCGCGACATCGGAGACGGCCTCGGCGCCGATCTGGTTGTTGACGCGGCTGGTGCTTCAGCGGCGCTAAAGCTCGCACTCGACATCGTCCGCCCCGGCGGACAGATTACCAAAGTCGGCTGGGGGCCTCAGCCGCTCAACTTCTCGATTGATCCGCTCGTTCAGAAGGCCGTGCGATTGCAGGGCAGTTTCAGTCATACCTTCAAAAACTGGGAAAAGGTTGTCGGCATGCTCGCTTCCGGTCAGATCAATCTTGAACCGATCATCAGCCAGGTCGCTTCATTGGAGGCTTGGCAAGACTGCTTTGACGGGATGCACACGGGCCGTTATGTCAAAGCAGTTCTTCAACCGAATTAGCGTGCGGCAACTCAACGTTTCGTAGTTTCATCCCTTAGTCAATCGTTGGTTATCTACCGGACATATGCCCAAATTAAGCGCCTTCCCGAAATGCTACATGGATGACCTGTGCGTCACCAAAACGATGACGCTCTTTGGTTGGATCGAACTGGCTGCGACGCTCGATGTTGACGGCGTAGAGATGTATCCCGGCTTCTTCCAAAGTTTCGAGCCGGACTACCTTGAGCGCATCAAGCGGCACCTCATCAAACACAACCTCGAAGCGCCGATGATGTGCGCTTCCCCGGACTTTACCACTCCCGACGAACAGGAGCGGCGGGCTGAAATCGAGCGTGAGAAGCTAATGATTGATGTCACGGCGGCTCTCGGCGGAACCTTTTGCCGCGTACTTTCAGGCCAACGGAGAGCGGAAGTCTCTCGCGCCGACGGCGTGCGATGGACAGTCCAGTCAATCGAATCTCTCTTCGAGCATGCAGCCTCGCGCGGGGTAGTGCTCATCATGGAGAACCACTACAAGGACGGCTATTGGCGTTACCCCGAATTTGCTCAAGACCTGGACATCTTTCTCGAAATTGTGAACCAAATCGATTCGCCGTGGTTCGGTGTCAACTACGATCCGTCGAACGCGATTACTGCCGGTCAAGACCCGCTCGATGTGCTCGCCGCCGTCAAACACAGAGTGGTTTCGATGCACGCCTCGGATCGCTACCTCATCAGCGGAACCATCGAAGATTTGAAAAGACAAGATGGTTCGATGGGCTATGCCAAGAATCTCCGGCACGGCGTGATTGGTAAGGGCCTCAATGACTATGACAAAATCTTCTCCACCCTCCACCAAGAAGGCTTCGACGGGTGGATATCGATTGAAGACGGCGAGAACGGGATGGATGAGCTACGCGAATCCGTGGCATTCCTACGCGCCAAAATAGCGCAACACTTTACTTGAGAATATGGTCAGGTTGAGCAGACACCACATAACTGTGAGGATGAACTAATGCACCGAAGAAAATTTATCCAGGGAACAAGTGCGGCTGCCGCGATGCTGGTCACTACCTCCGCGAGTGCTAAATCTTACGCGCAGATAATAGGCGCGAACGACCGCATTAGAATAGGCGGAATAGGCAGCGGAGACCGGGGTCGGACCCGCTTGGTAGCCGCACAAAAGCTCGGCGCGCAGATCGTTGCTCTGGCCGACGTGAATAAGGCGATGCTGGAAAGAGCAAAGAAGGATTTGGGCGCACCGGTCCAGCAGACGTATGTAGACTATTCCGATCTGCTCGCACGCAGTGATGTTGACGGGGTGATTATTGCCGCGCCCGATCATTTACACCGCCAGATTCTGCTCGACTCAGTCAGAGCTGGTAAAGATGCCTATATTGAGAAGCCACTCGCGCGGACAATTAAGGAGGGCGATGATATCGTCTCAAAAGTTAAAGCGTCTAAGCAGATCGTGCAGGTCGGTAATCAGAGGCGTAGTGGAGAACATTTTAAGCGGGCGCGTGAGATCGTTGCTTCCGGCGCCATCGGTGACATCCGTTTTATCAGGATCTGGGATTTTCGCTATCGCCCGAGAGACCCTTACATCCGAAGGAGCGCCGATGCAACGCAGTTCAGCCCGGAGTTGATCGATTGGAATCGTTTCCTGGGTCCGGCCCCCAAGCGACCCTATGACCCCAAACGCGCTTCCGCCTGGCGTTGGTATTGGGACTACGCCGGTGGTCTCATGACCGATATTGCTCCGCACTGGCTCGACGTTGCCATGTGGATCACAGGTTCGGACGGCCCGCGCCGCGTTACGTGCAATGGTGGAAACTATCAGAGCCCGGAATGGGAGACTCCTGACAACGTACATGCCACTTTCGATTGTGGCAGTTTTGCAATTGTTTTCATGGTCCAATTTATGAACGGGCAAGAATATGACGGCGCCGCGTTTTACGGATTGGAAGGCAGTATCATTCAGGAGAACGATAAGGGTCTGCTTGTTCATTACGACAATAAGCGCAAGATTATCGAAAGCTGGAAAGTAACGGAAGAAGGGACTGCACACATGCAGAACTTCCTCGACTGTATGAAGACCCGGAAGGAACCAAACTCACCCGTCGCATTAGCTAACCAAGTGCTGGTCGGAGCCCATTTGGCTAATGAATCCTACCTGTCGGGTAAACGGATCGAGTGGGATCCGACACAGAAGCGAATCTACTGATCGTTGCATTTGAAAGTTAAGTTTTTCGGTGGTCTCGTAGACGCACGAAGAGCTATGCAGTTCGCCCCCCGATGAGAGGGGCGTTCCGTCGAGCCACCGCCCCCGCGTCTGAAGTTTTCCCCCTCTGTTCCGCCATGAGTGCCACTCATCTCACGATGTGAGAGCAAGGTCACCCACCCGTGCGTGGTCCCCATCCTCTCTGTCCGCGCTCACCTACGGACGGATCATACCCGCTGGCGGGCATGATCCGCCCGTAGGTGAGCGATGGGCGGCGCCGTCCGTCAAATAATTCTCGTCTCGCGCTCATGAGCCATACGCCGCGCTCACCCACCAACACATCGTGTGCCCGGCCCACTCTGGTCAGGTGTCACTCCGCTCGGGCGCTTCGCTCATTGGGTCGTGCGACGGCTCGCCACCGCCTTTGCCTCGCGTCCACGTCGGGCCGGGCGCGCGTGCCCGCCTGCCGGCGCGCCTCGCACCGCCGCAGTTCGCTCCTCAACCCTTTTTCGTGGAAAAGGCCTGCTCGCCTGCGCTCTAGGTGAACTCCGCGCCGCCGTCCGAGCACCTCAGCACACGGTCTTGAAACTCCACGCGCTCGCTCACTTCCTCGCGCCTTTCTTCGGGGCCGGTGACTTGATTATTGACTTGCGCTCGGCCGCCGTGGACTTGCGCACAATCACCGCCCCGTCCGTCTGCCGCTCGAAGGCGAGGACGTCGCCGCCTTTCGCTTTCAGTGCCTTCACCACCGGCGCAGGTATCTTGCCGCGTACCGTAGTGCCGTCCTGATAAACGGCGGCGAGGGCGATTATCTCGACCCCGTCATTCGTCTCTTTAGCCATCAGTTCTCCTGAGTCTCAACGTGTTGATTTCTGACCGCCTTCGTGATAACTCGGTTGACCCCGAAGCCGCCGCCTGCGTGCGCGCCCGCCCCGGTCTGCTCCCGCACGCAGAGTAGCATGACTTCAGACTCGTCATGTCACCATTTGAACGATGATGTGTCACGTTTCATGAGCTAAACATCACCAGGGTTTTAGGTATCGAACTGGGCGCAAATTATACTTGGAGTCGTTCTTTGAAGCACTTCCGTTGCGGACTTCCCTGCTTCATCGGATGGCAGTATGGGGCCTCAACTCTACCGTCCTGCCTGTCGCGGCTGACCTTTTTGCCGCATCCAAAATGCGCATCACAGTCATGTTATTGGTCAGCGAGGATAAGTCGGCATCGGCGACTTTTATCTCACCTCGCACCACCGCCGCCAGATAGGCGAACGGTTCGTCGAACGGTGCCGCCCTCCGTTCGAGCACGACGGAGCGCTCCTGTGCGTCGCCCGCCTGACGCGAACGAATGTTGCGTGCGTCCGCCGCGTGCGCATACCCGTCACGGCCATACACCTCAATGTCCTTCCGGTTGGTCGGCCAGTTCCAAGACGCCTGGATGATCGCCTGCGCGTCACGATAGCGGAGGATGATCGTAGCCTCATCCTCCACTTTCGGATAGATGTTAGGCTTGATCTGTTGGGTCACGGCCGTGACGGCGAGCGGCTGCTCTCCTCTCATCAGCCAGGTCACAAGGTTGGCCCCGTAGCATCCGAAGTCAGTCAGCGCCCCGCCTCCGTTTAAGACGGGGTTGGTCAGCCACTCTAAAAACTCCTCCGGGACTTTGATCTCCTTCGGCCCCGGGTGCCCGTCGTGAACGACCACTTTCCGCACTGGCCCGATTACTTTTTCACGATGGAGCAGATCGTAGACGGCATGGTTGCTGGCGTACCAGGTCGTCTCATAATTGGTCAGGACGTGAATACGGTATTTCTTCGCCAGCGACTCGATCTCCAGTGCATGCTCAAGAGTTACCGCGAGCGGCTTCTCGACCATGACATGGATGCCGCGCGGCGCGCACGCGCGAACGACTTCCAGGTGATCGAAGGTCGTCCTGAACGCGGCGACGGCTTCGGGTTTCACCTCGTCCAGCATCCTCCCCAGTTCGGCGAAGTAAATCGATGGTGACAGGCCGTAGCGATTGGCGTAGCGATCAAATACATTCCGGCGCGGCTCGTAGATGCCGACGACTCGAACATCACCCCGATCAGGACGTCCGAGGATCATCGGCGCGTGGCCGTGCGTCAGGCCGGCGACGGCGAGCCGAAGCAGTCGAGTCTCAGTCTGCTGCCGCGAAATCGCGGCGGGCGGACAGCAGAAGAGTATGGCAAGGAGAGAGAGTATCCCTTTCATCAGTATCATTGAATTCCAGCCGATAAGAGGTCGCACAGATTCGATTCCTTTCATAAGTCGAGCAAGAAGATAGAGCGACGTGGGAGGATCACAGCGCGATGCCAAGCATTGACGAGAGTTCTATCCGCATAAACAATCTTTCTGAACGAACCATCACAAACCCGCTAAGTCCCACTTACGGATTACTTCATGAATCAACACCGAGACTTTCTCGGTCACTTTATTGAAATACTCATCAGCTTTGCTTTGATCGAACTTCGGGTAACCCTGCCCCGGCTGATATAGTCCAATTGAGGAGGGGAACGGCGCGGCCGACCAGGTGCCGGGCGGCGGGTAGGGAGTTGCTAACTCATCCCGATAACGCTCGGGATGAACCAGAGTCGGATCGATAGCCTGAATGAAGGCCGTCTCGTTCAAACCTGCGTGACCGCCGTCCTCCCCGAAGACCTGTTTAGTGACGTCAGAAGCAAACGACCACCAGTTGATCACCAAGGTGCGGACGCGGCGCTCGGCCGCTACTTCTGCCGCCACCGCATTGAGTACAGCCGTCTGTGGTCCGCCGTGCCCATTGACGATAATGATGTTGCGGAAGCCGTTTTTCGCCAGCCCCTCGATGACCTGTTTGACGAAAGGGCGGTAAGCCGACTCGCTAATCTGAAATGCTCCCGGGTAAGCTTCGAGCGTCCCGGTCATCCCATAAGGCAGCGTCGGCGCGATCATGGCGTTCACTCGCCGGGCGATCCTCTGTGAGATGGCGGTTGGGGCAGTGTTATCGGCGCCGTTGTTGATTACGCCGTGGGGTTCGAGCGTGCCCGTCGGCAGGAGGACGGTTTGGATGCGAGCGGGGACGACTTCGCGAAATTCCATCCAGTTGATCCGATCAAGTTCGCGTGTGGAGACAACGTCTTTCTGCGCTCCTGCGGTGATTGATTGCGCCTCGACAAAACTCGCTGAAGCCGAGCCAAACGCGAGCAACATGAAAAGTAGGAATAGTTTAACCATTTAAGAGACCCAGCGATCCGAAGTCGTTAATTTGCATTTTGTGCGAGGAGGCTCTGAGGCAGATCAGCCATCTGGATTAATCTCACCCTCAGTTCTTTCTTCCCCAGCTTGATGTCTACTCAATGAGCATGTGCGAGTCACTGAAGATCATCGGAGGTAATTTGATAGTTATACTTCATTTCCTCAGGGATGCGGTCAGGGCTGAACTCTCCGTCGATGATTCGTTTGTCGACCGGGAGAGGTTCTCACGCGAATAACCCTGGTCGGGTGGCGGTGCGTCTCACGGCAAAATTACGACTCTCTTTGGTCATGGCCGGGATGATACCAGCTTATTGGCTACTGTATAATCTGACTTATGAATAAACGCGCGAAGAAACGGCTGAAGGAAGCCGTACAAAAAGACATTGCGGAACTAGCCAATAGCCGTAAAGGGGAAGGTTCCGCTCCGCCTCCCAAGAAACTGCCGGAGAGCCGCGGGTTTACGCCGAGGCCGGAGAAGAAACGAGGTTAGTCTTCGGCAATTTTAACTTCGGTCAGGGATATGGTTCGTTGCGGGGTTAATAATCTTTGACGATAAATAACGAGGGAGGCGGGAGTGCCGCTAAAGATACGACAATCATTGTCAAGATAAGCAGTGTTATGTACGGAAGCAGCCACTGACCTTCTGCTTCACTTTCAACATCCGCAGGTCATGCTCCACTTTGTTGTTGGTACGATGAAAGGTCGAGCCCGTTCCGACGGCGGTATGCGACTATTTTATTGCCCCGGTTACATTCTTCATTGCGAACACCGCGCCCGCTCTCTCCCTATCCCTTCCCCAAAGCCACTCAATCCGGAAGCTGTTTTTGCTCTTCATCTTTTTGGGTTTTCACTTTTTCTATGGCATCGAGCACCACAACGCCTTTCATAGAAAGCGTACGTCCTAATCTGCTCGAGCTAGCACTTACGCAGTTGAAATAAACTCTGGTTGAAAACAAAGGACTTAACTGAAATATGGCAAGGTAAGTAGAGGGAAATGTCCGATAGCGACTCGCGGCGGGAATAAAAACTACCTCTCCGGTGATTCCTACTTTTGATACTGCGCAGGCGATTTAGCATCGCCGCCCGTTAAGTTTCAAGAGGGCTTAACCGACATGGTGACGGCAATGTTCAACTCATCCCGTACTGAGTCGTGG
>Ga0136614_10000135_pt1 | contig 29992 bp, 32 predicted proteins | sample AntDrymUQ2792106_2_FD_106643 | JGI IMG/M metagenome (GOLD analysis project Ga0136614, IMG submission 106643) | Polar desert sand microbial communities from Dry Valleys, Antarctica - metaG UQ279 (21.06) | ecosystem: Environmental > Terrestrial > Soil > Desert | place: Antarctica: Dry Valley... | reverse complement strand
TTTCTCATCTTGCTGGTTGGGGCGATATTGGCGGCGATGGCTTCGACGGCCTCGCTCTCGATCCGGGAGTTCGGATGGGGATTCTTGACGAGCAGCCAGTGGAATCCATTGCGGGGCCAGTTTGGGGCGTGGCCGTTCATTTATGGCACGGTGATGTCATCGGTGATCGCGCTCTTGATCAGCGTGCCGCTCTCGCTGGGCGTAGCCGTCTTTCTCGTCGAGCAGTCTCCGCGCCGGATTGCGCGACCATTGACGTTTCTGGTCGAGTTATTGGCCGCGATTCCTTCGGTCGTTTATGGCTTGTGGGGCATTTTCGTACTGGCCCCGTTCATGCGTGAGAATGTGATGCCGCCGTTGCAAAAAATCTTCGGTTGGTTGCCGTTGTTTCAAGGCAACATGACGGGGATCGGGTTGCTGACGGCGGGCGTGATCCTCGCGATTATGATCACGCCGATTATCTCGGCAGTGGTGCGCGACGTGCTGGCTGCCGTACCTGTGTCGCAACGCGAAGCGGCGTTGGCTTTGGGCGCGACGAAGTGGGAAACGACGCGCGTCGTGCTGGCGAACGGCGGCCCCGGCATCGCGGGCGCGATCATCTTGGGCTTGGGCCGCGCTGTCGGCGAGACGATGGCCGTCACGATGCTGATCGGCAATCGCCCCGAAGTGAGCGCGTCACTCTTTGAGCCGTCATATACGATTGCCTCCGTCTTGGCGAATGAATTTCGCGAGGCGACGGGCGATCTCTACGTCAGCGCGCTCGTCGAGTTGGGACTGATTCTCTTCCTCGTCACCTTCATCATCAACGGCGCGGCGCGTCTCCTCGTCTGGAGCGTGACGCGGGGGACGAGCGGCACGGCGCGGGCTTAAATTGATGGCGACTCTCACTGCTCAGGCTGACTCCCGAAGACGCGCAACTAGCGCGGTGATGACGACGTTGACTGCCGCGTGCGCGCTGTTTGCTGTCGTCATCTTGCTGCTCATTTTGGGTTACATCGCGGCGCGTGGGATCAGTTCTTTGAACGTGCAATTTCTGACCGACATCCCGCGCCCCGTCGGCGAGGGCGGCGGCATCGGCAACGCTATCGTGGGATCGCTGATTCTGCTCGCGCTGGCTTCAGTCGTGGGGCTGCCGCTTGGCATCGCCGCCGGGGTTTACTTAGCAGAGTTTGGCACGAATCGCTTTGGCGACGCGGTGCGCTTCATTGCCGACACATTGACGGGCATCCCGTCGATCATCATCGGCGTCTTCGTCTATATGATCCTCGTGCTGCCGTTCCGTCAGTTCTCGGCATTGGCCGGCGGCGTCGCGCTGGCGCTGATTATGATCCCCATTGCCGCGCGCACGACTGAAGAAATGATCCGTTTGGTCCCCGCGAGCTTGCGCGAAGGCGCGCTCGCGCTGGGCGCGCCGCAGTGGCGCGTGACGCTCGGCGTCGTGCTGCCCGCCGCGATGTCGGGCATCGCCACCGGCGCGATGCTCGCAGTCGCGCGCGTCTCCGGCGAGACCGCCCCGCTCTTGTTCACCGCGCTCAACTACAACGGCTACAGTTACTTCTTAGACCAACCCATCTCATCGCTGACCGTGCAGATTTACAACTATTCGATCTCGCCTTACGATGAATGGCACGCGCAGGCGTGGGCGGCCACCCTTGTGTTGATGACGCTAATCCTCGTCATCAACATCGCCGTCCGCTTCTTCACGCGAAACAAATTTTGAAAATCAGCCAGTAGCCAGCAACCAGTGTGAAGACACATGCTTTCTTACTGACTACTGACTACTGACTACTTTCTTATGACCACCGCACCGCCAACGCCAGTGATGCAGCCGCGCAGCGAAGAACAACAACGGCGCGAGCAGAGCGCGCCCGTTAAGATCAATGTGCGCGACCTGAATTTTTTTTACGGGCGGGCGCAGGCTCTCCATCACATCACACTTGATCTGCGCGAGCAAATCGTGACGGCTTTCATCGGCCCGTCAGGCTGCGGCAAATCGACACTGCTGCGGACGCTGAATCGGATGAACGACACGATTCCGGGAACGCGAGCCGAAGGCGAGGTACTGCTTGACGGCGAAGACATTTACGCGCCGGGGACGGACGTGGTCGCGCTCCGCCGCAAAGTCGGGATGGTTTTTCAAAAGTCGAACCCGTTTCCGAAATCGATCTTCGACAACGTGGCTTACGGGCTGCGGATCAACCAATTGACGAAGACGAAAAACGAATTGCAAGACCGCGTGCAGGAAGCGCTCGAAGACGCGGCGCTGTGGTCGGAGGTCAAGGATCGTTTGAAGACTTCCGCGCTCGGTCTCTCCGGCGGACAGCAGCAACGTGTGTGCATCGCGCGCGCGCTCGCCGTCCGGCCCGCTGTGCTGCTGATGGACGAGCCAGCCTCCGCGCTCGACCCCATTGCGACGCAGAAGATCGAAGAGTTGATCTTCAAGCTCAAGCGGCAGTACACCATCGTCATCGTCACCCACAACATGCAGCAGGCCGCGCGCGTCTCGGACCGGACAGCCTTCTTCTGGCTCGGCAAACTGATCGAGGTCAACGCCACCGAGAAGATGTTCACCAACCCGGATGAGAAGCTGACTGAGGATTACATCACAGGGAGGTTTGGCTGACGAGGGAGAATTTTTGATTTGCGGTTTTTGATTGAAAGACGGGATCGCTCAGTTCGGGATGGGTTCCCACAAATCGCAAATCAAAAATCAAAAATCGAAAAATGATCATCATGGATTACCACAGACATTTGGATGATGAACTGGACGCGCTGCGCCATCGAGTGCTGCTGCTGGGCGGCGAGACGGAGACGGCGTTGCAGCGCGCGATGTATGCGCTGATCGAGCGCGACAGCGAGACGGCGCGCGAAGTCTTGCGCGACGACGACAAGATCGATCAATTAGAGGTGGAGATCGACCGGCTGTGCATTGACGTGTTGGCGCTCCGGCAGCCCGCTGCGCGCGATCTGCGCTTCGTTGTCTCGGTGGCGAAGATCACGCCGATCCTCGAACGGATCGCTGATCACGCTTGCAACATCGCCCGCGCCGCCATCGATCTCAACGACGAGCCGCAACTGAAGCCGTTCGTCGAACTGCCGATGATGGCGCAGCACGCATCACACATGCTGCGTTCCGCGCTCGACGCCTTCACCTCCGGCGACGCCGCGCAAGCTCGCGCCACCATCGCCCGCGACGACGAGATCGACGAAATCTACGACCGCGTCTTTCACGACCTGCTCCGGCTGATGGTCAGCGATCCGCAGACCACGACGCGCGCCGCGCGTCTGCTCTTCGTCGCCAAACACCTTGAGCGCGTCGCCGATTACGTCACAGACATTTGCGAACTAACCGTTTACATGACCGAAGCGGCGTTTATTAAACACAGCAACTAACAGCAGTTTCGAGTTTCGAGTTAGAAACTTGTCTTAACCCGAAACTCGAAACTCGAAACTTAAAATCATGGCGAAGCCAGTGCTGATCATCGAAGACGATCCGGACATCGCGGAAGGGTTGAAATTCAACTTGGAGCGGGAGGGCTTGACGGCGCGTGTCGCGCTGACGGGCGAGCAGGGCTTGGCGGCGGCGTTAGACACGCGGCAACCGCCGTCTTTGATCATCCTCGATCTGATGTTGCCGGGGATGAGCGGGACGGAGTTGTGCCGGCGGCTCAGGCGCGAGCCGGCCACGCGGCGCACGCCGATTATCATGCTCACCGCGCGCACTGCGGAAGCCGACCGTGTCGCCGGCCTCGATCTCGGCGCGGACGATTACATCACGAAGCCTTTCTCGGTGCGCGAATTGATGGCGCGCGTGCGCGCCGTGCTGCGCCGCGTGGACGAAAGCTCCGCACCCCGCTACGAAGACGCGCGCTTAACCATCGACTTCGCAGACATGCGTGTGCTTTGCGACGGCGTGAATATCAAGCTGACGCGCAAGGAATTCGCTCTGCTGGAAATGCTGGCGAAGGCGAACAGCCGGGTCGCAACGCGCCAGCAAATTTTGGATAACGTCTGGGGCTATGAATACTACGGCGATACGCGCACGCTCGACGTGCATATCCGCCGCCTGCGACAGAAACTCGGCGTATGCGGCGACTGCATCGAAACGGTTGTCGGCGTCGGCTATCGCTTCACCGGCTGCTCAAAAACAGTGACGAGTGATGAGTGACAAGTGACAAGATGAAACAGGAAACTTGTCTCTGCTCGTCACTTGTCACTCATCACTCGTCACTGTTTTTATGTCTTCACGCTTGATGCCAGCGTTCGTCTTGTACGCGGCGCTCTTCGTCGCATCAGCCGCACTTTTCTTTTGGTCCCCTGCTGCGGCAGTGGTCGCCGTCGTGTTCGCCCTCATGGGCGCGCTCGCTGCGCGTTTGACCTTGCGCTCATCACCGGACGCTTCATCACAGCTTGAGCCAATCGCTCCTCACACTTCTGCAGACACCAGCGCTCAGCCCGTCGGTCTCAAGCCGACGGCAAACGGCAATGTGGTGATATTGCCGGAGGCTGTCCCGGCGAGCGAATTGCTGCCGGCAGTTCTTGACAGTATGCGCGAGGGGATGTTGGTGGTGGACGGCGAGATGCGCGTGGTGGCGGCGAACGCGGCGGCGAACGCGATCTTCGGCGCGGTGGGGAACGCTCCGGGCGCGCGGCGCTTGAGCGATCTGACGCGCAATCCGGCAGTCCTCTCGGCCTTTCTCGCGGCGGTTGAGCGTGGCGAGCGTGTCGAGATCAAAGTCGAGACGGCAGAAGGCGACCGGCGCGCGTTCGATCTGCGCGTCGCCCCGCTGTGGCGGCAGACGCCGAAGAATGGCGGTGAACGCGGCGCAGTCGGCGTCTTCTTCGACATCACACGGCTGGACGGCTGGAGCGCGTCCGTCAAGAATTTCTCTCCAACGTCTCGCACGAACTCCGCACGCCGTTGACGGCGATCCTCGCGTTCGTCGAAACGCTCACGAGCGGCGCGACTGACGATCCGGAAAACAACCGTCGCTTTCTTTCGATCATTGAACGCAACGCCGCGCGGATGCACAACCTGATCGACGACATCCTCGAACTCTCGGCCATCGAAGCCGGAACCGTCAAAGTTGAAATGGCTCCCGTGCCGCTGCGCTCGCTCGTCAACCACGTTATCACTGCGCTCGCGGGGCGCGCGGCAGAACGGCAAGTTGCATTGATCAACGAAGCGGGAGAGTCCGTCATCGTCTTTGCCGACGCGCGGCGGCTCGAACAGATGCTCACCAACTTGGCCGACAACGCCATCAAATTCAACCAACCGGGCGGCCAAGTTCGCATCCAGCATGAAGAGGCGGAAGGGCGCGACCGCATCGCCATCGCCGACACGGGCGAAGGCATCGCGCCCGATCACATTCATCGTATCTTTGAACGCTTCTACTGCGTGGATCGCGCCCGCTCGCGCGCGCTCGGCGGCACGGGCCTCGGCCTCGCCATCGTCAAACACCTCGCCCGCGCGCACGGCGGCGAGGCCACCGTCCACTCCACTCTCGGACACGGCTCGACCTTCATCATCGAACTGCCACGCCGAAATGATGAGGGCGGAATGATGAATGATGAATGAAAACCGACATCAGCAATTACATTCATCATTCATCATTCCGCACTCATCGTTTCCCTTGACGCTCCGCGAAACCGCTTGTTACACTTTCGTAAGTTTCCAACGGAAATTCCCGGCGCGTCCTGCGCCACCAGAGCCAAAGGGTTAACCTACTGAACCCGGAGCGTCTGAACCGACGCCCTTTAGTTCTTCAGGATAATTAGGAGGTGTGGAGTGGGCTTTAAGATCGGTCAGAAAGTTATTTATCCCAATCATGGAATCGGAACTATTGAACAAATTGAGCAGAAACAGATCGGCGCTACATCCCTTCCTTTTTACACGCTCCGTTTAGCCGCCACCAACACTGTCGTTCTCGTTCCCGTCGCCAACGCCGGGGAAGTCGGACTGCGCTCGCCGATCAGTTCCGCCGAGTGCGAGTTGCTGCTCAAGAATTTGTCCGACGATTTCACCGCCGCGCCCCACGACTGGAAAGACCGCTTCAAAGAGTTCTCCGAGAAAATGCGGTCGGGCGACATTTTTGAAGTCGCCGGCGTTCTCAAGCACCTCACTTATTTGAGCCAGCGCAAGCCGCTCTCTTTCCGTGAAGGGCGGATGCTCGAACGCGCGCGTTATCTCGTCATCTCGGAATTAGCCGCCGTTTGCCGCCAGCCGGATTGCAAAGTCGAGCCGCGCGTCGATCAAGCCCTCGCCCGCGCCTGCGCCAAGCACGAACACAGTCCCGCGCGCGCGCGCGCCGTCGCCGGCGCAGTTGCCGGACACTGAAGGACAGGAGGCAGGAGCAGGCGGCAGGATTAGGCCCGCCTTGACTGCTTTTTGCTTTCTGCCGCCTGCTCCTGCCTCCTGTCCTCTGTCCTCAGCGCACCACAATGATCGTGCCGGCCATGTCGTTCCCTTGTTTGTCGCCGTGAAATGAGCAGTAATAGGGGTATTTGCCGGGCTTCGTGAATTTGTAACTGAACGTACCGCCGGCAGTCAGCGTGTCGGACTCGAACAGTCCGCCTTTGCTGGCAATGACCGTGTGCGCGCCCTCTTTGTTTTGCCATGTGACGGTGGTGCCGGCTTTGACTGTGAGCGTCTTCGGCTCGAACTTCGAGTTCGAGACTGTCACGACGGCGTTGCCTTCCGCGACCGGCGTTTTCTTCATTTTAGTTTTGCTCGCTGGCTGCGAAGCGGCGGAGACGGCGAGGCAGCACATGGCGAGCGTGACGATTAAAATTAGCTTCTTCATTTCTCACTCCTCGGTCAAAGCGGTTACTGCGCCGCCCCTCAACTTTCCGGCGACGGGTTAAAAGTAGTAAGCTACAGCTTCAAGAAAAAGATTCAGCCACGAATGAACACGGATGAACACGAATGAGGTTGCACTGAACGGAGAGAGTGCGCGTGGTCAATTGATTTCTAGTCGCCACTAATTTTCCTTCGTGTTGAATCGTGCCAATTCGTGGCTAAATTTTCTTGAAGCTATAGCGCGTTATTCCTGACCTCTGTACAACAGATCTATTAGAAAGGCAACGGCAAATTATATGGCTCAACTTGTCCCGATCACCATCGCGCATGGCGACGGCATCGGCCCGGAAATTATGGACGCGACGCTGCACATTTTGAGGGAAGCCGGCGCGGCGCTGGAGATCGAAACGATTGAGATCGGCGAGAAAGTTTATCTCGCCGGCAATCCCGCCGGGATCGAGCCGGACGCTTTTGCATCTTTGCGCCGCACGAAAGTTTTTCTGAAAGCGCCGATTACGACGCCGCAGGGCGGCGGCTACAAGAGTCTCAACGTCACGGTGCGGAAAACTTTTGGCCTCTATGCCAATGTCCGCCCGTGCGTCTCTTATCACCCGTTCGTCGAGACCAAGCATCCGATCATGGATGTGGTGATCGTCCGCGAGAACGAAGAGGATGTCTATGGCGGCATCGAATACCGACAGACGAATCAAGTGACGCAGTGCCTCAAGCTGATCTCGCGTCCCGGCACGGAGAAGATCGTGCGTTACGCCTTCGAGTACGCGCGCAAGAATAACCGGAAGAAAGTCACATGCTTCACGAAAGACAACATCATGAAGATCACTGACGGCCTCTTCCACAAAGTCTTCGACGAGATCGCCCAAGAATATCCAGACATCGAGAATGAGCATTGGATCGTGGACATCGGCGCGGCGAAGTTCGCCGACACGCCCCAAGCCTTTGATGTCGTCGTGCTGCCGAACCTCTACGGCGATGTGCTGTCAGACGTGGCCGCGCAAATCGCCGGCTCGGTCGGACTGGCCGGCTCCGCCAACATCGGAGAACACATTGCGATGTTCGAGGCTATCCACGGCTCGGCCCCGCGCCGCGCCGGGCAGGACGTGGCGAATCCTTCGGGATTGCTCTTGGGCGCGGTGATGATGCTCGTCCATATCGGTCAAGGCGACGTGGCCGCGCGCGTGCATAACGCATGGCTCCGCACCATCGAAGGCGGCATTCACACTTATGACATTTACGACGAACGTGCGAGCAAAGAGAAAGTCGGCACGCGCGAATTCGCCGCCGCGGTCGTCCGACGTCTGGGCCAAAAGCCGGAGACGCTCAAAGCCATCGCCTACAAAGCCAGCGCCAACGAGGGCGCAGAAGCCGCTTTCGCCAGCCGCATGGCGCGCACGAGCGCGGCGGCAAACAAAGAGACGGTCGGCGTTGACGTGTATCTCGATTGGATCGCAGGCTCGCCAGAAGACTTGGGCCGCGCGATGGAAAAACTCAACAGCGATGGCGTGAAGCTCTCGGCCATCAGCAATCGCGGCGTCAAGGTTTATCCCGGCGGCCACACCGAGACGTTCTGCTCCGATCACTGGCGCTGCCGCTTCGTCTCCGAGACGGCGGGCGGCGCGATCAAGCACGCGCAGATCGCCGCCCTGCTCGCGCGCTGCGCCGCAGCCGGGTTCGATTTCATCAAGACCGAGAATCTCTGCAACTTCGACGGCCAACCCGGCTACTCGCACGCGCAGGAATAGAAAAGCAAGGATGAAAGCGGAAGAATGAAGATGAGTGAAAGGAGCGTGATGATGGACGAAAATAAAAATAAACACGATGCGGAGGCGAGCGACAAACAACAGACGCAGGCTGAGTTAAGCCCGAGCGAGAAACTCGAAGACGAAAAGCCGCTCGCCTCCTCTATCCCCGGCGCAGAAAACCCGGAGAGCGAAGAGATCAAAAAAGAAATCAATCTCAATACAGAATAAACCGGTTGCGTGATAAGGAAAATCCGAACACGGCATCGTCCGAGGCGAAACAAATGCAGCAGCGGGGCTGTCAACGTCAAGGGGACGGGTCTCACAGCCCTTTTGTAGAAGGCTCTCAGGCCTTATCACGCAACCGGTTTAATCTTAAATTCCCCGTCAGCTTGCTGCGGGGTCGCCGAATAGAAAAGATGGGAGTCCAGAGGGAACGGCGTTCCCTCTGGTCAAGGGCGGGGTAAATACCCCGACCGCGAAGTCGGCGTGCAGCGCGGCTGAGCGACGCCGCCGAAAATTTATACTCCGCAGCTTGCTGCGGAGAAAATTCATTGAAACTAAGAGGCTGTTAAAGGATTTTCTTGTCGCTGAAAGCGACACATTCAATAGCGTCGGGCAACGCCCGATGAACGAAACAACAAGCGTCCCGACCCTGAAGGGGTCGCATCAACGCGCACCTATGCGACCCCTTCAGGGTCGGACATCTCGTCGCTGCATTCGTCGGGCGCTGCCCGACGCTATTGACTTGATCCCTGCGGGGAAAAGAACTTTTAAGACCGGCTCTAAAGATGAGGGATGAGAGGCCGATGAAAAGAGTTAAACAAAACGCGAAGGGGGAATCTTCTTCATCCCTCCGCTCTCATCCCTCATCCCTCGTTGCGGTCATTATGGGCAGCAAGTCCGATTGGGAGACGATGCGGCACGCGGACGAGGTATTGACACAGTTCGACGTGCCGCATGAGTGTCTGGTCGTGTCGGCGCACCGGACTCCCGCACGGATGGCGGAGTTTGCAGCGCAAGCGGAAGCGCGCGGCTTGAAAGTGATCATCGCGGGCGCGGGCGGCGCGGCGCATTTGCCGGGCATGGTGGCGGCGCAGACAACTGTGCCGGTGTTGGGCGTCCCCGTCGAGAGCCGCGCGTTGAAGGGCATGGATTCGCTGCTCTCCATCGTCCAGATGCCCGCCGGCATTCCCGTCGGCACGCTCGCCATCGGCGAAGCCGGCGCGAAGAATGCCGCGCTCTTGGCGGTTGCGATCCTTGCTAACGAAGATGAAGATTTGCGCGAGCGCCTGCGGCAGTTCCGGCAAGAGCAGGAACGACAAGTACGCGAAGCGGAGTTGCAAAGATGAAGGACGAGAACATTGATTCATCGCTGCCATTGAATCAATGAATCAACGAACCAATGAGCCAATCTGTCTCCACTTCATCCTTCATCCTTCATCCTTCATCCTTGCCCTTCCTTCCCGGCTCGATTATCGGCGTCCTCGGCAGCGGGCAATTGGGACGCATGTTCGCGATGGCCGCGCGACGGATGGGTTATGTCGTCCACACTTTCTCGCCTGAGACCGACACGCCGACCGGCCAAGTCGCCGATGTGGAAGTGACCGCCTCGTATGATGATCTCGATGCCGTGCGCGAGTTCGCTCGTCAAGTTCAAGTTGTCACTTTTGAGTTCGAGAACATTCCGGCGACCACGGTTGAAGCCGTCAACGAATTGGTCCCCGTGCGTCCCGGCGGTTTTGTCCTGCACACGACGCAGCACCGCGTCCGCGAAAAAACTTTTCTCACACGCGCCGGCATTCCCGTCACGCCCTACGCACACGTCCGCACGCTTGAAGAATTACGCGCGGCGGCGGACTCGCTCGGTTGTCCCACCGTGCTGAAGACCGCCGGCTTCGGTTACGACGGCAAGGGACAGAGAATCATCAAGTCACCCGCAGAAGCAGAGGCCGCGTTCGCCTCGCTCGGCGGGCAGGAAGCGATCCTCGAAGCCTTCGTCGATTTCGAGCGCGAGGTCTCAATCGTCGCCGCGCGCGGTGCAGACGGGCAGACGGTTAATTACGGCGTCGTCGAAAACATCCACGAACGACACATTCTCAACTGCACGCTCGCGCCCGCCGATGTTTCATGTGAAGTGCAACGCGAAGCAATTGAGATCGCCGAGACGCTCTTGCGCGCACTCGATGTCGTCGGCGTCCTGTGCGTCGAATTTTTCCTGACGCGCGATGGAAAACTCTACGTCAACGAACTCGCGCCGCGCCCGCACAACTCCGGCCACTTCACCATTGACGCTTGTGTGACCAGCCAGTTCGAGCAACAACTCCGCGCCGTCTGCGGTCTCCCACTCGGCCCGACCGAACAACTCCGCCCGGCGGCGATGGCGAATCTTCTCGGCGATCTCTGGCAACAGGGCAATCCCGATTGGCGTGCCGCCTGTTCAGTCCCCAACGTCAAACTCCACCTCTACGGCAAACGGGCCGCCCGACCAGGCCGAAAAATGGGACACCTCACCGCCCTCGCCCCGACGACAGAGGAAGCACGCCAGCTTGTTTACGCCGCGCGCGCGGCACTAACGAAACGACGATAACGGGAAGATGGCAAAACTATCGTCCACGAAAACACACGAAACAACACGAAGCGAAACGCACAAATCATTCATGCGATTTCGTGTCGTTTCGTGTGATTTCGTGGATTATCTTTTACGGCCTTTTCAATCCCGTCAGGTCTGATTTAGCCCTCCGCAAAATTTTCATTGGCCGTGCTGAACTTTTATTGTACTATTGTCATAGTACAATGGTGAAAGATGGCTGCCGCATTTAACATCAACGTCAAAGACCCGATGCCGCTCTACGCGCAGTTAGAGCGGGCGATCCGGTTCGCGATTGCGACGGGGCGATTGGCAATCGGCGCGCAGTTGCCGACGGTGCGGCAGATGGCGGTGGACTTGCGGATCAATGCGAACACGGTGGCGAAGGTTTACGCCGAATTGGAGCGGGCCGGCGTGGTCGAGACGCGGCGCGGCGTCGGGACGTTCGTGCTGGAGCAGCCGCTCGTCGCGGTGGCATCGAGCGCGCGCCGGAAGAGTGAACGGGAGAAAGAATTGCGCGCGCTGACGGAGAGATTTTTAGCCGAAGCGATAGCGCTTGGCTTTTCCCCTGAAGAGGTGTTGGAGCGCCTCGCGGGGCAGGTGCGTAAAGGAGTGTGAGAAGTCATGTCAACCAATCTGGAATTGTCTCAAGGAAAGAGCAATCTGCCGGCGATGACGCAGAACGCGCTCCGTTTGAATGTCGTCTCCGTGATGATGTTCGTGTTGCCGGCGGCGCTCGGCGTGGCCGGCACGCTCTTGACGTTGAACCCGGCTCTCGCCATCGTCGGGATACTGCTGGGTCTCTTGCTGGCGCAGTCGCCGAAAGTGGCGAAGCAGTGGGAGCGGGCGGTCGTCTTGCGTTTGGGCCAGTACGCCGGCTTGCGCGGGCCGGGCTTGTTCTGGCTCGTGCCGTTCATCGAGACCGTGCCGGCATGGATCGATCAGCGAATCATCACGACGAGTTTCGCCGCCGAGCAGACGCTGACTTCTGACACTGTGCCGGTCAACGTTGATGCCGTGCTGTTCTGGATGGTTTACGACCCGGAAAAGGCCGCGCTCGAAGTGCAAGAGTACCCGCAGGCGGTGAGTTGGGCAGCGCAGACGGCCTTGCGCGACATCATCGGTCGCACGCGCGTCTGGCCCGGCTTGAGTTGATGTGCGCGGTGGTTAGCGGAGCGGTGGGCATTCATGGTGTTGAGGATTGAAGCTCTGGCCGCGCCGCGCGTGCCAGTATTTGATCAAGTGCAGCACGACGCTCGTTCCGCAGACGCCCCAGAGGACGCCTGTGATCAGGCGTCGCGCATTGTGGCCTTGCCCGTGTGTGATGACCGCTTGCAAAACATCGAGCGGCAGCAAAGTCGCCAGCATGACGCTGAGACCCAGAGCAGGAAGGCGCTTTTTCTTGATCAGCCAGAGCAAGAGCAAAAGTGTGCCGGCGGCGATGCCCGTGCAACGCCAACAGAGCGGCCACTGCGCGCCCCAGACGTGCGGCGAGCGCGCCGGCAGTTGATGACACCACCAACTGCCGGCCCACATCAACGCGCGGTAAAAAGTTGCCGCCGCTTCGCTCACAGCGCTCGCGCCTCTTTAACTATTTGAACAGGATCGGTTGGAATTGGCCGTTCGAGGCTTTCGCCGCTTCGTCCCAACTGTGAACGGCGGCGGCGATGTTGATGAGCGGCATCACCATGAACAGGCAGAGGCCGACGGCCACGAAAGTCAGGATCGTGGCGATGACGGCATACGCGAGAGTGGCGGCGAAGATGCCGATGCCGAGTCCGGCCTTGTTTGGCACGAAGAGCAGGCCGAGGCCGGGAAAGAAGAAACTGACTAACGCCGGCACTGCCGGGTGCATCGATTCGCTGGCCGGCGCGGGTTGGTAATAAGGCGCTGCGCCCTGCTGCGGGTTGTAAGCAGGATAATTAGAGGGAGGCGTCTGCGGCGCGTATCCGCCGGACGGCTGGCCCGCCTCAGCGGTCGGGGGCGGGTTCAGGTCTCCACTGGCACGCCAAGACTCAGGTGCGGGCGTGGGCGCGAGCGTCGTCCCGCAACTGACGCAGAATTTTGCGCCTTCGACATTATTGGTTCCGCAAGTCGCACAAACTGCCATGTAGTTTCTCCTTCGAGGGAATGAGCCGCACTGTCACGATTTTTCAACAGAGATTTGGAATCCAGAACGTTTGTTGTGGCGTCGCTTTTAACACGGCGCGACGCAGGCCGAGTCTGGGCAACTCTTTCTCACGAAATCCGAGAAAAGTAAAGTGCGGCAGATCGCTCAACACGGTCTGATGCCAGCCGTGCTGCGCGAGGATGGCGCGCACGCGCGGCTCTCGAAATTCGGCCACGTCGAAAGCCAGCAACGACAAATGCTGCGACGCGCCCGGCGCGGCCACCGAGTAAAGGATCGACTTGGAGAAATCCTTGCTAAAGAACAATCCGCGCTCTTCGAGTTTGAGAACTTCGACCAATTGCTCTTGTGGCGCGAGTCCCCGCAAGCACTTGGCCTCTGCAAAAGAAAGCTGCTCCTGTACTGTCCAATATTCGAGCGCGGGCAGGAAGCGTGAGGCCCATAATCTCAACGTGTCGGCATAACCGCGCCGCCCTGCCTCCGCGCCGCCGCGCGGCGTGATGTCAAAGCCTGCGGCCATTGCCTCTTCGCGCGCCGCGACGAGCGCCGTCATCGCCGCCGGTTGCAACTCGATCACATCCGCACCAAACATTTCTGCTTGGGGCTGCGTCGATGATTGAAAGGCTGTGACTTCCGTCTCGCCGCGAAACACTAAGGACGGGGGGACCAGTGCGCGCTCCGTCGCGAGGAAGACCGCGCCGTATTCGGCGAGCAAACGGCGCGCGACCGCGTTATTCACGTCACACACGTTCTCAACCGTCATCCCGCGACTGTCGAGCGCGCGTGCCAGCGTCTGGTAAAACGGCGACGACTTGAAGCGCTCTGCAATCTCTTCCAACTCAGAAAGGCTTGACGCTATTGGTTGGCGGATGTCGGGCATGTTGTATCCGTGTCATGCGTTGCGCCCGACAGTTTCTTCCGCCGGGCGCGGCGGCTACGGTATGCTAACAAGAGAAGGAATTTTAGGCCAAGCAGGAAACTCGATGGATAGAATCGCGAAATTTCAAGCGACGCTCGACACTTACCGCAAACACGGCTGGCGACTTGAGCGCGTTCTTATGCGCCCGGAGACAGTTGCAGAACTACGACACATTGCCGATCACGATGAAACTCAACCGCTGCGCTTCGAGCGCGTTGAAGTCCGCGAAGCGCACATCGACGCACTGTGGTTCGCCCGCGCCGCTCACGCCGGGCGCGAGGCTTGGGAACTCCGCCTCGTCGCCGATCCGCCTTACGCCCTCTTTGAATTGTTCGAGCCGGACGAAGCCGAAGAAGACCGTGAAGACGTGCGCCGCGAGATGGAAGCAAGAGCAAGGATGAAGGATGAAGGATGAAGGCGGAAAGAATGAAAGAAAAGTATATCTCATTAAGGTCTGTCTTCATTCATCCTTCATCCTTGCTTTTATTCTCTTCCTACCTTGACCGGAATCTCCAGCCTTTCGCCGTTGCGGATGATGATGGTTTTGACGGTGTTGCCGGGCGTGGCGCGGTCGATGCGGTTGCCGAGTTCGTCGCTCGTGCGGATCGGCGTGCCGTCGAACTCGATCACGATGTCGTCGTCTTTCCAGCCGGCGAGATCGGCGGGGCCATTGCGCTCGACATCGCCCACGCGCACGCCGTAGATGTTCAGTCCCGAAACAAGAACACGATCTAAATCGTCGATGACGAGTTGGCCTCTCGGTTCGGGCAGGAAGTCGTCGCGGTCGTAATCGTCCTCTGAGATCGTGGTCAGCAGCGTCTTCTTTAACTCGCCGTCGCGCAGGTACTCAACTTCGACAGTTTTGCCGGCGGGCGTCGAACGCAGCTTCTCGCGGATGTCGTCTGCGCCGTGAACGGGGTGGCCGTCGAAGCTGATCACGATGTCGCCGCCGATGAGTCCGGCCTTGTCTGCCGGGCCGCCGGGCAGCGCCGATGCAACGAGCGCGCCGTTGTCGCCGGGCGTCGTCTTGAAGCCATCTGTGCCGAAGAACGAGTGCGGCGCGTTGGCCGTGATGTCGATGGGGCTGCTCCCATTCCTGATTGATTTGAAAAACCACCCGCCGCCCGTCGCGGCGAAGATAGCGACGGCAATCGCCAGCCACATCATCCAGCCGCCGCCACCGGCGCAACTGAGACGCTTTTTCTGCGGCTGCCGTGCAACATCGGTCGGCGCGAAGGCGGTCGTCTGCGCCCCGCGCGCGGCCATGCTCTGCCCGCCTGTCGGCGCGTTCGGCATCGTGCCGGGCAGCCCGTCGAAGCGCGCCGTCTCGACATACTCTTCCATGCCTTCGCCCAGCCGGTAACCGCAATTGCGGCAGAAGCGCATCCCGCGCACCATCGTGGCGCGGCAATTCTGGCACATTACGCTTTCGACACCGTCCGTGCTTATTCCGGCGCGTTGTTGTTGGGTCTCCATAAGATTTGGCCTGCTCGCAAAAGTAATTTGTCACGCGAGGATTTCGCTCAAGTTGTTGCCGAATTATACGCCAACCGCGAAGCCCCGGTTGCACATTGTTCCCGTGCATCTTACAGTCTATCCGAGAACATCTCAGTAAAACTAAAGCACACAGCGTTTCTGTCCCATTACGCGCGGCAGACTGTCTGAGGCGCTTAAATCTTATAAAGCAAGGTACTTGAGTTTGGAAGTGACGAAAGCCCTCGCGGCATTACAACCACTTTACGGCAAAGACAACGTCGAGATCGTCACGCAGGACGGCCAGCGCGTGCGCGGCACGGTCCGCAGCATGAAGATGACGCAGGCGCTCACCAAACCCAGCGTTAAGATCGAGCGCGCCGACGGCCAGATCGTCAAGATCACCTTCGACATCATCACCGAGATCATCAACCACAATGCAGACGGCAGAGGGCAGGGGCAGTAAGCAGGGGCAGGAGGCAGACGGCAAGGAGCAGGAAGCGGGAAAAACACATTGGTCTTACCTGCCCCTGCCTCCTGCTCCTTGCCGTCTGCCTCCTGCCTGTGGTCGCTCGTCACTCGTCGCCGTCTTCCGGTATAGTATGAAGTCGGCGGCGCGCTCGTTTGCGCCCGCGAGTTTTCAAAGATGGAGAAGAGTGCGAGAAGCATGATGTTGAAGGATTTTGGCGGGCGCGTGGCGAGCGTGTGGGAAGGCTTACGCCCGGCGACGCGCCACCTTGTCGAGAGCGCTCTGCGATCACCGAGGTCCGGCGGTGCGGCAACGATGCGCGGTGCGGGTGGCGCTCCCTACGATGCACGCTCTGAGTGGGAACTGAGTCGTCTGCTATCGGCGCTTGATGAGCGCACGCGCGAAGCTGGCGCGCACGATTTGAGCGCGGAGCAGACGTGCGAGTTGTCGCATCTGGCTGAAACCTGTGCGTTGATGTTGCAAGGCGAGGCGCGCTCGGCGGAAGTCTTCGGGCAATTGTTGGAGCGCACCTTGCGCTCGCGCGACTTCAAGCACATTGATACGCTGGCCGACACCATCTCAGCGCGGCTCGCGCCGGGCGAGATGTGCGAACTCGCTCGCCATGCGAGTCCTTCAGTCCGCGCCATCGCGCATGAAGCGCTGGCGCAAGTGCCGACCGGCGTGCTGGTCGAACTGCTCGGCGATCCGGTCGATGCGGAAATCGCCCGCGTCGCCCTCGAATCGCAGGCCGACGAGTACGACTCGCCGGAAGCGCGCTGGATCGTCAACGCGCTCGACCGCGCCGACGAAGACGAAGCCTGAAACGAAGCGCCAGAGACTGCAATAGAAAAGCCGCTCAACCGGAGCGGCTTTTTCGTTTCGAGCAAAGATGTGTGAATTTTGGCGAGCTAAACGCCGACAGTCCCCACATTTTTCTGCGCCTCGCCGATCAGACGAAGCCTTTCGACGACCTGCTCGATCAACCAATTCGGCGTGGACGCCCCGGCGGTGACACCGACGCGCTCGACACTTTCTAAATCCGCCGGATTGATCTCCTGCGGCGTCTCGATCAGAAAACTTTTCTCACACTGCTCCTTGCAAACCGAGAGCAGCTTGATGCTGTTCGACGAATGCTTGCCGCCGATGATGTAGAACGCCTCGACGTGGCCGGCGAGCGCGCGGGCGGCGTCCTGCCGGTCGCGCGTGGCCGAGCAAATCGTGTTGACTACTTGCGGCTCGGCGTCGGCGCGTGCGCGCACAGCCTCCGCCGCTTCGAGAAAAGTGCTGAGTTTGATCGTCGTCTGCGACACGACGAGCGGCGCGTGCAAGAGCGGCAGCGCGGCGACCTCGCTCGCATCACGCACCACATGCGCGTTGTCCGGCGCATAACCTTTGACGCCGATCATCTCCGGGTGATCGGGATTGCCGACGACGACCACATCACGCCCCTGCACGGCGGCGCGCTCGGCCAACTTCTGCACCTTCGTCACAAACGGACATGTCGCGTCGATCACTTTCGCCGCCCGCCCCTCCAACTCGCGCTGCACCGTAGGCGTCACGCCATGCGCGCGAATCACCGCCGTCACTTCCGGCGCAGCCTCCTCCGGCGTATCGATAGTCGCCACGCCCTCTGCTTCGAGCCGCCCGATCTCCTGCGAGTTATGAATCAACGGCCCCAGCGTCCGCACCATCGCGCCGTCTTCCAACGCGCCCTCCACCATCTGCACCGCGCGCTCGACGCCGAAACAGAACCCGTACTCGTCAGCCAACAATACCTGCATCAACCAGCCCTCAAACTTTCCGAAACAAATTCGCGCTCAGACCCATTCTGCATTCCGCAATCCACAATCCGCAATTCCTCAAGCTGTTCCCGGAGGTTCCTCAGTCACGTGCGGCTGCCCGCCGCTCCGCCGCTGCCACTCCTCGCGCAAACGGTCGCCGCCCTTCAGCGCCTCGTCGATCCACCCGATATTTTTGTCAGCGAACCAGCGCACGCCGCCCCACAAATTTTTCTCAAACTCCCCGACCTTCTGTGCCACATCGCGCGGCATCACGGCATAAAGCGCCTCGCACGCGAAACGCAGCCCGTCGCACACGCTGTTCCCGGCGCAGTATTTAGTCTCAGTTTTCTCGTTCATCGTCTTGAAACCTCCTGCCATCGTGATACGGTCAATTGAGAACAAACGTTCACGGTCAATCACATCCTAGCACACCCTTACTTTCTACCGTAGCGGTGTCTCCGAAGCATATTAGTTGGTAGTGGTTCAACGGAGGGGGATAGAGCCGCAAAGCTCGACCCTGAGGGAGGGCGCTTGAGTCGCGACCTGAGCGCCCTCCGTTGAGCCACTACCAATTTACAGAGTACTTATTCATTATTTCCTCTGTGCCTTTGTGTTTGATTAAGCTGCCGGCCAGTCTATGGCGAAAGAGTCTGAAGAATGAAGTGTTTCCGCGTCACGCGGTGTTATACTGCACCAACTCCCGAACAGCTTGCAGGAAAACTCGGACGGGCGCGAAACTTCCTTCACCTGCTGCATTGGAAGCCGCAACGGTTGTTCCGCGCCGCGCTTGGAGCATCGATAATTTCGCCGTGAACGAAGCCAACCATCCGCAATTAACCACGCCAGCCACCGACCGTCCCGCGCAGAGTCATGCCGTCGCGCCGAAAGACGCCGCCGCTGTGATCCTGTTGCGTGCAGGAACTGATCCGCGCGACCCGCAAGTTTTCTGGGCGCGGCGCAGTGAGCGGATGGCTTTTCTCGGCGGCTTTTATGCTTTCCCCGGCGGGCAGCGCGATGCGGCGGACGCGGAAACGACAGTGGAAAATTGCGACGACGCGGAAACACGCGCGATGATCAGTTGCGCGGCGCGCGAGTTGTTTGAAGAATTGGGCGTCCTTGTCGCACGTGGCGCGGAGACTTTGACGAAGGGCCAACTCGCCAGCCTGCTCGATGATTTGACTTCGGGCCGGATGAGTTTTCCCGCGCTGCTCGCACACTACCGTTTACATCTGGACGCGCGCGATTTCACTTTCGCCGGACGGTGGGTGACGCCGCCGTTTAGCCCGCGCCGCTTCGACACGTGGTTCTTCCTCGTCAACTGTCCGCGCAAGCAAGCAGCCCGCGTCTTGAGCATCGAGTTCGACTGTGGCGAATGGATTAGCGCGTGCGCGGCTGCCGCGCGTTGGCAAAACTACGAAGCGCTCGTCGCGCCGCCAGCGCTTCATGCGCTACAGGTTTTGACCGGCGGCATCACGGATAATTTAGTTGAACGCTTCTTGAGCGTGCCGCAAGCGCATCGCCAGCCGGTGCGCCGCATCGAGTTCGTTCCCGGTTTCATCTGCTTCCCCGTCCGCACGCCGACGAAGCCGCCCGCGACGCACACCAATTGTTATCTCGTCGGCGAGCGCGAATTCATCATCATCGATCCCGCATCGATCCACGAAGAAGAACAAGCCGCGCTGGCGTCTTGTGTGGACGAACTGATCGCTGAAGGCCGCGCACCCCGCGAGATTATCTTGACGCATCATCATCCCGATCACGTCGGCGGCGTGGAGGCTTTGCGCGAGCATCTCGGCGGCAACATTCCAATCGCCGCGCACGAATTGACAGCGGAGATGCTCAAAGAAAAAGTTCGTGTGGATCGTTTTATCGCAGACGGCGATTTAATTGAACTCGCCGGCGCTCCGCCGCTCACTTTGCGCGCCCTGCACACGCCGGGACACACGCGCGGCCATCTCAGTTTTTACGAAGAAAGGACAGGCGTCCTCATCACCGGCGATAACATCGTCGGCCTCGGCTCCGTCCTCATCGATCCGCCCGAAGGCGATATGCGCGATTATTTGCAGACGCTCGAACGTTACCGCTCATTGCTGCCGCGCGTCTCCGTCCTACTCGGCGGACACGGTCCGGCCATCGGCAGCCCGCGCGCCAAGATCGAGCAGTACATCGCACATCGCTTGGAGCGTGAGGCGAACATTCTCGCTGCCGTGCGCGCGGGCGTCGGCAGTCCCGCAGAGATCGTCGCGCAGGTCTATACGGACATGCCTCCGAAAGCGCACGTGATGGCCGAGCGCGCCGTGCTGGCGCATCTGGAAAAGCTAACAGCCGATCAGCTAATCGTGCGCGAAAGCGTTGGGCGGTATGTTGCGCGTGAAGGCGCGTGATCGTGACAAAGGATTTTCACGCAAAGGCGCAAAGACCGGAAGACGTAAAGTCGCCAGTTTCTCTTTGCGCCTTTGCGCCTTTGCGTGAGAATATTTTTGAAAGTAGGGTAGGACTCAATGGCACAAGCAAAAACACTGGGCGAACTGAAGGCGCAAAATTACCGCGTGCGTCCCGTCAAAGACGAGCTGCGCGCGAATCTATTGAAAAAGCTGCGCGCGGGAGAAAAGATTTTTCCCGGCATCATCGGCTACGATGAGACGGTCGTGCCACAGATCGTGAATGCGATTCTCGCGCGCCATAACTTAATCCTTTTGGGTCTGCGCGGGCAGGCGAAGAGCCGCCTCATCCGTCAACTAACCGATCTTTTCGACGAACAGATTCCGTCAATCGCCGGCTCGGAAGTCAACGACGATCCCTTCCGTCCGATCAGCGCGCACGGGCGGCAAACCATTGAAGCGATGCGCGACAAAACGCCAATCACTTGGATCGACCGCGACGCGCGCTTCGTCGAAAAACTCGCCACGCCCGACGTGACCATCGCTGACATTATCGGCGATGTCGATCCGATCAAGGCCGCAAAGGGCGGGCATCTCTTAAGCGACGAACTGACGATCCATTACGGTCTGCTGCCCCGCGCCAACCGCGGCATCTTCGCCATCAACGAACTGCCCGACCTCGCCGGCAAGATTCAAGTCGGCCTCTTCAACATCATGCAAGAAGGCGACGTGCAGATTAAAGGTTATCCCGTGCGCCTGCCGCTCGACGTGATGCTCGTCTTCAGCGCCAACCCCGAAGACTACACCGCGCGCGGCAAGATTATCACGCCCTTAAAAGACCGCATCGGGGCGGAAGTCAGCACACACTACCCGACCGAACTGCAACTCGGCGTCGAGATCACCAAGCAAGAGGCTTGGGTTGAGCGCGAAGACCTCGAAGGCAGCCTGCACATCCCCGACTTCATTCGCGAAACAATTGAACAGATCGCCTTTGAAGCGCGCGACGACCAACGTATCGACAAACGCTCCGGCGTCTCGCAACGTCTGCCGATCAGCGTCACCGAGTCCGTCATCTCCAACGCCGAGCGTCGCGCCTTACTGACCGGCGAAGAGGAGATCGTCCCGCGCATCTCCGACATCTACGCCGCCGCTCCTTCGATGACCGGCAAAATGGAACTCGAATACGAAGGCGAACAAATCGGCGCAGCCAAGATCGCCAGAGACCTCATTAAGCGCGCTGCCGGAGAAATCTTCGAGGGCTATTTCGTCGGCATCGATTTCACGCGCACCGTCCGCTGGTTCGACGAAGGCAACACCATCCGCCTCGCCGACACCGCTTCGGCAGAAGAGTGTGTCATGCTCCTCGAATCCGTCCCCGAACTAATCGACACAGTTCTGGTCCCCTTCGACTTCACCCGCGAGCAAGAAGCCGAACTAATCGCGGCCTGCGAGTTCGCCCTTGAAGGTCTCTATGCCCAAAACAAGATCAGCCGCAACGAAGAAGGCGGCTACACCGCCGCCACCAAAGCCAAGAAAGATCGGCGCGGGATGATCTACGATGATCTGACGGAGACGGAACGATATAGTTGATTTCCAATTTTTGATTTTTGATTTGCGATTGAAGAACTATGTGATCCGGCTGTCTTTCAATCAAAAATCAAAAATCGCAAATCAAAAATTATGAAGTTTATCCGCTATTCCAAATTCAACGGCTTTGATGTCAACGGCGTGAGCCTCGGCGATTTGATGGAGGCTTTGCAGGATTCGCTGTTGCAGTCGGGCTTTGACGATGATTATTACTGGACCAGACAGCGGCGACCGCATGACACCTCTCTGGACGCGCTGAGGCAGGCGCTCTTGCAGGCTTTGATGGAGACGGGCGAGTTGAGCCGGCAGCAGATCGAGCAGATGCTGGCGGAGAACAATGGGCAGTTCAAAGGCTCGCAGTTGGAAGAGTTATTGAACCAACTGATCGAGCGGCTGGTCGAAGAAGGTTATTTGAATCTGCGGGAAGAACCGCAGCAGCAGCGACAACAACAGAGGGGACGGCAGGGTGGGCTGGGGCGCGTGGAAGAGCCTCTGCCGCGCAACGTGAAGTTTGAGGTGACGGAGAAGGGTTTGGATTTTCTCGGTTACAAGACGCTCAGGAATTTGCTGGGCAGCATGGGCAAAAGTTCGGTCGGGCGGCACGACACACAACACTTGTCAACGGGCGTGGAGGCGGCGCAAGTCTCGAAGCTCTACGAGTTCGGCGACACGATCAACTTGGACGTGAACGCGACGCTGCTGTCCGCGATCAAGCGCGAGGGCTTGGGCGTGCCGCTTAATTTGGAATACAGCGATCTCTACGTGCATCAGCAGGATTATCAATCTTCGTGCGCGACGGTCGTGATGCTCGACTGTTCACATTCGATGATCCTCTACGGCGAGGATCGCTTCACGCCCGCGAAAAAAGTCGCGCTCGCGCTGTCGCATTTGATTCGCACACAGTATCCCGGCGATAGCTTAAAGATCGTGCTGTTTCACGACGATGCGGAAGAATTGCCGTTGGCGAAGCTCGCCACGACGCAGGTTGGTCCCTACCACACGAACACCGCCGAAGGCTTGAAGCTCGCGCGGCGTCTGCTGCAAGCGCAGCGCAAGGAGATGAAACAGATCGTGATGGTGACGGACGGCAAGCCGACCGCTTGCTTCATCGACGGCGGCGCGACGGCTGCGGCAGCGCGGCGCGGTGGCTCATCGACACGCCATTCGTCCGTCGCTCCGACCGGACACCGGCGACTCTACAAAAATTCGATGGGCATGGACCCGCTCGTGATGGAAGAGACTTTCCGGGAAGTCCAAGCGTGCCGCAAAGCTGGGATCATGATCAATACATTCATGCTCGCTTCGGATTATTACCTCGTCGAGTTCGTCAAACAGATGTCCGCGATGACGAGCGGCAAAGCCTATTTCGCCACGCCCGGCAACCTCACACAATTCGTGCTGATCGATTTTCTCAAACGCAAGAAGAGCCGCGTCCGGTAACTCGCTTACTGCCGCGTTAAGTTGTGCTTCGCGGAAAAACTAAACGACAGCCGGCGGCATCCAATCCGCGTGAGAAAATTTGTCTTTATAATTTTTGCCGTTCTGCTCGTGGCCGCGCTCAAGCACGCCGATCAATCAAGCATTTCCGGCGTCCGCGCATTCGCCCGCGCTGTAACCCTGCCTTTCAAAGTCGCACTGCTTTACGCAAAAGAACCAGATCAAAATTTAGCTGTGCCGGTTGAGGGCGTGCGCGTCATGGAGATTGAAGACACATGGCACGCGCCTCGTTCGGGCGGACGGCTGCATGAGGGGCTGGACATCTTCGCGAAGCGCGGCGCTGTGATCCGTTCGGCCACCGAAGGATATGTCGTGCGGATCGGCGAGAATCAGTTGGGCGGGAACACCGTCTTGGTGATGAGCGCCGGCGGGAGAAATTATTACTACGCGCATCTCAATGATTATGCACCGGGATTAGCGGTGGGCGATTACGTGACGCCGGAAACGATCCTCGGCTTCGTCGGCACAACCGGCAACGCCGCCGGCACGCCGCCGCACCTACACTTCGGCGTGTACGCACCCGGCGGGGCCGTCAATCCGCTGCCCTTTTTGACCGACAAAGATCGCCTCCATGAACAGCCACTGACGCCTGCTCGATGATGCTTCTTCAAAGCGCGTCGAGCTTGGCGGCGAGGATGAAATCACTTTCGCTGAGGCCGTCGATGGCGTGCGTGTGAATCTCGATCTCGGCGTAGCCCCAACCGAAACGAATGTCTGGGTGATGGCCTTCAGCTTCGGCCACTGCGCCGACGCGATTGATGAACTCAAGCGCCTGCCGAAAGTTCGGAAATTTATAAGACTTCTTTAAGTGATGCTCATTGACCACTTGCCATTTTTGCAGTTGCGGCAACAGCCGCGCGATCTCTTCGCTGTGCAGCTTCGGCACGCCGCCGTGACACGGCACACACTGGCGGCTCGCTAAATCGTTCATCGCTTCTTACTCCTCCGGCGACATCCTCATTATCCGGCGGCAAATTTATCAGAGCCGCCCGCGCGCTTCAATCTGCCTCACCGCTTGGCAAACAGCCTCGTCTGCGGATAGTCTTACGCAACAACAGTGACAAGTGGCGAGTGACAAGTGACGAGATCAAACCTTCGTCTGCTTGCTCGTCACTTATCACTCGTCACTCATCACTGCTTTTCAGAGGAGAACTTAAAGTCGTGGCTGTCATTCATCCGTTTCGCGCTCTGCGCCCGCCCGTCCGTCAGGTCGAGCAAGTTGCCAGCGTTCCGTATGACGTGGTTGACACGGCGGAGGCGCGCGCCCTGGCCGCAGGCAATCCGCACAGTTTTCTGCACGTCACGCGCCCGGAAATTGATCTGCCCGCAGGCACAGACCTTTACAGCGACGCGGTTTATGAGCAGGCCGCCGAGAATTTGCAAAAGCTGATCGAGACTTGCCCATTGCAGACGGAAGATGCGCCGAGCCTGTATCTCTATCGTTTGCGGATGGGCGAGCATGTGCAGACTGGCGTCGCCGCGTGTTGTGCGGTGGATGAATATGACGACGATCTGATCCGCAAGCACGAACGCACGCGGCCCGATAAGGAAGACGACCGCACGCGCCACATGACACAGTTGCGCGCGCAGACCGGCGTCGTCTTCCTGACCTACCGGCAAGACCGGCGCATCGATGCGCTCGTGGAAGGCGAAGTGACCAATGAACCGCTCTACGACTTCACCGCGCCGGACGGCGTTCAGCATACCGTCTGGCGCGTCCCCATGCCGGATCAACTCGTGCGCGCGTTCCGCGAAGCGCCGCTGCTCTACATTGCCGACGGTCATCACCGCGCTGCCAGCGCGAGCCGCGCCCGCGCCGCTTTGCGCGAAGGGAATCCGCAGCACACCGGCGACGAAGAATACAATCGCTTCCTTGCCGTCGTCTTCCCGTCGAATCAGATGCAGATTCTTCCCTACAACCGCGTCGTGAAAGATTTGCATGGACACACGCCGGAAGATTTTCTCGCGGCGATCAAAGAAAGATTCGACATCACGGAGAACGCGAACCCGCGCGGGCCGGGCAAGAGCGGCCATTGGCACATGTACATGGGCGGCCAGTGGTATGGCCTGACACTCAAAGACAAGGGGACCAATGCGAACGCTGATCCGGTCGCCGCCCTTGATGTCAGCGTGTTGCAAGACAACCTGCTCGCGCCCATCCTCGGCATCCAAGACCCGCGCACCGACAAGCGCATCGATTTCGTCGGCGGCATTCGCGGCAGCGAGGAACTCACGCGGCTCGTCGATGAAGGCCGTGCCGCAGTCGCCTTCGCCCTCTACCCGACTTCAATCGAAGACCTCATGCGCGTTTCGGACGCTAACGCCGTCATGCCGCCCAAGTCCACTTGGTTCGAGCCGAAGCTGCGCGACGGATTGTTGATTCACAAAATTTGAGCGCGGACTTGAGGCCGCCGGCATGAACTACAACATCGAAACTGAGCGACTGTTGCTGCGCCCTTTCACGCTGGATGACTTGCCCGCACATTTACGGATGCGCGTGAAAGAGGAAGTCTCCCGCTACCTCGGCGGCGCGGCGTTGCAAACGCCCCAGTTCGTCGCAGAGCGTTTGCAGCAGTATCTCGAATGCTACCGGCGACACAACTTCGGCGTAGCGGCGGCCACGGAAAAGTCAGGCGGCGAGATGATCGGCTGGGGCGGATTGCAGCCTTTGGAATTCGGCTGGAATGGCCTCAAGCCGGCGAATGAAGAGGCCTCCGGCGAGATCGAAGTGGGCTACAGCTTCGACACGCCTTATTGGGGCAAGGGCTACGCTACCGAGATGGCGGCGGCGTGGCTGCGTTACGGTTTTGAAGAAATCGGGCTGGCGCGCATCGTCGCGGTCGCGTCGCCGGGGAACAAAGGCTCTCGGCACGTGATGGAAAAACTCGGCCTGTCTTATGAGACGACTGAGCAGCACTATGGAAGCGAGTGTGTGGTCTATGCGATCTCGCGCGACGAGTTCAAGCCGCGCGATTCGTTTTACCGGCTGCATGATTCCGGGCGGACGAAAGGCGAAGACAGATGAAGGTTCTAGTCGCAGACAAATTTGAACAGTCCGGGCGCGACGGCTTGGAAGCCGCCGGATGTGATTACTCTTACCAGCCGGACGTGAAGGACGAGACGCTCGTCAAAGCCATTCGCGGCTATCAGCCGGATGCGCTCGTCGTGCGTTCGACGAAAGTGACGGAGCCGATGTTGGACGCGGGCGCGTTGAAGTTGATCGTGCGCGCGGGCGCGGGTTACAACACGATTGATGTGGCGGCGGCCTCGCGGCGCGGCATTTATGTCTCGAACTGTCCGGGCAAAAATTCCATCGCCGTTGCTGAATTGGCTTTTGCGTTGATGCTCGCGCTGGATCGACGGATCGCGGATAACGTGTCCGCTTTGCGTCAAGGGCAATGGAACAAGAAAGAGTTTTCCAAAGCGCGCGGCCTTTTCGGGCGGACTTTGGGACTCGTCGGCGTCGGGCAGATCGGGCGCGAGATGATCGCGCGCGCGCGCGGCTTCGGGATGCCGGTCATTGCTTGGAGCCGGAGTTTGACGCCGGAACGCGCCGAAATGATCGGCGTCGAGCGCGTGGACAGTCTCGCGGAGTTGGCAGCGCGCGCGGATGTCGTCAGCGTCCACGTCGCCTTGAAGCCGGAGACGCGCGGCCTGATCGATAGCAGCTTTTTCAACGAGCTGCGTGAGGGCGCGTATTTCATCAACACGTCACGCGGCGAAGTGGTGGATCAAGCCGCGCTCATCAATGCAATGCGCGAGCGAAATATCCGCGCGGGCCTCGACGTATTCGCCAACGAGCCGACCTCCGCAACGGGCGAGTTCGCCGACGAGATCGCGCGCGAAGCGAATCTCTACGGCACGCACCACATCGGCGCTTCCACCGATCAAGCCCAAGAAGCCATCGCCGCCGAAACCGTCCGCATCATCCGCGCCTTCAAAGAGACCGGCCAAGTCCCCAACGTCGTCAACCTCGCCGAGCGCACCGGCGCGACACACCGCCTCGTCGTCCGCCACAAAGATCGTCCCGGCGTCCTCGCGCAAGTTTTGGGAGCCATCCGCGCCGAAGGCATCAACGTCCAAGAAATGGAAAACATCGTCTTCGCCGGCGCGGAAGCCGCCGTCGCCCGCATCAACCTCGAAGCTGCCCCGCCCATCGAGACGCTCGAACGTTTGCGCGCGGAGAATGAAGACATCATTGAACTGAGCTTGCTTGAGTTGAAGTCGTAGCCGAACAACCGGGTGATGGGCGCTAAACATTTAGGAGCAACGTGAAATAATGAAATTCCTCGCATTGTGCGCTGCATTACTGGCGACAGGGGCTGTGGCCGAAGCTCAAGACAGGCCGACCGAAGCTACTGCTGTTTTGGAAACTCAAATCTCCACGACGAAAGTCGAAGGCGAGTTGTCGCCCTCTGTGCAAGAGCCGTTGGTCGTTATTCAATTGCCGGCGACGGACTATCCGAAGGCCGGAGCAGCGCCGCCCCACGGACACGATTTGACGGTCAGGCTTGAAAATCCGTCGTCGCCCAATCTTCAGCCCACGCCGCGTGATGAAGCAGGTCTGCTCGCCCCGCCGCCTGACGCCGCTAAGGCTGAAGAGCTGCGCGACGAAGACGACGAAAGCCATCAGCCCGATTCGCGTTTCCACTGGCTGCCGGCAATCAAACAGTCTCTGCTCTTTCTCGCCGTGCAACACAGTTACGCGCTGACGCAGCCGAAAACTCAGCGTGATCTGCACGGCCCTTTCTTCAAAGACTACGCCCGCTCGGTCAAATCCCTGCACGGGTGGGGCGACGGCGGGCGTTTCTTCACAAATTACATCGCACACCCCATAGAGGGTTCGCTCACGGGATTTATTCAAATTCAGAATGACCCGCGCGGCGTCCGTCAACGCTTCGGTGCGTCGCCGGCCTACTGGCGCAGCCGCCTCAAAGCCTTCGCGTGGTCAGCCGCATGGAGTACGCAGTTTGAGATCGGGCCAATCAGTCAAGCGTCAATCGGCAACGTCGGCCTGCACGGAAAGCAGACCTATGTCGATCTGGTAGTCACGCCGACCGTTGGTCTGGGACTGCTGGTCGCCGAAGACGCCGTGGACAAGTACGTTGTCGCAAAAATCGAGCGCAACACGGACAGCCGCTATCTGAGAATTGCCAGTCGCATGATTCTCAACCCGACACGCAGCATCGCTAACCTGCTGCGGTTCAAAAAGCCGTGGTATAGAGATGCGGGCTTGCGTTGATTCGCCGAAGGCGCGGCTTTCATGACGACTCTTTTGACTGTCTGACTAACATTGGGCGCAGCCCAAAGTCACGAGCATGAAAACGTCTCTCATCACCGGCGCGTCGAGCGGGATCGGCGAAGTGTTTGTCCGACGTTTAGCGGCGCGGGGCGAGAACGTGGTGTTGGTAGCGCGCTCGGAAGAACGGTTACAGGCAATCTGCAACGAGTTGGGCCGGGCGCACGCTAATATCAGTTGCCAGTACGTCGCCTTGGATTTGAGCGAGCCGGATGCGCCAGAGCGTCTGTTCGCGGAGACTGGACGGCGCGAATTGAAAGTGGAACTGCTCATCAACAACGCGGGCTTCGGTTCGATGGGCGAGTTCACGCGGCTCGACATCAAGCGCGAGTTGAGGATGATCGACTTGAACGTGAAGGCGTTGGTTGAACTGGCGTATCTATATCTGAAACCGATGCGTGAACGAAGGCGCGGCGCGATTATCAACGTCGCTTCGACCGCCGCATTTCAGCCCGTGCCATTCATGGCGACGTATGCTGCGACCAAAGCGTTCGTGCTGTCGTTCTCCGAAGCGTTGTGGGAAGAGAATCGTGAGTTTGGCATCAAGGTACTGGCGCTCTGTCCCGGCGTAACGGACACGAAGTTTTTCGACGCGGCCAAGATTGATCGCCCGCCAATGCGCTACAGCCAGTCGCCCGAAGTCGTAGTTGACGCAGCCTTGCGCGCTTTAGAGAAAGGGCAGAGCCACGTCATCTCTGGCTGGCCCAATTACGTTCAGACTCAAGCGCAACGACTCGTGCCCCGCTCGTTCGTCGCGCGCATCATCGGCAAAGCGTTCCGCTCGAATTTGCAGTTGACGGGCGCGAACGTTAAGAAGTGAATGATTCACAAAGTTATGGATGAGTTGACGAGATATGTTTTCTTCAACTACATGTATCTGCTAACCGTTCATGAAGCGGCTGCTTATAAGTCAATTCTCGGCCAACAGAAAGTGCAGAGCAGCGACTCTCCGAAAATGCAGAACCTCATTAGAAGTAGTTGGATTTCGTCAGACCCGGAAGTTCGTGCGCTGTTGGAGAAGGGCGAAGATCATTTTATGAACTCAGTGCGTGACCGCATTCTGAGAGAACATAGAGAGCAAGTGTTTTTGAACTATTGCTCGAAGTGTGGCGCTTTGGCAAAAACACCAAGAGCAAGGCAATGCCCAAAGTGCTTTTACTCTTGGCATGACGAAAACTAATGGCTAATTAATGTGAAGCGTGCGCGTAATTAGATCGGGGAGCAGAAATCGCGTGATTTCTGAGATTATTGGGAGTGATGAGCAACCAACAATCTCAACCCCCCGATCACCTGTTGCTCTTAATCCAGCAGGTGA
>Ga0136614_10000134_pt1 | contig 30082 bp, 24 predicted proteins | sample AntDrymUQ2792106_2_FD_106643 | JGI IMG/M metagenome (GOLD analysis project Ga0136614, IMG submission 106643) | Polar desert sand microbial communities from Dry Valleys, Antarctica - metaG UQ279 (21.06) | ecosystem: Environmental > Terrestrial > Soil > Desert | place: Antarctica: Dry Valley... | reverse complement strand
GATCTCTCTGGAACAGCTCGCCTCGGCCCGGATGAGGCGTGAGGACGCGGTCGTCGTGGGCACGATGAACCGCTACGACGAGGCCGGGGTCCGCGCGGCGCTGCAGACGTCGGCCGGCTACATCGCCTTGGTTGCGAGCCGCCGCCGGGGCCGGCAGGTGCGGGACTCGCTCGAAGCAGCGGGGCTCTCCGCGGAGGAGCTAGCCCGGGTAGTGACACCGGCCGGAGTGGACCTCGGTCCGTGCACCCAGGAAGAGATCGGTCTCGCCGTCTTGGCCGACATTGTGGCGCACAAGAACCGACTCCTGGAGGAGTCGTCGGGAGGGATCTGCGCGCCGGCCGAGGCGGTCGACCCGGTCTGCGGGATGACCGTGGCGGTGACTGCGACCGCCCTGTCGGCCGAGCTCGCCGGCACCACCCATTACTTCTGCGGCCCCGCCTGCCGAGACTCTTTCATGCTGAAGAACAGGACGAAGGAGTCCCGAGCCCGCTAGACCCGCTCCACTTCGGCGCCGGCCCTCGAACTCTGCGTCTCTGACCACCCCCCAGGTGGTTGCGGCCACAAAGTTCGGGCCATCGGCGACTTTTTCCACAATAGCCCCGGCGAGCGGGGCTGACGTTGAAAAGATCGGCGAGGACCGGGGCCGCGGCTGCGGAGCGTCGGCGGGCGGCTACGCAAACCAGTTTTTAGTGTGAAGTTCATAAAGTTTTTTCCCACGGTACTTGTATACGTCACACAGGGTGGCCTAGCATAACGCCGTAGCTGGGACGGTAGGGCGGGTCAAACTGCCCTAGGGGAAATCAAGTGGGGCGGACGTGGCTGGCACCATCTTGCTGTTGGGTCATGTTTCAGACCTTCCGGTCTGGGGCATGGATCATAGCTTGCGCCAAAATCTCCCTCACTCATTAAATCCGACCCCCAACGTCTTGTAGCTGTGGCGTGCTGGAGTGGACGAAAGAAAGGGAGCTGTGATGAGTGAGGGAGGTATCTGCCCATGATGCGTTGGATCGTAGGGTCAAGCTTGGGGGCCCGGCGCCTAATTCTGGCCCTGGCGGCCGGTGCACTGATCTTGGGTTTCACCCAACTGCCCAACATGGCGGTGGATGTGCTCCCCGAGTTCACGCCCCCGACCGTTGAGGTGCAAACCGAAGCCTTGGGGCTGTCGGCAACCGAGGTCGAGCAGCTAATCACGGTTCCATTGGAGCAAGACCTCCTGAACGGTGTGGCATGGCTCGACACCATCCGCTCGCAGTCGATCAACGGGCTGAGCTCCATCCAGCTCGTCTTCGAGCCCGGGACAGACATCCTCAAAGCCCGGCAGGTGGTGCAGGAGCGCCTTACTCAGGCGCACGCCCTGCCCAACGTGTCCAAGCCGCCGCAGATGCTTCAGCCTCTGTCGTCCACGAACAGGGTCATGATGGTCGGGCTCTCGTCTGAGGACCGATCCCTTATCGAGATGTCCCAGGACGCTCGCTGGACGATCAAGCCTCGGCTGATGGGGGTAACCGGCGTCGCCAACGTCTCCACCTGGGGTCAGCGCGAGCGCCAGCTTCAGGTGCAGGTGGATCCGGAGCGCTTGCGCGCCAAGGGCGTGACTCTCCTCGACGTCATCACGACCACAGGCAACGCCCAGGCGTTCTCGCCTCTCACCTTCCTTCCGGCCTCTACGCCGGGCACCGGCGGGTTCATCGACGGCACCAACGGGAGAATCGAGATCCAGCACATCCTCCCGTTCAGCTCGCCCAAGCAACTCGCTCAGGTCCCGATCGAGCGAGCCGAAGGTGCGGCCGAAACCGGTGGGGAGCCGCTGCAGCTGGGCGACGTCGCCACGGTAGTGGAGGACCACCAGCCGCTGATCGGTGACGCCGTGCTGGGCGACGGGGAAGGCCTCCTCCTGGTTATCGAGAAGTTCCCGGGTGCCAACACGCTCGAGGTGACTCAGGACGTAGAGGCCGCGCTCGACGCCATGCGGCCGGGCTTGTCGGGAATGGAGATCGACACCTCCTTGTTCCGGCCCGCAAGCTTCCTCGAGACGGCCATGGACAATCTCGGCCTCGCCCTGATTATCGGCGTCATCCTCATGGTGCTGATGGTGGGCGCTTTGCTCTTCGACTGGCGCACGGCGCTGCTCAGCCTGGTCGCCGTGCTGCTCTCGCTGACGGTGGCAACCCTCGTGCTCAACCTGCGCGGGGCGCCGTTCAACAGCATGGTGGTGGCCGGTCTCGTGATGGCGCTCGTGATCCTCATCGACGACGTCATCCTGGGCGCCACCAATATCGTCGGCCGTTTGCGTCAGCACCGGCTCGAGGGAAACGGCCACTCCACTGCACGAGTGATCCTCGACGCCGCCCTCGAGACGCACGGCCCGATAATCTACGCAACGGTGCTGATCCTGCTGGCGCTGGTGCCGATCCTGTTCCTGGACGGCGTCACCGGCGCCTTCCTTCCGCCGCTCGCTTTCTCGTACGCGCTCGCAGTGCTGGCATCCTTGCTGGTGGCCTTGGTAGTGACGCCGGCGCTGGGCCTACTCCTGCTGCCCAAGGCGCCGTTGGGGCGCCGTGAGTCGCCCCTCCTGCGGCGACTGGGGCGGGGTTACGACCGCCTCCTTGCCCCGGCCATTCGCACGCCCAGGCTCGCGCTGATCGCAGTCTGCGCCGTTACCGTGCTCGGCCTGGTCGCTCTGCCCTTCCTCGGCCACTCATTGGCGCCGAAGTTCAAGGACCCGGATGTTTTGGTTCAGTTCGATGGGCCTCCGGGGACCTCTCTTCCGGAGATGACCAGGGTTGCGGGACTGGCGAGCGATGAGCTGCGCTCGGTACCCGGGGTAAGCAATGTCGGCGTGCACGTGGGCCGCGCGGTGATGTCGGACCAGATCACCGGCAGCAACTCCAGCGAGATGTGGGTCTCGATCGACCCGGCGGCAGATTACGACACGACCGTTGCCTCGGTCGAAGAAGTCGTCAGCGGCTATCCGGGGTTCGAGCAGGACGTCACAAACCATCCACAGGAGCGAATCGAGACCATCCTCGCCGAGTCCGACGACGACATAGTCGTGCGTCTCTTCGGAAACAACCTCAGCGTTCTGCAAGACAGAGCCTCCGAGGTGCAGCAGATCATGGCGGAGACCGACGGGGTGGTCGCGCCTCACGTGCAGGGGATCGTCCAAGAGCCCAACTTCGAGATCGAAGTCGATATCCCTGCCGCCCGAGCCCAGAACATCTCCCCCGGCTATGTGCGGCGAGCCTCGGCTGCGCTGCTCTCGGGGCTCGAGGTGGGAAGTCTCTTCGAGGAGCAGAAGGTGTTCGAGGTGGTGGTGTGGGGAACGCCGGAAATCCGCCAGAACCTCACCGACATCGAGAACCTCCTGATCGACACGCCCGGCGGGGCACATGTCCGCCTCGGCGACGTAGCGGGCGTGACCGTGAGGCCCACTCCCAGCGTCATCTCGCACGACGCTACCTCGAGGAGCCTCGACGTCGGCGCCACACTCAGTGGGCGTTCGCTCGCCGCTGTGACCGCCGATATCGAGACCCGGCTGCAGGATATCGAGTTTCCGCTCGAGCACCACGCCGAGGTGCTGGCCGACCAGGCAGAGCAGCGGGCGGCCGATGGTCGTACGTTGAGCTTCGCAATTGCAGCCGCCATCGGCATCTTCCTGCTCCTGCAGGCGGCGTTCGGAAGCTGGCGTCTGGCATCGGTTGTTTTCCTGGCCCTGCCGATGGCGCTGGTGGGAGGGGCCCTGGCGGTCATCATCACCGGAGGGGAGATCTCTCTTGGATCGCTCATGGGTTTCTTCGCCGTGCTCGGCATCGCCGCTCGGCATGCGATCGCCACCACGGGCCGTTACAGGCATCTGGAACGGCACCAGGGTGAAGCGTTCGGTCCCGGTCTCGTGCTGCGAGGCTCACGGGAGCGCTTCGTTCCGATCGTCGTGAGCGCGCTCGTGGCGGGCGTGACCCTGCTCCCTCTGGTAGTCATGGGAAACATCCCCGGGCTCGAGCTCGTTCAGCCCATGGCCGTCGTTATCGTCGGCGGTCTGATCACGTCCACTCTGCTGAACCTGTTCGTGATGCCGGCCCTCTACCTGCGCTTCGGAGTGAGCGCCGAGGCCGATTCCGCTCTCTCTCAACTCACGATCCGTCTGCCCGAGGTTGACCTACGCGAGGGGAAGCTCAATGCATAGGAGGACGAAGATGCAGCGCAGTTACAGAACCATGGGGGCCGCGGCCCTGATGGTGGCGGGCCTGGGGCTTGCGGCCTGCTCCCAGGTAGCCGAACCGGAGGTGGCTCTCGACGAGCCCTCTCACGTCGAAGAGATCGAAGGCTCCGATTTCCTCCAGATCACTCTGGAGGAACGAGCGGCCGAACGCATCGAGCTCCAGACTGTCCCAGTGGTGGAGAAGAAGATGACCACGGGAGAGAGCCGCGGTGAGCAGCGCAAGGTAATTCCCGAAGGCGCCCTCGTCTACGACCCCAACGGGGAAGCCTTCGCCTACACCAGCACGGAACCTCTCGTGTTCGTCCGTGCCCCCCTCAAGATCGACTACATCGAGAACGGCGAGCTGATCCTCGAGAATGGCCCGGTTGCGGGCACGGAAGTCGTGACGGTGGGGGCCCAGGAGCTGTGGGGATCCGAGACCGGCGTAGGACACTGAGGGCGAAGGGAAGCATCCGGCCATGATGAGTTGGATAATTGCCTCGAGCCTGAAGTTCCGCTTCTTGATAGTCGCGTGCGCAGGCGCCATGATGTTCTTCGGCGTAGCCCAGCTGCGTCAGATGCCGGTGGACGTCTTTCCCGAGTTCGCCCCACCGCGCGTTGAGATCCAGACGGCCGCTCTGGGCCTCTCGGCCGCGGAGGTCGAGAGCCTGGTAACGGTTCCGCTAGAAGAAGCGCTCAGCGGCCTGCCGGACCTCGCCACCCTTCGCTCGAAGTCCGTCTCGCAGCTGTCGTCGATAGAGATGATCTTCGAGCCCGGGACCGACCTCATCGAGGCTCGGCAAGTGGTGGCTGAGCGGATGGCGACGGTGACACCCACGTTGCCGACATGGGCGGCCCCGCCCTTCATGATGCAGCCATTGTCGGCGACCAGCCGGGTAATGAAGATCGGATTGTCCTCGGACAAGTATTCGGTGATCGACATGTCCATGATCACCTACTGGAAGATCAGAGGACGCCTGCTGCGCGTCCCCGGAGTCGCCAATGTGGCTATCTGGGGCGAGCGGCTGGACATGCCGCAAGTTCAGGTCCAGCCTGGAAAACTGGCCAAGTTGGGCGTCACGCTTGATCAGGTCATGGAAACCACAGCGGACGCCGTCGACGCAGGCATCCTGCGGTACTCGGAAGGTGCCTTCATCGGCACCGGAGGTTTCCTCGACTCGCCGACCCAGAGGATCGGCATCCGTCACGTGTTGCCTATCGTCACGCCGTCGGACCTCGCCAAGGTCCCGATCACGAGCGATTCCGGCAAGAGGCTGCGGCTAAGCGACGTGGCCACGGTGAAACAGGGCCATCAGCCCCTCATCGGGGACGCGGTGATCAACGACGGTCCCGGCCTCATGCTCATCGTCGAGAAGCTTCCCTGGGGCAACACGCTGGACGTAACCCGGGGAGTCGAAGAGGCCATCGACCAGATGCGCCCGGGCCTCTCGGGCATCGACATAGACACCACGATCTTTCGCCCGGCGACCTTCGTCGAGACTGCAATCGACAACCTCACCGAGGCGCTGTTGCTCGGGGCAATTCTGGTGGTGCTGGTGCTCGCGTTCTTCCTGTTCGAGTGGCGCAGTGCGCTGATCAGCGTGGTGACTATTCCGTTGTCACTGATGGCGGCGGGCCTGGTCCTCTACCTCAGGGGCGCGACCGTCAACACAATGATCCTGGCGGGTTTCGTTATCGCTCTCGGAGCGATTGTCGACGATGCCATCGTCGATATCGAGAACATCGTCCGGCGATTGCGACAGCATCGCCGGGAACAGACCGGCAAGTCCACTGCTGCAATCGTCCTCGAGGCATCGCTCGAAGTACGCGGCGCGGTCGTGTATGCGTCTTTGATCGAGGCGCTGGCTCTGATGCCGGTGTTCTTCCTCGAGGGACTGACCGGCTCGTTCTTCAGGCCTCTGGCGTTCTCCTATGCGCTGGCCGTCCTCGTCTCTCTAGTGATCGCCCTGACCGTTACTCCGGCCATGGGCCTGATACTTCTGCGGAATGCACCGCTCGACCGAGCCGAGCCGCCGGTAATGCGCTGGTGTAAACGTGTCTACGAGCGGCTCCTGGCGCCGGTCTTGCGCACGCCGAGGCCTGCGTACGCGGGCGTCACCGTCGTCATGGTCGCCGGGCTCACCCTGATGCCGTTTTTGGGTCAGTCCCTGCTGCCCTCGTTCAAGGAACGGGACTTCCTGATGCACTTTGTCACAGCACCGGGTACCTCACTCAAAGAGGAACGCCGGGTGACCACCTTGTCCAGCCGCGAGCTGCGGGCCATCCCCGGCGTGCAGAATTTCGGCTCCCACATAGGACAGGCCCTAGCGGCCGACGAGGTCGTGGGCGTCGACTTCGGTGAGAACTGGGTCAGCGTCGATCCCAAGGTCGACTACGAGCAGACGATCGCCAGCATCCAGAACGTCGTGGCCGGCTATCCCGGTATCTATCGCGATGTTCTCACCTATCTCAAGGAGAGGATCAGAGAGGTACTGACCGGTACCAGCGAGGCGATTGTGGTGCGCATCTACGGAGAGGACCTCGATGTCCTGCGGGCCAAGGGCGAGGAGGTGGTGGCGATTCTCGGAGGTATCGACGGCGTGATCGAAGAGCACGTGGAGCTGCAGGCCGAAATTCCGCAACTCCAGGTCACCGCCGACCTCGAGGCAGCTACTCGCCATGGTTTGAAGCCGGGCGACATCCGGCGGGCGTCCTCCACTCTGCTTCAGGGGGAGGAAGTGGCCGACATCTTCCGGGGTGGCAAGGCTTACGACGTCCAGGTGTGGAGCGTACCCTCGACCCGCCGCAGTGTGAGCGACGTCGAGAACCTGATGATCGGCACACCCGACGGCGGACAGGTGGCCCTCAAGGAGGTGGCGGACGTGGAGTTTGCGCCCACTCCCAACGCCATCTACCGGGAGGACGTCAAGCGAAGGATCGACGTTGGCGCCAACGTCGCCGGGCGCGATCTTGGATCGGTCGTAAGCGAGTTCGAGGACAAAATGGAGGAGGTCGACTTTCCCCGAGGCTTCCACGCCGAGATCTTGGGCGAGAACGCAGAGCGGGAGGCGGCTCAGTCACGGCTGCTCATCTTTGCGGTGGTGGCAATCATCGGCATCTTCTTGCTGCTGCAAGCTCCCTTGCGGAGCTGGCGCCTTGCCACTCTGTCCTTCATCACCCTGCCCATGGCCCTCGTGGGTGGCGTGGTTGCGGTCTTCATGAGCGGCGGCATCGTCTCGCTCGGCTCTCTGGTCGGGTTCTTCACCGTCCTGGGAATCGTGGCTCGCAACGGCATCATGATGGTCAGCCACTACCAGCATCTCGAGGAGCACGAGGGCGAGACATTCGGCCCCGCCCTGGTCATGCGCGGCTCCAAGGAGCGGCTGGCGCCGATCCTGATGACCGCCCTCACCACCGGGCTTGCGCTGGTGCCACTGGTGATCTTCGGAGAGATTCCGGGCGCGGAGATCGAGTACCCGATGGGGATCGTCATCCTGGGCGGGCTCGTCACCTCGACTTTGCTGAACCTGTTCGTGGTTCCGGCGCTCTACTTGCGCTTCGGAAAGCCCCGTGCCGAGAGGCTGCAGGGAGCAACGGCATGACGAATGGATCAGGTGCCGGCGACCAACTCCGTGTAGGACATCGACTCGGCACCGATCAAGCGAAGGAGCATGTCAGGCAGTAAGTAAGCGTTGTCGCGGTTCTTGTGCCGGTATGCCACCTCGTCCACATACGCGGGAAGGTGCTTGGCGCTGAGGTGGTAGTAGGAGCCGCTTAGAGAGCGTTGGAGGGCCGTCCACACCATGTTGGGGTGGGCGGCCTCTTCGCTTTCTGACACCCGGTCTGTTAGCAGATGGCCGAGGGTGTCCGGGTAAACGCGGTCGTCGGGAACCATGCGGTCGTCCTCTACCGCGGCGTGAAGGACTTCGGGAGCCTCGTTCTTCATGGAGGAGCGAATCCGATGGCTGAGATACCACGCCGTCTTGTAGGACACTCCGAGGACGTCTTTGAGCTGGTTGGCCGAGATCCCCTCCTCGGCCTCGGCCATGACGAACACGGCGAGAACCCATTTCCACAGCGGCAGCTGGGAGTCCTGAACAACGGTCCCGACCCGCACGCTGAACTGATATCCGCACGAGTTGCAGTCGAACTGACCGCGCCGCTCCAGTCGCGAGATACCCTTGTCGGCGTCGCACCGGGGACAGCGCACACCTTCGGGCCACCGGAGCTGCTCGAGGTAGGCACGGCATTTCTCGTCAGAGCCGAACGCGGCGAGAGCCTCCTTGTCGGGGCGGGGGTATCCCACGCCGTCCGCTTGTCTGATCCTTCTGAGGACGGGCGCGGGAAAGAGCCTGGAGACGGCCTCTTCGGTGGTCATGAACCCTACGGCCGTGCTGGCCGCTCGATCCCCCATCTCTGCTCTCCCCGGTCGGCGCGATTCTGAGCCACCTCACATCCTCGTTCAGCAAAGCTGACGCCTAGCTGAACGAACGTCACTCCTCCGGGAGGTTTGGGACGAAACGCGGGCTATAGGCGCGTTCCGTACCAGAGTTGGTTAGGGTCGACGCGCGGGGGTGGTGGGTCGGGTTAGTCGGTGGAGTGGAAGTGCACCTCGAAGCGGGCGCCCCCCATGGCACTCTCGGCCACCGCCACTCCGGCCTCGTGGGCCGCAGCGATCTCCGCGACGATGGCAAGGCCCAGCCCTGTGCCCCCGGAATCCCGGTCGCGTCCCTCCTCGAGCCGAACGAAGCGCTCGAACACCCGCTCACGCTCAGAGGGGGCCACCCCCCGGCCGTCGTCGTCTACCGTCAACGAGACAGATCCATCTCCGTCCCGCAGCGAGAACTCGACTATGCCGCGGGCGTGTCGGGCTGCATTGTCGGACAGATTCCGAATCATCCGGTTGAGCTGTTCCCTGTCGCCGGAGACCCGTCCGGCCGAGACCCTGCTGGTGCGTACCCGCAGCTCCGTTGTGGCGCGCAGCCGCTTGGCCTCCTCGAATACCAGGTCGTCGACGTCAACCGCCTGGGTAGCAAGCTTAAGCGTGCCCTCGTCGGCTTGGGACAGAAGCAACAGGTCCTCTACCAGACTCTGCAACCGAGCGTTCTCCTGCAGGACGATGTCGGCCAGCTCCTCCAGCTTCGAGGTCTCCGGGTGGGCCAGCGCGACCTCTGCATGCTGCCGGATGGTCGCGACCGGAGAGCGCAACTCATGAGAGGCGTCCGAGACGAACCGGCGCTGGCGCGCCTGGCTTCCCTCCAGTCGGGCGAGCATGCCGTTCATCGTGCTGGCGAGCCGCGAGATCTCGTCGCCGCCTGTCGGCTGGGGCACTCGGCGGTGCAGATCCCGGATCGAGATCGTCTCCACCTCGTCGCGCATGGCCTCGACTGGGGCCAGAGAGCTCCCGACCACGCGCGCGGATACCGAAGCGACCACGAGCAGGAGCAGGGGGATGCCGCCAAGCAGGAGGACGGACACCGCTCGGACCGACTCGGCGACCGGTTCGAGGGATCGGCCGGCTATCACCTCGAAATCCCCGTCCGAGGTCGCGGCGGTTACCGCTACGGCGAGGAAGGGGCCGTCCTCACCCCTCACGTAAGGGGAGATGTCGGCTATCTGTCGAGTGACTCCCGCCTTCATCAGCACGATGGCGTCGTCGACCTCAACGTTGTCGCTGGAGGCCAACACGCGTCCGGTCCCATCGACCAGCTGAATGAACTCCTCTTCATCCACATCTTCATTCACATCCGGAAGCTTGATGCGACCATCGCTCGTCGTAGAGAACTCGGTCACCATGGACTGGGCTTGGCGTAGAGCTGCCAGCTGTATGTCGGCGGTGAGCTGCCGGCGCAGAAGCACGACCATCGTTACTCCGGCGACGATCAGAGCCACCCCCACGACGATCACTGCCAGCGCGGTCGTGCGTACTCGGACGGAGCCCCATCGCGTCGTCGCCCGCTCCACGAAACTGCGCCCTTCCTCAGCCGTCATCAGGAGGCCAGCCGGTAGCCCGCTCCCGGAGGGTTTCGATCGTGTCGCGCTCGAAGGGCCGGTCCAGCTTGTTGCGAAGACGCCTTATGTAGACCTCGACAATGTTCGCGTCGCCATCGAAGTCGTAGTCCCAAACGTGATCGAGGATGTCGCGTTTCGACACAACCTCACCCTTGTGACGCATGAGGTAATCCAGCAGCGCCATCTCCCTGGCGGTGAGATCGATCTCCGCCTCACCTCGGAAGACCCTGCGGGTGCCGGGGTCCAAACTGAGATCGCCCGCTTCCAGAACGGTGGGGCGCTCGCTGGAGCCACGCCGCATTAGGGCCCGCAGGCGCGCTACGAGCACGATGTAGGAGAAAGGCTTAATCAGATAGTCGTCGGCGCCGGTGTCCAGAGCCTCAGCCTCATCGAGTTCACCCGCCTTGGCGGTGAGCATGAGGATGGGCGTCCAGACCCCCTCGTCCCGAAGCGTGGCACAGATCTTGTAGCCGTTCACCCCCGGCAACATGATGTCGAGCACAAGTGCGTCGTAGGGGTGCTCCCGCGCCATCCACAGGCCGTCGGTGCCGTCGAGGGCGACATCGGTCGCAAAGCCTTCGGCCTCGAGCCCCTTCTTCAGCCCCGCGGCCAGCCGCTTCTCATCCTCTACGACAAGGACACGCACATCAACCTCACCGGATCACTCAACTTGATTCAATAGTTACCGAGTAACACTGAACTCTAGCTGAAATCAGCCTGAGAAGGAAGGGCGGCGGCGCGTTGAGCAGCGCGTTCAGCTTTCATTCAGAGAACCCGTGCGAAGGTAAGAGCGAAAATTCTTCACCCATGGCGGCGGACGAGGAAAGTCAGGTAATCGATGCAAGGGATCGATCGTCTCCCACAAGTCGGTGCCCCCCGTGGCGCTCTTCGCTCGCTCCATCCCTCGTACCGCAGAGCAATTGTTTGCGAGGGTCGGACCGGGGAAGGAGGGCGCTAGTGGAAACCTGGCTGATGTGGGCGGTCGCAGGGCTGTGGGTCGCGGGCCTCGGTGTGGTGATCGCGGCTCTACTCGGTAGCCGGCGGCACGCTCCGTGGAACGATTTCGCTCTCTGGGAGCAGGACTTCGGCCTCTGGGAGCACGAGTTTCAGGCCCCTCCCACGACTCGTCGCTGACGTCGGCGGCGATTACTTCCTAGGCTCGTTGAGCCGAAGTTCGCAGACGCCAGAGCGCCTACTCATAGCCGGATAGCCGTCGCTAGAGCTTGTCTGAAGGTATCGGCAGCCTCCACCGCTTCGCTGAGCCTTCCTGCATCGGCCGCCACCCGCAATGCCGCGAGCCGCTCCTCGATATCTCCCGCAGCCGGCTTGGATACGGAGTAACCGGCGCGCACCCAAATAGCCTCGAGGGTGGCAACATCGCCCCTCACGTCTCCCGGCGTACCGGTGGCGGCGTCCAGTAGGAGCTGCCGAGCCCAGACATCGAGGCGAGTGAGATCCACCTCAGCGGCAAATTGGTGTCGGAGTATCAAATCCGCTCCGCTGTGGGCCACCTCGATCGCGGCTTGGGCTGTCTCCGAGGACTCTCTGTTAGAGACCCCTCTATCCAGCGCTGCCAGACTCTCCACGAGGTGCTCGGCAAGTAATGGCGGCACCTTCTGCTGCCGGTAGGCGTCCCAGGCGCTCTTCAGCTCCACCTGCGCGTCGGCCGCCCTCGGCCAGTCCTCCGCCTGCCCGGCTTGGAAGGCGTCGGCTGCGCTCACAGTTAGCGCCTCGAGCTCGGCCGGCGCGGCCCCGGGTACGGCGTCAATGGGCGACGCCACGGCTACCGCGGCGAACTCATCCTCGGCGCGCACCTGGAACTCGCCGTATCCCGGAGCGAAGAACTTGCCCTCGAAGGTGTCGTCCATCAGATGCTCTTGAGTCGCTACGGCCCCCTCAACAGGCCCTCGGGGGCCGTCAAGCGTCCGCCCGATCGATTTAATCGTGACCTCCTCGAACACGAGTCCCGGAATGTTCTCCGGCCGAAAGACGTCGCCTGCTTCGGGCTCGGCAGGCATGATCATCCCCCCCGGCCCATCCCTTCCCGCCAGCCATGTGCCCTCGTTGTCGGCGACCACACCGTCCTCATAGTTGAAGACATCCTCGCCCAGGTACCACACGGCGCCATCGTCCGCTTGCGCAAAGAAATCGACGGCAGTCTCGACGATGCGGCCGTCGAGGAAGGCGATGAAGTGTGATAGCAGGGTTTCTACTCGTTGGCCCTGCCACTCGATGGTCTTGGTACGTGGGAGAGGCGTGATCTCGACTCGCAACTCCTCACCGCCCTCGTCTCCGAGCTGCACGACCTGAGCCAACTTGCTGCTTGGAAACAGCGGATTGGTGACGGCCGTCGGATCAGAGAAGGAGGGCTGATCGAGATCGACTCGCTGGCTCCGCGGCGCGGTGTCGATGCCAGGCCCCTCATCCTGGGGCCGGCGCTCGGAACCTGGGCCCTCATCGCTGCAACCGCTCGCTGCCAGCGCAACGACCACAGCGACTCCGACGAGCATCAGCCACCCTGTTCTCAGATTCGTCACAGCGCACCAACTCCTTGCAGAAGGGGCGGCCACCTTCCCGGTGACCGCCCCTTTTCGCAGCTCGCCGCTGAGAGGACGCTACTCGTCGTCCGCCTCTTGGCCCGTTACCTCGAAGCTCTCATTGAGGTTGACCTCGACCTGGTTTCCGTTGGAGAGACGAACCTCCACTCCGAAGGCGGCGCCGTCGTCACCGATCTCCGTTTCGGTTACCTTCCCGCCGCCGGTGTGCTCGAGTGCGGCGGCCGTCGCCCGCTCGAGAATTCGGCCCGACAGCGGCTTGTCGTCGGCGCCGGTTGCCAGGGCCATGCCCGAACCGCCGCCGATGATGGCGAGAGCAAGAGCTCCGCCGGCGATCAACTTGGTCCTGCGATTTAGTTCCATTCTGATCCTCTCCACGCAAGTGGGCCGACCCTCGGCCCCCTGATCTGACTTCGCCAGACTGACTTCGTTAGAATGCCGTGCGATCCCTGAGCGGATGCTGAAACGCTGAACGACGCTTCAGCAGAGAGGGATCAGGACTTGACCAGGCGCTCTATCGCGGCCGTCGCCTCCCGCACCATGTCCTTTCCCTCTTCTGACTGCTCCATGACGCAATGGCGGATGTGGTCGTCGAGCAGGCCCACCGCGACCTTCTTGAGGGCGTTGGTCGCCGCAGTGATCTGGGTCAGGATGTCGATGCAGTACTGGTCCTGCTCGACCATGCGCTGCAAGCCGCGGACCTGGCCTTCGACGCGACGGAGACGCGCCAGGACATCGTCCTTACCTTCGTAGTAGCCGCGCAGGAGTGTCTCCTTTTCTGAGATTATGCCTTGCTTAGATACCATACCAGGGTATAGTGGCAATAGCTCACGCACTGGTAACCGGCGAAGAACGGCGCCGACCGCTCTCCCACACCGTGTCACTCGTCGGCAGAGGCAGGGTAAGAGAGCCCCACCGCTCTACTCGGGAGGCGACCGCCTCGTACACGATTCCGTAGGCGATGAAGCAGGCCCCGAAAGTAGAGATGCTGACCGGCGGCACTTGATCGAACTCCGGATCTGTGAGGAAAATGAGGATCCCGGGGAACGCCAGCATGATTACTCCGATCGCAAGCCCTCTTCTCCATCCGGACAACGGCACGAGCCTGCGGACGGCCATCACAGCAACACCCAGGACTGTCCCGACGATGCCGACGAAGGAGATCAGTTCAATCGTCCCGGCAATCGTGAACAGAGGCACGCGCGTCGGGCTGCCCTGCACGATCGCGGTCGGCCCAGGCACCGCCAGAGAAACGATTCGCATTGCGATCCTCGAGCCCGCGGCCGCGGTCACTCCTGCTGCGAGTCCTCCAAGCGCGGCCGCTATCACCAAACGCCAGCGGGCGCCCAGCGTCTCGCGCAGAGTCGTCAGGAACAGGAACACCAACCCCACCGCCGTGATAACGGTTCCCGGAATCAAGAGAGCCAATGCGACTACGCTGGCCACAAATGTAACGATCCGGCGCATGCTGCAATTATCACTCACCTCCAGGAAGAGGGCAAGGATGACGAATGTCAAGCGAGACATCGCCTCGAGCTATGAGGCCGCAGGGCCCGGCTTCTCTCGCTACGCCGATGAACACGTCTATCGCCATCTCTCCCAACCTCTGGCCGAATCTCTGCGGTCGGTCTCAGGGATGGTTCTCGACATCGCGTCGGGATCGGGAGCGCTCGCCCGCCGGCTCCCAGACGTAGTCGCACTCGACATCTCATGGAGCATCCTGGCATCGAACGAGGCACGGGACGGGGTTCAAGCCGAGGCAGAGAACCTGCCCTTCGCCGACGACTCCTTCGCCGCAAGTGCATCCGCCTTCGGTATCAACCACTTCCCCCAGCCGGAGCTGGCAGTAAAGGAAATGGCGCGCGTGTCTCCTTTCGTCGCCCTCATCACGTGGAAGCGCCCGGACGCCCCCTATGCACCGGGCGACGCGGTCTTCGCGTCATCGAGAACCACTGCGGCCGGGCACGTTCTCGAACCGGTGAGGCGGTCGAGAGAATGACCATCGAGGTGGGCTCAGAATCCGCGTTGGCGGCCCTTCTGTCGGCGGCGGGTCTGGACCCCACGGTTACCACGATCACCGCATCGGTCCCATGGCCGGGCGCGGAGGAGTTCGTCGACTACCGGCTCTCGATGTTGGGCTCGCTTGCCACCGAGGCCGACCTCCCGCGGCTCCGAGACGACGCGGTTGCCGCGGTGCGAGCCCTGCCCCCAGAGGCGCTTCCCTGGGAGCCGCGTCTGGTCCTGGGCTTGGGCCGCGCTCACGTTTTTGGTGGCAAATAACCGCGGTGTGCGTTTACCCACGGTTTATCGTGTGCAGAGGACCACGGTGTGCTCTTGCCCCCCGCAGCGCGACGGCCATAACAGAGAACGTCAGCGGCCGTGGCGCTCCCAGTGCGCCGCGAACAACTCGTCCTCGTCCACATTGCGAGGCGCTATGGGCCGCGACACCCAGGTGAGATTGATGAAGTGGCGCGCGTTGATGTTCTCGGTCGTGATGTTGCCACCCCAGCTCCCGCCCGCCAGGCTCAGGGTGAACGGAAGCCCGTTGCGGGGGCTTCCCGCGCCCTCGTTCAGGTTCTGGTTCACGAGCACGCGTGCGGTCTTGGTGCCGAATGCAACGGCCTCGACGTTGTCGTCGTTGCTCGTGTGAATGCCGCAAGTGTGGCCCAGGCCCTGGTAGTTCGTAATGTCATTGACGATCTCGACCGCATTCTCGATGCTCCCCTCGTACCTGTACAGCGCCAGGACGACGGAAAGCTTCTCTCCCGAGAAGGGATGTTCGGGCCCAACCCCGTCCTCTTCGACGACTAAGAAGCTGGCCTCGGAGGGAACGTCCATGCCTGCCAGATCGGCAATCTTCGTGGCCCCCTTGGCAATCACGTCGGTCGAGGGGATGTGGGAATCGCCCGGCCACATGACCCCTTGAAGTGAACGCTTCTCCTCGGCGGAGCAGAAGTACGCTCCCTGCTGTTCGAGCTTTGTCCGCAGATCGTCGTAGATACCTGCCGCGGCGACGACGGCGTTGTCGGCCAGGCAGCTCGTCGCGTAGTCGAAGGTTTTTGCGATAGCGATGGCCGAGGCGGCGTCGTCGAGGTCGGCCGTCTCGTCCACCACGTGCACGGCGTTTCCAACCCCCACGCCGTAGGCGGGAGTTCCGGCGCTATGCGCAGCCTTGACCATCCCCGCACCGCCTGTTGCGACAATCAGATCCGCCTGCTTCATGAGCTCTTGCGTCTTGTCGAGCGACGGCTCGGCGATCGTCTGCACTAGGTCGGCGGGCGCACCAACCTGCTCACATGCCTCGCGCATGAGCTCGGTCACGGCGGACGTGCTCTGCTGAGTACGCGGGTGCCCTGCCAGCACGATCGCATTGCGGCCCTTGAGAGCAAACAGCGTCTTGACGGGCGGCGTCGCATCTGGGCCGGTGCTGGGAATCAGAGCGGCCACGACTCCGATCGGCTTGCAGAGCTCAGCGCCCACGCCCCGACCGCGCCGCGCTCGAGGCGGCCGGGACACGATTGCGAACAGAGCTGGCGAGGGGACCGCTCAAGCGCAAACAGATCGACGAGCTCGTCGGCACTGAGCTGCGCGCGGGAGTCGTCATGTGGCTGGATCTCGTTCGGGTACCGCCCTCGGGCACCTGGGAGCGGCAGCGCCGATCTGTATGCCGCGGCCGACGACTGGTTGGGGCCCCTCGCACGCGCGCGTCGAGGAGGGCCTCGAGCTGCTCGTCCGCCGCTATCTCGTAGGCTTCGGACCCGCTGCGCCGAGAGACATTGCCGACTGGGCCGGCCTACCCATCACGACCGTCCGGCCGGTTCTCGAACGCCTGAGGCTGCGCCGCTTTCTTACCGTAGGAGGCGAAGAGCTGGTCGATCTGATGAGGGCTCCGCTGCCCGACCCCGAGACGCCGGCCCCGGTCAGGTTCCTGCCGGTGTGGGATGCGACACTTCTTGCTCATGCCCGTCGCGCGAGGATCCTGTCCGAGGAGTATCGCTCGCTGGTCTTCAACATCAAGACGCCACACTCGGTACGGACGTTTTTGGTAGACGGCGCAGTGGCAGGGACCTGGAAGCACGAGGGGGGCGGCGTGAGGCTGGAGCCATCCCATCCTCTGGATCGAGCAACCCGCAAGGAGCTGGAGGCAGAGGGCGAACGGCTGAGCGCCTTCCACGCCTGACGCCCAACCGGCCATACATCTTTGGGGGCGTAAGGAGCGAGCTTTGTTCACTCTGACGCGCTCAAAACGGAATTGCCCGGCCGGGTGAGGAACAGCACCTCGGCCCCGAGCGGTCTGAAACCGGCCGCGAGCACGGCCCGCAGAGAGGCGGCGTTGCCCGGCGACACCTGTGCGAAGAGCGGCTCATCCACCGGAACAAGCCGCCGCGCCGCGGCGAACAAGTCGCGGCCGAGCCGGCTATTGCGGTGGGCGGGCTCGACCTCCACCGCGACCTCCCACCTTCGAGCGAGGCCCCGTCCGACCACACCGATTCCCCGCCCCGCGGAGTCGCCGAAGACCTTCACGTCGCGACGGTAGCGACGGGCGCGTTCCACGCGAGCCACGGAGTCTGCCTGCTGGGGCACGATCTGGGTACCAGTTGCAGGAGCGTCGCCGGTTGCGACGAGGACGACATCGAGCATCCCGGGAGCTATCTCCAGCCGCTCGCCGAGCCACACCAGAAAACCCGCTTCCATGGGGGCGCCGAGATCTCCGGGGGAGAGCTTGCTCCAGACCTCCCCTTCTTCCACCGCGGCCGCGATGATCGTGTGAGCGGTAAAGGCGCATACCACATCGCTGGGCCCGGCAGGCGACGGCACCACCTCTACCCGGCCGTCCGGCGGGGGCAGGTGGCCTCGGCCAATAAGGGCGAAGACCCTCTCGAGGTCGCCGGTGGATGTGGAGCCACCGGGGGTGGAGCTCAATCGCTTTCAGAGGCGCGAGAAGCCCGTTCGTCGACCTCTCTCCACAACCTCATGCCGAGAGGGTTCCGGGCCTCCTCGGCGAGATGGCCGATGAGCCCGGCCGTGCGGGCCAGGAGCGCGAAACCGCGGGCGGACGAGGGAGGAAAGCCAAGGTCTGAAAGCACCGCTCCTGCGGCCCCCGCCCCATTGATCGGCAGCGACTTGCCGGTCGCCCCTCTAGAGGCCGCGGCCACGTATTCCAGCAACCGCAGGTGCGGTCCCGCCAGACCGGTTTCGCCCGCCAATTGATAGAGCCGGGGGGTCCGGGGGTCGATCTTCTTGTGTATGGGATGGCCGAGACCGGGCACCCTTTGTCGCTCCCCAATCGCCCTTTTCACCGCGACATCGGCGGCGTCTCGCAGGGCGTCGTCGCCATCTGAAGGGGTGTCGGCCAGGATGGCGCCGAGGAAGCGGGCGGTGTCCTCGACCGGCCCCAGAAACACGCTTCCGGCCCCCAGCAGTCCTGCCGCGATGGCCCCCTGCAGTGACTCGGGCGCCCCCGTGTAGGTGAGCCGGGCGGCCAGCGCGGTCGGCGTGAGGCCGTGGTCGGCCAGCGACACCAACACCGCGTTGAACAGCTTGGCCTCCGTCGCCGATGGCACCCGGCCGGAGGCAAGCAAGAAGGCGAGTTCGGCGAAAGTCATCTCCCCCATGACCTCGGATGCAAGGTCGAGGCCCCCGACGAAAATGGAGTCCTGTGTCGAGCATCCTATTCCGGTCTTGAGCCACTCCCCCGGCGCTTCGCTCATCGTTGTTCGGCCCCCGCTTCGGCCCGAGCGCCGAAGTCCTGTTCGGACTCGGTGCGGTCGCGCGGCAGCTCGTGCTTGGCGACGCGTCCGGTCGGCGTGTGGGGGAGGTTCGGCACCGATTCGAAGTAGCGGGGCACCTTGTAGGCGGCCAGCGCATCGGCGGCATGATCGCGCAGCTCCGAAAGCGGCACGGAGGCGTCCTCGTCGAGTACCACGAAGGCCTTTACGTCTTCCTCGGTGAGCTCGGAGGGAACCCCAACGACCGCCACCTCGAGTACTGCGGGATGAGCTTCGAGGACGGCCTCGACCTCGAGCGGAGAGAGGTTCTCGCCGCGCCGTCTTATGACTTCCTTCTTGCGAGCGACGAACGTATAGGTCCCATCGGAGTTGACTCTTACCAGGTCGCCAGTCTTGAGCCATCCCTTCGAGAGAACCGCGCTCGTTTCCTCAGGCATGTCGTAGTAGCCGAGCATCACAGCGGGGTTGTTGAGCTCCAGCTCGCCCTCCTCGCCGGGCGACACCTCACGATCCCCATCCAACACGCGCGCACGATTGATCTCACCCAAGGTTGGATGCTGACGCGGGCTTCCCAGCGTGCCGAACGGGCGCGTGCCTTTCCTCCAGATGAGCGCGTAGGGGGTCTCTGAGAGAGCGTATCCGCACACGATCTCCAGTCCGAAGCGGCGTTCGATCTCAAGCTGCCTTTCTTTGGCAGGGGAAGGTCCCGTGTAACACAGCCTCAGCGGATTGTCGGCATCGTCGTCGCGCTCCGGCTGGCGCATGAGGATCTCGAGCATCGCCCCGATCGCGTTGAACTCTGTGGCGCCGTAGCGGCGCGCAGAGTCGATGAAGCCGGCCCCCGAAAAGCGCGGCAGCAACACGAGACCGGCGCCCGCCGCCACCGAGCCCAGGACGGAATAGGCGGGCGCGTTGATGTGGAACAGCGGGAGTGACGTCATCAATCAATCTTGCGCGGTCAGTCCCATCCAGAAGGGGAAGCCTTCGCCGGCCATGCTGTAGGCGCGCTGCGTCTGCATCACGAGCTTGGAGCGTCCGGTGGTCCCCGATGTCGGGATCATCACGGCGATGTCCTCGGGCCGCGCTGCACTCGGCGGCACCCCGGTTGTCTCAAGACCCTGGAGATCCTCCACCGCAACGATGCGCGCGCCATTCTCTTCAAAGGCCGCAGATAATTCCGAGTCCGTGACGACCACCGCCGGTCGCACTTGAGTGGCCAGGCCCGCGAGCTCGGCCGCGCTGCTCCGAGGGTTGGCGGGAACGAGCACCGCGCCCAAGCGCATGAGCGCCAGCCACGTGAAGAGATACGCGGGCGAGTTTCTCATCGTCGCCACTACCAGGCTCTCACGCTGTATCCCAAGATCGCTCAGACGCAACGCGGCCGCTGCAATGTGAGCGTGAGCCTCTTCATAGGTGTAGCGGGAATCCTCGAACTGCAGCCAGACCTTGGTGGGTGCTCGCTCGACCGCGGCGTCAAACAGTCCGGGAATGGTTTGGGTCATCGCCGTCGAGTGGTCACCAGACGGACCATATCCTCATCTAATGACCGCGGCGCTTGTTAGAGGCTTCGAGGGTCCGGTAGAGGAGTGAGGACCTTCTCGAGCTTGGCGCGCAGATGCTCGTAGTCGGGAGGCAGCACCAGCTTCTCGCCCAGCGCCTCGGGTGACTCGTCGACCGCGAAACCGGGGCCGAGCGTAGCGATCTCGAACAGCACACCCGACGGCTCCCGAAAGTAGACCGATCGGAACCAGAAACGGTCGATGATCGGTGTGGGCTGCGCACCACCCGCGATGGCACGCTCGCGCCATTCTCCAATCTCGTCCATCTGCGACGCCCATGCGACATGGTGGACGGTACCGGCACCGCTGAGGCCCCCCTGCGCGGGCGCCTCGTCGTAGAAGTAAAGCGACCCACGCTGCTCCCCCCTGATCGTCCACGACGATGATGGCGTTTCGGGAGCAAAGCCGAGGGCCGACTCGAGCAGAGGCTGGCTCGCGGAAGGGTCTTGTGTGTAGGCGCGCACGCTATCGAATCCAAGCAGAGCGTGTTCCTCGGGAATCTCCGGATGCCTCGCTCGCAGAGGCTGGTCGGCGTTCGCGGCAACAGCGAGCTCGAGGCCCAGGCCATCGGGATCATCGAAGCGCAGCCTTCCCTCGGAGCGCTCGGTTGCGACCTCATTCGACGACAAGCGCCCTTCCCAGAAATCGATCGCTTGCTCGGAAGAGACCCGCCAGGTGATGCGATGGATCATCCCGGCCCCCGCCCTGCCCTGGGTCGCGCCCGGGTACTCAAAGAACGTGATGTCCGAGCCGGGGGCGCCTTGCTCGTCCGCATAGAAGAGGTGGTAGACGGTGGGATCGTCCTGATTGACAGACTTCTTGACCATCCTGAGCCCCAGCGTGCCGGCGTAGAAGCGCACGTTTTGGGGGGCGTCGCCGGTGATGCAGGTCACATGGTGAATGCCTTCAAGCTTCATTCGCTCTCCTCGCTCAACGCGGCCACCCGATCTCAGCCCTTACTACCGACTCCCAACAATACCAACCGGCACAACCAACGCGGCTAGGCGGTCCATCCCAGGTAGCGTCCTCCGAACCACAGAATCAGAAACCAGCTCCCCAGAGCCACAACTGGGATGCCGACCAAGACACGAGGGATCCCTCTCTTGAGTATCAGCACGGCCAGGAGGACCAACCACCACGCCCACATGAGGAGCAGCGGGGGCATGGGGACGACGAGACCGGACACGAGGTAAAAAAAGCCGATCACCAGATGGACCAGCAACGCGATCCAAAACGCAACCGCGGCCCTCCTCATATCATTCTCTCCTTACACCCAGGTCGGACGGTACTTCCTCGTCGAGGGTCCGCTGGGATATGACGCAGCAGGAGTTGGAGCAGTCTGCAGACCAAGAGCCTGGTTATGAGGAAACGAACGTTGTGGTGGTTAAAGCGGACCGTGGACATCTACCCACCGAAAACCGTGGGCAGAAGCGGACCGTTGACATTTCCCACCGCAGGGGGTCCCCGGAGAGCGGCCCAGAGGTGAGGCCGCAGAGCGCGGGGCCGGCCCGCCGAGGCTAGGAAAAGCTTTGCCACACCAGCCCGGCCAGGGCGCTTCCCGAAACGATCCATAGGACATTCCACTTGTAGCGAAACATTCCCACGAACGCGATCGCTGCCAAGGCGGCCGCGAACAGATCGATCGAGGACAGATCCGGTCTCGGATAGGTCATTGAGAAGAGCGCCCCACTCTCAACCGACCTAAACAGTGCGAACACGGCGAAGGTCACTGCCAGGTTGAGGATCACCCCTACCACTACGGCTGTGATCGCCGACAGAGCGGCTGCGAGCGACGCGTTGCCGCGGAGCCTCTCGATATAAGGGGCACCTAGGAAAATCCACAAGAAACAAGGGGCGAACGTGGCCCACACGGTCACGAGCGCGCCGAGCGTAGCGGCAGTCAGGGGGCTAAGGCCGCCGGGAAACCTGTAGGCGGCCACGAAGCCGACGAACTGCGTCACCATGATGAGCGGTCCCGGTGTCGACTCAGCCAGACCCAGTCCTGTGGCCATCTCTCCCGGCTGCAACCATCCGAACTGCTGCACGGCCGCTTGATTGATGTACGCCAGCACGGCGTAGGCACCGCCGAAAGTGACGAGAGCCGCCTGACTGAAGAAGACGGCTTCTCTGCTAAGCGTGTCGTCGCTCCCCCGCCAAGCCAGAACGACAAGCAGCGGACCCCACCAGACTGCCCCTCCGAGCAGAAGTACGTACAAACTTCTCTCCAAACTCGGCCGTTCCCTGCGCGCCATCTCCTCGTCTCCGATCACCGCCTCTTCATCGGCGCCTGCATGCTCTTGAGGGCCGCTGAACAGTTGAGGCCACAATCGAGATCCAACCAACCCTGCGAGTGCGGCGGCCAAGACCACCAGCGGAAATGAAACCTTTACGAAAAAAATCGCGACGAACGCAGTGGCGGCGATTACGACCATCAAAGGATTCCTGAGCGCCTTGGAGCCGACCCTTATCACCGCCGCTGCAACAATGGCGATCACGGCCGCTTTGAGCCCATAGAAGACGGCAGCTACCCAGGCGACATCACCGTGTGCGACAAAGGCCCAGGAAAGCCCAAGGATCAAGAAAAACGCGGGAAGCACGAAGAAGATGCCGGCCACAATGCCCCCGAGCGCGCCGTTCAAGAGCCACCCGATGTAAATCGCGAGTTGCTGCGCCTCAGGACCGGGGAGCAGCGTGCAGAAGTTCAGCGCATGAAGAAAGCGACCGTTGCTGATCCAGCGCTTCTTGTTGACGAGCTCCTCGTGCATGATCGCGATCTGTCCGGCGGGGCCGCCGAAGTTGATGAACCCCAGACGAAGCCAATACTTGAAGGCCTCGCGGAAGGGCACCAATGCGCGGGCTTTCCCCGGTTGCTCGTTAAGAACAGGTGGCAGCCCGGAACGGGGCACCGAGGATTCCGGGCTCACGACCCAATTGTAACGCTTGAGGCACGATCCTCGTTCTGACGAAGGGTATCGTCGCCCCGATGATCCTTCCCATCGCAAGCCGCTCCAGGTGGCTTTTCGCCGTCGTAATCGCACTCCTCCTGCCGGCATTTGCCTGCCAGCGAACCTCGCAGACGAGCGCACCGAATCGCAAGCCCCCGCCTCGTCCGCAAGCAAGCAACTCCGAGCAAAGCCCTAGAGCCTTCTCATCCAACGACCCGCTGCGCCGGGGCTGCGGACTGAAATCGGGATGGCTCGAGCGCATCTGGCGAGGCTACGTTCCCGGCCGCTCCGAGGACATCTCGATCGTTCCCAACCTCCCCAACTTCGCCGGTGGTTTCTATTCCGTAAATCACTCCGGGCCCTTCGAATATCTCCAGCAGGTGCCCTTGGTGCTCTACGGGCCGGGGCGGATCAGGGCGTCTGGGCGCGTGCACCGGCCCGTCACTATCGCGGACGTGTATCCAACCGTGGGTCGATCCTTGAACGTGCGACTGCCTTCGCGCGACGGGAGCATTCTCGAGGAGGCTCTGGTTGAGGGCGCCGGCAACACGCCAAGGTTGGTCGTAACGGTGGTCTGGGATGGGGTGGGGCGAAACGTACTCGAACGATGGCCCGAGCAGTGGCCGACATTGAGACGTCTGGAGCGCGAGGGCACCTCCTATCTGAACGCAACGGTGGGCTCGTCCCCATCGATAACACCGTCGACGCATGCAACCCTGGGCACCGGAGCCTTTCCCCGCAAGCACAAGGTGGCCGGCATCTTTCTGCGCAAGCACAACAGGGTCGTCGAGGCATTCGAAGAAACCAGCCCCGCCGATCTCCAATTGAGTACCTACGGCGACGACGTCGACGCGGCTCTCGGCAACCGGCCGAAGGTGGGAATGCTTGGGTGGAGCAACTGGCACCTCGGCATGATGGGGCATGGCGCGGGGATGCGCGGCGGCGACCGTGATCATGTCGCGATGGTCCTTCTCAACGGCAACGTGGGAGGTAATGCCCTCTACTACTCGACTCCGTCTTACCTCTACGGCTATCCGGGTTTCTCCGAGCACGCTGCCTCATCGGACCGCGAAGATGGGAGGGCGGACGGCCTGTGGATGGGCCACGAGATCCTCCCGCAGACCTACGCACCGGCGTGGGTACATTACGAAACCGACATGGCGGAGGCGCTGCTGCGCCGAGAACGCTACGGGCGCGATACCGTTCCCGACCTCTTCTTCCTCAACTACAAGATGACCGACTACGCCGGGCACGAGTACTTCATGGACTCCCCCGAGATGGGATCGGTAGTGGCGGCCCAGGATCAGGCCCTCGCAGCGCTGCTTCGCTTCTTGGAGCGCGAGGTGAAGGATTACGTCTTCATCCTCACCGCAGACCATGGGCACGTACCTCGGCCCTCTCGCTCTACCGGCTGGCCGGTTCAACAGGGGCCCCTGGAGGAAGACATCAATGCTGAGTTCAACGTCCCTGCGGGTGAATCGCTGGTCGATGAGATGACCGCCGTCGGCATCTTCGTCAACCGCGAGCTGATGCGAAGCCTGGGTAAAACACAGGTAGCGATCTCCGAGTACCTTAACGGCTATCGCATCCGCTCCAACTGGGAGAAACCGAGCCTTCCGGCCCGCTTCGAAGGCCGCGGTAATGAGAACATGTTTGCAGCCGCTTTCCCCAACTCATGGCTCCCCGGCATCCTTCGCTGCAAGCTCGGCCCGCAATCTCCGGCAGAGTGACACGTGGTTTCAGGTGCCTGCCTAACAAAGGTGACCGAGATGCAACCGATGCCCGGCTCAGCCCGCCGCTTCGCCCGTTGCCTCGATTTGCGGAAGACCGTCAACGTAGGTCACGGAGTTGGTCCGCACCGCCGGGAGCCGCGCACCGGGCGTAACAATCCCGACCAGGTTCAAAGGATCGGCGGCCGAGAGCTTGACCACTTCCTCATTGCGGGGCTCTCGCCGAACTGACCGCAATAGCTCGACGGCTCTGATGTGCGCGTACTGTTCGCCCGAGAAGCTCGAGACGAAACGCCCGCCGCGGATTGTGCCTCGAGCCTCGAGGCGCCGCATCGCCCACAGAACCTCGCGCCAGGGCAGCGTCAAGCTCTCGCGCGCGAGCAGATCTCGCCACACCACTCCCCACCTGGCGAGGAGCTGTTCGGCCACAGCCTCCGCCACGGCATCCCGATCATCGATAGGCGCGGCCCCCGGGAACAGAGACCATCGGCCTTCGGCGCGCGCCGCAGTCCCGGCACCACGGCGCAGGCCCCGCCGAGGGTGACGCTGGCGCTGTGCCCAGCGAGTGCGCGCCGAAAGGAGGCCTCGGACTGCGGCGAAGCCGTCTGCTGTAATGAGCCCGCGGGCGACTCCATCCCACAGTCCCTCTTCGACCTCGGTCGGAAGGCGTCCGCTGGCGGCCACCAGGTCGGCGTGAAACAGCGCCCCGCTCGAACGCAGGCATTCGAGGACGTCGTAGCCGGCCCCGGGGCGCGGCTCGGCCGGGGATTGATCGCCTCGAACCGCCTGTAGAAGCCATTCCAGGTCCGCCCGCAAGGTGAGGCTCACCGGCGTCGCGCGCGAGGGCGTCGCCGCGCTGCGCTTGGGTGGAACGCCCGGCTGAGCCGGCCGGACGCTCAACCGGCCCCAGACCACCTCGCCCGAGAGGCAGACGGAGTCCAGCCCGTCGGCTCGATAACCCTCCACACGACTGGGCAGAATGGTTTCCTCCCAGGCGCCCGCCGGGATCTCGAAGCCCTGCAGCTGCTCGATTATCTCCAACATTCCCGAGCGCCCGGCCACCTGCGTTCCGGGAGCCACATGCTGCCAGCGCAACAGGAAGCGCATGAAGTCCTGGGACGAAACCGGCTCGATCTCTTTGCGGAGCCGCTTGCGAGTGTAGGAATGGATGCGGGCCAGTAGCCGGCGCGCGCAGAACTCCTCTTCGTCCAGACAGGAGAAGTTGCCTCGCAAGGCAAACCCCTCGGCCTCGAGGCGGAGCAGCGCGCTCGATACGACATCCTCTGACAAGCCCGTCGCCAAGGTGAGCTGCGCAACGGTTGCGGGCCCGGCGACATCGAGATGGCCGCGGATGACGGCCGCAGCGGTGGTGTGAGCCTCTGGCGGTGGATCGGAAGCTATGGCTGCGGGTGGAGCTATGTCGGGGTCGAAGCGCGCACCCTCGAACAACGACTCGGTCGCGGCTCGGCTCTCGATTGCGGACCACAACAGCCCGCCACCGATGCGAACCGTTGTCGCCCGGCGCGCTTTAACGAGGACATCGAAGTGTGGCTGCCACTCGGCCGCCGGACGCGCAACCACGAGCGAGCTGAGCACATCGTGGAGCTCATCGGGATTGCGAGGCGCCGGGCGCACCTCATCACGCACCCGCTCGATGGCCTCCGGATCGAGACGGCCGATGTCCGTCGCCTCCAGCGGGAGACCGCGGCGCACCCGCACGGCTCGAGTGCGGCGCTCTTCGAGCGGTGCATCGTCCAAGAACGTGTAGGGCCTCGCACTCAGTATCTCGTGGGCCAGCGGGGACGGCTCGGTGGTGTCGCGAAAGTGCATCCGAACGGACCCGGACTCGAAGCTCTCGATGAGAGCCCGAAGCCCGTCGATGTCCATTGCCTCGTGCAGGCTGTCGTACATGGTCTGGCGGACGAGAGGATGGTCTGGGATCGGAATGGGACCGCTGATGTTCTCCTGGCATGCCGCAAGGGTCGGAAACACCGCGGCCATCAGATCGTCGGACTCCATGCGTTGGATCGGCGGTGGATTCTTCCTCCCACCCCTGTAACGCAGCACCGCCAGAGACCGGTTGAGGTTCCAGCGCCAGCGGGTAGCGAACATAGGCGAGTCGAGCACCGCCTGTTGGAGCACGTCCTCGACGGTCTTCGACGACAGGAACCTCCCCACATCGGGGAGGGGAAAACTGTGCTGGGGGCCGAGGGACAGGACGATGGCATCGTCAGAGGCCGCCGCTTGAAGCTCGAAGTCGAAGCTCTTGCAGAAGCGCTTGCGGAGGGCAAGCCCCAGCCCCCGGTTGATCCTGCCGCCGAAGGGGGCATGCAGGACGAGCTGCATCCCGCCGGTGTCGTCGAAGAAGCGTTCGAAGATGACATCATCGAGCGTCGGCAGAAGGCCGAGAGCGGTGCGCGACGCGGCTAGGTAGCAGACGATGATGTCGGCGGCGACGGAGTCGATTCCCGCCGTCGATTGCAGCCATGCTCGCGCGCCGGGAGGGTCCTCGGCTTTCAGGTGGCGCTCGACTCCGGCGCGCAGGGAGGCGATCTCATCGCTCAGCTCGTCGGTGCGGGCGGGTGCCTCACCGAGCCAGAACGGCACCGACGGCGGGGCGCCCTGAGCGTCCACCACCCTCACCGCCCCCGGCTCGATTCGGCGTATTCGCCATGACGTGCTGCCCAGCAGAAACACGTCGCCGGCCATGCTCTCGATCGCCCACTCTTCGTTGACGGTACCGACGAAGGTGTCGTCGGGCTCGGCGATCACGCGATAGTCGGCCAGCTCGGGGATGGCGCCTCCCGAGGTCAGAGCCGCAAGCCGCGCCCCTCGCCGGCCGCGCAGGACGCCGCCGACACGGTCGCGGTGGAGGTAGGCACCACGGCGTCCCCTGCCGGTCTGGATCCCGTCCGACACGAGTTCGACGATCTCGTCGAAGCAGTCCCTGCTCAACCCTGCAAACGGTTCGGCCCGCGTCATCAGAGCAAACAGCTCGTCCTCGGTCCACTCCTCAGCGGCGCACTCCGCAACGATCTGCTGCGCCAGAATGTCGAGAGGGGCGATCGGAGGGTGGATGGCGTCGAGTCGTCCGCTGCGAATGCCGCTCAACAGCGCGGCACACTCGACCAGCTCGTCGCGGGTCAACGGGTAGAGGCGGCCCTTGGGCGTACCGGCTCGGCTGTGCCCGGAGCGTCCCACGCGTTGCAGAAAAGTAGCCAGGCTTCGGGGCGAGCCGATCTGACACACGAGCTCGACCGGGCCGATGTCGATCCCCAACTCGAGGGAGGCCGTCGCCACGAGCGCCCGCAGGTCGCCCGCCCGCAGGCGTTGCTCGACGCGCAAACGACGCTCTTTGGAGAGGCTCCCGTGATGAGAGGCGACTGCGTCCTCGCCCAGGCGCTCGGTGAGCAGGTGGGCGATGCGCTCTGACATCCGCCGAGTGTTGACGAACACCAGCGTGGTGCGGTGACTCAGGACGTGGGCCGCGATGCGGTCCAGGACCTCGCCGAGCTGCTCGGCAGAAGCCACCGCCTCGAGCTCGCCGTCGGGCAGCTCGAGCGCCAGATCGAGGTGGCGCTGATGACCGGTGTCCACGATGGTGCAGCGAGCCTCTTTGGGCTCGCTTTGCTCGCCACCCGTGCCGACCAGCAGGCGGGCGAGGCGGTCGATCGGTCGCTGCGTCGCCGAGAGGCCGATGCGCTGCGGTCGGTGCTCGCAGACGTGCTCGAGCCGCTCGAGGCTGACGGCGAGATGGGAGCCGCGTTTGTCCCTGGCCGCGGCATGGATCTCGTCCACGATCACCGTGTCGACCGAGTGCAACACCGCCCTGCTCTTCTCCGCAGTCAGAAGGAGATAGAGGGACTCAGGCGTCGTGATTACGAAGTTCGGGGGACGTTTGGTCATCGCCACCCGAACCGAGGGAGGCGTGTCACCGTTTCGTACGCCGACCCTGATGTCGGGGGCCGCAAGGCCCAACTCCGCCGCCAGAGCGGCTATCTCCGCCAGCGGCGCCTCCAGGTTCTGCTGGATGTCCACCGCCAGAGCCTTCAGCGGAGACACGTATACGACCTGCGACCGGCCCCCCACGTCCTCGCCTCGCTCGAAGGTGCGGTAGAGGCGGTCTATGCACACGAGGAAGGCCGCCAGGGTCTTGCCGGAGCCGGTGGGGGCCGCGATCAGCGTGTCGCGCCCGGCTGCGATCTCAGGCCAGGCCCGTTCCTGAGGCTCGGTGGGCCCAAGCGGGAAGCGCGTTTCGAACCAGGCCCGAACCGCCGGATGAAAATCTGCGAGCGCCTTGGTGTCGCTGTCGTGATCCAGAATCTTCATTTCTTAGAGCCTACCTTTGAGGGCCGACACCGATCTCGCCGGGGCGGTTTCTGCGCTTAACTTGGCTACGCGACCCGCCCCTGCTCCGGCTCTTTGCCAGCTAGGGGGCGGATTCCGCACGTTTCCTGACACAAAGCCAGAATGGGGGCGCCTCACTTTCGTTGTAGGAACAGGGGATGGCTAGGAATCTAGGTCTCTCTTGGCAGCCGTCCCTTTTCGACGCCCTGGAGCCGGACATCGACCGCCACTTCTCCCGGCTCGAACGCATCGAGCTTGACGACGAGGCGTGGGTCGATCATGCGCCGGGCTGGGTGCTGTCGCCCGACGGTCTCTTCCAACAAGTCGTGGAGCGGAGGGAGTGGGGTCAGCGTTCTCGCCACATGTACGACCGCAAGGTCTTGGAACCCAGGCTCACCTCCCAGTGGTCCAAGGAATCGAATCAGCCACTCGTCCCGGCTCTGATCGAAACCATGCGCGGGGTCCTGTCTGACCGCTATGGAATCGTCTTCGACTCCGTCGGATTCAATCTCTACCGAGACGGCAAGGACAGCGTCGCCTGGCACGGCGATCACATTGACAAGGAAATCCAGCACCCTATCGTGGTGCTCGTGTCGCTTGGCCAACCCCGGCGCTTCCTCCTTCGCCCGAAGGGTGGAGGGAAATCCCGCATGTTCTCATTGGGAGGTGGCGATCTGCTGGTCACGGGAGGCCAGACCCAACGAACCTGGGAACACTCCGTACCGAAGATGGCGAAGGCCGGACCGCGAATCAGCGTCGCCTTCCGCCACGGCCTAGTGACTGCTTCTGAGGCCACCAAGACTTGAGTTCGAAGGCATTCCCGGCTACGGCGGGTTACTGCTGGTAGTGCTCGGCGGTCTCGACGTTGCGGACTTGGGCTTCGTCGGAGTCGAGCCGGCGTTCCTTGGGGCCCGACTTCAGCCCGCCGTACCAACTTTGGAGGAAACGCGGAGCTATGACCCGGCGGGCTCAACTAATCCACGCAACACCTCCCCCTCCGGCTCCTC
>Ga0136614_10000133_pt1 | contig 30124 bp, 29 predicted proteins | sample AntDrymUQ2792106_2_FD_106643 | JGI IMG/M metagenome (GOLD analysis project Ga0136614, IMG submission 106643) | Polar desert sand microbial communities from Dry Valleys, Antarctica - metaG UQ279 (21.06) | ecosystem: Environmental > Terrestrial > Soil > Desert | place: Antarctica: Dry Valley... | reverse complement strand
GGTCGTTCCTGCGCCAGCAGGCTGCCAGCACCCTTGCCTGTGACTTCTTCACAGTCGAGACGCTCGGGCTGCAGCGGATCTACGTCCTCTTCTTCATCTCACTGGCGACGCGCCGGCTCGAGTTCGTTGCCTGCACGCCCAGCCCAGACGGGGCCTGGGTGACGCAGCAGGCTCGAAACCTTGTCATGCAATTGGGCCAGCAGGAGCGCCGCTTCGGGCTGCTGATCCACGACCGCGACACGAAGTTCAGCCGCGCCTTCGATGAGGTCTTTCGTACCGAGGGGATCGAGGTGATCCGGACGCCTGTGCGAGCGCCGAACGCAAATGCGTTCGCTGAGCGCTGGGTGCGCACCGTCCGCAGCGACTGCCTCGATCGCATCCTCATCCTCGGACGCCGACACCTCGAGCGAGTCCTGCGCGTGTACATCAAGCACTACAACGAACACAGGCCGCATCGTGCGCTCCAGCTCGCACCACCGAACGGCGGCAACAGCATCACTGTCGATCACACGTCCGACGCGCCCACCGTCCGTCGACACGACCTCCTCGGCGGACTGATCCACGAGTACCGACGAGCAGCATGATCGGGTTTACGCACCCTACGGCCGCTCCACATCACGCTGCACGCTGCCTGGACGCACACGCACTACGCGGCGGAATCGATCCGGCGGTTCGTCGGCCTCGTACGCGACTACTGCGCCGCAACCGGTGCCGGCGCGCTGCCGAGTGGCGAGGCTTCCTCCGGCCGGGTCGGAAGACCGAGGAGCTCGTGTCCTAGGCCGGCGGGTACAACGACAAGGTCATGATGCGAGCACTGAATCCGACGTAGAAGCGAGCTGGCGACCGGCACGCGTACGACGAGCCCGCATACCCGAGAGCGGTCGATCTCGTCGAGACGACAGACAAGGTGTTGATGCGCAACCGCCTCCATGAGCTCCGGCCACTGCTCCACGGACTCGAGCCGGCCCAAAGCAGACCAGGCTGGACGCACGGGTACTGCAACGGTCAGCCAGCTGTCACGCTGGTCGGCAATGCATGAAGCAGAAGCGAGCGTGCGATCGCCCTTTCGGCCTTCTGGAACAAACGCCAGAACCCCGCCGCCGGCCGAACCACCAACGCTGACAACGCTGGCCGCCTCCTCTTGCTAGCCGCCTTGGCCCATTAGTCCTTTCGCGCGGCGTTCGTGGGCAGAACGACGGCGGGCTCCCGCCCGGAGAGATGTCTTCGTAACCGCTGCGCACGCAAGGGCGGCACGCAAGCGGCAGCTCAGTCCCACGACCCGGACGCTCCGAGCATCAGCATGTCCCGGGTGAAGTCGCACGACCACCCGACCCAGGCGTCGTTGAGCAAGCGCGCGGCCGGGTACTCCTCGGTGACCCCGTAACCGCCCAACGTCTCCACGCAGCGCTGTGCACACCGAATCGCAGCATCCACGGCAGCGACCTTGGCCAATCCGGCCTTGGCAGCGCCAAGCATCGGGTCGGCGTCGGCGGCACACGCAGCATCCCAGACCACGAGCCGCGCGGAATGGACGTCGAGCGCGCTCTCTGCGAGGCGCATCGCGACGGTCTGCTGGCGCGAGATCGGCGCTCCCCAGCTGACTCTTTCGCTCGCGTAGATCCGTGCGTACTCGTACGCGGCACGCGCAAGTCCGACGTACGCCGCCGCCAGCCCGATCGCGATCTCGGGACAGGACGCGAACACGAGCCCGGCGCCGTGCTCGGAGCCGACCAGAGAGTCGGACACCAGCCGCACGTCGTCGAACCGAACCTCTGCATGGTGCGACGTCGCCCAGCCGGAGAGCCTCGTGCGCGGCCCCACGCTGACTCCTGTAGCGGTTGCCGGCGTGTAGAGCATCGACAGGCTCCCGGCCGGCGGCGCGTCGTCGCGCGTCCGTGCCATGACGAAATACGCGTCGGCGACGCCTGCGTTGGTGACGAACGCCGACTTGGCTCCGTCGAGCACCCAGTGGTCGCCGTCGCGGCGCGCCCGGGTCTGCGGGCCGACCGACGCGTCGGTCCCGGGGAAGAACAAGTCCGAACCTGCGCGGTCGGGCTCGCTCAGCGCCCCGGAAAGAAGGACAGGGCGCCCCGTGCGCACCGGCTCGAGCCAGGCGTCGTGCTGCCCGTCCGTTCCGTGCCGGGCCACGAGTGCGAAGAGCGTGGCGGTGAGGCCGACGTAGCTCGCGGCGAACGCGACGTCGGTCGCTCCGAGCTCCTCGAGCACGAGAACGAGGTCGACGCACGAGCCTCCGCCCCCGCCCAGCTCCTTCGGGACGAGCACCGAGACGAAGCCGAGCTCGACCGCCTTGGCGTACGGCTCTCGCAGGACCGTCCACGGCTCCACGGCGTGGTCCGCGGCACGCATGCGCTCGACCGCTGGCGCGAGCTCGCGATCGGCGAAGGCACGCGCGGTCTCCCGGAGTGCGCGCTGCTCATCCGTGGGCGCGAAATCGATCACGCCGCTCGTCCCGCGAGCTCGCCCTCGTAGATTGCGATCGCGACGTGGCGGGGAGCGACGCAGTCGCCTATCGCATGGACGCGGACGCCGCCCGCGGTCGTCAGCTGCTCGGTGAGTCTCGAATGAGCGACCTTGTTTCCGACAACGACAAGCGCATCGACATCCTCGAGGCGCCGGGTCGTCCGCTCGAAGACATTCAAGAGCACGACTCCGTCGCCGGACGCGTCCACGACCGTCGTCTCCGGTACTCGCTCGACACCGAGCGCGGCGAGTCGCGGCAGCAACGCCGAGAGCGTGACCGGATCGACCTCGAAACCGACAGTCGGCGTCGGCGCGACCCAGCACACGCTGTTCGCTCTCACCGCGAGCGTCTCGACGACCGACGCCGCCTCGTAGCGGACTCCGAGGTCGAGTACGACGACATGGGCATTGCGGGGTCCGTCACCACTCATCGCCACCCACTCGTCCAGAACCAAGACGCTGCCGTCCGCTGGAAAGGGAGGCCGTCCAGGCCCGGAGCCTGTCGCCACGACAACCACGTCGGGACTCTCCGCCAGCACGCGGTCCGCCGAGGCCTCGACTTCGGTGCGCACGTCGACGCCGAGCGCGCGTACCCGGGAAACCAGATGCGACGCGATCTCACCCCACTCCTCGTGATGGGGGCTGGACGCGCAGATGAGCACCTGGCCGCCAAGCTGGCTCTCCTGCTCGAAGAGGACTACGTCGTGCCCGCGTAGCGCGGCCACCTCGGCCGCCTTGAGCCCGGCCGGCCCCCCGCCCGCGACGACGACCTTCCTTCTCTTGGAAGTGCGCTGAAGCGTGGAACGACCGAGCTCCTCCTCTCGCCCCGCCGCTGGGTTGTGCACGCACGAGATCGGCAGCTCCCGAACGAGGCGGCCGACACATTCCTGGTTGCAGTGGATGCAGGGGCGAATCTCGTCGGTTCGTCCGTCGCGCACCTTCTCGACCCAGTCGGGATCGGCGAGGAGCTGCCGAGCCATGCCGATGAGATCGGCAGCGCCGCGCTCGAGGAGGTCGGCCGCGTGGCCGGGGCTGACGATGCGGCCGAACGCGACCACCGGGAGTCCGGTCACGCGACGAGCGGCCGCAACCGCGCCGTCCGCATAGCCCTCGGGCACGGACATGGGCGGCACCTGGGCCTCCAGGCTCGTCCAGGTCCCCATGTCGGCCGAGAGGTAGTCGAAGTGGCCGGTCCCCGAGAGCTCCGCGGCAAGCGCGAGCCCTTCGTCGAGGTCGTAGCCGCCCGGGAATCGCTCGTCGAGGCAGAAGCGGATGCCCAGCGGCACGTCCCCTATCTCCGCACGGACGGCAGCGAGCGTCTCCGCGACGAACCGGATGCGATTCTCGGGCGTCGCCAGCCCGTATTCGTCATCGCGTCTGTTGTAGAAGGGAGAGAGAAACGCGCGAAGCAACCCGTCGTGCCCGACCTTCAGCTCGACGCCGTCGAAGCCGGCCTCGAGCGCGTGCCCGGCGGCACGCCGGTACGCGCCCTGAGCCTCGGCGATGTCGGCAACGGTCATCGGCTTCGGTGTCTCGCGCACAACCGGGCTCGCCACCGCCGAAGGAGCCCACTGGGGCAGCATCGTGTCGTGCGTGAACGCCTCGACACCGTGGTGGGTCAGCTGCGCGAAGATCGCAGCGCCCTGGGCGTGAACGGCTTCGGTGGTGTCGCGCCAAGCCAGCATCGCCTCGCGGCTCGAGGCGTCCACGCACTTCCCGTGGCCACCCGTCGGGTGGACGATCTGGCTCTCGGTCACGATCAAGCCCACGCCTCCACGCGCGCGCTCTTCGTAGTAGTGACGGTGCCGGGCCGAGGGCCGCATGCGCTCGGCATAGAACGTGAGGTGGGGCAGGAAGACGATCCGGTTTTGAAGCCCCACGCCTCGAATGGCGAACGGGGAGAGCAGCGTGTCGAGCGGGGAGCTCACAGCACGTCGACCGGGTTCGGCGTCCCGGGCGCACTCGAGAACTCGCGCCGGAAGTAGACGATCGGCACGTCCACGAGGCTCGGCGGCGAGCCGTCCTCGACGAGCCCGGTGACGACGACATGGTCTCCGATCTCGAGCTCGTGCAGCGTGGAGCACTCGGCGTGCGCCACGGCACCCTCGTGCAGGATCGGGACATCGCCCAGACCCGGCGTCCATGCGACGTGGTCGAACTTGCCGTCGACCTTCGACGCGAAGAGCCGGCAGATCTCCTCGCAGTCGTCGCGCATGAAGTTGACGGTGAAGCGCTTGGTTTGGAGCAGGGCGGGAAGTGTGCGGCTATTCGAGTCGACACAGACGAGGAGAACCGGCGGATCCGCGGACACACTCGCAACCGCGTTCGTCGTAAGCCCACGCGGTGTTCCATCCGCGTCGACCGTCGTGACGATCGCGACGCCCGTGGGGAACGCCGACATGATCTGGAGAAAGGTCTCGCGCGAGACAGACATCAGCGCTGCACCTCGACTCCGGCGGCCTCGCGATCCCAGGCCGACTGGGTGAGCCCGCGCTCGCGGAGGCGGTACTTCTCAACCCTCCCGGTAGGAGTCACCGGCAGCTCGTCGACGAACTCGACGTACCGCGGCACGGCGAAGTAGGCGAGACGCGGTTCGCAGAAGCGGATCAGGTCGACGGGATCGAGCACCCCGTCGTCGCGCGCGACGACATATGCGAGAACGTCGTCTTCGCCGAGCTTGGACGGGACGGGAACGACTGCCGCGGCAGCGACGAGAGGATGCTCGTGGAGCACCCGCTCGACCTCGAACGACGAGATGTTCTCGCCTCTGCGCCTGATGACGTCACCCATGCGATCGAGGAACCGGAAGCGGCCGTCTCCGTCACGGACCACCCTGTCTCCGGTGTGCAGCCACAGGTTTCGCCAGGCCGAGACGGTCTGTTCGGCGCGGCCGTGGTACCCGGTTGCAAAGGCGAACGGGACGTTGCTGCGGACGACAAGCTCCCCCGCGGCGCCGTCCGGAACCTCGTCGTCGTTCTCGTCGACGACCCGTGCCTGGAACTCGGCGAGGGCGCGACCCATCGTCCCCGGGACGATATCCCCCGGGACGTTCGAGAGCACGCAGCTCGTCTCGGTCGAGCCCCACGCGTCGATCAGCTCGACACCGAATCGTTCGCGGAACGGGGCGTAGGCCTCTGCCGTCGTCGCCGGGGCGAGCGCAACGCGCACGCCGTGACGCGCGTCGTCCGCGCCAGGCGCCGTGCGCAGCAGAATCGAGACCATCGGCCCGAGCAGGTAGGTCACCGTTGCTCCCGCTGAGCGCAGGCGCGACCAGAAACGCGAGGCGGAGAACCGCTCGCCGGCAACGAGGGTGGCGTCGTGGACGAGTGCCTGGCAGAACGCGTTGAGTGCGTTTGTATGGAAGAGCGGAAGCGACGTGTGAAGCACGTCGCCCGCGCCGACCCCGACGACTCTTCCCGTCGTCACCGCCCACCAGTACCACTGCGCGTGCGGGCAGAGCACTCCCTTCGCCGGGCCTGTCGTTCCGGATGTGTACAGCAGAGCGGCCGTCTCGCCCGGCCCAGCCGAGCAGGCGACGATCTCCACGCCTGGCGGCGGAAGCTTCTGGAGTCGTCCGCCGTCACGCGTTGCCCACCGGTGCGCAAGGCCCTCCGGCACGACGACGCGATCGAGCCGTTCTTCGAGCTCCGGATCGACGACCAGCCCGATGGCACCCGAGTCGCGGAGCACGTGCTCGAGCGCCGGCCCCCGGAGAGCGGTGTTCGCCGGCACGAGCACGGCGCCGAGCCACGCGCACGCAAGCCAAAGCTCGACCGTCGTCGCGGCCTCGTCGGAGAGGAGCACAAGTCGATCGCCGCGCTCGACACCGTCGCCCATGAGCTGTCCGGCACGCGAAGCGACGCGCTCGGCGAGCTCTTTTACGGTGTACGAGTCGTGGGGCGTTCGCAAGAGCTCGCGGTCGGCGTCCCGCGCGACGGCCTCCTCGAGCATGCGGCGCAGCGTCCGGTCGGAAGCCGGAAGCGGGGTCACAGCCGGGGGCTGTCTATGTGCGATAGTCGCACGTTATGTTCGCTTTGGGAGAACAGGTGCTCTATGCTGCCACCGCCGTGAGCCGGAGGCAACGTCAGTCGTGATCGCCGCGCGGCTGCACGAGTTCGGTGGCGTACCCGTCGTCGAGGAGGTCGCCGACCCGGTCGTCGCGGACGGGGAGAGCCTCGTGGCTGTTGAGGCGGCCGCCGTCGCACACATTGACGTGACCGTCGCGGGCGGCGAGTTCGCGTTCCGACCGGAGCTCCCCCATGTTCCCGGAACTGACGGAGCCGGGCGAATCGTCCGCTCGTCCGAGCTAGCCGAAGGCACACCCGTTCGCGTTCGCGGAGGAGAGGTCGGCCTCACGCGCGATGGAACCTGGGCGGAGCTCGTCTGCGTTCCGGACGAGAGCCTGGATGCAGTCCCCGAGGGATTGGACATGGCGCTCGTGGCGACGTTCTTCTCCCCCTGCGTGACCGGCTGGATCGCGATCCACGAGGTCGGGCGGGTCGCGGCGGGCGAGCGGGTGGCGGTGATCGGCGCGGCCGGTGCCGTCGGTCGCGTCGCGACCCAGCTCGCGCTGCGAGCCGGTGCCATGGTCGTCGGCGTCGAACCCGACGGCGAGCGAGCAGCCGACATCGCCAGCGGAGCCGAGGCACGCCGATCTCTCGACGGAGTCGAGGTCGACGTCCTCGTCGACACGGCCGGCGGCGAAGGGCTCCAATCCCGTCTCGAATCCGTGCGGCCCTCGGGGCGAGCCGTGCTGATCGGATACGCGGCGGGCACGACGGCCACGCTCGACCTGCCGGCATTCCTGGCCCGCGACGTCGCGCTCCTCCCCGTGAACCTCATCCGCTGGAACGACCGCATGCGCGAGCGGGCTGTCGAGCTGCTCGAGCTCGTCTGCTCGGGCGAGCTCGAGTGCGCGGTGTCGCGCTATGCGCTCGACGACGCCGCGAAGGCCCTTGCGGACGTGGCGGCCGGGCGAGCGCGCGGGCGCGCCGTCCTGATCCCGTCTCGAAAGGAGCGCACGTGAAGCAGGTTCAGCAGTCCGCCACCGTGGTCTGGGAAGGGTCAATCGCGCGAGGGAGCGGCACGATCACGGGCGCGAGCGGCTCGCTCGGTCCCGTCCCATACGACCTGCCGACCCGAGTTGGCGAGTCGGTCGGCAAGTCGTCGCCGGAGGAGCTCCTCGCCGCCGCCCACGCCGCCTGCTTCACGACTGCGCTCGGCAGAATCCTCGCGCGCGCGAAGACTCCACCCGAGCACCTCGAAGTCACTGCGACCGTGACCCTCGACATGTCGGGAGACCGGCCACGGATCCCGACCTCTCACCTCACCGCCACGGGCGTCGTGCCCGGCTGCGGAAGCGAGGAGTTCGCCGCAGCCGTAAAGCAGGCGGAGCAGCAATGCCTCATCTCGCGCGTCCTCACCGGAGGAGCGGTCGCGGTGGAGGCGACGGGCGGGCTCGACTGACACGCACGGATCGGGGAGGATGACGCGGTGCGGATCTGGTGGCAGAGCTTCGTCGACCCGCAGCAGAACGCCCCGTACCTCGAGCGCATGACCGCGTATCTCGCGGAGATCGCGGCCCCCGGAACGGAGGTGGACGTTCATGGGATCACGCCGCCGGATCGCGGCTTCTCGCGGCTCACAGAGCTCCGGTGCGCGGTTGCCGCCGTCGACAACGCCCTCGAGGCGGCCGCCCTCGGCTACGACGGCTTCGCCATGGGGCACTTCCAGGATCCCGGTCTCTACGAGGCTCGCTCCGCCGTCGAGATCCCCGTGGTCGGCCTCGGCGAGGCGACGCTGCACTGGGCGGCCCAGCTGGGCCGTGCGATCGCGCTCGTCTCGATCGACCCGGTCTTCCGGAATTGGCACCTCGAGCAGGCCGACCTTTACGGCCTGGGGGAACGCGTGACTCATGTCGTCGGGATGGGGGCGGTAGTCGAGACGTTCGCGCCCGCCTTCGCGGGCGACGAGGACGCCTACTCCACGCTGCTGGGCTCCTTCCGCGAGCTGGTCGAGCCGCTCGTCGCCGACGGCGCGGATGTGATCGTGCCCGCGGGCGCGCTCCCGGGTCTCCTCCTCGCGCGCGAGCACGACCTGAGGATCGGACACGCGCCCGTCGTGAACTGCGTCGCTGTGACACTGAAGTGCGTCGAGGTCGCCGTCGAGCTGAGGCGCCTCACCGGCCTCGGGCCGAGCCGCGGCCCGAGCTTCGCGCTAGCGCCCGAGGTCGCCGTTGCGGACTTCCGTCGCTTCGCCGCCGAGGGGCGCTCCCCCGCGAGCGAATGAGGTCGCTCTGCGTGCGCGGCGGACTCGTCGCGACCATGGACGACGAGCGCCGTGTCCTGACGGACGGCGCCGTCCTCGCAGTCGACGGGACGATCGTCGCCGTCGACGAGTGGGCAGCGCTCGCCGGCGAGGGGGAAGAGATCGACCTGCGCGACCACGTCCTGCTGCCTGGCCTCGTCGACGCGCACGTCCACCTTACGGGACCGTCGCTCTTTCCGGGCCTCGAGCCCGACGAAAGCCCCCTCAGCGACCACTTTCCGCGCTGGGTGATGCCCGCGCACGTGCACTCGACGCCCGAGGACGAGCGCGCGGCGGCGCGACTCGTAGCGCTGCAGATGCTCCGCGCCGGGACGACTGCATTAATGGAGGCCGGCGTCTGCCGTTTTCCCGATGCGGTGCTCGATGCGCTCGCGGACATGCCGATCCGCGGCGCGATCGGAACCTGGGCGGCGGATGCCTGGGAGTGGCCACCCGAGCTCGCAGCCACGACCGACGACGCGGTTACACGCATCGACGCCGCGCTCGCACTCCAGACGAACGGTCTCGTCGAGGTGCGGCCGAACCTCATCGGGCACACGGGCTGCTCGGACGAGCTCGTTCTTGCAGCCGCCCAGCGCGCACGCGCTGCAGGCACGACGTGGACGTTGCACATGTCGGCGTTCCCCGACGACGGCGCGGGCTACCGCGAGCGCGTCGGCCTGGACCCGCTCGTCCACCTCGACCGCCTCGGCGCACTCGACGCGCATGCGGTCGTCTCGCACGCGATCCATCTCTCCGACGCGGAGGTCGAGGTCTTGCGTACGCGCCGTGCCACCGTCGCCTACTGCCCCGGAGCGTCCGTGCGGCTCGCGACCGGCGTGACCCGGGTCGGCCGCCACGACGAGCTCGAGCACGTGGCACTCGGAACCGACACGCAGAACGCCTCGAACCACCTCGAGCTCCTCCGCGCCGCCGCGACGGCCTGCCAGGTCTACGCCGAGCGCCGTGGGACGCGGTCGGTGACGGCAGCAACCGCGCTCACCTGGTCGACACGTGGGGGCGCGCGCGCCCTCGGCTGGGAGGATCGGATCGGCTCGCTGCAACCTGGGAAGAGGGCCGACATCGTCGCCATCGATCCACGTCAGCCGGTGCGCAACGTGGAGGCTGCGCTCGTTCACGGCTCGCCGCAGGTTCGACACGTCTGGGTCGACGGACGCCCGGCGCTGCTGGACGGTCGCGTCCACGGGGAGGAAGCGATCCTTGCCGACGCACATCTCGCGGGAGAGCGCGTGGCGGCCCGCGCCGACCTTCCCGGAGCCACGGGCTGGCTGTGCGACTATCGCACTTCTTGACCGAAAGACGCACAACCGGCATGCTGTGCCGCGATGAGCGTCCCCCAGCTGCTCGGGCCCCTTGAGCGACGTCGCGGTGAGCATGCGGACGCGCCGGGAACGACCGAGGTCGCGGTTCCGGACGGCCCGGCGCTGATCAGGCGCAAGGGCTCCGGCGCCCCGTACCTATGGCTGCACGGAACGCACTTCGCGGGCAGCTGGCTGCCCTTTCACGAGCAGCTCGCGCAGCGACTCGACGTGGTCTACCCCCTCCATCCGGGCTTCGTCGAGGGGTGGCCGCCGGGGTGGTTGCGGGGCTTCGACGACCTCGTCCTCCACTACCGCGACCTGTTGGACGCGCTCGGTCTCGAGCGCATCCACGTCGGGGGTCACGCGCTCGGCGGCAGGATCGCAGCGAATCTCGCCGTCTTCTACCCCGAGCGAGTCGCGAGCCTGACCCTGCTCAGCCCCTTCGGGCTGCGCGTGGAGGACAGGCCGATGGTCGACTTCATGGCGATCGACCCCGAGCGTCTGGGAGAGCTGCTCTTCAACGACGACGCCGACGAGTTGTCGGAGGTCCTCCCCGACTTCGACGACCCCCACGAGTTCGCACGGTGGTACGGCGAGAACGGCGTGACGGCCCGGCTCATGTGGGAGCGCCGCTACGACGTCGGCCTGGAGCGACGGCTTGCCCGCGTCGGGATGCCCGCTCTCGTGCTGGCCCCGTCCGAGGACCGGCTCCTGCCCGTCGCGCACGCGGAGCGGTGGGCCGAGGTGCTGCCCGCAGGTCGCCTCGCGACGGTGCCCAACACCGGACATGCGCTCCTCGTGCAGGCTCCGGACGAGGTGTCCGCCTCGGTGCTCGCATTCGTCGAGGAGGCCGGCGCGTGAGGCTCGAGTTCTACACCTTCCACCTCATGCCGTTCCCCTACATCCCACCGGGCGAGGAGCTCGAGTCGGCGTGGATCACGCTGCCCAACTCGCAGTACGACCCGGCGGCCGGCCACCGGCTCTACCGGGAGTACCTGGAGCAGATGGTCTTCGCCGAGCAGCTCGGATACGACGGGATCCTCGTGAACGAGCACCACCAGAACGCATACGCCGTGCAGCCGGCTCCGAACCTCTGGGCCGCGTACCTCACCGCGCGCACGAGCCGGATCCGCATCGGCGTGCTCGGCAACGCTCTTCCCCTCCATCGAAGCCCGCTGCGCGTCGCCGAGGAGATCGCGATGCTCGACGTCCTTTCCGGAGGCCGCATCGTCTCGGGCCACGTGCGTGCGATGGGTGCCGAATACATCTCGGCCGGTGTCGATCCGTCGACCTCGAAGGCCCGCTTCTGGGAGGCCCACGACCTCATTGTCAAGGCTTGGACCGAGCCGGGCCCGTTTGCCTGGGAGGGCGAGCACTTCCAGTTCGCACACGTCAATCCGTGGCCACGGCCACTCCAGCAGCCGCATCCGCCTATCTGGATCCCGGGTTCATCGTCTCAAGAGACGATCGACGAGACCGCCCGCCGCCGAATCCCCTTCATGCTGACTCCCATCTCGAACCAGGCGTCGAAGCACGCCTTCTCGCTGTACTACCGTCTCGCCGAGGAGAAGTACGGCTATACGCCCGATCCGCGCCAGCTCGGCCGCCTCGTCCACACGCACGTCGCCGAGACCGACGAGCAGGCGCACCGTGAGGCGAAGGCGCACATCCTCTGGTTCTTCCGCAACGGGCTAAAGATTCCGCGCCACCACCTCGTGCCACCCGGTTACAGCCCAGCGGCGGCGATCCTGGCGATGATGACGAAGCAACGCGAGGTCGGCGCCCAGCCGTTCTGGGAGCTCTCCTACGAGGAGTTGTGCGACAACGGCTACTGCATCGTCGGTTCACCCGACACCGTGATCGAGCGCTACACGCAGATGGTGGAGGACTTCCGTATCGGCATGGTGATGTCGGCAGGGGGCCACATCGGCTCGATGCCGGACTGGCTCGTCCGCAAGAACATGCAGATCTTCGCCGAGGAGGTGATGCCGCACTTCCGCGAGCCGGACGGGAAGCCGTTCTGGGCGCGCGCGGACAGGCCGCATCCGCAGACGGCCGCAGAAGTGTCGGCTCGGACACCGGCACCCTCTCTTCGGCCGCGCGCGCTCCTGGAGGGCGAGACGTATCTCGACTGTCTGACCGGCCACGTGGTAGATCCGGTCGACCCGGCAGCCGAGCTGAGTGGGCAGGAAACGGTGTCCTCGTCGTAGGTGACTGGGACGGACGAAGGAGGAAGAGAGTGAGATCGAGAGTTCTGCTGATTGCGGTGGCGGTCACCGCCTCGGTTGCCCTGCTGTCGACTGTCGCCTGGGCGGGTTCGTCCGGCTCGGCTACGACGGGGCAGTCCGCCTGGCCGCCCCAGGCAGGGTGGCCGGCGGGCAAGCCCGCATGTCCTGTTAAGGGCAAGTACACGGTGGGCTTCACGCAGCCGTTGCCTGATCCCAACTACGCGCTCATCACGAGCATCGTCGCAGGCGACCTGAAGAAGATGAAGATCGGCTTTACGAAGGCGGTTGCGAACCTGAATCCGGGCAAGCAGATCGCCGACATCGACTCGATGGTGCAGCAAGGCGTCAAGACGCTTATCGTGGCGCCAGTCGACCCGAACGCCGTGCAGCCCGCGCTCCAGCGCGCGAGGGAGAAGGGCGTAAAGATCGTCGTGACGGACGTCTTCGTGGGTGGGCCGTATGCGACGAACATCGCGACGTCGCCGTACGACGCGGGCTACCAGGGCGCGCAGCGCCTTGCCAAGCTCGTCGGGAACGGCAGAGTCGCCGCGATCGAAGGGCCGAGCTTCGCCGGGCCGGTGCTCACCGAGCGCAACCGTGGCTTCGGCAACGGTGCGGGGGCCACGAAGCTCGACGTCGTGAGCTCGCAGACCAACTTCAAGATCACGCCGGACGGCGCACGAGACATCGTCGAAGCGTGGCGGCTGAAGTACGGGTCATCCCTCAAGGGCATCTGGGCGTTCAACGACCTGAGCGCGCTTGGCGCCGCGTCGGCGCTCAGCGGTGACTTCCAGCCCAAGGTCGTCGGCCTGAACGGAGAGCCGGCGGCTATCGACGCCATCAAGGCGGGGAAGATGGCGGCGACGTTCGACCTTCAGCCGGCGGTGATCGCTCACTCGCTCGCCTGGGCGGCAGACAGCGCGCGCTGCAACAAGACGATGGCCAAGACCATCTTCGTGGGCGTGAAGCTGTACACAGCCGCCAATGCGAAGTCCTGGGTGCCATGGGCGCAACTCCCGCAGCAGCCGTTCAAGATGGCGACCAAGACCGTCAATGGGAAGGTGTTCGTTCAGCCCAAGAAGTAGAGCCGTGTTCGACGAGCCGGAGCGGGTCCTGCCTCCCGCTCCGGCTTCGGCTTCGAGAACACCCAGATGACGCACCCCGAACGCCGCCCGTCCGCCGACCTCCTCCGGGCAACCGGCATGACGAAGGTCTTCGGCGCAGTACGTGCGCTCGACGATGTCAGCCTCACGGTTCGCGCGGGAGAGATCCTCGCGCTCGCAGGCGAGAACGGATCCGGAAAATCGACGCTCGCCCGAATCCTCGCGGGCGCGTTGCATGGCGACGCCGGCGAGATCCTGCTCGATGGCCAGCCGGTGTCCTTCGGACGTCCGCGCGATGCTCTCGAGGTCGGGATCGCGATCGTGACGCAGGAGCTGACCGCGGTACCGCAGATGAGCGTCGCTGAAAACGTCCTGCTGACCAAGCTCCATCGGCCTCACTCCTTCGTCAAGCGTCGCGACCTCGCGCGTCGAGCGCAGACGCACCTCGCCGCGGTCGGGCTCGACCTCGACCCGCTCACCCCGTTTGCCGCACTTCCGCCCGGGCGTCGCGAGCTTGTCGAGGTCGCAAAGGCGCTCGCCTCGCGACCGCGGCTTCTCATCCTCGACGAGGCGACGACGCGGCTGTCCGATCCCGAGAGGCTGTTCCGACTCGTGGAGCGTCTCGCAGACGAGGAGGGCCTCGCCACGATGTTCATCACGCAGCGTCTGCAGGAGATCCGCCGGCTCGCCCAGCGCGCGCTCGTCTTGCGCGATGGCCGCGTCGCCGGGCAGCTCGATCGCAGCGAACTCTCCGACGCGAGCCTGACGGCGCTCATGGTCGGTCGCGAGCTCTCCGGGTACTTTCACAAGGCGAAAGTCGAGATCGGAGAGCCGGTGCTCCGCGCCGAGGAGCTGGTCACCGAGCGCTCGCCGCATCCCATCACACTCGAGACCCGTGCGGGAGAGATCGTCGGGCTCGCGGGACTCGTCGGCTCCGGCCGCAGCGAGCTGCTCGAGACGATCGCAGGTGTACGGCGTGCCCGTCACGGCCGTGTCCTCATGAGCGGCCGCGTCGTGCGTCAGCACTCGGCCGGCGCGGCGATCGCGGCCGGAATGACCCTCCTCCCGGAAGACCGCCTGGCGCAGGGCCTCCTTCGCGAGGGCTCGGTGAGCAGGAACGTCTCGCTCGCATCGTGGCGTCCCCTCGCGCGAGCGACCCAACGGCGCGACGACGGACGCGCTACTACAGCCGTCGCGAGCTTCCGCATTCGCTGCTCCAGCGTTCAGGCGGACATCCGGACGCTCTCCGGCGGCAACCAGCAGAAGGTTGTGCTTGCGCGCTGCCTCACGCACGACACGCGCGCGCTGCTGCTCGACGAGCCCACCCGCGGAGTCGACGTAGGCGCGCGCGAGGAGATCTACGCGATCGTCGCCGACCTCGTGAGCCGTGGAGTCACGATCCTCGTGGCATCCTCCGATCTCCCCGAGCTGCTGGGACTGTGCGATCGGATCCTGGTCCTCAACGAAGGCCGGTTGGCGGGCGAGCTGTCGCGCGAAGAGGCTACAGAGGAGGCAGTCGTCTTGCTTGCCGCCGGCGACGGGGGCGTTGAGCATGCAGCCTGAGACCGAGACGAGCAAGCTGGCTGACCCACGCGAGGTAACGCTGGGCGGCCGTGTCGGCACCCGCCTACACGCTGTCGGCCACGCCGCGATGGAGTACCTCGGCGTCGGCAGTGTCTTGCTCGCGCTCGTCGTCTACCTGTCGATCACGCAGACCGGGTTCCTGACCCGCTTCAACATCCAGAACATCTTCGAGACGAACGCAGTGCTTCTTATCGTCGCAGTGGGGTTGACGTTCGTGATGCTGACGGGCGGCTTCGACCTTTCGATCGGGGGCATGCTCGCGCTCTCCGGCGTCGTGTTCGCGCAGACGCTGCAGCACGACTGGTCGCTGTGGGCGGCGATCGTGGTCGTCGTGCTGGGGGCGGGGCTCCTCGGTCTTGTCACGAACGGACTGCTCATTGGGTGGCTCGGACTGTCGTTTCTCGTCGTCACCCTCGGGATGGCGGCGATTCTTCGCGCCGCGGCGCTCATCCGTACGAACGGCGAGACGGTCGCCCTGTACGACTACGAGAACGGCGTCTTCACCGCGCTCAAGGAGGGACGCGTATGGGGCGTTTCGTACCAGGTCGTCGTTGCCGGTGCGGTCTTCGTCCTCGCAACGCTCGTGCTGCGGTATACAGGCTATGGCCGCATGGTCTATGCGGTGGGCGGAAACCGCGTGGCGGCACGACTCGCGGGCATCAACGTGACGGGCATCAGGATGTCCGTGTACGCGATCGCCGCGCTGCTGGCCGGCCTCGCCGGGGTCCTGCACACGGCCAGACTGCAGTCCGCTCCGGCGACCGCCGGCGACGGCGTGGAGCTCATGGCCGCGGCCGCGGTTCTCATCGGCGGTACAACGTTCATGGGCGGTCGAGGCACGATGCTCGGGACTCTGCTCGGCGTTGTGTTTCTCGGCGTGGTCTCGAACGGCGTGACGCTCGCCGAGGTCTCGCCGTACTGGACGGGCGTGATCACGGGAGGCGTGCTCATCCTCGCGGTGCTCGTCGACTGGCTCCGCCACCGGCGGGCCATGTAGGGCAGGCGTGGCCGAGAGCAGGCACGTCGTCGTCGACGACATCCGCACGCACTACCTCGAGGCCGGCTCGGGGCCGACCGTCGTGCTCCTCCACGGCGGCGCACCCGGCGATTGCGCAGAGGCCAGCTGGGAGCGCAACGTCGAGCAGCTCGCAACGCGCTTCCGCGTCCTGGCTCCCGACTGGATCGGGTTCGGCGAGACCGACAAGGTGCGCGACTTCTCCGACCCCCTCGGCAAGCCGGTACGCCATCTCGCACGCCTGCTCGAAACGCTTCGGGTCGGAGAGGCGGCATTCGTCGGTCTTTCCATGGGGGGGACACTCCTGGTACGCGACGCGGCGTCTGAGCAGCCGCGACTCCCTGCGCGCAAGCTCGTGCTCGTCTCCGGAGGAGGGTTTTCGCCGGACAACGACGCCCGTCGCTCCGTCCAGTCCTACGACGGCACGATCGAGTCGATGCGCGCGATCGTCCGGGCGGTGCACGCCGACCCGTCGTTCGCTGAGGACGACGAGTTCGTGTCACGCCGGCAAACCTGGAGCCTGCTCCCCGGCGCCTTCGAGCACTTCCGCTCGCTCGGGCTGCGGCCACCCGCAGGACCGGGAGCCACACCGTTCGGGGCCGCCGACCCAACCCCGTACGAGCACGTCTCGATCCCCACGCTCATCACCGCCGGCGCAGACGACCCGCTGCGCGAGCCGGGGTATGCAGACGAACTCGGGGGTCGGATCCCGGGAAGCCGCGTCGTCGTATTCGAACCCTGCGGGCACGTGCCGAATCTCGAGCACGCCGACACGTGGAACGACCTCGTCCTCGACTTCCTGTCGGAGGAGGCGTGATCCGCGTCCTGCTCCCTGCCGACGCGCCGCTCGGCGAGCTGGGCGAGCTGCCCACCGAGCTCGAGCTGACTCATCAGCCGGCCGCCGACGTCGCGGCGCTCGTGCTCGACGGCGACCTCGCACCCCAGTTCCGCGAGTTGCTTCCCGAGCTCCCCGCATTGGGAGTGATTCAGACGACGAGCGCCGGCATCGAGTGGCTCCTGCCACACGTTCCCACAGGCGTGACCGTTTGTAATGCGGCGGGCATCCACGACGACGCTGTCGCGGAATGGATCATGCTCGTCCTCCTCGCCATGGAGCGCAAGCTTCCGGCCTATCTCGAGCTCCAGCGACGGGAGGAGTGGGATCGCAATGCGAATGACGTGACCGCAGTGGGTGAACCTCAGGCCGGTCGCGCGCGCTCGCTTCGCGATTCGCGCATCCTCGTCGTCGGCCACGGCTCGATCGGCCGCGCGCTCGCGACGCGCCTCGACCCGTTCGGCGTGCACGTCGTCGGTGTGGCGAAGCACGCACGGCCGGACGCGCGTCCATTCACCGCTCTCGACGAGGAGCTCCCGCTGGCCGACGCGGTCGTCCTCCTCATCCCCCTCACGCCCGAAACCGAGCGACTCGTGGACGGCGCGTTCCTGGACCGCATGAAGCCGGGCGCGCTGCTCGTGAATGCGTCTCGCGGACGGCACGTGGACACGGAGGCGCTCGTGGAGCGGCTGCGCTCCGGACGGCTGCGGGTGGCGCTCGACGTCACGGATCCCGAACCGTTACCGCCTGGGCACCCGCTGTGGAGCGCGCCGAACGTCATCATCACCCCCCACCTCGCCGGCACCGTCACCGGCTGGCGAGACCGTGCGTACCGATTCGTCGGTGACCAGCTCCGACGGCTCGCCGCCGGCGAGCCACTCGCCAACGTCCGTAACGACTACTAGGGAGGTCACATGCACAAGGTCGGAATCACCCTGCCCAACGGTGTCGTTCCCGTCGAAGGAGGGCTCGTGCTCGAATGGGCGCGTCGGGCCGAGGAGGCCTCGTTCTCCTCGCTTGCCATGCCCGACCGGTTGACGTACACGAACTTCGAGCCGCTCGTGACGCTCGCCGCCGCGACGGGCGCGACCTCTCGAATTCGGATCGTGAGTCAATCGGTGATCGCGCCGCTCCGGCCGGCACCGCTGTTCGCCAAGCAGGTGGCCACGCTCGCCGCGCTCGCGCAGGGCAGGCTCACGCTCGGCGTCTGCGTCGGCGGGCGCCAGACGGATTACGAAGCCGTCGGCGTGCCCTGGAAGGAGCGCGACAACATCCTGGACGCGCAGCTCGAGTTCCTCAAGTCGTTGAGCGAGCCGGCTGACGAGCAGGCACTGGGTCCACGGCTCGACCCGAACCTTGAGATCCTCATCGGGGGGGCCCGTACGCGCGGAACCGCACGGCTCGTGAAGTACGGCGACGGCTACATCTCGGGAGGGACGAAGCCGGAGATCTTCCGCTACGAGGTCATGGCCACGAAGGGAGCGTGGGAGGCCGCCGGGAAGCCGGGCACGCCGCGGATCGTCGCAGGAACGTGGTTCGCCTCGACGGACGCGGTGCGCAAGCAGGCCGACGCCAACCTCGAACGCTACTTCGTCCAGGGCGCTCCGCCCGATCCGATCCGGCACTGGCCGATGACGGGACGCACGGAGGTGACCGAGGGTCTTCTCGAGTTCTTCGAGCTCGGTGCAGACGAGGTCATCCTCTTTCCGCCCGTCGCCGAGCTGTCGGAGCTCGAGTGGCTCGCCGAACTCGTCGCGGAGCTCCCAACGCCGGCCCCGGCGTAGGTGGCGTTCGGCTTCGTCAACGCGTCCTCGGGCGCAGTCCGGTTCGTCGAGGACGGAACCGGTGCGGCGGTCGTGCTGCTTCACCAGACACCTCGCTCGGGCGACGAGTACGCGGACGTGCTGCCGCTGCTCGCAGCGCACGCGCGAGCGATTGCCGTCGACACGCCGGGGTTCGGTGAGAGCGATGCGCTTGCCGCCCCGCTGACGATCGAGGCGGCAGCGGGAGTCATCGGGGAAGCCATCGTGGCACTCGACGCAGTGCCAGCGATCGTCGTCGGGCACCACACGGGCGGTGTCATCGCGGTGGAGCTGGCCGCAGCGCGTCCGGAGCTCGTGCGTGGCCTCGTCCTCTCGTCCACGCCGTATACGACCGCGGCGTTCCGGGACGAGCGCGCGCGAACCGGCGCCCCGGTCGATCGCTGGGCCGAAGACCCCCTCGTGTCGCTTCGACGCTCTCGCGAGCCGCACTACCCGGCGGGCCGCGACGACCTCCTCGAGCGACTGCTCGTCGACGCGAAGCGCGCAGGCCCGCGCGTCCACGAGGGACACGCCGCGGTCGCCGCCTATCGGATGGAGGATCGAATCGGGCTCGTGCACGCTCCTGCGCTCGTCGTCGCCGCAACGGATGACCCCTTCTCGTACGGGCATGCGCGCCCGCTCGCTGCAGCGCTCGGCGGAGCGCCGGTGCAGGAGATCGAGGGGGGTACCGTGCCCCTCCCGGACCATCTTCCGGAAGCGTTCGCGGCCGCGGTGCTGCGCTTCGTAGAGTCGATCGCGAGCACCGAATGATCGACGAGATCTTCGTCTTCGACTGGGTTGTTCACCTCCACGACATGTCAGACGAGAACATGCGCACCGACGTCCCTTCGGCCGAGGCGTCCCGCTCACTCGCGCTCGGGCTCGGCGAGCTCTTGCGTCCTCTCTCGGGAACGACGCTCGACTACGCAACGCGGCTCTCGGTGGAAGACATGCATCGCCTGGTCTTCGAGGAGTCCCCGACCGACATGTGCATGGCGCAGGTGGTGCCGATCTTCGACTGGTTCGAGGAGTGGTGGGCGCCCGTCCAGCTGCAGTACGAGATGGCGCGCGCGTATCCCGACCGCGTGCTCTTCTGCGGAGGAGTCGACCCCGCGTATCGCGGTGTCCCGTGGGCGCTCGAAGAGCTCGAGCGGCAGGTGGTGGAGCTCGGCTCCGTGTCGCTCAAGTTCTACAACGGGCACCTGGAACGCACCTGGCCTGCGACGACGAGAACGTCGCCTACCCGCTCTACGAGAAGGCACGCGACCTCGGGATCACCGTGCTGCAGTTTCACAAGGGCCTCCCCTTCGGACAGCAGAACGTGGAGACTGTCCGGCCCAATGATCTGCAGAAGGCCGCGCGCGACTTTCCGGATCTCCAGTTCGTCGTGCACCCCCTGGCGGTGCCGTACTTCCCGGAGCTCCTTGCGATCGCGAGCCGCTTCCCGAACATCCATCTCGCGCTCTCGGCGAACCTCTGTTTTGCTCCGATCGCCCCGAGGCTCGTGCAGGAGCAGCTCGGCGTTCTGCTTCAGCAGGTGGGATCGGACAGGTTGATCTATGGATCGGAGGCCGGGTTGGCAGGCTCTCCACGTCCCTACCTCGAAGCGTTCATGGAGCTCGAGATCCCCGAAGACCTGCGTCGCGGATACGGCTTCCCGCAGTTGACCTTCGAGGACAAGCGCAAGATCCTCGGCGAGAACTTCGCACGCCTGCTCGGCATCGACCTCGAGACGAAGAAGCGCGAGCTCGGGCTGATGGCGACGTGACGCCGGCCGCGGCAGCCGTAGCGCGTGCGTCGCATCGCTTTCGAATGCACGGAGGCGGCGTTCAGCTCGTCGCCGAGTCGGAGAGGGAGCTCGTCGTACGCATGACGGGTCTCTGCGCCGGCTGCCCGTACAAGCAGCCGTGCATCGACGGGACGCTCCGTCCACTGCTCGCACACCTCGGGCTCGCCGTGGAGGTCGTGGGCTGGCGCATCTCCGACGAAGCCCGTGAGAACCTTCGGACGTGGAAGGGGAGAGTATGAGCGAGGAACTGCGTGCCCGGCGCTGGGCAACGGTGCATGAGCACATCCGCGGTGAGATACACGCGGCCGATCTCGACGGAGCAATTGCCGCCTTCCACGACGGCGACGCGACCTACGACGTCGTCCCGCTCGCGTTCATCTCGCCCCCTGGGCAGGAGCTGACGCATCCGACCGCCTCGTCCGTGCGCGAGCACCTCGAAATGCTCACAACCGCGTTCCCGGACCTCGAGCTCGTTGTGGAGCGTGTGCACCACGCGGACGATGCGGTCGTCGTCGAGGGCCGCACGCAGGGCACGCACCGCGGGGACATGATGGGCCTCCCGCCGACCGGACGCCGGATGGACGTGCGCGCGTGCGTCGTCTACCGCTTCGACGGCGATCGCATGACGAACGAGACCATCTACTTCGACCTCGCGACCCAGCTCCGTCAGCTTGGACTGGAGAAAATGGACCTGTGACGAGCGACGTCGCGATCGTCGGAGTCGGAGAAACTCCGTACCTTCGCCGACCGGACGACACCTCGACGACCCCTGTTCTGCTCGCCCGTGCGGCACGTCTCGCGCTGGTCGACGCTGGACTCGAGCCACGAGACATTGACGGACTCGGCGTGGCGTCCTTCTCGCTCGGCCCGGACCGCGCGATCGACCTGGCCGTCAAGCTCGGCCTGCGAGTCGGGTGGTTGCAGGACTCGGGCACCGGCGGGGCCTCCGGCATCGACCTGCTCCAACATGCCGTCCGCGCGGTTGAGGCCGGTGATGCGACGAACGTCTTGCTCGTCGCCGGCGACGTCCTCCGCGCGAACGACTTCCGCGCGCTCGTCGACGGCTACAACGTCGCCACCCGCGAGCACCTCGCCGGGATACCGCACGGTGGACCGAACGGGCTCTTTGCGCTGGTTACTCGGCGCCACATGCTGCGTCATGGGCTGCGCCGAGCGGACTACGGTCGGCTCGTCGTCGCACAGCGGCAAGCAGCAGCGTCGAACCCGAACGCCGCCTACCGGGAGCCGCTCAGCATCCAGGACTACCTCACGGCTCCGCTGATCGCCGATCCGCTCGGCCTCTACGACTGCGTACCGGTCGTCGCCGGAGCGGACGCGTTCGTCGTCGCCCGTGGGAGCGGCCCGCGCGTTGGGGCCGTGCGTGCGCTGCACAACGCCGACGGGCACGACGGCGATGGCCTCACGACGGGACTCGCCGGGCTGGCGCCGCGCCTGTGGTCAGACGCGGGCGTCGGCCCGGAGGACATCGCCCTCGTCTCTGTGTACGACGACTACCCGGCACTGGCGCTCGTCCAACTCGCAGATCTCGGCTTCGGCGATCCTTACTCCGTTCTGGAGGCCATCGAGGAAGGAACCCTCCGCGTGAATACAGGCGGCGGCCAACTCTCCGCCGGTCAGGCGGGCGCTGCCGGCGGCATGCACGGCCTTGTCGAAGTTGTACGTCGCCTCCGAGCCGGCGAGGCCGAGCGTGGGGTCGTCACGGGCTACGGAATGGTGGCGTACCGCTACGGGGCATGCGCAAATGCTGCGGTGCTGGAGGCGCCGTGACAGCGGGGGCGCGTCTGTGGCGATGCCGGGCGTGTGACTGGCGCGGGGCTCCCGAGCGGATCTGGTGCCCGCGGTGCGGAGCCGACGAAATCGAGGAACTCCGCGTCGAGACGGGCACCGTGGAGGAGGCGACCATCGTGCGCCGCTCCGTAGGTGGATATCCCGGTACGACGCGCATGGCGTCGATCGCCGTGGACGGCGGCGGGCGGCTCATCGCCCGACTCGGCGCAGGCGCAGGCGCGGGCTCGGCCGTCCGGCTGGAGGAAGACGGCGGCGTGGCCGTGGCTCGCCCCGCTAAGCGGGCCCGCCACGCCGCCGTCGGCGAAGCGACTACGTGAGATCGACGTCGATGCGGAACCGGTCGAAGGCCTGCCGAGAGGGCTGCTGGAAGACGACGTACCCCCGCGCTTTCCGCCAGTCACCAGTACCTCCGACGACGGGGAGCTCGATCGGCACTGCGGCTTCGAGGTCGTCGACGTCCATGAGTCCGGCGACGTGGATCTGTCCGCGCTCGAACGTCTCGTCGTTCGGGAAGACCAGACTGATCTGGCACATGGCCGTCCGGTCGTCGTTCGGGGCTCCGGTCGTTCCCGAGCGATGGATGAACGTGCAGTTGCCATGGACGTCGCCGATCTTGGGTCCGTCTGGCTGGAATGTCGGCCCCGTCGTGCCGGGCGGGCCGGGGGTCGGGCCGACCAGGTACACAGCGTCGCCGTAGAGCGAGGACTCGAGGATGATCTCGGTTCCGCCGGGGGCGACCGGCGGGGGCTGGCCCGGAGGTGGCGGAGGTACGACGCGTAGCGCCGTCTGGTTGACCACGTCGAGACTGTCCGCGACTTCGTAGACCGTGAACTTCTTGCCGTTCGGCGGGCTCTCGGAGCCGATGGCCGGCACCACCACGACGAGTAGCGCCGTCAGGCCGAGCACGCCGGCAACCACGAGCTTGCGCATTGTGACTCCCCTGGTCGCCCGGTGCGATCGATCCGGGATGGCGCAAGCCTCGCACATCAGTCGGGTGCTGTCACGCACCGCCGTCTCGATTATCGCGCACGTGCGATAAATGCACGTCTTGATTAGACATCGCACAGTGAGAGGTTGCGCGACGACATCCGGCATGGCCGGAATCAGGAGAGGAGGAGGCGTGCGAAGAACGGCATCAAAGGCAGCGGGTCTGCTCGCTTTCGTCGCGCTCGCGGCAGGTTTGCTCACGGCCGGCTCCGCGGCCGCACCGGGCGTCGCATCACATCCGTGGGTCGGTCAGTACGACTTCACGCGCGCGGTCTGGCGCGACGGCGCGGAGACGCAGATCTTCATCAAGCAGGTGCCGCCGATGCGGACGGACTGCTTCACGAAGACACCGGATGCGAACGACATCTTCCTCGTCGCCGCGATCGACGCCCAGTACCCGCAGGGGACGAGCGTGTATATCCCGCCGGGGGTAGTTCCCCCGCTGCCCGACGGGTTCGGTGAGCCCCACCACGACGACGTCGCGCCGGGTTCGTCCGGCACGTCGCCGGCGACCGCGACGGAGGCGTGCGGTTTCGCACTCGTGCCCATGGACACACAGCCCGGAACCCCGGGGATGCAGAACCCGAGTGTGCAGTGGGTCGAGCAGACGAGCAATCCGCCCGGCGCTCCACCCGTTCCTCCCCGGTACTGGGCGCGGGCGGTCGACCTCGGCCAGGGCTTCGTGCCGCTGAACGACGCCGACACGGCGGTCGCTGCGCTCGCGGCCGGTCTCGTCGGGGTGTTCCGCGTCGACAGCGGTGGGAGCGCGTTCATCGCGCCCTGCTCGATCTCGTCCGCGGACGGCGTCACCATCGTCGGAACCCCTGCGGACGACGTCCTCTGCGGGTCGAACGGCGTCGACACAATCGACGGCGGGGGCGGCAACGACGTCATCCTCGGCGGACGGGGGAACGACCACCTGACCGGAGGGAATGGCAACGACCTCGTCGTCGGCGGCTACGGCCAGGACAGGATCGAGGGCGGAAACGGCGACGACACGCTGTACGGCGGCTGGGGCTTCCTCCCGTTCGCGGACCCGACGATGCCGTCCGACGGCAACGATGTCGTGCGCGGCGGTAACGGTGACGACGCTCTGTACGGAAGCTACGGGTCGGACGCTCTCGCCGGCGAGAACGGCGACGACACGCTTCAGGGTGGGCTCGGGCTCGACGTTCTCAGCGGGGGGCGCGGCTCGAATGCGTGCGCGCAGGATCCGCCGTTTCCACCGGGAACGCCACCCACGTTCGTCAACTGCTGAGAACCCGAAGCGGCCGGCGCTCATCGAGTGCCGGCCGCTTCACAGCGGCTCATGGCGGATCGTCACCAGACCACGCGACTGGAAGCCACCGGTCGCGTCACCATCGGCCCCGACGAGCACGAGCGAGCGAACGCCGAGCTCTGCGAGGATCTGCGCGGCAACGGCGTCATCCGAGACTGTGGGGCGACCTCCGAAGTCGAGCTCATCGACCACCGCATCGGACTGGTGCGCGTGGAGGACCGTGGTCGTCTCGAGATCGCGACCGACGACCACGAGCACGGCGTCGCGCTCGCGTCCAGCCCGCTCGAGCTTGCCGGTGAGCAGCCCTTCGCATCGGCAGGCAGTTGCCCCGAGCGCGCCCGCAATGCACTCTCGATGGATCATGACCACTGGCTCGGCGGAGGGATCTCCTCGCACCAGCGCGACGTGCGTGCCGCCGGCCAGGCGACCCCGGAGCGTCACGCAGGTGAACGCGCCATGACGTGTCGGCAGCTGCTCCTCCCCGACACGCTCCACGAGGCGCTCGGTGCAGAGCAGATACTCGACCAACTCCTCAACGGCGAGAGTCGGGATCCCGTGGTCGGCGCCGAGCACGTTCAGCTCGTCGAGCGAGGCGACGTCTCCACTCGCGCCGAGCACCTCGCAGACTGCCGCTGCGGGCCTGAGCCCTGCGAAGAGGGCGAGGTCGACTGCGGCCTCGGTGCGACCTGCGCGCTCGAGCACGCCGTGGCGCGCCGCTCGCAGCGGAATCACGTGTCCCGGCTGGATCAGGTCGCCGGGCCGCGAGTCCGGAGACGATGCGACGGCGATGGTCCTGGCTCGATCCGCCGTCGAAATGCCGGTGCCCACACCCTCCCGTGCTTCGATCGAGACGCCCACCGAGGCGCCGTACATCGTCACGCTGGGGCGAGTCATCGGCTGAAGCCCGAGCCGGTCGAACTGCTCAGCGGTGAGCGAGACCGAAACGATGCCTTTCCCGTGGCGGGACATGAAGTTCAGCGCGTCTGCGGTCGCATGCTCCGCCGCGACGACGAGATGCCCCTGAGGCACGCCGCCCCGGGAGCCCGTGAGGATGACGAAGCCTCCGGCCCTGAGCGCATCGGCCGCGTCCGCGACGATGCGCGACAGGTCCCGCTTGCCTTCAGACACGTCGACGGAGTAAAACACATAGTGAACACACGTGCGGAATATGTGAAAAGGTTGCGGTAATGCCCTTCTACCAGCGTCGCGGGGAGATTCCACGCAAGCGTCACATCGTCTTTCGCGAGAACGGGCGGCTCCTGACCGAGGAGGTCATGGGCCTCGAGGGCTTCACCGGAAACGAGTCGATCCTCTACCACCTCGAGTCACCCTGTCGCGTGAAGGAGCTCGGATCGTTCACGCCGATCGTGCGCGAGGAGTGGGTCCCCGACACGCACGCGCATCGTCTGCAGAACACGTACGAGGTCGAGCCGGAAGGCGACGAGATCTCCGGCCGCCGGACGCTGATGTGGAACCAGGACGTGGAGATCTCCTTCTGCCGTCCGTCCGGCTCGATGGACTACTTCTTCCGCAACGGCGAGGGCGACGAGGTGATCTTCGTCCACGAGGGGCATGGCACGCTCGAAACGATCTTCGGGGACGTGCCCTACAAAGACGGGGACTACGTCGTCATTCCTCGCGGCACGACGTACCGGTTCATGCCCGACGGACCGCAGCGCTATCTCGTCTTCGAGACCCCGGGGCTGATCGAAATCCCGCGGCGCTACCGCAACCAGTACGGGCAGATCCTCGAGGGCGCGCCCTACTACCACCGCGACATCCATCCGCCGACCGACCTCCACACGCGCCGGGAGCGCGGTGAGTTCCTGGTCAAGGTTCGCGTGCGCGGCGGCTATCAGGAGTACGTCCTCGACTACCACCCGTTCGACGTCGTGGGCTGGGACGGGTTCCTCTATCCGTGGACGTTCTCCATCCACGACTTCGAGCCGATCACGGGGCGGATCCATCAGCCACCGCCTTCCCATCAGACCTTTCAGGGACAGAACTTCGTCATCTGCTCGTTCTGCCCGCGCAAGCTCGACTTCGACCCCGAGGCGGTTCCCATTCCGTACCACCACTCGAACCTGCAGTCCGAGGAGATGATCTATTACGTCTCGGGCAACTTCGGCTCGCGGAAGGGCATCTCGGTCGGGGCCATCACGCTCCATCCGTCCGGCCTTCCACACGGGCCGCAGCCTGGTCTCGCGGAAGAGTCTCTCGGGGTTGCCGAGTCCACCGAGCTCGCGGTCATGTGCGACACGTTCAGGCCGCTCAAGCTCTCGACGTTCGCGCGCGATCTCGACGACGGGCGCTACGCGTACTCGTGGTACGAGCCGCCGTCCGACGAGCCCAGCCTGGCCGGCGTGACGAGCCACCTGTAGCGATGACAAGACCCTTCGCCTCCACCGCCGACCTCGGCGAGAAGAATACGAAGCTCGAGGAGCTCGAAGACGGCGTCTACGCCTTCACGGCGGAGGGCGACCCCAATGTTGGCGCGGTCGTCGGGCCGGACTCCGTACTTTGCATCGACGCGCGCGCCACTCCGACGCACGCGCGTGAGTGGCTGGACGTCCTTCGCACGATCACCGACAAGCCGGTGGAGTGGCTCGTGCTGACGCACTACCACGCGGTGCGCGTCCTTGGAGCCTCCGCCTTCGACGCCCGCCACGTAGTGGCGCACGCGAACACGAAGCGCTGGATCGACGAGCGCGGGGCTCAGGACTGGGAGTCAGAGTACCGGCGCTTCCCGCGCCTCTTCAAGGACGCAGGCTCGATACCCGGCCTCACGCAGCCGGATGTCGCGTTCGCCGACTCGCTCACCGTCTGGCTCGGGGAGCGCGAGGTGCGGATCCTCCACCTCGGTGGGGGCCATACGATCGGCGACGTCGCGGTGTGGCTGCCCGCGGAGAGGATCTTCTTCTCCGGCGACCTCGTCGAGGCGAAGGCGGCGCCGTACATGGGCGACGCCTCCCAAGCCGAGTGGATCTCGGAGACTCTTCCGCGCGTGGAGCGCTTCGGAGCCCGGGCTCTCGTGCCGGGCAGAGGACCGGCCCTACGCGGCGACGAGGTCGGCGCCTGCCTCGCGGAGATGAAGGGATACACGTCGACGCTGTGGACGACCGTCCGCGACGCTCACGCCCGCGGGGCGTCCCTGAAGCAGGCGTTCGACGAAGCGCGTGCAGCGCTGGAGCCGCTATACGGCGACTGGGCGATCTTCGAGCACTGTCTCCCGTTTAACGTGGCGCGCGCAAACGACGAGGCCGGAGGTCTCGAACAGCAGGTGTGGACGGCCGAGAAGGACGCACGGGTCTGGGAGGCGCTCCAGGCCGAGTGAGTGAGCGAGTCGCCATCGTCGGCGCCGGGCCGACGGGATTGACGCTCGCCCTCGAGCTCGGACGCTTCGGCATCCCGTCGCTCGTGTTCGACGCGAGGTCCGGTCCCACAGACGAGGGATCGCGCGCCATCGTCATCGCGAAGCACGCTCTTCAGGTCTGGGATCGCCACGGATGCGCCGCGCCGATGGTGGCGAAGGGGGTCACCCTCACGCGGGCGCGCACCTACTGGCGCGAGACCGAGCTGTTCGTTCGCGAGCTCGCGCCTCCCAAGGACGACGAGCTCCCCCCGTTCATCAACCTCCAGCAGACCTTCACCGAGCGCGTCCTGCAAGACGCTGTCGCGGCTTCCTCGTCGATCGAGGTCCGCTGGGGCGCACGCGTGGCTCACGTTAGCCAGGACGGCGGTGCGGTGACACTCACGCTCAACGGCGCCGACGACCTCCGCGCCGAGTTCGTCATCGCGTGCGACGGCGCGAACTCGACGGTGCGCGAGGCTCTCGGGATCCCCTTCCCGGGGAAAGCACATCAGGACCGCTTCCTCATCTGCGACATTCGAGCCGCGCTTCCGTTTCCGACCGAACGGCGATTCTTCTTCGACCCACCGTTCAACCCGGGACGCACGGTACTCATCCACCCCCAGCCAGACGACGAGTGGCGCATCGACCGGCAGGTGCCCGAGGAGACGAACGCTGAAGAGGAGCTAGCGAGCGGACGACTCCACGAACGCGTCACCCGAATCGTCGGCGACGCAGAGTACGAGATCGCGTGGCTCACGGCCTACCGCTTCCATCAGCGCGTCGCCGAACGGTGGCATGCGGACCGTATCTTTCTCGCCGGCGACGCCGCCCATCGGTTTTCGCCGTTCGGAGCGCGCGGGATGAACTCAGGTGTCGAGGATGCCGCGAACCTCGGCTGGAAGCTCGCTGCGGTGCTCCGCGGCGAGGCGAACCAACAGCTTCTCGACTCGTACGAGTCCGAACGACGGGGTGCCGCTCTCGTTAATCTTCGCGTGACCTCCGACACGATGCGGTTCATGGCGCCGCCTTCCACGACTCGACGGATCGTCCGCAACGCGATCCTTCGCGGCAGCCCGCGACTCGGGTTCCTCCGCGCGCGGGTGAACAGCGGGCGTCTCGCGGATCCGGCGACCTACGGGCACGCGCCGCCTCTGGGCCGACCTGCCCCTGCGGACGCGCCACGTCGCGCGGTCGAAGGCACGCTCGAATTCACGACCGCCACCATCGCGGGTATCGAGTACCTCGTGCGACCGGACGGTTATGTGTGCGAACGCGTCAACGGCGATCCCGAGCGCGCTGTACGTCGGGCGCTAACGGGAGAATCCGCGTGGTGAGCAAACCGCCTCGCGAAGCGGCAACGGTGCAGACACTCGACCGCGGCCTGCGGGTTCTCCATCTTCTCGCCGGATCGCCGGAAGGCGTCACCGTGAGCGAGCTCGCCTCGTCGCTCGAGGTTCATCGAGCGATCGTGTACCGGCTCCTCGCAACGCTCGCGGCGCACCGGCTCGTGATCAAGGGCGACGACGGACGCTACCGGTTGTGGACAGGCCTCGTCGAACTTGCCCGCGGCGTCATCCCGCGTTGGCGCCAAATCGCGTGGCCCGAGCTCGAGACGCTCGCCGACGAGCTCGGCTGCACTGCGACCTTGAGCGTGGCGTCCGAAGACTCATGCGTCACACTCCTCGTCGCCGAGCCGCGGACCGCGTCTCTCCACGTCGCGTATCAACCAGGCCTTCGGCATCCGTTGACCGTCGGCGCGTCCGGAAAGGCGATACTCGCCGGCCGGCCGTCGCAGCCGGGCGAGCCGTCCGAGATCGCAAGTGCCAGGAGACGAGGCATCGCTCGAAGCGAAGGCGAGATCCAGGACGGAGCCTTCGCGATCGCGGCACCAATCCTCGTCGAAGACTGGGCCGACGCGTCGGTGGCGGTGGTGTCCTTTCGCCGCCTGGATGCGGCGGGCGAGCGCCGCGTTGCAGAGGCCGCTTCCCGCATCGCGTCCGCGGCGCCGGCTGCCATTCGTCCAGCTTCCTGACGCCGACCGCCGCTACAGCACGAGCACGCCTCCGATGGCGGTCCGCGTCGCTCGTGATGTGGCCACGTCGTCGGAGACGAGAACGAGCGAGCGTCTAGTTGGTCGAGACGAACGGAACTGTGCCGTGGCTCGCGCAATTGCGTTCACGGTAAGGAGCCGTCGGCTACCTCGTCCCATTAATAGAAACTCCCCGGCGGCAG
>Ga0136614_10000132_pt1 | contig 30262 bp, 22 predicted proteins | sample AntDrymUQ2792106_2_FD_106643 | JGI IMG/M metagenome (GOLD analysis project Ga0136614, IMG submission 106643) | Polar desert sand microbial communities from Dry Valleys, Antarctica - metaG UQ279 (21.06) | ecosystem: Environmental > Terrestrial > Soil > Desert | place: Antarctica: Dry Valley... | reverse complement strand
TGCACAACTGGCCGGGGCTGAAAGTCGGCGAGTTCGGTGTGACTGGTGGCCCGGCGATGGCGTCGAGCAACGAGTTCGACATCAAAGTACTCGGCAAGGGCGCGCATGCAGCCATGCCGCATCTGGGCATTGACCCGGTCTTTATTGCGGTGCAGATCGTCAACGGCCTGCAGGCGATCATCACGCGCGTTAAAAAGCCGATCGACTCAGCAGTGTTGTCGGTGACGATGATTCAGGCGGGTGCGGCGACCAACGTGATCCCGGAGAGCGCTCGCATCTGCGGCACCGTGCGCACGTTCAGTGATGAAGTGACCGCGTTGATCGAAAAGCAGCTGCGAGGAATCGTGGAGATGACGTGCAGCGCGCATGGGGCTGAAGCGGAGGTCGAGTTCCATTGGAACTATCCGCCGACGGTCAACGATGCGGCCGAAGCGGAGTTTGCCGCCACCGTGATGGACGACATCGTGGGAGCCGATAACGTGGTGCGAAACATCGAGCCTACGATGGGCGCCGAAGACTTCGCATTCATGTTGAAGGCGAAGCCGGGTGCTTACGTATTCATCGGCAACGGCGATGGCGACCATCGGCTGACGGGTCATGGCCTGGGCCCCTGCATGCTGCACAACCCCGCGTATGACTTCAATGACGATCTGATCCCACTGGGCGCCACCTACTGGGTGCGTCTCGCGCAGACATTTCTTGCTCGCTGACCGACCTTTAGGGGTTCCCCGCTAGTCCATACGCAGGAATGCGGGGGCTTTTCCGGGCGGTTACTGTCTATGCTTAGGTCTTTCCGGCTGTATCTTGTGTTCATGCGTCTTGCCGCCTTTCGTAGTTTCTTAGCCGCGTGTGCCGTCATCGGCATCAGTGGCTGCGCCACCGTCACCGGAGAGGCGACGCAGGCCATAAATATTCAAACCGTCGATGCGAACGGTCGGCCGATCGAAGGCATGGCGTGCCGCATCGTCAACGGCTCGGCCGAGTACATGGGCGATACGCCGTTGTTTGGGCTGCGCGTACGCCGGTCATCGACGCCGCTGGTCGCCGAGTGCAAGCGACACGGTTACGCGCTGGCCCGGGCGCTGATCATTCCACGTGCCGATCTTGCCTCTGGGTCGACCGCGCAACTCTTGTTGCCAGGCGGAAGTTCGATGCTGATCATCGATCACATTTCCGGCTTCATGTATCGCTATCCGCGGTGGATCAAGGCCCAGGCGGGCGCCGACATGGTGTTTGACCAGAACGACGACCAGGGTCGAGGACCGACGCCCGGCATCGTGACGCGCCAGTTTGATGCTCAGGTTCGGTATGCCAGCGGTGTGCCGGAAGCGCGGGTTGACTGACCCGGTAGCGCACTGCTTAGTATCGCCAGTTGGCCTAAACTTCGGGCAGTTCGTCCCCATCTAGACCGCTTGCCCCGCGGTCTCCCCTGTAAGAAACAATGTGTGCTGCGCCGACCCAGGCGGGCAAAGCGATTCGCATTCGCGGTGCCCGCCAGAATAATCTTCGCAATCTCGACCTGGACATCCCAACCGGCGAGTTGGTCGTTGTCACGGGCGTGTCCGGCTCGGGCAAAAGCTCGCTAGTTTTCGACACGCTCTACGCAGAAGGCCAGCGGCGCTACGTCGAAACTTTCTCGCCGTACGCGCGCCAGTTCCTAGACCGCATGGATCGCCCGGCGGTCGATCGCATCGACGGCGTGCCTCCCGCGATTGCGATCGACCAGACCAATCCCGTGCGCACGTCCCGCAGCACGGTTGGGACGATGACGGAACTCAACGACCATCTGAAGCTGCTGTTTGCGCGCGCGGCAGCACTTTTTTGTCGCGGCTGTGCGCGTCCGGTGCGACGCGACAACCCAGACACGATTTATTCCGAGCTGCTCGAGCTTGCGACCGGAATGCAGGCGCCGCTGATCGTCACCTTTCCCGTGCCGGTACCCGAAAATTTCAGCGAAGACGAAGTGCATGCGAACCTCGAAGCGCAGGGTTACACGCGGATTTATCGCGAGCGCGTGTTAGGCGGCGTCAAGATCCTCGACGTAATCGCCGATCGATTTCGCTTCGAGCGAACCGAGCGTTCTCGCGTGATCGAGACGCTCGAGCGTTCACTGAGGCTTGGCGGTGGGCGCGTGGATATACATTTCGAACCGCAAGACGCCGCGAGCGGTGCCGCGCTGGCTCCTGCTGATCCGATCCGGCGCTTCGGCAGCGGCCTGCATTGCCCTGACTGCGACGTGCAGTATCAGACGCCGCACCCGAGCACGTTCTCGTTCAACTCACCGCTCGGCGCCTGCGAAACATGCCGCGGCTTCGGGCGAGTGATCGGCGTCGACCACGGCCTTGTCATTCCGGACGAACGCAAGACACTGCGCGCCGGTGCAATCAAGCCGTTTCAATCGAAGTCGTTCATTGAAAGCCAGCGCGACATCGAGCAATCCGCATTGCGTGACGACATCCCGCTTGATGTTCCCTACCGTGATCTGACGCCCACGCAAAAGCAATGGGTGATCAATGGCGGCCAGGGATGGAAGAGCTGGAAGAAGTCATGGCCCGGTGTCTGGTACGGCACCACGCGCTTCTTCGCCTGGCTCGAGAGCAAGGCGTACAAGATGCACATTAGGGTACTGCTGTCGCGCTATCGCTCGTACACCCCCTGCCCCGCGTGCGACGGCGCGCGTCTGAAACAGGATGCATTGTTGTGGCGCGTCGGTGGTCGCGATGAAGCTGACGCCGCGCTGCGAAGCGATGGCCGATACCGCCGCCACCCACCGGCCGGCGCGACGTGGACCGACGCTCAACTGAGCGCACTGCCCGGTCTTTCACTGCGCGATCTGATGCTGCTGCCGATCGAGCGTGTAAAGATCTTCTTCGATCAGGTTCGCTTACCCGCACCGCTCGATCAGGCGAGCGAGATGCTGCTCGACGAATTGCGCGCGCGGCTGCGGTTCCTTGTCGACGTGGGCCTGGGCTACCTGACACTAGATCGGCAGAGCCGCACGTTGTCCGGCGGCGAGGTGCAGCGAATCAACCTGACCACCGCGCTGGGCACATCGTTGGTCAATACACTGTTCGTGCTCGATGAGCCATCGATCGGGCTGCACCCACGCGACATGCATCGAGTGGTTGAAGTCATGCACCGGTTGCGCAATGCCGGCAATTCGCTGGTGGTTGTCGAACACGATCCGCAGGTGATGCTGGCAGCCGACCGAGTCATCGACATGGGCCCGGGACCCGGCGAGCGCGGCGGTCACATCGTGTTCAACGGCACCCCTGAAGAGTTGCGACAGTCGGCAACGCTGACGGGCCGCTATCTTGGCGGGCGCCTGCAGGTCGACTCGGTGCGCCCGCTGCACATTGCAGCAAACGCGCCGAAGCTGATCCTGCAGGGCGCCCGTGAACACAACCTGAAAGCGATCGACGTCGAGATTCCGTTGAAGCGCCTGGTATGCGTGACCGGCGTCTCGGGCAGCGGCAAGTCAACGCTGATGCAGGACGTTCTGTATCCCGCGCTAGCCAAAGCGAAAGGGAAATCAACCGAGACCCCCGGCGCGTTTGACCGACTGCTTGGCGAAGACTGGCTTGACGACGTGGCGTTCGTCGATCAGTCACCGATCGGCAGAACGACGCGCTCAAACCCGGCCAGTTACGTCGGAGCATTCGACTGCATCCGCGCAATTTTTGCCAAGGCGCGGCTTGCAAAGGAGCGCAAGTACACCGCCGGAACGTTCTCTTTCAACTCGGGCGACGGTCGGTGCGCAACCTGCGGCGGCAACGGCTTCGAGCACGTCGAAATGCAATTTCTGTCGGACGTGTATCTGCGCTGTCCCGATTGCGATGGCAAACGCTTTGGTCCTGAAACGCTTGAAGTCATCATCGAGCGGCATGGACGCGCGGTCAATATTGCTGACGTGCTTGCACTGACGGTCAGCGAAGCGTTGGCGTTTTTCAGTGACGATGCCGAAGTTGCACGCGTGCTCGCGCCACTCGCCGATGTCGGCCTCGAGTACGTGAAACTGGGTCAGCCGGTGCCGACACTATCGGGCGGCGAGGTGCAACGCCTGAAGCTCGCTGGCTTTCTGGCCGAAGCAACCAAAGGCAAGCCTCCAACGCGCGGGACGTTGTTCCTGTTCGACGAGCCCACCACCGGCTTGCACTTCGACGACGTAGCGAAGCTGATGCGCGCGTTTCGCAAGCTGATCGCCGCCGGCCATTCACTGATCGTGATCGAACACAACCTCGATGTTGTCTCAGCGGCCGACTGGCTGATCGACCTCGGGCCGGAAGGCGGCGACGGCGGCGGTGAAGTCGTCGCGGCAGGCACGCCGGATGAGGTCATCGCCGACATCCGTTCACACACGGGCCGAGAGCTGAAGGCGTATCGGGATGCGTTGGCGGATCAAGCGCCGCGCGTAAATGAACCGCGAACAAAGTATGCGTCGGGTTCTGACCCCGCGAGGCAGGACGGCCTGCCCGCAAGGTTTGCGCACCCCCTGGATCCGATCGACGAGCACGCTACGAAGCAGGGGTCAGGCGTTGGCTCTATCCGCATCGTTAATGCACGCGAACACAATCTGAAATCGCTGACGGTCGAGATTCCACGTGACACGTTTACCGTGATCACCGGCGTCTCCGGTTCCGGCAAGTCAACGCTGGCGTTCGATATCGTCTTCAACGAAGGGCAGCGGCGCTATCTCGAATCGCTGAACGCGTACGCGCGCTCGATCGTGCAGCCGGCGGGCCGGCCCGATGTCGACGCGATCTATGGCATTCCGCCCACCGTTGCGATCGAGCAGCGCACGTCACGCGGCGGCCGCAAGTCGACCGTCGCCACATTGACCGAGATCTATCACTTCCTGCGACTGATGTACGTCAAGCTCGGCGTGCAGCATTGCCCGAGTTGCAACATCGCCGTCACGCCGCAGTCGTTCGACACCATCGTCGCGCAGGTGATGCTCGATTTGAAAGGGTTGCACATCGGCGTGTTCGCACCGCTGGTGGTCAACCGCAAGGGCGTGTACAGCGACCTTGCCAAATGGGCTTCGGGTCGCGGTCATACGCATCTGAGGGTTGACGGACATTTCTTGCCGACGGCAAAGTTTCCGCGGATCGAACGCTTCAAGGAACATACGATCGAGCTGCCGATCGCAGACTTCGTCGTGCAATCAAATAACGAAGACCGGCTGCGTGGCGCGATCGCGACTGCGCTCGAGCACGGCCATGGCGTCGTGACGATCGCGTGGCCGCTCGGAAAGCTGAAGGATGCGATCGACGGCGGCGGCGCATGGACCGCGGCGCTCGAGCAGAAAAGCTTTTCGACCAAGCGCGCCTGCCCATCGTGCGGAATCTCGTTTCCGGAATCTGATCCGCGATTGTTTTCGTACAACTCCAAGCATGGATGGTGTGCCGGCTGCTTTGGTACTGGCCTGTCGCTGTCGGGCTTCAATGCCGAGCAAAGTGGGGAAGAGGTCTGGTGGAACGCGTGGTACGAGGGCGAAACGGCACCGTGTGAAAGCTGCCATGGCAGACGGTTGAACCCCACCGCATTGGCGGTCACTTTCGCTGGCAAATCGATCGCCGATCTCGCCGAGCTTCCGGTAGCAAACGCGCGGGATTTCTTCAACGGGCTGATGTTGAGCGGCCGCGAAGCCGAGATCGCACGCGACGCGCTGGCAGAGATCCGCTCACGGCTGGCGTTCCTCGAAGAAGTCGGGCTCGGATACCTGGCACTTGACCGCGCTGCTCCGACGCTTTCGGGTGGCGAGGCACAACGCATCCGACTGGCCGCGCAACTCGGTTCCAACCTGCAGGGCGTTGCCTACATCCTCGACGAGCCGACCATCGGGCTGCACCCGCGCGACAACCGCATCCTGCTGAACGCGCTTGAGAAGCTGGAAGCGAAAGGCAATACGTTGATTGTCGTCGAGCACGACGAAGATACGATCCGGCGCGCCAGACACCTGATCGACATCGGTCCGGCCGCGGGTGTGCGCGGTGGCCGCATCGTCGCACAGGGATCCGTCGACGACTTGATCGCAGCACCCGAATCGATTACCGGCAGGTTTTTGCGAACGCCTTTGGCGCACCCGTTGCACCCGGGTCGCCCGGTCAATAGCTTGACCTCGCAACTGACGGTGCGTGGCGCGCGGATGCACAACCTGCACGCCATCGACGCCGCCTTTCCTCTGGAACGGCTGACCGTCGTAACCGGCGTTTCAGGCAGCGGCAAATCAACGTTGGCGCGTGATGTGCTGCTAGCGAATCTGCGAGCGGTGGTGGGGCAACGAGGCGCGAAGGAGGCGTGGATCGGCTGCGCCGCCATTGAAGGCTGGCGCGAGCTTGACCGTGTGCTCGAAGTCGACCAGACACCGATCGGCAAGACTCCGCGCTCGTGCCCGGCGACTTACGTTGGCTTCTGGGATGCGATACGACGGCTGTATGCCGACACGCTCGAAGCGCGTACGCGCGGCTACGGCGCCAGCCGATTCTCGTTCAACACCGCGGGCGGGCGCTGCGATGCGTGCGACGGCCAGGGCGTGCGCACCATTGAGATGAGTTTCCTGCCCGACGTGAAGGTGTTGTGCGACGTGTGCGCTGGCGCGAGGTTCAACGAAGAAACGCTTGCGATCAAATGGCGCGACAAGTCAGTCGGCGACGTGCTGCGCATGGAGATTGATGAAGCAGTCGAGTTTTTCGCGGTGCACCGATCGATCTCGCATTGCCTGCGACTGCTGCGCGATGTGGGCCTCGGCTATCTGACGTTGGGGCAACCGTCTCCAACGTTATCGGGCGGTGAGGCTCAGCGCATCAAACTGGTGGCCGAGCTTTCAAAGGTGCGCGATGACCTGACTCGGCGCGGACAGCGGGCGCCCAAGACGCTTTACGTCCTCGACGAACCGACGGTCGGGCTACACATGGCGGACGTTGAAAAGCTGATCAGGGTGCTGCACCGACTGGTTGACGGCGGCAACACCGTGGTCGTGATCGAACACAACCTCGATGTCGTTGCCGAGGCCGACTGGGTGCTGGATCTCGGGCCGGAAGGCGGCGCTGGCGGCGGGCTCATCGTGGCGCAATGCGCGCCGGAGGAACTCGCGCGCCGCTCGACGCCGACCGGACAGGCGCTACTTGAATTCAATCAAGCTGCGATCCGGCCGGCGTCCTCGGCAGCCGTGTCATCGCAAGAGCCTTCGCTTTTCGCCGACGCGGTGTAGCTTCTAGTATTTGCGTGAAGCAAACTTTTTCGCGGATTTTTTCACTGTCGATTTCGGCGCCGCCGGCGCGGCGAGCCTTCGTTCGCAGCCTTCAAAGCCGCTGAAGCCGAAACGCTGTCTACTTAACCGATCGATGCCGGCCCAGGTCACTATGATCGGCAAATTCCATAAGGGTTAACCGATGCTTCGTGGACTCTTTGTCGTTGCTGCGCTGCTAATTCATTTGCTCGCTTATGCGCAGCGCGCACAAGCTGACGCACCGCCACGCATCGATGAGCGTGTTGCCCAAATTCCTCAGACCGCATTGGGTGCATCGTGGGCGTTTATCGGCTTCGCCGTGCGGACGCCGAGCGAACCCAACTGGTTCGTTGCAACCGGCACCCCTCGCGGCGGTTCAATGGGGCAGCACCTTTCGGGCAGCGAGGACCATACCGCGGTGCTCGTGTTCTCCAGCGAAATACTCGACAAGCCGGTCGACACCGACGCCGCATTGCTCGAGCTGGCTCGAACACGCCACGCGAAGCTTGCCGAGAGATGGCAGATCGCAAAGCATGACGAAACAATCGTGCGCCACGCGGGCACGCGATGCGCGCGTCATGCGCTCGACGCGATCCAGCTCGAGGACAAGTCGCCGCGCAAGGACGCCGCCAAGGCGAACGATCAGCGCAATTCAATGTTCGTCATCGGTATGTCGTGCGTACACCCAACCGATTCGACGCTGCTGGTCGAAGTCGGCGCGTCGGAGCGTGGTCGGATCACGAAGGCTTCGCCCAACGTTATGCGCGATGGCGAACAGGCCATCACGAGTCTTTCGTTTGATCGCTTCAATGAACTGGCTTTGCAGAAGTCGGGCGAGGCGGCACGTACAACCGGGTTGGCTGACGCGGAGGCGGTGCTGAAGCCTTATATCGATGCGGATGCTGCCTGGGCGCGCTATTTCCTGGCGCAGATTATTGAACGCGCCAGGCCAGCGCCCGAGAACGCGGCCTTGCGGATCAAGACATTGCTCGAGCCTGCGGCCGAAAAAGGGCTGGCCGACGCGCAATGGTCTCTCGGCACACTTTATCTTCGCGGAGCCCCGGCCGTGCCAAAGGACCCGGCGCTGGCAGAGGCGCTGCTGCGCCGCGCCGCAGAACACGGCAATGCCGGCGCCGCTTATCAGCTGGGCATTACCCAGCTGTCGGGCGGCGAAGGCATCCAGACTAACAAGGCAGACGGCGCGGTATGGATTCAACGCGCCGCGGTGCGCGGACTCAAGGAAGCGCAGGAGCTGCTCAAAGGCGCACGCAATTCACCTGCAAAGAAGTAGCACCCTCGCGCGGCCTAGCGCTAGCGAGGGCGGCGTCGACTTCGTCGCAGCGCTACTCTGCGCGGCATGATCGACCGCGAATCTGCGACCGCACTGGCGGCGATAGCACTGCGCAACGTAGCGACCGAATATCCATACAAGCTGGATCAGGTGCTTGCAGGCGACCGCGACGTGCGGCCACCGCGCGACCTGCATCCGGTTTTCCATTCCAGCTACGACTGGCATTCATCGGTCCATATGCACTGGACGCTGCTGCGTCTGCTGCGACTGTTTCCCGACCATCCGCACGCCGATAGCACGCGTCGTCATTTTAATGAAAGGCTGACGGCGCAAGGAATTCGCGGCGAGTTGGCGACGTTGGCGGAGCCGCATCGATCAACGTTTGAGCGGCCCTACGGCTGGGCCTGGGTTTTGAAGCTGGCGGCAGAGCTGCATCGGCTGGCCATCGACGATGCCGATGCGAGAAAGTGGAGCGATGCACTAACTCCGCTGGCGCAAGCGCTGGCCGACCGCTTCATCGAATATCTACCCCTGGTCGCCTTTCCAACTCGCGCTGGAACTCACGGAAACTCGGCGTTCGCACTCATGCTCGCGCTCGACTATTGCGAGACGTTGCAGCATCGCGCACTGCATCGGTTGATTGCTGAGCGCGCCAACCTCTGGTTCGGCCGCGATCGGCGTTACCCGGCCGACTATGAACCCAGCGGCGAAGATTTTTTATCGGGCGGAATGGTCGAAGCGGCTTTGATGTGCCGCGTGATCGACGGCTGTTCTTTTGCCGATTGGTGGACCCGGTTTGAACCCGATCCAAACGCGATGGGGCGTTGGCTGCAGCCTGTCGAAGTCAGCGATTCTGATGACCCGAAGATCGTGCATTTGCACGGTCTGAATTTGTCTCGTGCCTGGTGCTGGCAACAACTGCTGCATCACGTTGCTAGCGAACTGCAGCCGCTGGTCCGCGCCTCTATCGATCGCCATCTGAAGGCGTCGCTCGCGACCGCGACCCAAGGTGCCTACGTGGGAACGCATTGGCTTGCATCGTTTGCGCTGCTCGCAACGACGAAGCAAGCGGGGCTGATGCCAGCCCCGCCCAAAGCAACTGACCGTTACTTGTAGAAAACGTAATCGGCTTCGTACTTGACCTGCCGGCGCTGCCCTGCGCCCGATGCTGCACACGGTTCTGTCGGTGGAACGCCGCCCACGGTGTTCAACCGCTGGATATAAGTGACGCCTTGCATCAAGCCAGTGCCGGTTGCCGGCGCCGCCTGCACCAGCTGAAACGGAATCGCCCCCGCTTTGGTTGCCGGTGCGACGGCGAGTTGCTTACCCGTAACCTTGCTGCCGTCATTGGCTTCCCACGTCGGTCCGCCATAGTATTTGCCGACGGCCTTGGTGCGTCCCGCGTCCCACAACGTAGCGATCGGAACGACGAACGTCCACTCAAACGTGCCCGCTGCGCCCTGCTTTTCGCGGCATTCGTAGGTCAATTCACCTACGCCGACCGTGCGCATTGCCACTTTGCTACCCGCCGGAACTGCGATCGCGGTCGGAACATCCGGCGCACTGGACATTGTCGGCAGGTACGAGCAGCCCATCATTGCGACAGGGGCTGCGATCAATGCTGCTGTAACTGAAATTCTCATCAGAACATCTCCAAATTGGTCGGCTACCGTGCCGGGTAATGGGCAATGATCGTGCGCGTCTGGCCCGGGAAGATTATCGTTGCCGCGCTCAAGGGAGCTCCAACGCAGTACGGCCGACACTGTGGTTTGGATGCCGCGGATACGTAAGGTTGTGCCAGCTGCGGCGACCAACGTGCTCTAGGAGAACCCCGATGCGCCATCTGATCGCCTTTGCCGTGATTGCCACTGCCATCCCCGCCGTCGACGCAGCAAGTTGCCAGGCCACCAGCCCCAAGCACACCGTTGCGTTGGTGGAGCTTTATACGTCGCAGGGCTGCTCGAGTTGTCCACCGGCTGATCGATGGCTCTCGCAGCTACCGTCGAGCGTCGACGCCAGCCGCGCTGTGCCCATCTCGCTGCATGTCGGTTACTGGGATTACATCGGCTGGAAAGATCCTTTTGCCCGGCGCGAGTTCAACGACCGGCAGTCGCAACTTGCCGCTCTGAACCGCAGCAACACGCGCTACACCCCCGGTGTGTTCGTACAGAGCCGCGAAACGAACTGGGCTCGCGCGTCTTCTTTTGACGCGCAGGTGCGCGCGGTGAATCAGCGCCCCGCTGCTGCAACAATCACGCTTGACAAGGTGCAGACGCGGGCCGGCTCAGTCGACGTTCGTGCCCACGCCGAGCTCGCTGCACCGAGCGCTGCCAAGAACCCGCGTTTGTTCGTTGCGCTGGTACAGAACGGAATTTCGACCAAGGTGACGGCTGGCGAGAACCGAGGCGAGACGCTGGCCAATGACCGCGTCACGCGCGCATGGTCGGGGCCCTTGGCACTGGGAACGCGAAATATTTCCCTCGACGTGCCCTCAGCGGCGGCGCGCGATCTGGCCGTGGTTGCATTCGTCGAAGACGACACGGGCGTGCTGCAAGCGCTGCAGTTGCCCCTTGCGACTTGTAACTAGTGGCCTGTAACAGTCGATTCGGGAGGGAAAGGCGCGTCCGGGCGCGCCGAGTGCGCGAAGCGAGCCGCGTCGAATAGCCGACGCATATTCGCAAGGCGAGCGACAAAGCAATCGGCCGCCCCGACGCGCAAGGCACTCTCGAATTGGCTGTTACAGGCCACTAGATACGCCCTTCTTCGACGCCGTGGCACGCAGCCTGCGTTTCGCCGCCTGCATGCTGATACAGCTTCAACAGCGGCACCTCGACCCGGCAGCGATCGTTGGCGTACGGGCAGCGCGGATTGAACGTGCAGCCCGATGGCGGGTTCAGCGGGTTGGGCACCTCGCCAGCGACCGGCGTGCGCGCGCGGCCGCTCATCTCGAGGTCCGGAATCGCATCGAGCAGCATGCGCGTATACGGGTGACGCGGCGTGTTGAACAAAGTTGTGCGTGATGCAAGCTCAACAATTTTTCCGAGATACATCACGCCCACGCGATCGGAAATGTGATGCACGACCGCGAGATTGTGCGAGATGAACAGGTAAGTCAGCCCCATCTCACGCTGCAGGTCCTTCATCAGGTTCAGCACCTGCGCCTGCACCGACACATCGAGCGCGGACGTCGGTTCATCGCACACCAGGAACTCGGGCTTGGTCGCCAGCGCACGCGCAATCGACAGTCGCTGACGCTGGCCGCCCGAAAATTGGTGCGGATACTTGGTTTTGTCGGCGGGCGCGAGGCGTACTTGCTGCAGCAGCTCGTCTACGCGTGCCGTAACTTGGTGTTTGTCCTTCATCAGCCCGTGCGCGTTCAGCGGCTCGGCGATGATGTCGGCCACACGCCAGCGCGGATTCAGGCTCGCATAGGGATCCTGAAAAATCATCTGCAACTTCTGGCGTAGGCCACGTCCACGCGCTGAATTCATCTCGCGCAAATCGCGGCCGAAAAAGTTGATGCGACCGTGCGTCGGCGTGTAAAGCCCCACGAGCAAACGAGCGACGGTTGACTTGCCGCAGCCCGATTCACCGACCAGCGACAAGGTCTCGCCGCGCTTGATCTCGAAGCTGACGCCGTCGACTGCGTGCAGGATCGCGCGCTGCTGCCGCTCGAGGACTCGATTCAGCCAGGGCGGCGACACGTCGAAATACTTTGCTATATTTTCCGCGCGCACGATCACGTCCTGTGCCGCGGTCTCCCACGTCGTGCTCGTGTTTTCACGCAGCACCGCGCTCATGCGGACACGGCAGAGGCCTGCGGCGCCGCGCGCCGCGCACTTGCAGGGTCGTGCAGCCAGCATGCGGCCATCGAACTGCCCGCTGGCAATAATCCCGGCCGTTCGCGCGGGCATCGGTCAAACGCATGAACGCAGCGCGGATGAAACGCACATCCACTCGGAATCGCGGTCAAGCGCGGCATCGATCCGTTGATCTGCGTGAGCCTCTCCTTCTCGTGGCCAAAGGTGGGAATCGAACCCATCAGGCCAACGGTGTAAGGATGTTGCGGGCGGTGAATCACATCCGACACCGGCCCGATTTCCGCGATACGGCCGGCATACATCACTGCGACGCGATCGGCAGTCTCCGCGATCACGCCCATGTCGTGCGTCACCAGCATCACAGCGGTGCCGTGATCGCGGCATAATTTTTTTAGCAACGAAATGATTTGCGCCTGGATCGATACGTCGAGCGCGGTCGTGGGTTCATCGGCGATCAGCAGCTTCGGCTCGGCGGCCAACGCGAGTGCGATCACGACCCGCTGGCGCATTCCACCCGAAAATTGATGCGGGTAATGATCGATGCGCCGGTCGGGTGCCGGTATGCCAGTCGACGCCAGCAGCTCGATGGCGCGAGTGCGGGCCTTGCCTGCAGACAGATCAAGGTGCGTCGTGATGGTCTCGATCAACTGATCGCCAACGGTGTACAGCGGGTTCAACGACGTCAGCGGATCCTGGAAGATTGCGCCAATTTCACGCCCGCGAATCCTGCGCATGGCGTCGTAGGGCAAATTGTCGATGCGACGCCCCGCCAGCAGGATTTCGCCGCCCGCAATACGACCTGGCGGCTCGAGCAGTCCAATGATGGCTGCCCCCGTAAGCGACTTGCCGGCGCCGGACTCACCCACCACCCCCAGCACTTCGCCCGGGCCGATTGCAAAGGAGATGTCATCTACGGCCACCAATGTGCCGCGGCGCGTTGGAAATTCGATGCGCAAATTGCGCACCTCGAGCAATGAGCCCGAGGGGGACCCAACGGCGCGTGGCGGTGCAGCGGTCAGTGTCATCGCTTCGCAGGAATTCGACTTCGGTAGTCCTACGCAGTACAGCCGGAGATGGGCTCTACGTAGTCGACCTTCGGCTCGAAATCCTGATCGAGTGAATTTTTCTTTACCGCTTTTAGGTAGTAGCGCGTGCATGGCTTAACGTCGAGCGTCAGCTCTCGCGTTTCACCATAGCGAAACCCGGAGGCCGCCGGTCCCTGCACGCGAATCACATGCCGGCCGGGATCGATCATCACCGGGTTGCGCGTGTCGCTGCGGCCATCCACGTCGAGCACAATGACCGAATAACTGTGCAATTCGGCTTTGAAATAACGGTTGCCGTCGATGTAAGAAAACGGCGTGGTCGCACAACCGGTAACGGCTGCGAGTACTGCAACACCTGCAAGCACTGTTCTCATGGCACCTCCTCAAACGACTATCTCAACCTGGGATTGAGCGCATCGCGCAACCAGTCACCCAGCAGATTGACCGACAGCACCAGCAGCACCAGCGCGAGCCCTGGGAAAATTGTGATCCACCATTCGCCGGAAAATAGAAACTCATTTCCGATACGGATCAACGTGCCCAGCGAAGGTGTGGTCGGCGGCACGCCAACGCCGAGAAACGACAGCGTGGCTTCGGTGATGATCGCGGTGGCGATGTGCACCGTTGCAAGCACTAGTACCGGCCCCGTAACGTTCGGCAGCACATGACGCGCCATGATCGCCAGCGGCGATACACCGATTACGCGAGCGGCCTGAACATATTCCTTGTTCTTCTCCACCAGCGTAGATCCGCGGACGGTGCGCGCGTACTGAACCCATCCCGATAGCGCGATCGCGATGATCAGCACGCCGAATGCAACCTCGTTATGTGTTTCGCGCGGCAGCGCAGCGCGCGCAACGCCGTCGATCAGTAGCGCCGTCAGGATCGCTGGAAAGGACAGCATCACGTCGCATACGCGCATGATGAATGCGTCGAGGCGGCCACCGACATAGCCGGAAAGGAGTCCGAGCCCCACACCGAGCACGACCGACAATGCAACGGAAGCCAATCCGATGGCGAGCGACACCTGCATGCCGAACAGAATCGCCGAAAAAATGTCGCGCCCCTGATCGTCGGTACCCAGCCAGAAACTGGGGTTGCTGTTGGCTTCCCACATCGGCGGCAGCGACGCGTCGAGCAGGTTCAGCGTCGCCAGGTCAAACGGGTTGTGCGGCGCCACCCAGCGCGCGAACACGGCAGAAAAGATCAGAACAAACGCGACGATCGCGGCCGAGATCGCAACCGGTGATTTGCGAAAACTAAAGGAAACATCGCTGTCCCAGATGCGGCCAACGACATTGCCCGGGACGATCACCGAGCCCTGCTCGGTGATCGCGGGGACGCCGCCTGCAGCGGGCGGTACCGAACTGTCCATGCCAGTCAGCAGAGTGCGATCAAGGCGCTGTCGGGCCTTTCAGCGTGACCCACTTGAGGAACATGTAGTTATCCGCCAACTGCACCAGGTCAACGTTGCGCTTCATCGCCCACGCCAGCGCCTGCTGGTGCAGCGGGATATGGGCCACGTCGTCCTGGTGGATCTTCATCGCCTCGGCAATCATCGCGTTGCGCTTCTGAACATCGGTCTCAGTCGCAATGGTCTTGGTCAACGCGTCAATCTTGGCATTGCTGTAGCTGCCAAGGTTGAACTGACCTTGGCCGCCTTCGCCTGGCGTTGCCATGAGTGCAAACAGCGGGTTATGCGAGTCGTAGCTGCTAGGTGTCCAGCCGAGCAGATAGAACGACGTATTGCGCGACAGGATTTTCGGGAAATAGCTGCCCTTGGTCTCGGCGCTTAGATTGACCTTAATAGCGGCCTTCGCCAGCATCGCAGAAACTGCTTTGCATATCTCCTCGTCATTGACGTAGCGATCATTGGGACAGTTCATGCCGACTTCAAATCCCTGCGGATAACCGGCTTCGGCCAAAAGCTTCTTGGAGGCTTCGGGATCGAAAGGAAGTCGCTTATTTAATTCAGGCACAAAACCATTAATGCCGGGGGCGATCATCAGCGCAGTGGGAGCGGATGCGCCGCGCATTACCACCTTCTGAATCGCGTTAACGTCGATTGCCTGATAAAAAGCCTGCCGAACCCGCTTGTCCTTAAACGGATTCTTGCCTTTGACGTTCGAAGACAGAAGTTCGTTGCGCGACTGATCCATGCCAAGAAAAATAGTGCGCAGTTCAGGGGCCTGCATCACTTTCAAATTCGGACTGGCCGAAATGCGCGCGATGTCCTGCACCGGCACCGGCTCCATCATGTCGATCTCGCCGGACAAAAGCGCAGCAACCCGAGTCGATGAATTGCCAATGGGCGTAAAGATCACTTCCTGCACATTGCCTTCGATCTTCCCCCAGTAACGCGGATTGCGTTGCAGGGTCGTTCGTACACCGGGGTCACGCGAGCGGAGGCGATAGGGCCCGGTGCCGTTCGCCTGGAACGACGCCGCGTTCTCGATGCCTTTACGCTTGTCGACCGGCGCCGTGGCCTTGTTGTTCTCGCTCCAGGTCTTGGACATGATCGACCACGCGGAAATCACTTCCGCAAGAATGGGAAATGGCTCGGTGGTCACGATGTCTATCGTGAAATCGTCGAGTTTTCGAATTTCCTTAATCGAACCGACGAAGGTCTTGACGTCGGAGCCGTCGGCACGCGCACGATTCAACGAGAAAATCACATCGTCAGCCGTAAACGGTGTGCCATCGTGGAAAACAACGCCTTTGCGTAGATTGAAGCGCCACACGGTGGGAGCAGTCTGCTTCCAGTCGGTGGCAAGCGCGGGCACTAGCTCGAGCTTCTTTCCACGCGCCACCAAAGGCTCGTAGATATTCGAGGTAAACGCGAGCTGGAATGACTCGTTCAGCGAATGCGGGTCCATTGACAGCGCATCGCCCTGGTTGGCGAACTTAAACGTCTGCGCGTATGCGGCAGCGGTGCTGAACGCAGCGGCTCCAATGAGCGCAGTAAACGCGACATGCCGTGCGGTTCGGGTATAGCGATGCAATGTCTTCATGGGGGTTCCTTCATTGGCCGCTGGATAGCGGCATTCTGCGCTCGGCGAGTGCAGAGAAAAATGCGGCGCCGAGCGGTATCACGGCGTCGTTGAAATCATATCGACTGTTATGCAGGAAGCAGTTGGAAGGGCCTCCCGCCTGGCCCAGCCGCAGGTAGCAACCAGGCTTAGCCTGCAGCATAAATGAGAAGTCTTCCGCCCCCATGCTCGGCGCCAGGTTCCGGATCACGTTGTCTTCACCGACAAGCTCGGCTGCGACATCACCTGCAAACCCCGCTTGCAGCGGATGGTTGATCGTCGCCGGGTAAATGCGCTCGTACACGATCGTGGCTTCGGCGCCAAAAGCGCGAGCGGTGGACTCGACCAGCTCGGTGATCCGGCGCTCGATCAATTCCTGCGTGTCGACCTTCGACGTTCGCACCGTGCCGGTCAGCTTCGCTTCACGCGGCACCACTGAAAAAGCGCCCGGGCTGCCCGCCTGCATTGAACACAGGCTGATCACCGCGTTGTCCAGCGGCGCAACATTGCGCGCCACAATCGACTGCGCAGCCGTAATGATGTGCGCCGCGACCACCACCGGATCGACCGTCAAATGCGGATGCGCGCCGTGTCCACCTTTGCCGCAGATCGTGATCTCGATGCGATCGGCCGACGACATCATCGGACCGGAATTGAGCCCGATCTGCCCCGCCGGCAAAGCAGGCCAGTTGTGCATCGCGTAGACCTCTTCGGCAGGAAAGCGCTCGAACAAACCGTCGTCGATCATCGCCTTGGCGCCCGCGAAACCCTCCTCCCCAGGCTGGAAGATCAGATACACCGTACCGTCAAACTGCCGCGTGCTCGCCAAATATTCGGCAGCGCCGATCAACATCGTTGTGTGGCCGTCATGGCCGCATCCGTGCATCAATCCCGGCTTGTTGGACCGATGCGCGAACTCGTTTTCTTCGACGATCGGCAATGCATCCATGTCGGCACGCAACGCGATCGAGCGGCCTGACGCGGACGCTCTGCCACGGATCACGCCGACTACGCCCGTTTTGCCGATACCCGTATGCACTTCGATTCCAATCCGACGCATGCGCTCGGCGACCAGCGCTGACGTGCGATGCTCTTCAAAACCGATTTCCGGATGCGCATGCAGATCACGCCGCAACGCGGTCAGCGACTCGTGGTGCGGAAAGATAGCGGCCAGAGGGCCACGCAGCGCCAATCCGAGGTACGTGCCCATTCAGTGCCTGTGCGGCCGCCTGGAGGGCGATGAGCGCCGGCTTCGGACGGAGCGAAAGAAGTGAGCGGGGAGGCTTGCCATGGTCAGTGCGCCGCGACGGCACGATCAATGCGCAGTCGCGGATCAACAGCAAAGTACAGCAAATCGACAATAAGATTGATCAGCACGAACACCAATGCGATCAGGCACAAGTAGGCTGCCATCACCGGGATGTCGGCGAACTGGACCGACTGGATGAAGAGCAGCCCCATGCCCGGCCACTGAAACACCGTTTCGGTCACGATGGCAAACGCAATGATCCCGCCCAGCTGCAGCCCCGTGATCGTAATCACCGGCACCAGCGTGTTCTTCAGAGCGTGACCGAAATGGACCGCGCGATCAGTGAGCCCCCTCGCACGTGCGAACTTGATGTAATCGGTGCGCAGCACTTCCATCATCTCGGATCTCACCAGCCGCATGATCAACGTGAGCTGAAACAAACACAATGTGATGGCTGGGAGGATCAGATGCTTCCAGCCGGTCGTCGTCAGAAATCCGGTGCTCCACCACCCCAGCAGAACGGTATCGCCTCGTCCATACGAAGGTAGCCACCCCAACATCACGGCAAACACGAGGATCAGCAAAATCCCGATCAAAAAGGTCGGAAGGGAAATGCCGATCAACGAAACAGCGAGCAAAAGATGCGACAGCCACGAGTCTCGTCGCAGAGCGGTATAAACCCCCATCGGGATGCCCACGACGATCGCAATAATCGCGGCGGCAAACGCGAGCTCGAGCGTCGCGGGCAAGCGCTCCCTGATCAGCGTCGACACTGCGCGGCCTTGCCGGAGGCTAATGCCGAAGTCCCCTTGCATCGCGTTGCCGACGAAGTGCACAAACTGAACATAGAAAGGCTGGTCGAGGCCCAGATCGGTGCGCAGGCGCGCGCGATCTTCGGGAGTAGCATCCTGGCCCAGCATTTGCGAGACGGGATCGCCCACGTACTGAAACAGCAGAAAAGCGATCAGCGCGACGGTCAGCATGACCAGGATCGCCTGCAACAAGCGCCGAACAATGAACGCGAGCATCAGCTCGGAAGCGATAGACGGGCTGTCATTCGCAGGAAATATACCGGGGAACAAAAAACGGGCCGGATGTAAAAAACTCCGGCCCGCCCACTGAGCTGTTAAGCGTCAATCGATTCTGACCCACGATGCCTCGAGCCGATTATCGGCGCGATGCACCACTGTGACGTTCTTGCGCATTGCCCACGGAATAACCTGGTTGTGCAGCGGAATGTGCATCACTTCCTTGCTGTGCAAGGCCAGCGCGTCGGCGATCAACTGATTGCGCTTTTTCTGATCGACTTCGCTCTTCATTGCAGTGATCAGCTTGTCGAATGCGGGGTTGCTGACGCGGCCGAGATTGAAGTTGCCGTCGCCTTCTTTGCCCCCGGTAGTCGCTAGCGATTGCAGCGAATACAGAGCGTCGAAGGTCGGCACGCCCCAACCCAGCAGATACGCTGACGTGTCGAACTTCTGAATTTTCGGAAAGTAGGTCGAACGCGGCATCGAGTTGACGTTGACCTTCATGCCGATCTTGGCCCACATGCCAGCCAGCGCCCGGCAGATGTCTTCATCGTTGATGTAGCGGTTGTTCGGACAGTCGAGGGTGAACTCGAAGCCGTTTGGGTAACCCGCTTCGGCCATCAGCTTCTTCGCGGTGTCGATGTTGAAGGGCAGACGCTCGTGCGATTCCTTGGTCCAGCCATTGACTGCGCGTTGAATGATGGAACCGGTCGGGTCGCTTAACCCACGCATCACCGCGCGCTTGATGCCTTCGATATCCACTGCGTGATAAAGCGCCTGTCGCACGCGCAGGTCTTTGAACGGATTCTTCCCCTTGACGCTTGAGTACTGAAGCTCATCGCGCATCTGGTCGAAACCGATGAAAATCGTGCGGTTCTCGGCACCTTCGACGACCTTGATCGCCGAGTTCTGCTTCAGCCGCGCGATGTCCTGAGGCGCCGGGTCAAGGACAAAATCAAGCTCGCCCGACAGCAACGCCGCGGTGCGCGTCGACTCAGACTTCACCGGTGTGTAAATGATCTCGGTGACATTGCCTTTGTTGCTGGCGTTCCACCAGTTCGGATTCTTGACGAACACCGTGCGCACGTCGACCTCGCGCGACTTCAACATGTAGGGTCCGGTGCCGTTGGCGTTGCGCGCGGCAAACGTTTCTTCCTTCTGGACGAAGTTTTGCGGCTGCGTCACCTTGTTTTTTTCCGACCATGCCTTGCTCATGATGCGCAACTCGGTCATCTGGCGCAGCAGCACCGGATTGGGAACCGTGGTGTAAATGAGCACCGTGGTTTCGTCGATCGCGCGGGCGCCCTGGATGCCTGTTGTGTACACGCGGAAATTCGAGGTCGGCGCCATCGCGCGCTGAATCGAGTACACGACATCCTCGGCGGTCAACGGTGTGCCATCGTGAAACTTCACTCCCTTGCGCAGATCGAATTTCCACAACAGGTTGCCGTCGCGGCTCCAGCTCGTCGCAAGTTGGGGCACAAGCTCGAACTTCTCGTTGTACGTCAGCAGGGTTTCGTAGATATAGCCGTTGGCGGTGTTATTCAGACTCTCGTTTTGCGCGTGCGGGTCCATCGTCAAAAAGTCGCCCTGGCTAGCCCAGCGCAATGTTTTGGCGTCTACAGCGGATGCAGCCGAGAGTGCGGCAGCAGTAAAAAATGCGGCGACGGCAAGGCGCATCGACGTTCTCCTTATAAAGACGGTGAGTTTGCAAGACGAACGATGATGCACACATCGGCGGGTTAGCGTCAAACGCTGCGCGCATGGGGGCGCAGGGGGTTAACCCGCTATAGGCACCCCGCTCCGGACACGGCACAGCGGTTTGGGCGCCGTTGACGGAGAGCGTCTGGCTCAGCACACTGCCGCGGGTTCACACGCGCCAAGCGGCACGCACTCAGCAACCCGGGGCATAAGCTGGAAAAATTTTCGGTTATCGCGATCATCGTCGTTGTCTTCGGCGGCCTTGCCTGGCTTCTCGTCAGGAGTCGTCAGCAACAAAAGCGGCAGGACTTTGAACGCAAAGTGAAGGCGCGAAAAGCCGGCTGGACTTATTCAGGGATGCGTGATGGCCGCATTGACTACCGGTTCAGCGGCGCAACGCGCGGCATCGAATGGTCGATGTGGTACGACAGCGACCGCGGCGATAAGTCCCCCACGCCGAAGGGATACTGGCAATCCACCAACGTGCGCAGTGCTTTTCTGTCGCTGGTGATCATCGGGCGCAAGCGCTACCAGATGGAAAGCGGAACCGTCGGACGGCTGCTGATGGATGTGGTGGGCGGCCTCGCGCAGGCGGTCGCGGGTGAAACGAAAGACGGCGTTCGAGTTGATAAATCCGAGTTCTACGAATCAGCGCTGGTGCTCGAAGAAGGCAGGCCAACATTCCGCGAGCGCTTTGCGGTCGCGGTGTCCCCCGATATGCCGCGTGGGTGGGTCGACGAAGAGTTACAGGCACTGCTGCTGGAGTGGCCCAAGACGCCGGGCGGTGTCGCCTACCGCGGCGACGAGAAAGTCGAAATTACGTTGCGGCCCGATGGTTTGCAGATCGTAGCCCAGCAAATGCCGCAGGAATTTGTGTTCTGGAATCACCTGGCCCGACTCGGCGAGGCATTGGCTGAGCGGCTCGGCGGTCTCGCCGCCCGCTGACTTCTTCATCGCCCACCCGGCTCGGAGCTAGCGACGCGGTCTAAGTTCGAGGGTCGTCGCTTCACCCGCGCGCGGCGGCCGCATCGGCAGGTAGCGTACGTCGCGCCATAGCGGCAGCATCGACGCGTAAAACTCGGAAAACGGGTTGCCCGTCTGACCGCTCGACTGGATCCACAACGAATTCGATTCGAGTGAGCCGAGGTCATGTATGGCGCGCAGCGTTGCGGCATGACGCGTCGAAAACGGCGCCTCCTTACGATGTGAAAGTGCACCTACGTTGATGGTATGGGTGTCCCCCGGATACGAAACTCCGGACTCGAACAGGCGGCGAATCGCCGGCACATTGGATAGCGGCCGATGCTCGGCCACCGCGCGATGCACGTCGCCCCAGCGCAAGCCCGCGACATCACGACCCGAGGTATCAGTCAACTGAGTGACCGCAGCATCCAGCGACTCGCCCGCGAGCGAGCGGCAACTTTCGAATCGCTGCTCAGTCGATCGATCGTCGCACCAGTCGCGCGCTTTTGCGCTGCCGGACAACACGTGCAACAAGGTCGAGGTGAGCTCTGCCTGGTCGACGAATTCTTCGGCTAATGAGCCCAGATCGTCGGCGAAGATGCGGTGCTTCAGCTCGCGCATCCACGCGTGATAAATCAAAGGCTCGGCGGCATCGGGCTTCATCTGAAAGTCCCATGCTTTAAGGCGAGTGAATGCGTCGTGCCCTGCCACCGTCAGCGGCTGCGTATCCGCGAGCAGCGCCATCATGTCGCGCGCCGCCAGCGAAGTGATATCCGCCTGAAGGGTCTTGAACGTCGCCACATCATGTTTGCCACGCGCATCGAGCTGCTGCTGGACACGCTGCGCGCGATACGGAAGGAACCACTCGTAGGTCAGGTGATGCGCGTACGTAGCCGGCACGACTTTGTGATTTGCGGTCACGATGACGCCGCCTGCCGGGTCCCGTACCCGCGGCGCTTGATCCGTTGGCACGTATCCGATCCAGTCGTAACGAGCCTCCCATCCGGGCGCGGGCACGAGGCCTTTGAGATCATGCTGGCTTCCGCGCATGGGTATTCGCCCGGTCACGGTCATGCCGATGCGGCCGTCAACGTCCGCGATCAATGCAGACTGCGTAACAACCTGAAATTGCGCGAGTGCTTTTTCCGCCTGATCAATGTTCCTGGACTTGTTCAACGCCCGGATCGCTGCAATGGTGGAGTCGGTCGGCTCGAGCGCGGACCATCGCAATGCAAGGACAAATTGCGTCTGCTTGAATCCTTTTTCGACGCTCGCCAGGCTGCTCACTACCGGTCCGTGGCGTGTCTCGCGCACCGTTAATTCGACGTCGTCCGCACCTTTGACACGGATCCGCTCGATGCGTGTCTTGAATTGCGACCAGCCGTCCGGCGTCTGATATTCGTCGGGGCGTTCAGGGTTGATTCGCTCCAGATACAGGTCCTGCTGATCGGCGCCGGTGTTGGTGAACGCCCAAGCCACACGATCGTTGCGGCCAAGAACTACGCCGGGCACACCGGGCAACGTCGCGCCAATCACCTTGACGCCGGACGCCTGCATGCCCGCGAAATACCAGACCGACGGCGTTGTCAGTCCCAGATGCGGATCGTTGGCAAGAAGCGGCTTGCCGCTGACGGTGCGTTGGCCCGATACGACCCAGTTGTTCGAACCTAATCCTTCACCATCACCGAAACCGAGCGACGGCAATATCAACGCTGCTAACGGCGTCGATTTCAATCCGAGCAAGCGGTAAAGCTCGACGTAGTCTGCCGTCGGCGGTGCCGAATCACCCGGATACGCAGGATAAAAGTCGTTGATCTCCGCCAGTGAAAATCGCTGCGCGAGTTGCAGGCGCCGCAACTCACGCGAATACGAATAGCGCGCCAGATCCCAAGCCATCATCAGCGACCATCCAATCGAGTCAGCGGGCGTCCACGCCTCGGGCTTCGGCGCACGCGTTATAAAAAACTCGGGCGGCAACGGCCCGCCGCGCTTGCTTAAATACGCATTGACCCCTGCGGCATACGCGTCAAGCAGGTCGCGGTGTTCGGCATCGAGGTTTTGATAAATGCTCTGGGCGGTGCGTGCAATACCAATCGTGCGCAGAAACTTATCGGTATCGAGTGCAGACTCTCCGAGCACTTCGGCCAGACGCCCGGCGGCGGTGCGGCGATTCATTTCCATCTGCCATAAGCGATCCTGCGCGTGGGTGTACCCCAGCGCAAACGTTGCATCGCGCTCGGTCGCTGCAACGATATTCGGGATGCCGTGCGCATCATCACGATCGATGCGTACCGCTTGCTGCAATCCGGAGACGATGAACGTTCCTTCATGGATCGGCAGACTGGCTTGCCGATACCAGAGACCGAAGGCCAGAATGCCGACGGCTGCCAGCAATGAGATCCATCCGATGAGGCGCACGAATCCTCCGGTCCAACGAGCGGCGATTGTATTAGTGAAGTCGCGCGACAAAGTCGCAGGCCGCCACAGCAAGCCCGAGTTATCAGTAGCAAGTTGCGCCAGCAGATGCATGACGCACGCATTACACTGGCAGCCACGAACGATGAACGGCGAACCCAACCGCTGGCAGCAGTGGATCGGCCGCGAAGAACGGCGTGTGGATTGCGTCACTGCGGCGCCGATCGCCGCGCTGTCTGCGACGCTGGATCGCGACGATCCGGCCCCGCGCGCCGGCGACACAGTGCCGCCGCTGGCACACTGGCTGTACTTCACGCCGATCACTCGCACGAGCGAGATTGGTCCCGACGGTCATCCGAAGCGCGGCGGTTTTCTGCCGCCGGCGCTGCCGCGCCGCATGTGGGCCGGCGGCCGCTTGCAGTTTCAGTCTCCGTTGCGCGTCGGTGACGAGGTCACGCGCCATTCACGCATCACCGACATCACGGTGAAGCAGGGTAGGAGCGGTGCGCTGGTGTTCGTAACAGTGGCTCACGCGATCGCCAATGCGCGCGGCGCGGCGCTGACCGAGGAGCACGACATCGTCTATCGTGACTCGCCGCCACCGGCCGCGACATCGGCAGCCGCACCTTCGGCGCCCATCGACGAAGCGTTCGCGCGCGAGATCCTGCCCGATCCGGTGTTGCTGTTCCGATACTCGGCGCTGACCTTCAACGGCCACCGCATCCACTACGACCGCAGCTATGTGACCGAAGTCGATGGTTACCCAGGCCTGGTCGTGCACGGCCCGCTGATCGCGACGCTGCTGCTCGACCTGCTGCGCCGCCACCATCCCGACGCGCAAGTGCAGCGCTTCGACTTCAAGGCCGTCGCTCCGTTGTTCGACACGCACCGCTTCAGCGTGTGCGGAAAACCCGAAAGCGGCCGGCGCTTCAGCCTCTGGGCACGCAATCACGAGGGCGCGCTGGCGATGCAGGCGAGCGCCGAAGTCGCCTGACCCCAGTCAAACGCAAAATGATCAACGAAACCGCAACCGAACGTGTCATCGATGAAGTCGAGTTTCTGCGCCGGCTGGTGCCGCTCGAAGGCGCGCGTGTCATCGACCTCGGCTGCGGCAACGCCGAAGTGTCACGCAGGCTTCTCGAGCGCGGCGTCATCGCATCGATGACGGCGCTCGAGGTTGACCGCCGGCAGCATGCCGCCAATATTGCGAGCGAGCACCCGTCGAACCTGCGCTTTATGCTGGCTGGCGCCGAGGACATTGCGCTGGCCGACCAGCAGTTCGACGTTGCGCTGATGCTGAAGTCGCTGCATCACGTGCCGATGCGCGAACTCGGACGCGCTCTCGCCGAGGTTCGGCGGGTGCTGGTGCCGGGCGGATACCTGTACGTTTCCGAGCCTGTATACGGAGGCGACTTCAACGACATCGTGCGGCTGTTCCACGACGAGGGCGAAGTGCGCGCTGCCGCATACGCAGCGCTGCAGCAGGCCGCGGCCGACGGCGTTCTCGAATGGGTCGAGGAGCGGATATTCGAAACACCACTGACGTTTCGCGACTTCGACGACTTCGTCGATCGTGTCGTCCGCGTCACGCATTCGGACCTCAGCCTGGGTCAGGCGACTGCGGCCGAAGTGCGGCGACGATTCGATAAGTTCATGTCGCCGCAGGGCGCACACTTCGTGCGGCAAATGCGGATCAACCTGTTGCGGCGTGCGGACTGATAGGACGTATGCCGAACGCTGCCACCGACAAATATCACGACATCCGCGACGCAGTACGCGCGCTGTGCGCGCAGTTTCCCGCCGAGTATCACCGCCGGATCGACGCGCAGCGCGCGTACCCCGAGGAGTTCGTCGATGCGCTGACGCAGGCCGGATGGCTGGCGGCGCTGATTCCGCAGGACTATGGCGGCTCCGGCCTTGGCCTGACCGAGGCCTCGGTGATCATGGAAGAGGTCAACCGCTCGGGCGGCAACGCCGGCGCGTGCCATGGGCAGATGTACAACATGGGCACGCTGCTACGTCACGGCTCGGACTCGCAGAAGCAACAGTATCTGCCAAAGATCGCGAGCGGCGAGTGGCGCTTGCAGTCGATGGGCGTGACTGAACCCTCGAGCGGCACCGATACGACGAAGATCAAGACCACTGCCGTCCGCAAAGGCGACCGCTACGTGATCAACGGCCAGAAGGTATGGATCTCGCGCGTTCAGCACTCCGACTGGATGATCCTGCTGGCGCGCACGACGCCGCTCGCCGACGTGAAGAAAAAGACGGCCGGCATGTCGATCTTCATGGTCGACTTGCGCGACGCTGAGAAGCACGGCATGACAGTGCGGCCGATCGCCAACATGGTCAACCACGAGACCAACGAGCTGTTCTTCGAAAACCTCGAGATCCCCGCCGAAAACCTGATCGGCGAAGAAGGCCGAGGCTTCCGCTACATCCTTGACGGACTGAACGCCGAGCGCACCCTGATCGCTGCCGAATGCATCGGCGACGGCTACTGGTTCATCGACCGTGTGACGCGATACGCGAACGAGCGCGTGGTGTTCGGCAGGCCGATCGGCCAGAACCAGGGGGTGCAGTTCCCGATCGCCGAGAGCTACATCGAAATCGAGGCGGCGAACCTGATGCGGTTCAAGGCCTGCGAATTGTTCGACGCGGGCGCGCCGTGCGGGGGTGAGGCCAATATGGCGAAGTATCTGGCGGCCAAGGCCAGCTGGGAAGCCGCCAATGCATGCATCCAGTTTCATGGCGGCTTCGGCTTCGCAGACGAGTACGACGTCGAGCGCAAGTTCCGCGAGACACGGCTGTACCAGGTGGCGCCGATCTCGACCAACCTGATTTTGAGCTACGTCGGCGAGCACCTGCTCGGATTGCCGCGCTCGTTCTGAGACACTGACGATGCTGCCGCTGCAGGGCATTACCGTTGTCACGCTCGAGCATGCGATCGCGGCGCCGTTCTGCACACGCCAGCTGGCCGATCTCGGCGCGCGCGTGATCAAGATCGAGCGGCCCGGTGTCGGCGATTTCGCGCGTGCCTACGACGCACGCGTGCGGGGGCTCGCGTCGCACTTCGTCTGGACCAACCGGACCAAGCAAAGCCTTACGCTCGATCTGAAGCATGTGCTGGCGGGCGAAATCCTCGATCGCCTGCTCGCCAAAGCCGACGTGCTCGTGCAAAACCTCGCGCCCGGTGCCGCTGCGCGGATTGGCCTGTCATTCGACGCGCTGCACGGCAAGTACCCGCGGCTGATCGTGTGCGACATCTCGGGCTACGGCGATGACCCTGATTCTCCCGGCCCGTACCGTGACAAGAAAGCCTACGACCTGATGATCCAGAGCGAATCCGGATTCGTCTCGATCACCGGCACTGCGGACGAGCCTGCCAAGGCGGGCTGCTCGATCGCCGACATTGCCGCCGGGATGTACGGCTACACGAACATCCTTGCGGCGCTGATCGAGCGCGGCAGTACCGGCAAGGGCAAGCGCATCGACGTCTCGATGCTCGAATGCATGGTCGAGTGGATGAGCTATCCGCTGTACTACGCGTTCGAGGGCGCAGCGCCGCCGCCGCGTGCCGGCGCCGCGCACGCGACCATCTTCCCGTACGGTCCGTTTCCCACCGGCGACGGTAAGGTCGTGATGCTCGGATTGCAGAACGAGCGCGAGTGGCAAGTGTTCTGCCGCAGCGTGCTCGAGCAGCCGGCGCTGGTCGGCGACGAACGATTCGACACGAACGCAAAACGCGTCGCCGCACGCGAAGAGTTGCGCCGGCTGATCGTCGAAGCGTTTTCGGGACTGACGGCCGAGCAGGTCGTCGCGCGGCTCGATGCGGCGCAGATCGCCAACGCCTGCGTCAACACGATGGCCGATGTCTGGGCGCACGCGCAACTACAGACGCGCAATCGCTGGGTCGACGTTGAAACGCCGGCCGGACCGGTGCCGGCACTGCTGCCTCCGGCGCGTAACGCCGACGACGTGCGGATGGAGGCCGTGCCGGCGCTCGGCCAGCACACCGAAGCGCTGCTGGCCGAGCTGGACCTGACTGCGCAGCAGATCGAGCGGCTACGCGCCGAAGGCGCAATCTGAACCGAAGGATCGCTGATGAACGAAACACTCTCCGCAAAGGCGCTGGCCGGCCGTGCCGATCCGCCGAGCTCGATGAGTCCGGGCCACGCTCTGGCAGCTTTCGCCGCCACGCTACAACTCAAGGCGATTCCAGCCGCGGTGCTGGAGCGGACCGAAGACCTGATGATCGACTGGCTCGGCTCCGCGCTTGCCGGCAAGGGCGCGCGCGCGGTCGAGACGATCGCCCGCTTTGCCGAATCGATGGGACCCGCCGACGGACCCAGCGAACTACTGATCCACCGTCGTGGCACCAGCCCGCTCGCGGCGGCGGTTGCGAACTCTGCCTCGTCGCACGTCGCCGAGCAGGACGACTTGCACAATGGGTCGGTATTCCACCCCGCGACCGTTGTATTTCCACCGGCGCTTGCGGTGGCGCAAGCGCTCGGCAGCAGCGGCGCCGACCTGCTCGTCGCCGCGGTTGCAGGCTACGAAGTTGGCATTCGTGTCGGCGAGTTTCTCGGCCGCTCGCACTACAAGGTGTTTCACACGACCGGCACCGCCGGCACGTTGGCCGCGGCGGCGGCGGTGGGCCGGCTGTTGCGATTGTCGCCCGAGCAGATGACGCACGGGTTCGGCTCTGCCGGAACGCAGTCGGCGGGCTTATGGGAGTTTTTGCGCGACGCGGCCGATTCGAAGCAACTGCATACCGCGCACGCCGCGGGAGCAGGACTCACCGCCGCCTACCTCGCCGCCGATGGATTCACCGGTGCGCAGCGCATTTTCGACGGCGCGCAGGGCATGGCCGCTGGCATGTCGAGCGACGCCGACGCGTCGCGTCTTGCCGACCGCCTCGGCACGCGCTGGGCGCTCGCCGAAACGTCGTTCAAGTTCCATGCGTCGTGCCGCCACACGCACCCCGCCGCCGATGCCCTGCAGCTATTGATGCGAACGCATGGCCTGACAGCCGACGACCTCACCGTGGTGACCGCGCTGGTCCATCAAGGCGCGATCGACGTGCTGGGGCCGGTGGTGGATCCGCAGACGGTTCACCAGTCGAAGTTCTCGATGGGCACCGTGCTCGGCATGATTGCGGTGCACGGCGGGGCCGGGCTTGCCGAGTTCGACCAGCACTGGCGCGATCCAGCGGTCACGGCGGTGTGCACTCGAATCACGATGCAGCTCGACCCCGAGGTCGACGCCGCGTACCCGGTGCGCTGGATCGGCAAGGTCGAGGTGAAGACGCGCGACGGCCGCACGCTGCACGCGCGCATCGATGAACCGAAGGGTGACCCCGGCAATACCCTCACGCGGACCGAACTCGAATACAAGGCGCTGCGCCTTGCCGCGTACCGCAACGGCGCAACTCCCGCGCAGATGCAGCGCGCGATCGAACGCATTCGCTCGCTCGCTTCGACGCAGCGCGTCGGTTTTTTGCTGGACTGACACTGATGCTCGCGCGCTCGTATCTGTTCGTTCCAGCCGACCGGCCGGAGCGCTTCGCGAAAGCGCAGGCGAGCGGTGCCGATGCGGTGATCATCGACCTCGAAGATGCGGTCGCACCGCACGCGAAAATAGCGGCGCGCGCAGCGCTGCTCGATTGGTTCGACGCCCGTCATGCGCCGGTGGTCGTGCGCATCAACGGCGTCCATACCGAGTGGTTTGACGACGACCTCGCCCTGATGGCGCGCCCCGGCGTCAGCGCGGTGATGCTGCCAAAAGTCGAGAGCGCGCGCGACCTTGACCGGGTGCGCGCCGCTGCACCGCAGGCAGCGCTGCTGCCGCTGGTCGAAACTGCGCTCGGCATCGATCGCGTGCGCGAAATCGCCGCGGCGGCTCACGTGCAGCGGCTCGTGTTCGGATCGATCGATCTGCAGCTCGATCTGGGCATCAACGGCGACGATGATGAGCTGCTGATGCACCGGTCCCAGCTGGTGCTGGCGTCGCGGCTGGCACAACTGGCGCCGCCGGTCGACGGCGTGTCGGCTGCGCTGGACGATCCGGCTGCGCTACGCGCCGATGCACAGCGCGCGCGCCGACTTGGGTTCGGCGCCAAGCTTCTCATTCACCCGCGCCAAATCGCGCCGGTCAATGAGGTCTTCAGTCCCACCGCGGACGAGGTTGCGTGGGCACACCGCGTCGTCGACGCAGCTGAGCGGACCGCGGGCGCTGCGGTCGCGCTCGACGGGAAAATGATCGACCGCCCGGTGCTGCTGCGCGCACAGGCACTGTTGCGTCAGGCTGCGGAGCTGGATCGATAATCGCACAGGGCGCAGGGCGTACCCCCAGGCGCCGGCTGAGGCAAACGTGGATTGCGTGTTGTCCTTGGATGCGCTTAGAGTGCGGCATAACTGAAAATCAGCACAAAGGAGACACACCATGAAGCTGTTAGCAACAGTCCTGGCCGGCGCATTTGCGTTCGC
>Ga0136614_10000130_pt1 | contig 30332 bp, 22 predicted proteins | sample AntDrymUQ2792106_2_FD_106643 | JGI IMG/M metagenome (GOLD analysis project Ga0136614, IMG submission 106643) | Polar desert sand microbial communities from Dry Valleys, Antarctica - metaG UQ279 (21.06) | ecosystem: Environmental > Terrestrial > Soil > Desert | place: Antarctica: Dry Valley... | reverse complement strand
GCGGGCCCCGGGGCCCGCTTCGCGCTACGCGGGACAAGGGAGTTCGCCGGCCTGCGTCGGCTCGCCGTGGGGCGCTACTCAGGGGGGAGAGTCGAAGGCGGCCTGGAGCGCGAACGGGGTCGGGAGGTGATAGAGATCTCTCCCGGGCGCGATCTGTTCGTCCAACCTGGGCTCGTGCGAGGGTTTCGCGAACAGTTTCAGGCGGCCGGAAGGCTGTTCACGGTGACCGGTTGGGGCATCGCCGCCGACGAAAGCCAGGCCGTGGACGCAGTGTTCGCCTTTGTACGGGGGCGACTGGTCGGCGTGGCCACGCCTACCGTCCTTCGCGGCGACGTCGAGCGCGTCCACGGCTACGACGTGTCGGGCGCCGGCTTCGTGCTCCAGGGCGTCGTGCCCGAAGCCGGCGCCGCCGGCGAGGACGACGTGCGGGTCTTCGGTGTGGTCGGGACGCGGGCCTCGGAGATCCCGCCCGTGCGATGACCGAGGAGATGCCTGCGCGTGACCCGCTCGGCGGGAACGGGGACCGCCGCCCGGTGTTCGCCGCCGTCGCCGTTCTGACCCTCGTTGCGCTCGCTCTGCGGGCGGTGGCCGCGCGGCAGGGCCTGTTCGGCGACGAGCTGCTCACGTTCGGCGAGACGCGGGGCGGCCTGGACGAGGTCTTCGACGGGCTCAACCGCAGTGGGGCGGAAGTCACGCCGCCGCTCTACTTCATCCTCGCCTGGGCCTCGTCCAAGCTCGGCGACCCGGTCGAGCTCATCCGTCTGCCGTCGGTGCTGTTCGGCGCCGCAACGGTGCCGGTGGTGTGGGCGCTCGGCCGGCGGGTGGCCGGCGACGCGGCGGGCCTGCTCGCCGCGTCGCTCCTGGCCGTGGGTCCGTTCCTGCTCTTCTACGGGAGCGAGGCGCGCGCCTACGCGACGGTCACGTTCTTCGTCGCCCTTTCGACGCTGGCCCTGCTGAATGGGCTGGAGGGTCGCGCGCGAGCCTGGTGGTTCATCTACGCCCTCTCCGCTTGCGCGGCGCTCTACACCCACTACACGGCGGTATTCGCGATCGGGGCCCAGGCCGCCTGGGCGCTCTGGACCCACCGCGAGCACCTCCGGGCACTGGTGCTGGCGCACGTGGCGATCGGCGTGGGCTACCTGCCGTGGCTGCCCTCGTTCCTCGACCAGCGCGGCAAGGGGCTGAACATCGCGGTGGCGGGCAGCAACCAAGATCCGCTGACGCCGGGCGGCTTCGGCGAGCCTCTCGGCAAGGCTCTCCTCGGCCACCCGTACCTGAGGCTCACCACCCTCCCCGGAGAGATCCCGCTCGGCCTCGTCGCGATGGCGGCCTTGACGGTGCTCGTCGTGCTCGTGCTGCGGCTGGCGCGCGGCGAGGCAACGCGTCCGGCGCTCTCGCAGCCGCTCGTCCTGCTGGCGCTGGTCGCGCTCTCCACTCCGGTCGGGCTCGTGGCCTACGGTGTGTTCGGCTCGGACCTCTATGGACCGCGCAACCTGAGCGCGTCGATCCCCGCCCTGGCGGCGGTCGCCGCTGCAGCCGTCGTGATGGCCCGCCCGCCACGGCTCGCCGCCCTCGCCACGGCGCTGCTGGTGGCAGCATCGGTACTCGGCGCGACTGAGTTCTTCGATCCCGATCGCGTGCGTCCCGCGTACCGGGCCGTGACGCGCTACCTGGACGCGGTGGCGCCGGAGGGCGGGCCGATCGTGTCGAGCGATCGAGACTCGCTGAACGCGTACTTCGAGCGCGAGCACGACGTCTACCGGCCGGGCCTGGAGGACACCCCGGCCTGGGACCGTGCTCGGCGCGGCGAGACGCTCTACTTCGTCGGGTCCGAGCTGTTGGCGAGCTACGCGGGCGGGCGACGCGTGGCGGGGCCGGGCAACCTCTTCGTCCGCAGGAGCAGGCGCGTCCACCGGGGCCTCGTCAGGCTCGTTGCCGACCGCTACCGGGGGATCGTGAGGGGGCGACTCGAGCGTCGGGGGGGAGTGGGGATCATCTCCTGGACGTTCGGATCCCGGGTCGTCGTCGTGCCGGGCGCGGCGCGCGGGCTCGTCGAGGGGATTGCTCCGTTCGGGACGGAGCTCGTCATCCGGGGATGGGCGACGGCCCGGCCTCGGGCCGGGGACGTGAGCTGGGTCCTAGCCTTCTCCGGTCGCCGGCTCGTCGCCGTCGGCTGGGCCCCGAGGGAGCGCCCGGACGTGGCGGCGAACCACGGCGAACGGGCATTGCTCTCGGGGTTCGAGCTGCAGGCGGGGACCGATGGCACCGCGGTCGAGCCGCAGGATCTGCGCGTCTTCGCGGTCGTGGGCGCCCGCGCCACGGAACTGCCCGGCCCCGCGGGTTGACCGACCTTCTAGGAAGCGGTCGCTACGTCACCGTCGCGCTGCCGCAGGTAGCCGGTCATCTCCCGCAGCAGCGGCCGCTCACATGTCCACGTCACGAGCGCCAGGACGACGCTGAAGAGCGCCAGCTCGGCGAGGGCCGTCCCGGCACCCCGGTCGCCCGCCTCGATCAGCCGGACCAGCAGCACGGCCCCCGAAGCGACGAGCACGGGAAAGGCCGCCCGGATGGCGAGCACCGTGAGCCGGACCTCGGGCAGCAGCCGCTTGATGTAGACGGCTCGCACGCCCCAGGCGGCGGCCATGACGGCGAACATCCCGTAGGCGAACCCGTCGATTCCCTCCACGAAGAGCAGCGGGAGCGGAACGGCGCAGAACGCGACTGCGGCCGCCGTGGCGTAGACCGCCTGGGGGCGGGAGATCCCGACCGCACGGTAGAAGGCGGTCCAGTTGAAGCCGAGCTGGTGCACGGCGCCCGTGATACCGAGGATCTGCAGCAGGATCACCGCGGGCTCCCACTTGTCACCGAGCACGTGGTGCACCAGGTCGCCGGAGAAGAGCGCCAGAAACGCGCCGAAGGGCAGCGCCCACATCGCCGTGACCCGGTTGGACTTGGTGAACAGCTCGGTCATCACCTCCTTGCGGTCGGCGACGGCGCAGATGGCCGGGTAGATGGTGGCGGTGACGATCTGGTCCGCGCGGTCGGCGTAACGGGTGAGGGTCACGGCCAGCGTGATGAAGCCGGCGCCGGCCAGGCCGAGGTGGGCGTCGAAGGCGAACACCTGGCCCTGGCGGATGATCAATCCCGCCAACGCGGCGAACAGGATCGGCCAGGAGAAGCGCGCGTAGCGGCGCACGCTCGGTCCGTGCAGGTCCAGCCGCATGCGGTACGGCGACAGGCGCGCCGCGATCAGGGCGGCCACGGCGTTGCCGGCCAGCGCGCCCAGCACGAGCCCCCAGACGCCCATGCCCGCCAGCAGCAGAGCCAGCGTGACGACGAACGTGGCCAGCGGCACCGCGCCCTGCACGACGCGCTGGCGCACGAAGTCCATCCGCCGGAGGAAGATCCAGGCGGGAGCCTGGAGCGCGAAGGCCACCGGCAGGTAGGCGAGGGCGAGCATCAGCGGTGCCAGTCGCCAGTCCCCGTAGGCCACGGCCACGAGCGGGGCGAGCAGCGCCACCAGCAGTGCGAAGATCCCGCCGAGCGCCAGGTCGATGCTGAATGCGCGCTGGAATGCCAGTTGCTGGTCGGGCTCGTCCTGCTGGACGAACTGCTCGTCGATCCCCACCTGCTTCAGCGTGAGCAGGGTGATGACGGTGATGGACACGATCCCGTAGAGGCCCACCTGGGCGGTCGAGAGCAGGCGGGCCACCAGAACCTGCTGGACCAGGACGACTCCCTCGGCCACGAGGATGAAGCCTCCGTTCACGAGCACGCCGCGCGCGGTCCGCCGGCGCAGCTCGCGAAGCGGGAAGCTGAACCGCTCGCTGGCCACCGAAAAGCACTCTAGCCTCGGGTCAGGGCGCACTCACAGGTCCGGGCGCCGCTCCGGCTAGCCTCATCGCCCGTCGTGACCGGTCCGCATCCACTCCGCCCCGAGCTGCCGAGCACCCCGGAGGTGAGCGTGGTCGTGGCTACACGCGACCGCCCGGACGGCGTGTCCGCGCTGCTGTCGGCTCTCGGGCGCCAGACGCTCGGTCGAGAGCTCTTCGAGGTGGTGGTGGTGGACGACGGCTCGCTCGACGGCGCCGCTGCGCTTGGTTCCGACGCCCGCGTGGATCGCGTCCTCCACCACGAGCGCTCGCATGGGCCGGCCACGGCCCGCAATGCCGGTTGGCGCGCGGCGTCCGCACGGCTCGTGGCTTTCACCGACGACGACTGCCGCCCCGAGCCGGGCTGGCTCTCGGCGGGGCTGGCCGCGCACCGGGCCGCGCCGGGGGCGCTCGTCCAGGGACGGACTCGCCCCGAGCCCGAGCAGGAGCACCGCCTCGACCACCCGCGCGCGCGTTCGATCCGCGTCGACCGGTTGGGGCCCTTCTTCGAGACGTGCAACGTCTTCTACCCGCGCGACCTCCTGGAGCGGCTCGGGGGCTTTGACGAGACGATCCCCACGGCGGGCTCCGAGGACACCGACCTGGCCCTACGCGCCTTCGAGCAGGGAGCTGGGGCCGTGTTCGCCCCGGAGGCGCTCGTGAGCCACGCGGTCCACGAGTTCAGCGTGGTCGGAGCGGTCCGCTTCGCCGTCCGCTGGCGCACGCTCGTGCGGTTGGTCAAGCGCCACCCGCGGCTACGAAGCGCCTTTCCGTGGCATGGTCGAGTGTGGCGCGAGACCCACGCCCGCCTGATCCTCGCGATTGCCGGCCTGGCGCTCGCCCGGCGCGACCGAGCCTTCCTGATCTGGTGTGCGCCGTACGTGACCTATCGCTACGGCTGGTCGGTCCGCGGCCTTCTGCGCAGTGCCCGGGAGCTACCCGGCGTGGCGCCGGTCGACGCGGCCGAGCTGGCCGTTTTGACGGCCGCGAGCCTGCGCCATCGCCGGATGCTTCTCTGAGCGCCTGCCGCTAGGGAACGCCCCGAAGGAAGAGCGACGCGTGCACCGCGCAGGGATAGGTCTGCTGCACGATCTGGATCGCCACCGTGTTCGACTTGTTGGGGATCACGGTGCTGGGGTCCTCGGCCGCCTTCTGCAGGGCCTTGACCCCCGCCTTGCTGGCGGCCACGTCCGCGACCTCGCACTTGTCGGGCCAGATGTAGCCGTCGCCGTTCTTCTTGAGGCCGGCCGTCTGGATGATCTTGGCCTTCGTGTACTTGCCCTTGATCGGCTCGGGCTCGGGGGCGGCCGGCCCGGTCGTGGTGCTGGCGGCCTGGTCGCCGCCGCCGTCCGCCGGCGTGTCCTCGTCGTCGTCTCCGCCTCCGCAGCCGGCGAAGGCCACGAGGCCCAGCACGGCAAAGGTCTTCCACTTCATTCAGTCCGTCCTTTTGGTTCGCGTCTGTGCCTGAGAGGGCAAGGACTCGGATCCGTCCCACGACAGCTGCACCTAGCCTAGGCGACCGGCCCCTCTCGCCGTAGGGTCCGCGGGCCCGCCACACGGGGTGCCTCCCTGGTATGGCGGGTTCTCGCGGCGCTCGGTGGACTGGGGATCTTAAAGGCGATGGCTGCTGTCTCGCCGAGCGCAGAACCTGGCGCGCCGTCCGCGCGGGCTCGCGACCGGCTAGAGGCAGCGCGCGACGCCACGCTTGTCGGAGGTCGTCGGTTCCTGGAGGTAGGCGACGACAGCACTTCCCCGGCGCTCCGCTTCGCCGCCACTTCGAGGGATCAGCGTCCGGACACCCCCTACCGCCCGTTCGGCAGCCTCGGCCGAGGCGTAGAGAAGGGCGAGTCCCGACCCTCCGCCCGAGAGAGGGAAGGTGAAAGCGGCCACGGCTCCCGCCGGCCCGTCGGTGGGGACGGGTTCGAGGCCCTGCCGACCGAGACACCTGCTCAGCGCGTTCACTCTCCGCTCGCCCTCGGGGCTCCGGGAGGAGCGCTCGTAGACCCGCACCTCTAGGGGGACGACTCCGGGGAACGTCCGTCTCCCGACCGGGCGGAGGGGCGCTCCGGGCGGCGGCGGCGAGACACGTCCCTGCGGCCCGACGACGAAGACGCGCCCGTTCGACCTCGTCGCCGCGGCCGCGTCGGAGACCCCGCCCACACGGACCAGGGAGCGGTCGCGCTCGAGGTTGATCGACAGATACGTCAGCCGGGTCTTCCGGTATCCCCTGCGGCGCGCTTGCTCGGGGAAGAAGAACGCGTTCGCGACGTCGAGCGACCGGATGTACGGGTCGACGACGGCGTCCCCGGGTCGAGCGTCGTGGTCGATGAACTCGGCGACCGCCTTGTACGGAGTGCGCCGGTAGTCAGGCGTGAGCGCCTTGATCGAGCCGACAGCGACCATGGCGATGACGACGCTCGTGACGGGCAAGGACAGCCGACGGGGCACGGACGTCGTTAGCGCTCCGATCAGCAGCGCCACTCCCGGCAGCGAGGCGCTGAGGTAGCGCGACTCGAAGGTGTCCGGACCGGTCAGGGCGTAGAGGATCAGCCCGAGCGGCGTCGCCAGGCCGAGCGCGGCCACGAGCACGATCCCACGGGACGGCGCACCACGCTCCCGGCGTCGCCCCAGAAGGCGGGCGGCTGCGACGAGCGCGGCGACCGCGATGGCGGCAGCCAGGACGAACGCGACCACCCGCCCCGGCAGCTCGGACCACGCCGCCACGGGATGGCCGGGGAACAGCTGCAGCGAGCCCTCCACGACCGAGCTCACCGTCAGCGGGTGGTAAAACCCCTTGAGGGTGAACAGGACGCCGGGGCCGTCGCTCGTCGACGCGAAGATCGGAAGGCAGCCCGCGGTCACGGCGGCGTTCGCGAGGAGGAGGGCGCGGACGTGCCGCCGGTGCGCCCACAGTCCCCAGGCCGCCTGTGCGAGGAGCACGAAGACGGCCATGTAGTGCGTATAGAAGGCCGCGGCCGAGGCGATCGCGTAGAGCGCCCACCATCGCCGGCGACCGGTGTCGAGGGCGACGAGCAGTGAGAGCGTCGAGAGCGCCGTGAAGAAGATGAGCGTCGAGTACGCCCGGGCGTCGGTGCTGTGGAAGATCGCGAAGGGGCTGATGGCCACGACGATCGTGCCCACCAACGCCGCGGCTCGGCCGACCGTGCTGCGGCCGATCGCGTACACCAGGGGGATCGCGGCCGTCCCGAGCACGAGCGACGGCAGGCGGATGGAGGCGGTGGGATCGCCGAGCTTGACGCTCGCCCACGCGAGGACGTAGAACAGCGGAGGGTTGCCTTGGTCCGACAGGACCGCGCTGAGGGGCCGGTCGACGGTGTAGCGGTAGGAAGACAGCTCGTCGCCGGCCAGGCTCTGGTCGACGATGGCCAGGCGCAGCAGGAACCCGACGACCGTGACCGCACCGACGATCGCGGCCTGTGTGCTCGTCGAACCGGCCACACCGGCCAGACGCGCCGGGATGGGACCGGCGATCGGGCGATCCGCGGCCGCGCGTGATTGCCTCAGCACCGGTGGGCCCCTGTCCCGCGCCGGCGGTCCTTCGTAGTCGGGGCCATAGCCCGCGCGCCTCCTGCGCTCACGACAGCCAATGAAATGATGCGAATGCCCGTCGCCATGTCGGGGGCGATGTTAACCCCGACCCCCCGCCGGGGCGCCGAGCGGCGCTTCTCTCACCGGGTGATCCGTCGTCGGGCGCGCCCGTCCGAAGTCGACCCGAACCTCAGGTGAGGGAGTGACCGACAGGAAGGGGCAGTCCGTTCTCCAAACGGCGCCGGCGTTGCGCCCGCCTCGCCGATGTGTTCTGATCGTGCGTGCAGGTGCTGGCGGCTACCGGCGCCTGCGTGCTCGCAGTGGGACTCACGTATCTGCCCTCGGCGCTCCACCCCGACGTGATGGATGCGATCGACGAGATGCGCGACGTGAGCACGCTCTGCAACTCATTTGGTCATCCCTTCGTGTTCGAGGACCGGCTCTAGCAGCCTCCGGTCTGGGCCAGCCTCTGGTGGCAATGGAAGGCCTGGGCACGCCGGCGGCGATATCCGCACTCGCCGGAAGTGTCCTGCCCACATACGTCAGCGGGGCCAGCTCAGGAAGGAGCCGGTCCTGGTCAAGGCAGTGGAGGTGCTCACTCGTGATCGCCTGTGTCGAGAAGCCAACACGGCAGGACACGATCCGGATGAAAGTCTGTTCCGGAACGTGTGTCATCGAGGCCTCCGGTGAGACGCTCCTCAGCTCCCAGCACCTCGGGTCGGGCCGACACGGCCTGGGCCCGGCCCGGTCGCACCTAGGGGATCGTACGTAGCACGAGCGAGGCGCGTACGGCGCAGGGATAGGTCCTCTGGACGATCTGGATAGCGACCGTGTTCGACTTATTTGGAATCACCGTGGCGGGGTCGTCAGCGGCCTTTTGGAGCGCCTTGACGCCGGCCTTGTTGTAGGCCACGTCCGGCACCGTGCAGTCCTTGCTGAAGGCATAGTGATCGCCTTCCTTCTTCAGGCCCGCTGCCTTGATGATCTCGGCTTTCGTGTAGGGCGGCTTGGCCTCCACCTTCGCCGGTGCGGCTGGTTCGGCCGGAGCCGCGGGGGCGCTCGCGCTGCCGCTGTTGTCGGAGGAGTCCTGGTCGTCGTCTCCGCCACAACCGGCGAGAGCGAAGAGGGCAACAGCAACGAGGCACGTCCACTTCATTCGATTGATCCTCCTGTTCGCATCCAGAGGGGACACACTCTGGCGTAGATCGGATCGTTGCGCCAGTCCCACTCGGATCGCCAGCACCCGGTACCCGGCCAAGACTCCCCTACCATGGCGTCGCCACGGTCAGCCCGCGGCGCCGGATTCGATCTCGGACGCCATTCCGTCCGAGATCGCGAAGATGCGGAGCGGGGCGCGACTTGCTTGGGTCCCCGTCACCACCAGCCGAAAGCCCGCGGTGATGACCGATTGCCCGAACGCCTCGCCCAGGTCCGAGCGGAGCTGGTTGGGGCGGGTAACGGCAACCAGCCGTTTGCCGGCGAACGCGAGCACCCACTCCGCCACCTGCTTGGCCGCTGCGTCGGTGGCCCAGCCGACGACCGTGGTCTGACCACCGGCAGAGGCGACCTCGTCGATGTTCCCGCGAACAGCTCCCTCCGCCACCGTGTTGCCAGAACGTAGTCCTTGACCCGCTGGCTAGGGGGAGCCGGTGGACGCCCGCTCGGAGGACACCACGCGCGCCGTCACGTACAGCGGCCGGTGCAGAGACTCCTCATGGACCCGTGCCAGGTACCGGCCGAGGATGCCGATGGTGATCAGCTGCACGCCGCCCAGGAACAGCACCGCCACGAGGATCCACAGCTCCCCGCTCGCGTCCACCACGCCGGCCAGGCCGAACACCGCCAGCAGGGCGGCCCCGAATGCGCTCAGCGTGGCGGTCAGCAGCCCGAGGTAGGACGCGACGGACAGCGGCACGTCCGAAAACGACGCGATGGCCTCCAGGGCGAGGCGAAAGAGCTGGGGGTAGGACGCCCCTCGCCCGCTCGTGCGTCCCGCCCGGCGGTACTCGATCGGGACCTGGCGAAAGCCGACCCAGGCCACCATCCCGCGCAGGAACCGCCGCCGCTCCGGCATCTGCCTGATCGCCTCGACCACCGGCTCGCTCATGAGCCGGAAGTCGCCAGCCTGGCCCTGGTAGGGAACGCGGGCCAGACGTCCCATGACCCCGTAGAAGGCCGTGGCCAGCGCCCGCTTGATCGCACTCTCCTCGCGTCCGATGCGCCGGGCGAAGACCACGTCGGCCCCGCCGCGGGCCAGTTCGAGCATCTGGGGCACCAGCTCGGGCGGATCCTGGAGGTCGGCGTGCATCAGCACGACGTGCTGACCGCGGGCATGGTCGATGCCAGCGGACATCGCGACCTCCATGCCGAAGTTGCGCGAGAGCTGGACCAGGGTCACGCGGTCCTCACTCCGGGTCCAGCCCTCCACCAATCGGGCCGATCCGTCGGTGGAGCCGTCGTCGACGTAGATCAGCTCCACCTGGCCCTGCACCTCGGCCAGCGCCTCCCCGAGCCGGCGGTGCAGCTCGGGCAGCCCCTTCTCCTCGTCGAGCACCGGCACGACGACGGATAGGACTGGACGTTCCCGCTGGTCGGGCGGCCCGCTCACGCCGCGCGACTCTATCCCGCGCCCGGGGCGGACCGGACGGTGAACACCAGAGCGCAGCCAAAGCGCCGCGGGGGCCCCGCGACCCCGGCCAGAGCACGGGAGATGTCGGGGTGGCCGCGGCAGTCGGAGTACACGAACCGGGCGCCGGAGCGCCGGACCAGGCGCTCCGCCTGGCGCGGCTCGAGACCGCCCGAGAACAGACGCTCGGCGGCCAGCCGCCGCGCGCGGAAGTCGGGGGTCCACGAGCTGGCTCCGAGCCACGTCGCGCGTCCGGTGTAGGCCGGCACCGCCTGCCCGCTGAAGACAGTGGTGAGCACCCCGCCCCGCTCCGGCGCGCCCTCGATGTAGCGCAGCGCGTCGTGCTCGGCCGGCTCGAGGAAGAAGGGCTGAAGGCCCTCGTTGACCGCGCCGCGAAGCTGGTCCACGCGGTAGGCGAGCCCCGGTACCACGAGCACCGCGACCACCGCTACAGCGACCACGGCCGACAGCGGCCGGGCCTCGAGGCGATCTCGCAACGCCAGCGCCGCGAGCACCGACAGCGGGATGGCCAGGCCCTGCACGGCGTGAGCGGGGAAGGTGCCGAACGGCAGGTAGAAGACCGCCAGCGAGGCCAGGGGCCAAAGCCGCAGGCACACCGAGCCGAAGTCCCGCGGCACGTCGCGGTAGGCGAGCAGCGCCGGAACCGCCAGCGGCGCCAGGCCGGCCACCATGATCCACAGCGGCCATCCGCCCGACTCGTTGGCCTGTCCCGCCAGCTCCCACGCCTCGTCGGTCTGCGACAGGATCAGGTAGTAGAAGAGTGGCGCGGCCGTGGCCGCCAGGACGGGCCCGAGGTCCCGCGCCACCGCGCGGATCGACATGGGGGTGAGGGTGCTGCGAGTCCCGAACGCCTCGGCCCCCGCGATCACCAGCGCGAAGGTGGCGCCCTGCCAGGGCTGGAGCCAGGAGCACAGCAGGCCGGCGCCGCCCGCGGCAGCGAGCATCGCGGTGGTCCCGCCCGCCCGGCCTCGCTCGTAGGCCAGCAGCCCCAGGGGCAGGAGGGCCACCGCGACAGCCGTGAACATGTAGCCCCAGAGGTAGTGGCCGGTCCAGATCTCCCCGGCCAGGAAGTCGAGCTGCAGGCGCTGCTTGCCCGAGCCGAGGCCGCCCCAGCCGAACAGCGCTGCCAGGGGCGACACGCCGAAGAGGGCGACCACGAGGGCCAGGCGCCGGTCTCCGGGGTCGGCGAGAAAGCGCCGGACGTAGGCCAGTGTGGCGCCGAAGAGGAGTGGGATGGCCAGCAGCTTGAGCACCTGGAACGAGGCCACGAGGCCCAGGCCGGCCCGGTGCAGGAGCCCCGAAAGCAGCGCTCCCGGGTGCACGAACGAGCGGGAGCTCTCCGAGAGGTCGTACAGGTTCTCGATGGCCACGTGGTCGGCGCCCTGGCGAATCCAGCCCAGATACTGGAGCTGGTCCACGGCGACGTATGAGTCCGCCCCGGTGAACACGCCACCCTGGCCAACGACGCGCACGATCATGCCGGCCAGCGCGGCCAGTCCCAGGGCCGCGAACGCGACGAAGATGGCCAGGTCGACACCGTCGAGTCCCGCCAGGCGGCGTTGGGAGGGAGAGCTGCCGGCCGCCGGCTCCGACGCCCGGCCGTCCTCAGGCCGGGATGCCCGGGGGCCGCCGGCCATCGCCCGTCCTCCTGTGGATGGGCGCTCTTCTCCCCGCCGTAGCCGCGGCCGCGACGAGGATGAGGGCCACGAGCACCACGCTTGGGAACTCCCAGGTCCAGTCGAGCCCGACATGAACGAGCAGGGCGGCCAGGCAGGCGGCCGCCGCGGGCGCGAGCCCGTCGCCGGGGTCGCGCGCCGGCACCGTCACAGCGCGCACGGCGGCGGCGATCAAGGCGGCCAGCAGGACCGCGCCGACCAGGCCCAGCTCGGCCAGCGTCTCCAGGTAGAGGGAGTGGGCGTCCTGGGCGAAGTCGTCGGACTCGCGGTCGCGGCGCCACTCGACCCCGAAGGAGCCGGCACCCACACCGATCACCGGATGGGCGGCGAAGGAGTCCAGCGCCACCTTCCAGTACTCGCCGCGGTTGGTGGACAGCTTGGTCAGGCGGCCCTTCGAGGTGGGGAGGGGGTCGGTCTTCTCGGACGCCGCCACGATCAGCCAGCCCAGCCCGACCACCGCCGCCACCGTGGCGAGCGCGATCACGCGGCGCGCGCGGGAGGACAGCCCGAGGGGGGTGTCGATCGAGCCAGAGCGGGCCAGGCGGGCAAACGCGGCGCCGACGCCCGCGGTAACGACCAGGAGTGCCAAGAGCAGCACCGCTCCCTGCGCCGTCTGGGTGGAGGCGCCATCCTCGAGCTCCAACACGGCCGGGAGGGCCTGGAGCAACAGGCCGAGCGCCCCGGCGGCGCCGAGAACGAGAGCGCCGGCCAGGACCGTGCTGCGGCGCGACGCCACGAGGACGAGGGCGACGAAGCCGGCGGCCAGAGCCACCAGCGACCCGCGCGAGAAGGTCAGGTACAGCACGAGCGCACATGGGACCGCCGCCGCGCACGCCGCGGCGCGCACCGCTCGCGGCGGGCGCGGATCGCTCGCGACGGCGGCGCCGAGCAGGATTCCGAACGCCACGAGCAGACCGAGCGCGTTCCAGTAGGTCAGGGGCTGCTGGATCCTCGATCCCGCCCGCAGGCTGACGCCGGTGGGCACGAGATCAGCAAGCAACCGGCCCGCCAGCGCGTAGAGGGCCACGATCGCCACGCCGGCCAAAAGGGCGCCGGGCAGCAGGCGGCGAACCCGCGGGTCGCGGACCGCCACCGCGGTGGCGGCGAAGACCGACGCGTACAGGGCGAGCTGGGCCGCCTCGTTCGCGGCCAGGTTCTGGATGCGGCTCCAGTGGATCGATAGCCCCGACCAGAGGGCCAGTCCGTAGAGCGCGGCGATGGCCGTGAGCGCCGGGCCACGGCTCACGAGCGGCCAGGGCGCCACGACGGCCAGGGTCCCCAGCGCGCAGAGGGCCGCGGCCAGCCCGAGCAGCTGGGCCTTGTCGCCGTACCCGCCGCTGAAGAAGGAGAGCACCGCCGGGCCCGCAAGCAGCGCGGCGGCCGCGAGGCGGAGCGGTATCCGCCCGGACGCCTTCTCGGGATCGCCCTCGGCCATCGCCGGCCGGGCACCGGCCGCGCCCGGTTCGGTGAGGGTACGTCCGCTCAGCGTGCCGGCCTACCGTGGAACCGGAGGCGGGGCCGGCCCATCACGGCTAGGGTTAGGGCGAGCAGAGGCGTCCCGAAGCGCCGTCCGAGCATTGCGCGAGAGGCTAACGAAAGCGATGCGGGGATCGACCACGTGCCGAGCCCTGACCGGGGCGCCGCTAGTACGGCGAGAAGCACGCGCGCGCACCCGACGGGTATGACCGCCACCGCCGCTCCGTCGCGGCCATCTCGTCTCGAGGCGATCGCCCGTCGCTTCGGACTCGACCTCTTCGAAGCCGGCTGCCTGGTGTTGCTGGCTGCGGTCTCGCTTGCGGTGTTCATCCCGCTCTCGCTGCAGGGACGCCCGCTCTCTGGCGTGGAGGGCCTGTTCCCGCCCGACCAGTTCCAGTACTTCGCGTGGATCCGCGAGGCCGCCCACCACGGGCTGATCGGCAACCGCTTCGACCTCGCTCCGGGGCAGCGGCCCTTCCTGCATCCCGGCTTCGGGCTCTCCGGTCTGCTCCACGCCGTCACGGGTATCTCCGTCCCGCTCGCCTACCAGGCGTGGAAACCGCTGGCCGTGCTGCTGACCTTCGCGGGGTGCCTGCTCTACGTGCGGCGGCTGCTCCCGCCCGGCGGCCCGCAGCGCGCCGCGCTGGTCATCGCCCTGTTCAGCGTCATGCCCGCCGTGGCCGTAGTGGCCTGGTCCGACTGGGGGGGGAACCCGCGCCAGTACATGTTCGACTTCATCTCGGGCGAGATGTGGTCGGGGCAGTACCTATGGGGCTACCTGATGACTGCGATCGCCGTGTTCCTCATGCCTTTCGTGCTCCTCGGTCTGGAGTCGTGGCGCCAAACCCGCCGGCAGCGCATCCTCTGGTTGTGCGCGCTCGGCACCCTCGTGGTCTTCTGGCTCCAGCCCTGGCAGGGCGCGACGCTCGTGTTGATCGTCCTCGCCGTGGAGGCGCTGCGCTGGCGGCGCCAGCGCGAACGCCCGCCGCTCGCGCTGGCGCTCATCCCCGCCATCGCCGCGGTCCCGGCGATCTACTACTTCGTCCTGTCGCACGCCGACAAGGCGTGGGAGCTGGCGTCCGAGTCCAACGCGGCCGGGGTCCAGCCCCTGTGGAGCTGGCCCTGGTGGGCGGTCGTGCTCACGGTGTTCCCGCTTGCCGTGCCCGCCGCGCTGGCCTACCGGCTGCCTGCTCCCACGTGGCAGGACCTGGCCGTCCGCGTCTGGCCGCTGGCCGCCCTGGTCGTGTACCTGCTGCCCGTGGGCACGTTCCCGTACCACGCGTTCCAGGGACTGGCGCTGCCGCTCGGCATCCTCGCCGTGCAGGGGGTCATGAGCGTGTTGCCCAGCCCGCGTCCCGCCCTGGTGGTGGCCGCGCTCTTCGTCCTCACGGTGCCCGGCTTCATCCACAAGCTCGAGCTGCCACGCAACAACATCAGGGAGAACGTCTACGCCTATTACGTCCTCCCCGACGAGAGCAGGGCGCTCGACTGGCTGGAGAACGACCCGCGGGCCGGCGGGGTCCTGGCCGCCGAGTATGCGAGCAACATGGTGCCCTACCGCACCGGCCGCGAGACCTACCTCGGAGCGATCTCCTGGACGCCCGACTTCACCTTCCGCCTCGCAACCTCCAACGCCCTCTTCGACGGGAAGCTCGGCGTGCAGCAGGCGCGGAACTACGTGCGCGCCTCCCGGGCTCGTTTCCTGTTCTCCAGCTGTCGCCCCGCGGCGGACCTGAGCGGACCGCTCGAGCCGCTGATCGCACAGGTGCGCCGCTTCGGCTGCGCCACCGTCTACGAGCTGCGCCCGACACCGGAGATGCTGAGCGCCGCCGGGCCGCCCGACGAGTGACCGGGCCCGGCGTCGGGTGAGGCCGTGACGCTCGCGCAGTACCTGGTCGGCCTGGGCCTCGCGGTCCTGGCGCTCGCGCCGGTGGCCGTCGGGGCGTGGACGCTCCGGGGCCGCCTGCTGCCGGGCTGGTCGGGGGCGCCGGCGCGCCTGGCCGAGGCGGTCATCCTGCTCGCCCTGGTCTGGGCGGTCGCCCAGGCCCTCGGGCTGGTGGGCCTGTTCGAGCGCGGGGTCCTCGCGGCGGGCCTGGCGGCGGCGGGCGCCGGCGCGTTCGTGCTGGGGCGGCGGGGCGGGCCGCCGGACGCCGCCGAGCCGCTCCCCGCGCCGGCACCGGACCGGCTCGGCGTGGCGGTGGCAGCCGGCGCGGGTGCGCTCGTCCTGGCCCAGTGGGCGGTCCAGACGGTCGAGGCGTTCGACCACGGCATGGCGGGCAGCGACACCGTGTCCTACCACGGGCCCGTGGCCGCCCGCTTCGTCCAGGACGGCTCGATCACGCCGCTCGAGTTCGTCTACAGCGATCCGATCATCCCCTTCCTGCCGTTCAACTCGGAGCTGCTGCACTCCGTCGCCATGCTCCTGCTGGGACGCGACGTGGCGTCCCCGCTCCTCAACCTCGCGTGGCTTGGGCTCGCTCTCCTCGCGGCGTGGTGCATGGGCCGCCCGTACGGGCTCGGCCCGGCGAGCCTGCTGGCCACCTGCCCGCTGCTGGCTGCGCCCGCGCTCGTGACCTCGCAGGCGGGGTCGGCCGGCAACGACATCGTGGCCGGCGCGCTGGCCCTCTCGGCGGCTGCCCTGTTGCTCAACTCGCGCTGGCGGACGAGCGAGATCGCCCTGGCCGCCGTGGCGGCGGGCCTCGCCCTCGGCGCCAAGGTCACGGCCATCGCGCCGGTGGCGGCGCTCACCGTCGGGGTGATCGCCGCGGCGCCGCGTGCGGGGCGCGCGCGCCTGGGCGGCGTCTGGGCCGCCGCGCTGCTGCTCGCCGGCAGCTTCTGGTACCTGCGCAACCTCTTCCGGGTCGGCAACCCCTTTCCGGCCGTGGGCATCGACGTGGGGCCGCTCTCGCTGCCCTCGCCGCCCCTCCCGCAGACCTTCACCGTCAGCGACTACCTCACCGACAGCGCCGTCTGGAGCGACTTCTACCTGCCGGGGCTGAACGCGGCATTCGGAGAGGCGTGGTGGGCGCTGCTGGCGCTGGTGGCGCTCGGGATCGGAGCCGCGCTGGTGGCCGGGCGCCCGCTGGAGCGGGCGCTGGGGCTCGCCGCCCTGGCCGCGGTGGCCGTGTACCTGATCACCCCACGCAGCGCCGACGGCCCCGAGGGCGTGCCCTTCTTCTTCATGTTCACGCTGCGCTACATGACCCCGGGCCTGCTGATCGCGCTGGCGCTGCTGCCGCTCGTGCCCCCGGCCCTGCGGGTGGCCCGGACCTGGTGGCTCTATGGCGGGCTCGTGGCCCTGCTGGTGGTGATGCTGCTGGACTCCGAGATCCGCACCGCCGACCTGCGCCGCGTCGCATTGGCGCTCGCGTTCGGAGCGCTGGCCGCGGCGCTGCTGTGGGCGCCCGGCCGCGTTCCGCAGAGGGCGCTGGCCGGCGGCCTGGTCGTGACGCTGGCCGTCGGCCTCGGCGCCGGGTACGTCATCCAGCGCGACTACGACCGGGACGCCTACTCCCAGGACCCGCTCGCCTTCGCGCGCGACCTGCGCGACTCACGGATCGGCGTGGTGGGCTTCGTGCGCACCTACCCGCTGTACGGTCGCGACCTGTCCAACCGGGTGGAGCAGGTGGCCCGCCTCGGGCCCGAGGGCGCCTTCCGCGCGATCGAGAGCTGCCGCGAGTGGCGCGCCGCGCTCGGCGCCGGCCGCTACCGCTACGTCGTGACCAGCCCGCCGCTGCTCCCGTACTCGGCCGAGGGGGTGATCTTCGGCGCCGCCTTCGACCCCAAGACGAGCCCGGAGGAGTCGTGGACGCGATCGGACCCGGCGGCCACCGAGATCCACAGCAGCGGCAAGGTCAGGGTCTTCCGGCTGGACGGAACCCCCGATCCCGCGGGCTGCCGGACGGCGCCGCAATGAGCGCGGCTGCCCCCGAGGGACGGGTGGGACCGCACGTGGCCGGCGCCCTGGCCGCCATGTTCGCCGCCGCGGCGGCGGTGATCGTCTGGGCGGGTCGTGACCTCACCTTCTACGGTGACGACTGGTCCTTCATCGGCCGGCGTCTGGGCTCTGGAGCGGACGTCTACCTCGAGCCGCACAACGAGCACCTCTCGGCGGTGCCGGTGGCGTTCTACAAGACGCTGTTCGCGATCGCCGGACTCGACCACCCCGGCGCCTTCCGGGCAGTCCTGCTCGGCGCGCATCTCCTCTGCGCGGCTTTGATCTTCGTTTACGTGCGGCGCCGGGTGGGTGCCGTCGCGGCCGCGCTCGCCTGCGCGCTGATCCTGTTCCTCGGACAGGCCTGGGAGATCCTCTTCGTCGCCATCGGCATCGGCTATCTCGGATCGCTCGTGACCGGGGTGGCCATGCTCCTGATGCTCGACCGGCGGACGCATGGAGGCGACGTCGCCGCCTCGCTGCTGCTCGCACTCGCCATTGCCAGCTCGAGCCTCGGGCTGCCCCTCGCCGCCGGCGCGCTGGTGGAAGCCCTGCTCGACCCCCGGCGCCGCCGCCGCGTGCTCGTGGTGGTGTTGCCGCTGATGCTCTACGCGCTCTGGTTCGTGGCCTACCGCGAGGATCCCACCCGCGGAGTGGATCTGACCGGAGCCCCCGCCTTTGTGGCCGACGTGGCCGCGGGAGGCATCGGCGGGCTCACCGGAGTGGCGGTCGTGAGCGATCACCTCGACGGGGCCCTCCACTGGCTCGTGACCGTCGAGCATCTGCTGGCCGCGCTGGCCCTCGCGGCGCTCGTCTGGGTGGTGGCCACGCGGCGTCTCGAGCCACGCGCCTGGATGCTGGTGACCACGCTGGCGAGCTTCTGGGTCGTCCTGGCCGTGCTGCGGGCTGGCGGCGGCGAGGGGTTCGGGACGGCGGTGAGCCCCTACAGCAGCCGCTACGTCTATCCGAGCGCCGTGCTGATCGTGCTCCTCGCGACCGAGCTCGCGCGTGAGTGGGAGCTCGGCGGGCGGAGACGGACGGCCCTCGCGCTCGCCGTGGCGGCCGTGTCGGCGGCGAACACGGTCTGGCTGGTGGTGAGCACCGACGACCTGCGCCGGCAGGCCGCTCTGACCAGGGCGGACCTGACGGCGATCGAGATCATGCGAGACGAGGTGCGGCCGGGATACGTGCCCGGCGGCGAGGTCCGAAACGCCAACGTGCAGGCCGGCCCCTATCTCCGCGCCGTTCGGGAGCTCGGCAGCTCACCCGCCTATGCGCCGGGCGAGCTCCTGGACGCGCCGGAGCCGGCGCGCCGCGCCGCGGACCGATCGCTAATCCGCATTCAGGGCATCGGGTGGCTGGGCCCGGTCCGCCCGGGTCGCGGGGCGATCTCCCTGCGCGCGGAGACCACGAACCTGCGCCCCAGCGGGCGGGACGGATGTCTCGCCGGCGACCCACGTCGACCCGCCGTGCTCGAGCTGGCGCTACCCCGTGAGGGGGTGACGCTGCCCAGCGTCCCGCCGCGCCCCGTCGCGGTCAGGTTCCGGCGCTTTGCCGAAGGTTTCGGCGACTCGGTGGGATCGGTCCGCGAGGCGGTGGCGATCCGCCCGTCGCTGGGCCGTCTCGAGACGACGGCCTGGCACGCGCGCCTGTCCTCGCCCGGAGGCTTCACGGCCTGCCCGGCGGCCGAGCGCCCATGAGCCGGGTGGCCAGGAGACTCGACGCACTTCCGGGGCCCCTGCTGCAGCTCGGCGTGGTGATCGCCCAGCTCGCGGCGTTCGTGCCGATTGCGGTGGCGCGCGACATCGACGGAGATGAGGGCTACTACACGCTCGCGGCGTCGCTCGTCTCGGACGGGAAGCTCCCCTACGTGGACTTCTTCTACCCGCAGATGCCACTGCTTCCTTTCGCCTACGGCCCGTGGACCTCGGTGTTCGGCGAGTCCTGGTTCGGGGCGCGCTCGCTCTCGGTGCTGTGTGCGGCGGGCACCGGGCTGCTCCTGTACCGCCACGCGTCAGGCCGCTGGCGCTCCCGGCCGCTGGGCCTCCTGGCCGTGGCGCTGTACGCGTCGTCGATGCTCGTGCTCACCTGGATGACGGTCGTCAAGACCTACCCGCTCTCCACCCTGATCCTGGTCGGCGCCTTCGTCCTGGCCGATCGCCCCGACCTCCCGCAGACGCCGCGCCGCTGGCTGGCGTCGGGTCTCCTGCTCGGCGTCGGTCTGGACGCCCGGCTGCTGTTCGCGGCCACCGTTCCCGTCTTCCTGCTGTACGCCCTGCGCGCGACGCCCGGCGCGGCGGGCCGCAGGCTCGCGGCGGCTCACGTCGCCGGCCTCGGTCTTGGGCTGATCCCCGCGCTGGCACTCGCCGCCCCCGATCCGCGCCGCTTCTACTTCGACAACCTGGGCTACCACTCGGTCCGCAGCCCGGGCGGCATGTTCGGCAGCCTCACCGACAAGCTCGAGGTGTTCGGCGAGCTGCTGGTGGACTATCCCCAGTTCACGATCCTGCTGATCGCGGCGGTCGCCGCCGTCGTGGTCGGACGGCGCTCCGGAGACGCCTTTCCGCTGTCCTACACGCTGGCGGGCGCCCTGGCGGTGGCCGGCCTGGCCCCCAACCCGCCGTTCACCCAGGACTTCTCGACGATCGTGCCGTTCATGGTCTGCGGGGCGCTGGGGCTGGTGGCTAGCGTGCCGATGGAGAGAGCAGGAGCGTGGCCGCGCCGGGCGGCCGTGGCCGCTCTGGTGGCCTACCTCGCCGTGCCGCTGGTGGAGCTTCCGCGCAACGCCTCCGGGGGCTTCCTGGGAGGGGGCGACTTCGTCGCGGACGCCTTTCGGCCGAGCAACGTGCGGCGCGTGACCGAGTCAATCGACGAGCACAGCTCGCCGGGGCAGCAGGTCTTGGCCTTCTGGCCGGGTCACCTGTTCGGCTCGGAGGCCGAGCCCGTGCCGGGCTTCGAGGACGACTTCGCCACCCAGGGGGTCATCAACGCCGGCTACTCGGAAGAGAAGGCGCGCCGCTACGACCTCGCGTCGCCCCGGTTCCTGGACGACCTGGTGCGCCGACGCGGGGTGGGCCTCGTGGTGATCGGAACACTCGGCGACTGGACCAAGCGCCACGACTCGCTGCCGCTGATCCTGCGCAGCGGATACCGGCCGGTGGACCAGGTCGGGGTCACGCGCATCCTCGGCCGGGGCGATCCCGGCCCGGCTGCCGCCATCGAGCGCTGCCTGCGCCGCGCCGGCCTGCGCCCCCGGCTGAGCCCCCGGGTGCGCGACGCCACACCGATCGCCGCCTCGCTCCCCGGGGGGGATCCGGTGCGGCTGTTCGTCTATCCGAGTGCCCGCCGCGCTCGCCAAGCCACCGCGGACGTGGCACGCCTGCTGCGCCTGGACCCGGGCGCCGTCACCCAGGCGGGGCCCACGGTGTTCGCCTACAAGAGCGCGATCAGGCCCGCAGGCTCCGGCGTCGCCGAGCGGTGCGGACGCACCGCTCCATGAGCGCGAGCCCGAGGCTAGGGTGAATCCGATGTCGCAGCCGGGCCTGTCGATTGTCATCCCCACCCGCAACCGGGCGGGCAAGCTGCGCCGGTGCCTGGACGCGCTCGCCGCCCAGCGGGCCGACGTGGCCGTCCAGGTGGTGGTGGTCGACGATGGCTCGACGGATGAGACGGAGGCCGTGCTGGAGGGCCATCCCGAGGTGGAGACGGTTCGGCGGCCACCCGGCGGCCGCGCCGCGGCCCGCAACCCGGGCGTGGAGCGGGCCCGGGCGCCGCTGGTGCTGTTCGTGGACGACGACGTCTTGGTCACCGACGGGCTGCTCCAGCGCCACCTCGACCACCACCGCCGCCATCCCGAGGAGCACGAGGCGCTGATCGGCCTCGTCACCTGGGCGCCGGAGCTCGACATCACCCCCCACATGCTGTGGCTTGAGGACGGCGGCCCGCTCTTCTCCTTCAACACGATCGCGGACCCCGAGCGCGTCGACTGGCCCCATTTCTGCACCGCGAACGTCTCGCTCAAGCGCTCCTTCCTGCCCTCCGAGCACCCGTTCGACGAGGAGCTGCAGCGGTGCGTCGACATAGAGTTGGGGTACCGCCTGGCCCGACGCGGAATGCGCCTGCGCTACGACGCGCGGGCCGTGGGCCACCACCTGAGGGTGGACACCCCGGACAGCACCGAGAAGCGCATGCGGGAGGTGGGCCGGGCCATGCGGCGGGTGCACGCCAAGCATCCCGAGATCGTGGAGCCGCCGCCTCCATTCACCTCTCTCAGCCACGTCAAGGCGACGCTGGCCCGTCCCGTCGGGCCGGTGCTCCGCCGGCTGGGGTCCGGGGCGCTGGACGAGCGCATCTACAGCTATCGCGCGGCCCGGGGCTATGCCGGCGGCTACGCCGAGACCGACGCGCTCATGCGAAACGGCGGGCGCCGGCCGTGAGCGTCGCCCCGGCGGCGCAACGGCCGGCCAGAGGGGCGGCGCTCCGGCGTCTGGTGAACGACATGGAGCGCGCAGACTGGCTGCTGCTGGCCGCGTTCGCCGCCATGGCCGTGGCCATCCTGGCCGCGCTGGCCACGCGGCCCCTGGCGATGACCGGGGCCGAGAGCGGAGTCGTGGCCGACCAGCTCCAGTACTTCGGCTGGATCCGCGTGGCCGGCGAGGACGTGGTGATCCGCAACGTCTGGGACATCGACCCGGAGGGCACGTCCTACTTCGTGCATCCGGGCTTTTTGGTGGCCGGCCTACTCCACCAGCTCGGGCTCTCGATCCCGCTGGCCTACCAGATCCTATGGAAGCCGGTGGCCGTGGGCCTCATCTTCTTCGCCTTCCGAGGCTACGTCCGGCGCCTGCTGGCCGACCGCTCGGCCCGCCTGGCCGCCCTGGCCATCGCCCTCTTCTACGTGTCGCCGCTGGCCGCCGCGATCGACCTGCTCTCGCTCGGCAGCGTGGACTTCCGCAAGGAGCTGCGCTTCCTTGTGGGCGAGGCCTTCCCCGGAACCTACGTGTGGGGCTACCTGATGACGGCGATCGCCGTCGGCCTGCTGCCGGCGGTGCTGCTGGCCACCGAGCGGGCTGCCGTGCCCGAACGACGTCGCACGGGCCGGTCGGGCGCCTTCTACCTGGGCTGGGCGGCGGCCGGGGCGCTGATGGTCTCGTGGCTCCAGCCGTGGCAGGGCGTGGCCCTCGTCGCCACGGTGGGGCTGGTGGAGCTGGTTCGCTGGGGCACGCGCGAGGTGAGCATTGCCCAGTCCGCGCGGGTGCTCGGCCCGGTGCTCGTGGGGGCGCTGCTTCCGCTGCTGTACTACTGGGTCCTGGAGCGCGTCGACCCGGCCTGGGAGATCGCCGGGCAGGCCAACCGCAACTTCCAGCTCGGCTGGCCTGCGTCGGTGTGGCTGCTGGGCCTCGGCCCGCTCGTGCTGCCCGCTGCGCTCGCCTACCGGCGCCGGAGGCTGGACTGGCAGGGACTGGCCGTGCGCGTCCTGCCGCTGGCAATGGTGGGCGAGTACTTCCTGATCAGCGCGAGCGGCCTCGGCACCTTTCCCTTCCACTCGCTGCAGGGGATCTCGCTGCCCCTGGGGATCCTCGCCGTGGAGGGGGCGGCCACGCTGCGGCCGACCGCCTGGTGGGCCGGCCGTGCGCGCTGGGTAGGGGTCGCGCTGGCCGCGACGCTGGCGCTGGGAGTGGCCGACCGGCTCGACCAGATCCGAATCGAGATCCACAAGGGCGGCCAGCCCTACCTGTTGGAGGATGGTGAGCAGGCGGCCTTCGACTATCTCGAGGGCCTGGACCGGCCGGGCGGCGTGCTCGCGCCGATCTACTCGGGGCTGATGGTCCCCTACCAGACGGGCCGCGAGACCTGGGTGGGCCAGATCTCCTGGACCCCCGGCTACCGCGACCGCGTCGAGCGGGCGGACGCGCTGTTCTCGGGGCGGCTCGAACGCGACCGCGCGCTGCGCCTGGTGTCCGGATCGGGCGCCGCGTTTCTCTACGCCGACTGCCTCAAGCGGCGTGATCTGGCCCGTCTGCTCGCGCCCTACCTGACCTCGGTGCGGCGCTTCGGCTGTGCCACGGTCTACGAGGTCGACCGGCGGGCGCTGCCGTGATCTCACAGGCGCCGGCACGGGAGGAGACGCTGACAGGTGCGCCACCCCGCCCGCTCGAGCTCGGGCTCCTGTTCGCGGCCGCCGCGGCGGTCTCGGGCCTGGTCATGCTCAAGGGCATGCAGCCCAACGACGAGGGGCTGATGCTGCAGGGCGCCGCCCGGATCGCAGGTGGCGAGGTGCCCTACCGCGACTTCTGGTGGTTCTACCCGCCGGGACAGCCGTACCTCCTGGCCGGGCTGTGGGAGGTCTTCGGCCCCTCGCTGCTGACGTGGCGTATCGTCCGCGTGCTCGTCAACGCCGCGGTGGCGCTGCTGGTCTACATGCTCGCCCGTCGCGCGGCGCCCCGGGGCTTCGCGCTCGCGGCGGCGGCCGTGCCCGCGGTGGCGATGGCGACGCCCACCGGACCGCACCCCTATCCGGTCGCGCTGGCCCTGGCGCTGGGCTGCCTGCTCGTGATCGACCGGTCGCCCGTGTTCGCAGGCGTGCTGATCGGTCTCTGCGCCCTGTGGCGGATCGAGTTCGCCGCCTACCTAGGGCTGGGCGTGGCGCTCGGATACCTGATCCGGCCCGGTGACGGCGGCGCCCGCGCCGCCGGTACATTCGCGCTCGCCGGCGTGGTCAGCGGCGCCGCCCTGTTCGCGCCGGTGGTGATCCCCGCCGGTCTCGGGCCCTCCTGGGATCTGCTGATCCGGTATCCGATCGAGGACTTCAGCGACTATCAGTCGCTGCCCTTCCCGCGTATATATGGGGGCGGCTTCGACTTCGGCTCGCTGAGCGCCGCGCGGGACACCATCGGGTCGGTGCTGTCGTTCCAGGTCCCACTGCTGCTGATGCTGGACCTGGCCGCCGTCCTGGCGGTGTTCGGTCTGCGCTTCCGGCGCGAGAACTGGCAGCTCGTGCCGCTGGCGGTGTTCGGCGTGGGCATGGCGCACTACCTGATCACGCGTCCCGACGCCTTCCACGTGGCCCCGCTGGCCGTGACCCTGGCCGCGCCGTCGGCCTGGATCCTGGCCGACGCGTGGCGGCGGCTCGCACCTGCGGCGCGCAGCGGGCTGCGGGCGGCCCCGGGCCGCATCAAGCTCTCCCTGATCCCCGTTCCCGTCATCGCGCTCACCATGGGCTGGCTGGTGCTTGACGGCGTCCAGCGCTGGGAGCGCCAGCTGGAGTCGAGGATGGTGCCGATCGAGCTGGCGGTGGCCGACGGGGCGCGCGAGCTCGAGACCTACAACTGCTCGCTGCCCGGCGCCGATCCCGTCCAGGTCTGCACGCTCGACGACCTCGAGAGCACCGTCCGCCACATCCGCTCGCGCGTGCCGGAGGGCGAGCCGATCTACGTGGGGACCCAGCGCTCGGACCTGGTGACGTCGGGTGCGCCGGTGCTCTACGTGCTCAGCGGGCGCCCGAGCGCCACCCGCTACGACATCGCGGCGCCCGGAGTGGTCACCTCGGCGCCGGTCCAGCGCGAGATCATCTCCGACTTAGAGCGCCGCGGGCTCCCGCTGGTGGTGCGCTGGACGGCGTCGATCACCGCGGCGCCCGAGCCCAACCGCGCGGGGCGGTCGACCGGCGTGCGCCTGCTCGACAGCTTCTTCGACCGGCGCTACCGCCGGAGCGCCCGCTTCGGGCCCTACGTCGTGCTCGAGCGCCGCTAACCGCCGCCGCCGGACAGTCGCTTGAGCTCCGAGGCCCGGCCGCCCAGCACGGCGAACACGCTCAGGCGGGAGGGATCGGCGGCGGCGCGGTCGGCGCTCGGATAGGCAATCCTCACCTGGTAGCCGGCGTTCGCCGCCGCCCGGCCGAGCGTCCGGGCCACGTCGGGCCGCGAGATGCTCGCGCTGGTGCGGGCCAGCAGACGCCGGTCGGCGAAGACCAGCACCTGGTCGACGGCGGCCCGGCGCCGAGGGTCGGCCGCCCATCCCCCGATCGACAGGTGGCCGGCATCGAGGGCGTCGACCTTCTCGATGAAGCCCGCGACAGCTTCCCGGTCGATCCGGAGGCTCCGCCCGCCGGCGAGCTCGATGCGCGCGGACTTCTCGTCGAGGCGAGCCTGCGAACCCTGGGCCCCGTTGGTAGGCAACGCAGCCAGCGACGGGGCGCCGGTAGCGGATCGGCGCACCGCGTAGACCTCGATCTCGTTGCGCCCGGGACTGAAGGCGGAGGGGGGCAGCAGGGCGCTGAAGCGCACGTCGTCCGCGTCGCGGTAGGCGGTGGCGATCGCCCGGACGGTCCCGTTCAGCGCGATCGCCAGCGTCGTTCCCGGCCCGGTGACGCCGCTGATCCGACCGGAGGCCAGAGCCGGGAGCAGCGCGGCGGCGGGGTCGACGTCGGCCAGCAGTGGCAGGTCGTCGATCTGCACTCGGGACGCGTCAGCCGGAGCCGAGGGCAGAGTGACGGCCCGCCGCCCCAGGAGGTCCGCTCCCGCCCGCGGGGCGAGCAGGCCGCCCTCGTCGGCGAACAGGCGCAGGCGCCGGAGCACCTCTGCGGCCCTCGCGCGCTGGAACTGGGCGAACGGAAGTGAGACGTCAGCCCCGCTGGAGACCGTGACCGCGGCCCGGTCGCCCACGCCCCGGCGGGCGGAGCGTCCCTGGAACTGTCAGTCCGAGCTCACGTCCAAGAGGTCGACGATCGTCGGCACCACGTCGATGGTCTGGACGGGCGAGTCGTCCACCCAGCCCTGACGCTGGCCTGGCCCCTTGATGAACAACGGCACCGACGCGATATCGGGCAGGTTGCGCCTGGTGGCGTAGCGGCGTGGGGTTCCCGCTCGGAAGCTGACCCCGTGGTCAGCGGTCACCACCAGCAGCGCCCGGTCGTAGAGGCCCTGCTCGCGTAGCCGCGTCAGCAGTCGCCCGATCAGCCGATCCACGTACTCGAGCTGGAGCAGGTACCGCTGGTAGCCCTGCTGCGCCAGGTAGGGGTCGTCGACCCAGCTAGAGCCTTCGATGCCGGGTATGCGGCTCGTGTCGGTGGCGTATTGCCGGCCCGACGGCAGGTACTGCCACGGCCAGTGAGGCATCGCGAGGTGCAGGAAGCTCAGGCGCGGTCGGGCTCCCGAATCGTCGATCCGCGAGAGAAAGCGGCTGAACTGCCGTGGGCGGTCGTCGAACGCGCTCTGGGGGATGCCGGAACGGACCCGCACCGAGGCCGCCGCGCCGCCCCCCTGATCGCGGAACCCCTCGAACGTCGCGTCGACCGAGGGCAGGTCATCCGCCAGGTCGTCGGGCAGCAACAGGCGAAGTGACACCACGCTGAGATCGTCGACCAGTGAGCGCAGCCGGTCGCCGCCCTCCTTGCGGGCGCGCTCTCCACAGAGGCTCTCGGGGCAGAGCTCCGTCGCCGTCTCGCGAACGTCGAGCGTGTAGCGCCCGCCCAGCAGGGTGAAGAGGTTGCGGGGATGGTCCGAGGCGATCGGGAGCGAGTCGCCCCCCGCACGAGCGCCCGTGAGCAGGGCGGGCACGGCACGCTCCGTGGCGTAGTCGACGGTGGTCGCGTTGCGGTACCAGGTGGAGTCACGTGCCAGCTCCGCGAAGTTGGGGTAGCGACGCGCGTCGATCTGCAGGCGGCGGTCCATCAGTGATCCGCCGGCGAGCTCGTCGAAGACCACCATCACCACGGGCGCACCCCCGCCTTCCGCACTCGCCGCGGAGACGTCGTCCTGGGGCAGGACCAGCTCAGCGACGGGTGAGAGCAGCAGGAAGATCGCGAGGAAGACCGCCGGGGCGGGGGTGAGCACGGTGAGGAAGCTGCGCACGCCGCCCCGTCCGGCGTAGAGCCAAGCACCGGCGACTCCGGCCACCGCGGCCAGGGCGATCGGGACCGCAGGGCCCCCGGGCCACACGTCCCCGAGCACCTGAAGCGCGATCACGCCGGTCAGGCCCGCCACCAGCAGGAGGTGCAGCGCCCACCGAGCGCGAGGCAGCCGCAGCAGCGTCAGCTCGAGCAGGAACATCGCGCTCGGCGGCAGCAGGGCGAGGCCGAAGGCCAGCAGCAGGATGTCAGCCCGGGTGTTGCCCCGGGCCACGAAGAACTCCGGGGTGTCGCCGAGCACGTCGAGCAGCGGCTGCACCGCGGCAAAGGCCCATAGCACGGTCAGGTGCGGCCAGGAAACCAGGAGCCCGGCATGTGACGGGTGGCCGCCGGGAGTCCGTGGACGCGGATCCTCGGCGGAGACGGCGGAGGCCTCTGTCACCGGGCGAGGCTACCGCGCGCCGCTCACGCGGCAGCCATGGCGGCACGGCTTGTGACGATCGAGTCGAAGCCGTCCGACCCCAGGTCTAGGTTGCGTTTGCCTTCCCGGAGAGGGGAGGCGCCGGCGCACCGGACAGGTCGCAGTCGGGAACTGCGCCGGCCGTCCGTACAAGGAGCGAGAAGCCGATGCGCGAGCGACACGAACAGCTCCCCGATGACCTGGCCGAGGTGGTGGTCCGGCTTCGCGCCGAGCGCGTCGAGGCCACGCCACTCGAGCTGGACCGGGTCAAGCAGCGCGTGCTGGCGACGCGCAGGCGGCCCGTCGGCGGCCTGCGCCGTGCGCGCCTGACCACGGCGGTCATGGCGATCGGCCTGGTGGGCACCACCGGCGTGGCCTTCGCGGCCAGCGGCGGCCCGGTGGACGGCGCCGGCGACCGGCCGGCGGCCAGCTCCCAGTACTGCCCGCCGCCCGTGCCCGGAACCGGCGGCAACGACGTGCGGGGCTACGGCGCCGCCAAATGCGGGGTCGTCAGGTGATCACCCTCGGCATCGTCCTGATCGGCTGGCTGCTCGTTGCAATGGTGTTCCTGGCCGTGTGCGCAGCGGCCAAGCGCGAAGCGCGCCCGGACCGCCCCGGCGAGCCGGTCGACGTCATGGCTCCATCTGCCCCCGAAGCTTTCTCAACGCCCGGTAGACGCGGCCCTCGATCGTCGTCAGCCGCTCCTTTGTGAGCTTCGCCATCTCGGGCACGGTCAGCTCCGCGCCGTAGCGCAGCGCGATCGCCTCGCGCTCCTCGTCGGTCAGCGAGGCCAGGGCACGCTGCACGGCATCACGAGCATCCACGTGCTCGTCGAACGAACCCGTCTCGTCCGCACCGGCCCGTGTCCGCTCGAGCGCGCGGGACTCCGCCGAGCGCCGGCGCACGTGGTCGCGAAGGGAATTGAGCGCGATCGCGTATAGCCAGGTCTTCTCGCTCGCCTTGCGCGGGTCGAAGCGGCGCCGCGCCCGAAGGGCCTTCTCGAACGTGTCGGCCAGCAGGTCCTCGGCCGTTGACCGGTCACCCACGCGGTAGGCCAGGAAGGAGAGCAGCGGCCCGGCGTGCTCGGCGTACAGGCGCTCGAAGTCCTCGGTCCGCAACGCAGGCTCAGCGCACGATCGAGGGGTCGGCCAGGATGCGCCGCGCTCGGGCCGCGCGCCCGGCGGGCCCGCCGACGGTACGGGCGAGCTGGTCGACGGCCGCCTCACGGGGGTTCAGCCGCCGGGCCGCGGCGAGCGCGGGGCCCGGATCGCGTCCCGCGGCCGCAACGACCAGCGCCTGGGCGTAGCGGTACTGCCAGTCGTCCGGATCGCGGGCCACGGCGTCGCGGGCCAGCTCCAGGGACTGGCCGGCGCGTCCCTCGCGGGCGGCGCAGAGCGCCAGCACGGCGTGCGGCTCGGCGCGCGCCGCCACGCGGTCGCGGGCCGCCTCGGCGCGCTCGGTGGCCGTGGCGCAGTCCCCGCGGTCATACGCGGCCACGGCGCCATCCAGGTGGTCCTGGGACACCGCCACCAGGAGGGGAGGAACGGCCACGGCCAGCGCGGCGACCACGGCGACGGTACGCATGACCGACCCGGCTGGCCCCCGGTCGCCCGGTACGCCCGAGGGTGCCCGCGCCAGCGCCGCTCCGCCGGCCGCGAAGACCCATACCGTCACGGCGCCCAGCTCCCAGTCCCAGTCGATCCCGGCGTGCACCGCCCACGTGACCGTCGCGGCCAGCAGCGCCGCGTACGGGGCCCGAGTGGGCCCGCGGGCCAGCCGGGCCACCCCGAGCAGGATCATCCCGAGCGCGAACGCCAGCAGTGTCAGGCCCACCAGCCCGAGCTCGCCCAGCATCTCCACGTAGAGGGAGTGGGCATCGGTCACGCGGATGTCCACCGGCCGGTCGCGTGCCCACCAGGTCTCGAACGTTCCCGCCCCCTGGCCGGCCAGTGGCGCGTCCTCGAAGGCGCGCGCCGCCGAGCGCCAGTGATCGCGCCGCCCCCCGCCGGTGGTGGCGCGAAGCCGCTGCCGGGCATCGGGGCTGAGCTCGGCACCCGGGTCCCGCACCACGCGCTCGTACTGGCGCCGGAGGACGTCCGACCCGTCGAACGCCACCCACGCCAACGCCAGGGCAAGGACGCCGCCCGCGGCCGCCACGAGCTGCACCTCGGCGGACGGGCCGGGGCCCGCCAGGCGGGCGTCCAAGCCGAGCAGCACCGCACGCAGAGCCGCCGCCAGCGCGCACAGCACGCCCAGGGCCAGCAGCACGTCCTGGCCCTGGGCAACGGCCAGGGAGCCGGTCGGGTCCTCGGAGGTCAGCGCCTCGGCCGCGTAGGCCACGAGCACGGCGACCACCGACGCGGGCCCGGCGGCCACGGCGGCGGCCGGGAAGCCGGCGGGGCGCGACAGCACCAGGTAGAGCACGAGCCCGAGGACGCAGGCCAGGATCGCCCCGCGCGACAGGGTCAGGTAGAGCGTGACCGACAGCGCCGGCAGAGCCGCCGCGGCGAGCACGCGTACGAGTGCGGGCTCGCGGTCGCTCGCGGCCAGGTGACCGGTGAGGACGATCGCGATCGCGGTCAGCAGGCCGAGCCCGTTCCAGTAACCGATCGGATAGCTCAGCCGCTCGCTGCGCAGCGCGAGCGTGGTGGGCAGCAGGTCGGGCAGCAGGCGGGTGAGCAGCGCGCCGAGGCACACCGCGGCCGTGCCCAGGGCCAGGCCCCAGATCAGCCGCCGGATGCCCTCCGGCGTGCGCGGCGCCATCGCGGTGGCAACGAACGCCAGCGCGTACAGCAGTGTGCGCTCCATCTCGACCAGCGCCCGGCCCTCGGCGTCCGACCAGGCGCCGGACGCGCCGGTCCAGACCACCAG
>Ga0136614_10000128_pt1 | contig 30507 bp, 25 predicted proteins | sample AntDrymUQ2792106_2_FD_106643 | JGI IMG/M metagenome (GOLD analysis project Ga0136614, IMG submission 106643) | Polar desert sand microbial communities from Dry Valleys, Antarctica - metaG UQ279 (21.06) | ecosystem: Environmental > Terrestrial > Soil > Desert | place: Antarctica: Dry Valley... | reverse complement strand
GTCATCGAGGGAGGGCGCGAGATCTCGAACGGCGAGCCCACTGTCCAGCCCGTCAGTGGCACGGTCGTGCCCAGGTATGCGGGACCCTCGACCTTCGTTCGCCTGCCGGAGCTCCGGGACCTCGATCGCTGCGACGTCGCGATCCTCGGGATCCCGTTCGACTCCGGCGTGAGCTTCCGGCCGGGCGCACGGTTCGGCCCGCATGCGATCCGCCAGGCCTCGAGGATGCTGCGGCCGCAGTACCACCCCATCCACGAGATGGAACCGTTCGCGCTGCTGCAGGGCGCCGACGCCGGCGACGTCGCTTGCAACCCCTTCGACATCATGGAGTCGATCGGTCAGATCGAACGAGGCGCGGACGAGGTCCTCGAACGGGCCGGCTCGATCGTGAGCATCGGGGGCGACCATACGGTCGTCCTCCCCCTCCTCCGATCGATGGATCGGAGGCACGGCCCGGTGGCGCTGGTGCACTTCGACGCACATCTCGACACATGGGACACGTACTTCGGCGCCCCCTACACGCATGGCACGCTCCTCCGGCGAGCGGCCGAAGAAGGCCTGTTCCGAGACGACGCCTCGATGCACGTCGGGACCCGCGGTCCGCTCTACAGCGCGCGGGACATGATCGACGACGCGGGCTTCGGGTTCCGCACGATCCGCACCGAGGACGTTCACCGAGAAGGGGTCGACGGTGTCATCCAACGGATCCGCGAACGCGTGGGGGACCACCCGCTCTATGTCTCGATCGACATCGACTCCCTCGATCCCGCGCACGCTCCGGGGACGGGCACGCCGGAGGTCGGCGGCCTCACGTCGCGCGAGCTGCTGATGATCCTCCGTGGCCTAGCGGGAATGCGCCTCGTCTCGGCCGATGTGGTCGAGGTCTCGCCTCCGTACGACCACGCCGACCTGACGTCATTGGCGGCGGCCACGGTCGTGTACGAGCTCGTGTGCCTTCTCGCGGGCGCCGCTCCGCCGGTCGCCGGCACGGAGGATGGCTGAGATGTTCCCCTGGCCCGAGGGCAAGCGCGCGGCCCTCGCTGTCACGTTCGACATGGATGCGGAGGCCGCCGTCCTCGCCGTGGACGAGAAGTACGCCCGACGTCCTTCGATCATGACCCACCAGCAGTACGGACCGGTGACGGCGGTGCCTCGGCTCCTCAAGCTGATGACGGACCTCGAGATCCGGACGAGCTTCTTCATCCCCGGCTTCTCCGCGGAGCGGCATCCATGGACCGTCAAGGCCGTCGTCGCCGCGGGGCACGAGATCTGTCACCACGGTTATCTCCATCGTCCGCCGGGACTCATCGACGCGGCGACGGAGCGGGCCGAGCTGGAACGTGGTCTCGAAGCGCTCGAGCGGATCGCGGGCCTTCGACCCACGGTCTTCCGCGCACCATGGTGGGAGACGTCGGACGTGACCCTCGACCTCTTGGCGGAGTACGGGTTCACGTGCGACTCGAGCCTGTTCGACCGTGACGAGCCGTATCGCCTCGCCGTCGGCTCGTCCGAGCTGGTCGAGGTGCCGATCTCCTGGGCGCTCGACGACTGGGAGAAGTACGCCTTCCTGCCGGACCCGCCGACGGGATCCGGGGTGATCGAGCCGCCCTCCCGGGTCCTCGAGACCTGGTGGGAGGAGATCGAGGCATACGTGGAGGTCGGCGGTTGCTGCGTGTTGACGATGCATCCGTTCCTGTCGGGCCGGCCGGCGCGGGCCATCGCCCTGCGGGCTCTGTTGGAGCGAGCGAAAGCGGTGCCGGAGCTCTGGATCGCGACGATCGGTGAGATCGCCGTGCATACGGCCGCCTCGGACGTGCCGGTACGAACCCTGTCGTTACCCACCATCGGAGAGGGACCGGCCGAGCCGGTCCCCGGCTCGTAGAGGGGAGACCAGTGGACACGAACCACGAGGAGCATCTGGCGTACGAGGGCGAGAGCGGAAACCCGGTCTACGGACTGGAACGCCGCGGGGTCGACTACGTACCGGAGAGCGAACGGCACATGGGCCTGCGGAACCTGGCCGTGTTCTGGATCGGGACGAACCTGTACCCGTTCAACATCGTGCTTGGCGTACTTGCGTACACGCTCGGTCTCTCCGTCTGGCTCACCCTCCTGACGCTGACGGCCGGCGTGCTGCTCAGCTACTGGCTCGTGGGGCTCACGTCGATCCCACCCGCCAGGGCGGGGATCCCCGCCATGGCGGTGAGCCGCGCGGCGTTCGGCTTGCGGTTCGCCCGGATCAATGCCGCGCTCGCATGGCTCGTGGGGATCCTCTTCGAGATCATCAACGCGTCGATCGGCGTGTTCGCTGTCCTGGCGCTCTTCGCATTCTTCGGATGGGAAGACTCCGGGACGCTCGGCAAGTTGATCGGACTCGCGGGCGTGTACGCCTTCTCGGTGCTCCTCGCGTTCCTCGGGCACGGCACGGTGGTGCACGTCCAGCGGTTCTTCTCGATCGCCCTCGGTGTCATCTCGATCGCCGTGCTCATCGAGGCTCTCCCCGATCTCGACCTCGGCGCCAGCCTGGGCGGGGACTACGACCTCTGGGGCACTCTGTCGGCCGTGGCGATCATCCTCGGGATCGTGATCGCCGGCCACGTCGCCTACGTGATCGCGGCAGGCGACTACCCCCGCTACCTTCCGAGTACGACCCCGGCGAGCGGCATCGTCCGAACGGTTCTCTGGTCGGCGGGTGGCTCGGGGTTGCTGCTCGGTGTCGTGGGCATCCTGCTGGCGTCACAGACGGATGCCGATCTCGTGGTCGACACCTTCGGTGGCGTCGAGTCCTTGATGCCATCGTGGCTGTACGTGCCGTTCCTGCTTGCTGCGATCGGCGGGTCGCTGACGAACCTCATGCTGACGATGTACTCCGCGGGCCTCGCCGCCCAGGCGGCGGGCCTGCCGATCAAGCGGTACCACGCGGTGATCGTCGACGCCGTCCTCGCGACGATCGGCCTCGTCTATGTGCTCTTCTTCGACGAGGCGCTCCTCACCACGATCAACGACATCGTCGTGAACACGATCATCTGGATCGGCCCGTGGGGAGTGATCTGGATCTACGACGCGTGGCGCCGGAACTGGAACATCGATCCCGTGGCGGCGCACGGGGGTCCGGAGAGTCCGTACTGGGGCTCGGGAGGGGTCTATTGGCCCGGCGCCATCGCTCTGATCGCGGGGATGGTGGCGGCCTGGGCCACGATCAGCGTCCCGCGGTACGCGGGTCCGATCTCCGAGAACTTCTTGAATCTCACGGACCTGTCGTGGCTCGCCGGACCGCTGGTCGCACTCACCGTGTTCATCCCGCTGGACCGGGCGCAGCGGCCCAGCGTGCGCTGAGGTGGCCGTCGCAGTCATCACCGGAGCGGCATCCGGCCTGGGTGCGGCGACCGCGAGGCGCCTCCGCAAGGAGGGCCTCGCGGTCGCCGGCTTCGACCTCCACGCCGCCGAGGACGTCGACCTCGCGTTCGAGGTCGACGTGCGGGACGCCGAGGCGATCGAGGATGCCGTCGCTCGGACCGAGGATCAGCTCGGTCCGGTCGAGTACCTGATGACCGCGGCCGGCGTCTACGAGCTCTTCCCGTTGGGAGGGATCGGACCCGACCGATGGCGTCGCATGATGGCCATCCACATCGACGGGACGGCGAACACCTGCCGAAGCGTCTACCCCCGGATGAAGGAGCGGGGACGCGGATCGATCGTCACGATCGGCAGCGAGCTCGGCCTGATGGGGGACCCTGAGGCCGCGCATTACGCGGCCGCGAAGGGGGCGATCCACGCCTTCTCCAAGAGCCTCGCGATGGAAGCCGTGGCACACGGGATCCGAGTGAACTGCGTCGCGCCGGGCCCGGCCGACACACCGCTGCTGAAGCAGGAGATGCGCTCGGCGGAATACGTCAACTCGCTGGTGCTCGGGCGGATCGTCAAGCCGGAGGAAGTCGCGGACACCGTCGCGTTCCTGATGCTCGAGCAGCACAACTTCGTGGGTGCCGTCCTGTCGCCCAACGCGGGGGCGGTCGTCTGACGATGCGGTACGAAGGCATCGATGGCAGGGTTGTGCTCGTGACCGGGGCCGGCCAGGGGATGGGTAGAGCGATCGCGGAGCGGCTCGCCACCGAGGGAGCGAAGGTTGCCGTGAACGACCTGAACACCGATACGGCGGCGGCGACCGCGGAGGCGGTGGGAGGGATCGCGGTTCCCTTCGACGTCTCCGAGCCGGATGCCGTCGACGCGGGCGTCGCGGACGTCGAGAGCCGGCTCGGTCCCGTCGAGGTCCTCGTTGCCAACCACGCGTTCATGACGATGGCCCCGTTCGAGGAGGAGTCACTGGAAAACTGGCGTCGCATCCTGGATGTGAACCTCTTCGGCACGGGGATGTTGATCGAACGCTGCGCCCCAGGGATGGCGGAGCGGGGGTTCGGCAGGATCGTCGTGATCGCCTCCGAGTGGGGCGTGATCGGCTGGCCCAATGCGACGGCGTACGCGGCTTCGAAGGGCGGTCTGATCAGCCTGGTGAAGAGCGCTGCCCGCGCCGTCGGCGCCCAGGGCGTGTCGGTCAACGCGATCGCGCCGGGCGTGACCGACACGCCCCAGCTGGACGTGGATGCGCTGGATGCCGGCGTGTCCCACGAGGAGATCGCGCGGCGATACGGCGAGGACATCCCGCTCGGCCGGGTCGGCATGCCCGAGGAGATCGCGGCGACGGTCGCGTTCCTGTGCTCGACCAACGCCGAGGCATTCGTCGGTCAGGTCCTGCATCCGAACGGAGGCTCGACCCGAGTCTGGGGGATCTGATGGCGGGGGCCGTCCTCGTCACCGGCGGGCTCGGGTACGTCGGCCGACATCTCGTCTCCGCGTTGGCGGAGCGCGGGGATCGCGTCATCAGCTACAACCGTGACTACGCGGAGGGTTCGCCCTCGGGTGTGGAGTTCGTGCAAGGCGAGCTCTACGACATCCCGCGACTCGTCGACACGTTCTCCCGTCACGAGGTCGACCGGGTGATCCATACGGCGGCGATGTCGCACCCCGACCTGTCGATCGACCTGCCGATCACAACGTTCACCGCAAACGTCGAGGGGTCCCTGCATCTCTTCGAGGCCGCCCGGATGGCGGACGTGAAGCGGATCGTGAACTTCTCCTCCGAATGCGCGTACGGCAACGTCGATGGTCCGGTCACGGAGGACTCGTCACTTCATCCCACGACGCCGTACGGCGTGACGAAGGTGACGACGGAGCTGCTGAGCGGCGTCTACAACGACCTCTACGGGCGGGACATCATCTCGCTGCGCGTGACCGAGGTGTACGGACCTGGGAACAGGATGCCGGAGATCCTCCGCGACATCATCCGTCCCGCGTTCGAGGGAGAGTCGTTCGTCATGGAGACCGGCGGTGACCATGGGTTCCACTTCGTGCACGTTCGGGACGTCGCGCGCGCGGCGATCCTCGCTGCCGACTGCGTGCGGCGGGAACGCTCCGTCTTCAACATCACAGGCGGTTCACAGGTCACGCTGAGCCAGGCGGGGGAGATGATCGGCGACCTCATCCCGGGTGCGCGCATCGAGATCGGTCCCGGCTTCTGGCACCTGGACCGACAGGGTCCTTGGGACATCAGCGCCGCGGCTCGAGATCTGGGGTTCAAGCCGGAGTATCCGCTGGAGCGAGGGCTTCCCGAGTACGTGGAGTGGCTCCGGGAGCACGAGTACTGAGCCGAGCCGTCAGTCGTCCTTGCCGTTCCCCTCGTCGCCGCCGTTGTTCTTGCCCTTGCCCTTCCCGTTGCCACCGTCAGAGTCCTCCTCGCCGCCGCCATCCTCGACCGGAGTCGGGCTTGGCGCTTCCGACTCCGAAGGAGACGCCGGCAGGAGTCGGAGCTGGAGCTCTACGGCTTGGGCGGACTCGAGGATCTCCAGGGCCCATCCCTCCTCGATCCTTCCTCGTTCGAGCTGGGATGTCACCGAGGCGACTATGTTCCGGAGCCTGGCGAGCGCCAGTCCCGGCTTCCCCGCCTCCGCGAGCTCTCGGATCGAGGCCACTCGGTCCTGCTGCGTCGCCGCGAACCTAGCCCGAGTGTCGTTCTCCCCGCACGAGCTCACCAGGATCGCAACGATGCCGAGGGTGATGACCACGCGCCTCATGGCCGGACGGACTCCTCGAGGCGGGTCAGGGCGTCCTCGAGCGGGACCGGCAGGGATGAGGCGCCCGAACCGGGAGGCGGCGTGCCGGAGCCGGAGAACGCGACGATCGCGAAGACGGTGATGAGGATCACCGCCAAGATCGCGCCCGCGACGATCAGGACGGTCCTCGACGGGCGGCGCCACCGTTGCGGTCGCGACGCCGGTGCCTGCACCGGGAGTCGAGCCGTCTGCTCGACGCGAGGGACGAGCACGGTCTCACTCCCGTCCGGCTCGGGCTCTTCGTCGGTCGGTGGCAGAGGGGTCGTCACCGGCGCGACGATCGTGGCCGTGACATCGTCGGGCTCCTCGGCGTCCTCCCCGAGGAGCGCGGCCGCCATCGCCTCGGCGCTCTCGTAGCGCTCGGCCGGATCCCGCTGCATGGCACGTTCGATGACGGCGACGATCGTCGGGTCGGCGTCCGGGAAGACCGCCGCGGGCGGCTCGTACGCCCCGTCGCGGATCGCGGTGGCCAAGGCGAACGGGTCGTCGCCCTCGAACGGCCTGCGGCCGCAGAGCGCTTCGTACAGCAGCACCCCGACCGCGTACAGGTCGGCCGCGGGTCCCGCCTGCTCTCCTTCGATGCGTTCCGGTGCGAGGTAGGAGGGGCTCCCGAGCAGCTCGCCCGTGCCCGTGAGGGTCTCGTCCGCGTGGACCCACTTGGCGATGCCGAAGTCGGCCACCTTCCATGTGCCCACGCCCGCGTCGAGGATGTTCCCCGGCTTCACATCGCGGTGGACGATCCCGAGCTCGTGTGCCGCCGCCAACGCGCGTAACACCTGCATGCCCACGTCCCGAACGCGCTCGGCGGGCATCGGTCCGTCGGCGAGGTCGTCCCCCAATGTGCGGCCGGAGAGCCGCTCCATCACGACGAACGGCCGACCGTCCTGCTCACCGGTGTCGAGCACCCCCACGACGTGCGGGTGGGTCAGACGCGCGGCGAGCCGGGCCTCCGCCACGACTCGCTCGCGCATGCCGTCCTGCTCTGCGAGGTCCGAGCGGAGCAGCTTGAGCGCGACCTCTCTGTCGAGGCGCAGATCATGGGCTGCGAAGACTTCCCCCATGCCACCCTGACCGATCCGCTCGCCCAGCCGGTAGCGGCCTCCGATGGTCTCTATCTGATCCGTGGGGGACACCAGCACAGCTTTCCCTCAGAAGCACTTGCCTACACATCTTCCGGCGGTGACGGCCCTCGATGGAACCGCAGCCGAGGGCTGAACCCAAGAGAAACGGAGGAGCCGGCCAGCCGATACCATCACCCAGTGGTCATCGCCCAGTGGCCATCACCAAGAGTGCTAAGAACCAGCTCGAAGGAGGTCGGTGACCGTGGAACGGATCAGCCACTGGATCGGCGGGAAGGTCGTTCCCGGCGAGTCCGGAAGGACCGGCCCCGTCTTCAACCCGGCGACGGGTGAGCAGACCCACGAGGTGGAGTTCGCGAGCACCGAGGAGGTCGGTCAAGCCGTCGCGGCGGCGGCCGAAGCGTTCCCCGCGTGGCGAGCAACATCCCTCTCCAAGCGTGCCGAGGCGATGTTCCGGATCCGCGAGCTGCTGGACGATCGCAAGGCCGAGGTCGCGGCCGCGATCACGGCGCAGCACGGCAAGGTGCTCTCCGACGCGATGGGCGAAGTGCAGCGTGGCCTCGAGAACGTGGAGTTCGCCTGCGGGATCCCCAACCTGCTGAAGGGGGGATTCACGGAGCAGGCCTCGACGGGGGTCGACGTCTACTCGATCCGCCAGCCGCTCGGCGTGGTAGCGGGCATCACGCCGTTCAACTTCCCGGCGATGGTGCCGCTCTGGATGCTGACGAACGCGATCGCCTGCGGGAACACGTTCGTCCTGAAGCCGTCCGAGAAAGACCCCGGCGCGTCCCTCCTGTTGGCCGAGCTCCTCCGCGACGCCGGCGTTCCCGACGGCGTCTTCAACGTCGTTCACGGCGACAAGGTCGCCGTGGACGCGATCCTCGACCATCCCGACATCAAGGCGGTGTCGTTCGTCGGCTCGACGCCGATCGCGAAGTACATCTACGAGCACGGGACCCAGGCGGGCAAGCGCGTCCAGGCGCTCGGGGGCGCGAAGAACCACATGATCGTCCTGCCCGACGCCGACCTGGACATGGCGGCCGACGCCGCCGTCTCCGCCGGATACGGCAGCGCCGGTGAGCGCTGCATGGCGATCTCCGCCGTCGTCGCCGTCGGCGGGATCGCCGACGAGCTCGTGACGAAGATCGCCGAGCGGCTCCCCAAGGTGACCGTCGGACCCGGTTCCGATCCCGAGTCGGAGATGGGACCGCTGGTCACGCGCGAGCATCGGGACAAGGTCGCCGGCTATCTGGACTCCTCGGCCGAACAGGGTGCGACCGTGGTCACGGACGGACGGAAGGACGCCGCCTTCGAGGGCGACGGGTTCTTCCTCGGCGTTTCACTGATCGATCACGTCACCGAGGAGATGGATGCCTACCGCGACGAGATCTTCGGCCCCGTCCTCTCGGTCCTGCGTGTCGACACCTACGACGAGGCGGTTCGGATGGTGAACGAGAATCCGTACGGCAACGGGGTCGCGATCTTCACTCGCGACGGCGGCGCGGTCCGGCAGTTCCAGTTCGAGGTGAACGTCGGGATGGTCGGCGTGAACGTCCCGATCCCGGTACCGGTCGCCTACTACTCGTTCGGAGGCTGGAAGTCCTCGTTGTTCGGTGACAACCACATGTACGGTCCCGAGGGCATCCAGTTCTACACACGGGGCAAGGTCGTCACGGCACGTTGGCCGGATCCTGCGACATCCGCCGTCGACCTGGGCTTCCCGAGGACACGCTGACGGTTCACGAAAGGACGTGTTGATGATCACCGACAGAGACGAGTTGTTGAAGCGAGAGGAAGCGGCCTGGGCCGAGTTCGTTGCCGAGGTCGGGCGGGTGCCGGAGCATCGCCGCTCCGATGGTGGCGTGGTGCCCGGTTGGTCCGTGAACGACCTCGTGTTCCACAACGGGAAGTGGGCCGGGGTGGCTGCGGAGAAGCTGGGAGCCCTCGCCGGCTCCGGTTCCGTGGGTGAGGAGGAACCCGACGAGGTCTGGGAGGGCAAGAACGCGCTCTGGGCCGCGGAGTCGAAGTCGATGCTCTATCAGGAGGCGATGGCGCGCGCGCTCGAGGATCGCGAGCGAGCCCGTGCGGCACTTCTCGCCCTCTCCGAAGTCACCGACGAGGCTGCGTCGTGGTTCACGGAAGAGACGTTCGACCACTACCAGGAGCACACCGAGGAGATCAGCCGCTTCGCCGACGGTCTGGAAGGGCCTCCTCAGGAGTCGTAACGCATGAACCAGATGTGCGGTCCTCCGCCGGGCGCGTCGGCATCCGAGATCGTCCGGAACCCTCGGCGCTCGTAGTAGCTGACGTTCACCGGCCTGCCCGTCTCGAGGAACGCCGGCACGCCATCACGTTCGGCGAACGTCAGGCCGTGCTGGACGAGTGCCGTACCTACGCCACCACGTCGGTGCTCTGTGTCGACCGCGATGTGGTCCAGGTACCAGAACGGCTCGTCAGGGAAGTTGTCGGCGATCCACTCCCACATGTCGGCGTGACGGGCTCCCACCGCAGGAAGGGTCGGTCGCATCGATCGGTCGATCTCCATCATGACCTCGTCGCTGCCCGGAGGGATCCACGCCGCGACTCCGAGACCGTCGCCCGCTTCCCAGAGCCAGCCCAGTTCCGCGGTCTGCTCGTCGAACGCTCGGAAGAAGTTCGTGATCGGCTCGAGCTCGCTTCCGCCGAACGGCCACACCAGCATCGGATCGTCGAGGAACGCCCGTCCGAGCAATGTCGTGAGGTGGGGAACTCGGTCCGGCGTTGCTCGGACGATGGGAACGGACATCGGCAGAGCCTATCGACCCTGCGCTGCTCGGCGTATCGTCTGACAGTGAGCAGATCGAGGGAGGAACGACCCCTCACGGTCGCCGCGGTGTGGACGGGTCGAGTTGTCGCGTGTTTCTTCCTGATCCTCGGGTCGTTGGTGTTCGTCACATTCCTGGAGACGGGCAAGCTGGTGTGGCTCGTCCTCTCCGTCATGGGCGTGGGCGGTGCGCTCCTCTACATCGTTGGCGTTGAGCGCTCGAGGCGCCCCACCTCGAGATGGGTGCAGCTCGTGGGCTGGCTGATGATGACGGCGTTCTCTCTCATCCCGACCAGCCTCTTGTTCCTCCCCTTGATCGTCGTGCTGTGCGCGCAGCCGGCGCTCCTCCTCCGGTTCCAGAGGTCCTGGTACGGCGGTCACGCGCCCCTTGACCAACAGACGCGATAGAGCCTCGCGGCCCGCGCCGTCGCCTATCCTTGCGTTCCGTCCATCGGAGGTCACCACATGCTCGAACAGCAGGAGACGATCAGGGAGCGCGAGGGCCATTGGAAGCCTCGGCCCACGCTCAGCGGGACCGATTACACCAGCCCCGAGGTCTGGGAGGAAGAGCGCGAGCGGATCTGGTTCGGTGACTGGGTCTGCATCGGACGGGCCGAGGAGGTGGCGAACCCGGGCGACTACCTCGTGCGGGAACTCGCCGGCGAGTCGATCTTCGTCACCAGGAACGCGAACGGCGAGCTCCACGGCTTCTACAACGTGTGCTCCCATCGAGGGACGAAGTTCCTCGATGACGAGCCGGCCACCGGGAACGTGCGCAAGGCGTTCGTCTGCCCGTACCACTCGTGGACGTACGACCTCGACGGCCGGCTGATCGGGACGCCCAACGTCAAGGAGAACGAGCACTTCGACAGAGGCGAGTATCCGCTGCACGGCTTCCCGGTGGACACCTACGCGGGGTTCCTCTTTGCGAGCCTCGCCCGCGAACCGAGGAGCCTGGTCGAATCCCTTCGCGACGGTGTCGAGAGCGTGACCTCGTTCGACCGATTCGGGATGGACGAGCTCCGGGTCGGCGTGCGCATCGTTTACGAGGTCGCCGCCAACTGGAAGATCATCGTCGAGAACTACAACGAGTGCCTCCACTGCCCGGTGATCCATCCCGAGCTCGTGCAGGTGGTCCCGTTGTTCCGATTCGGAGAGGTGTGGGACGGCGAGACTCGCGACGGCGGCAACGAGATGATGGACGGCGCCCGATCCTTCACGATGACAGGACGGTCCGAGCTGCCGTCGTTGCCGGGACTGCTCGAGGAGGACTTCACCCGCTACTACGGCGCGTACCAGTTCCCCAACCTGCTTCTGAACATCCACCCGGACTGCGCGATGTATTACATCGGCTATCCGAAGGGACCCAACCACACGACCGTGGTCTCCGAGTATCTGTTCCGTCCTGAGACGATCGCCGATCCCGATGTGTTCAAGCCCGAGCCGACCGTCGAGCTCTGGGACCTCATCTCGAAGCAAGACTGGGAAGTGTGTGAGCGGGCCCAGATCGGGGTCGGGTCCCGAGCGTTCACGACGGGTGTGTATCCGCGTCAGGATCGCTACCTGTTCGCGTTCAACGAGATGTACCGGACCAGGATGGGCCGTCCGAAGCTGGGCGGAGCCCCCGTGACCTGAACAGGGTGAGCTGAAGGGACGGAGCGATGGCGATCAAGCGGATGAACCACGCGGTCCTCTACGTCCGGGACGCGGAGAAGACCTACGAGTTCTACCGAGACGTGTTCGGGTTCCGCGTCGTGATGGAGATACCGGGAGCCAAGTTCCTCCAAGCGCCGGACTCGGAGAACGACCACGACCTGGGCCTCTTCAGCATCGGGGAAGGGGCCGGGCCGTCAACCGCGGGCCGCTCCACGGTTGGGCTGTATCACATCGCCTGGGAGGTCCAGACCCTCGGGGACCTCCGGGATATCAGGCAGAAGCTCCAGGAGGCGGGCGCCCTCACGGGGGCAACCGACCACAGCACGACGAAGGCTCTCTACGGTCGCGATCCCGACGGTCTGGAGTTCGAGGTCTGTTGGATCGTGCCGAAGGAGCTCCAGACGCCCGAGATCGAGGACGAGCGGGCGCGGATGCGACCCCTCGACATCGAGTCCGAGATCGAGCGGTTCGGCCTCCAGACGGTCGGCGGGGTTTGAGCGAAGGCGCCATCCCGTAGCCGGTGCTACCGTCGAGACATGAGCCCGTCCGACCTGCAGCCCACGGACCTGATCGACATCGACCACCTCCTCTCCGACGAGGAGAAGCAGATCCGCAGCGTCGCCCGCGAATGGGTGCAGCGCCGGATCCTTCCCGAGGTCGAGGACTGGTACGAGAAGGGGGAGTTCCCCGCGCGCGAGCTCGCGAAGGAGGTCGGGGACCTCGGCTTCTTCCTGATGCAGCTCGACACCGAGTGGACGCTCGGGCTGAACTCGGTCGCGTACGGGTTGGTGGAGCTCGAGATCGAGGCGGGGGACAGCGGTCTGCGGTCGTTCGTGTCGGTGCAGAGCTCGCTCTGCGGGCATGCGATCCACGCTTTCGGGAGCGAGGAGCAGAAGGCCGAATGGCTCCCGAAGATGGCGAGCGGCGAGGCGATCGCGTGTTTCGGGTTATCGGAGCCGGATTCTGGCAGTGATCCGGGCTCGATGCGCACGAGCGCGAAGAAGGACGGCGACGACTGGATCCTCAACGGCACGAAGATGTGGATCACGAACGGCAGCTGCTCGGACATAGCGATCGTCTGGGCGCAGACCGATGACGGGGTGCGCGGGTTCATCGTGCCGACCGACTCGCCCGGGTTCACGGCGAACGACATCCATAAGAAGATGTCGCTCCGCGCGTCGGTGACGTCCGAGCTGGTGATGGACGGGGTCCGACTGCCGGCAGACGCGATGTTGCCGGAGGTCAGGGGATTGCGCGGGCCGCTGTCCTGCCTGAACGAGGCCCGCTACGGGATCGTCTGGGGCGTGATGGGCGCGGCGCGCACGTGCTTCGAAACGGCGCTCGAGTACTCGAAGACGAGAGAGCAGTTCGACAGGCCGATCGGCTCGTTCCAGCTCACGCAGAAGAAGCTCGCCGACATGGCTCTCGAGCTCTACAAGGGGACCCTGCTCGCCTACCACCTCGGCCGGTTGAAGGACGAGAAAGGGCTGGCGCCGGAGCAGGTCAGCGTCGGGAAGCTGAACAACACGCGCGAGGCGCTCGAGATCGCGCGGACCTCGCGCGGGATCCTCGGTGCGAACGGCATCACGCTCGAGTACCCGATCATGCGCCACATGACGAACCTCGAGTCCGTGATCACTTACGAGGGGACCGAGGAGGTCCACACCCTAGTCATCGGGGAGCAGCTCACCGGGCTCAAGGCATTCACGTGATCGCGCACATCTGACGCCGTGCCCTTCGCCGCGTCGTCGAGCACGACGAAGCAGTAAGGACACGGTCGTCACCGAACGACCATGCGGCCGAGAAGCGTCTACACCCCCACCGGGCAGCTCTCGACGTGGTACTGCTGACACTCCTCGTCCGTGAGGGTGCGATTGACGCGCTCGGGGGCCAGTTTCCTGAGCTCATCGATCGGCAGGAGATGCAGGGCGACCGTCCCGTCGCCGCTCGCGGTGGCCAGGAACCGGCCGTCGGGACTGAACGCCACGGCGTTGACGACGATGTCGTGGCCGAACAGCGTGAGCACCTCCCCGGTCGCAAGATCCCAGAGCTTGGCGGTGCCGTCGAGGCTGCCGGTGGCGACGAGCGCCCCGTCCGGGCCCACCGCTACGCCCAGAAGGGGGCCGCTGTGCCCCCGCAACGTCGCGAGCTCCCGGCGGGACTCCAGGTCCCAAATCTTCGCCGTCCCATCGAAGCTGGCCGTGACCACCTTTCCGTCGGGCCCGAACGCGACGTCCTGGATGACGTCGGTGTGGCCACGGAGCTCTCCGCGCCGCTCGAGGGTGTCGGCGTCCCACATGGTCAGGGACTTGTCACCATCATCGCCGGACACCAGCCATCGACCGTCGGGGCTGAAGGCGAGGGCGAACGCTGGACTTCCGACGTCGACTGCGTGTAGTTCCTTGCCAGAGAAGGCATCCCACAGTCGGACGGTCCCGTCCCAGCTGCCGGTCGCGAGACGGCGTCCGTCCGGGCCATACGTTACGGCCGCGACCTGATCGGCATGTCCCCTGAGAGTCATCACGAGCTCTCCGGTCGTCACGTCCCAGACGGGGACGGTGCTGTTCGCCCGGGCATTCCCAGGTCCGCTACCAGAGGACCCCGCGAGCCTGGTCCCGTCCGGGCTGAACGCCATCCTGCGGATGGTGGCGTCGTGGCCCTTCAATGTGACGATCTCCGCCCCCGTTTCGACGTCCCGGATCGTGACGCCGGCGACCTGACCCGGCACGGCGAAGCTCGCCCCATCGGGGCTGAAGGAGACTCCGCCTTGGCGCTGCGCCGGGCCGGGAACGGTCAGCCAGTCGCGGCCTCCTGCCGGACTGATGTCCCACAGTCGCGCGGTCCCGTCGGCGCCCCCGGTCAGCAGTCGGTCCCCATCTGGGGTGAACGCGACCTGATCCACCCCGATCGTATGCCCGGCCAGCGTCAGCAGGGACTCGCCGGTCGCCGCGTCCCACACGTGGGCGGTCCCGTCGTTCCCGCCGGTGGCGATCCGCGTACCGTCGGGGCTGTAGGCGACCCCGGAGATATCCCCCGTGTGGCCGGTGAATGGGGTGAGGGGCTCCCCGGTCTCCGCATCCCACGTCTGCGCAAAGAGCTGGAAGGCGGTGACGACCCGCCTGCCATCGGGGCCGAACGCAACCGCGAATGTCTCCCACGGCTGGGGGGGAAGGATCATCGAGATCTTCCCCGTCGCCAGGTCCCAGATCGGTGTGCTGAACCACCCGCCGCTCGCCACCTTGGATCCGTCGGGGCTGAAGGCGGGGGTGAGGCCCGAGAAGTTGAAGAACTCCTCGCCGGGGGGGCCCCTCAGCACGAGGTGCTGCGTGCCCGCCGCGACGTCCCAGATCCGAACGGTGCCGTCCTGGCTGGAGGTGGCCAGCAGCGACCCGTCTGGGCTGAACGCGGCGCCCAGGACCAGATTCCGATGGCCCCGCAGCACGTGGGTCTGCCGACCGCTCGCCCCGTCCCACAGCCGCACCGTCCGGTCCGAGCCGGTGGTGGCCAGCAGCGACCCGTCGGGGCTGAAGGCGATGCCGTTGACCTCCTCCTCGTGTCCGCGGAGGGTGAGGAGACGCTTGCCGGTGTCCGTCTCCCACACGGTCGCGGTCCCGTCCTCGCCCGTCGTGGCGAACCGCTTGCCGTCGGCGCTGACGGCGATCGCGCGCCCTTGCGGCACCGTGAGCACGACCCGGGACTCCTGCAGCGCCCGGTGAAGGGCCTCCTCGGCCTCCGGCACGACCGTCCGGTCCGCTTTCCATGTCGCGTCCACCCCCGCAAGCGCCAGCAGGATGCTTCGCTCGGGGTCCACGTCGAGGTTGGCGACGGCGGCGGCGGCCAACGCGCGGGCAGACGACATCCGGGCCTGGTTCTCGGCCCGCTGAGCCTCCTCCCGGGCGCGTCCTCGCTGAACCAGGGCCAGGCCGCCAGCCAGCAGGGCGACCACGAGGAACAACGCCGCACCGACCAGGAGGCCCCGGAGGCGGCGGTTCGTCCTCCGCTGTCGTTCCGCTTCGCGCTCGCTGGCCTGACGACTCTCCGCCAGGTAGTCCCGCTCGAGCTCATTGAGGTCCGGCCCGCGCGTGGCCGCCCAGTCCAGCGCGGTAGAGAGCCGAGCGCCTCGGTACAGCTCCGAGACGTCACGCCCCGTCGCCTGCCACTGCTTGGATGCTTGCGTCAGATGTTGGCGAAGCTGGTGGCCCTGCAGGTCCTCGTCCAGCCACCCTCGGAGGCGCGGCCACTCCCGGAGCAGGGCCTCGTGGGCGACCTCGACCGTCGAGTCGCTCATGGTGAGCAGGCGGTCCTGGGTGAGCCGCGCGAGGACAGCGTTCACGATCGCGTCGGCTTCGACATCGAATTCCGAGAGGGGAACGCGGCGCCGTGTCAGGCTGTCACCTTCGCCGGTACCGGAGAGTCGAAGGAACGTCCGCCGCGCGCCCTCTCGCTCCGCCTCCGTCAGCTGCTGATAGGAAGCCTCCCCAAGGCGGGCCACGGCGCCGCGCACGCCTCCCGTCCGCTCGTATGCATCCACGCGAAGCCATCCGTCCTCGCGCCCCTGCCACAGCTCGACCAGAGCAGCCGAGAGCAGCGGCAGGCCGCCGGGCTCCTCCGCGACCTCTGCGACCAGAACATCTGCGAGGGCAGACTCCACGCGGAGCCGCGCCCGCCGGGCGGGCCGTTCGATTGCACGCCGAAGCTCGTCCCTCGTCATCGGTGGGACCAGGACGTGGTTGGCCGTGAAAAGCTCTGCCAGCTCCCGGTGAGGCGCACAGCGCCCGTAGTAGTCGTCCCGGATGGTGAGCACGAACGCGATGCGTTCGGGCCAGCGGGTCGCAGCCCAGGTAATCGCCCCGATGAACGCCGCCCGTTCATCGTCATCGATGCAGAGGGTGAATACCTCCTCGAACTGATCCACAGCGACGACGAGCCGCTCATCCAGTCCCACCGCCTCGATCGCTGCCTCGAGGGCATCGCCGTCACCCGATCCGGGCCCGCCGGCCGAGACAGCCGCGGCCAGCTCGGTCATGGGGTACTCGCCGGGGCGGAACACGACGCTGCGCCAGCGCTCACTGCCCGGAAGGAGTCCCGCGCGGAGCGAAGGAAGGAGCCCTGCGGCCACCGCGGAGGACTTGCCGCTCCCAGAGGCTCCGACCACGCCGAGGAGTCCCACCTGCACCGTGCGAGCCGCGAGCTCTCCGACCAATCGCTCCCGCCCGAAGAAATACGCGGCGTCCGTCTCTTGGAACGAGGCCAGTCCCTTGTAGGGACATTCGGAGTCGGCCGCGAACTGGCCCTCGTCGCCGTAGAGCCTGTCGAGCTTCAGCCCGATGACGTTGTTGGCGAACTCGAGGTCGGCAGACCGGCGGCCCCGGCCCTCGGCCAGCCACTCCGCAGCTGCGGCGAGCCGCCTGCCGACCTCATCGCGAGCCCACTCGCTGATTACCTCGTGCACGCGACCCGGCACCCCTCCCGATGCACGGGCCATCGACTCGAGTGGAACGTCCTGAACCTCGTCTCCGACGTAGAGGCGAGCGATCCCCTGAACGCCATCGAGGTCCAGTGGGGACAGCTCGACGTGCCCGTCGCCGAACCGGTCCGCCTCGTCAATCACCGCGGCCAGGGCCGGACCGGCCTCGGGATCCTGGATTAAGCCGATCACCATCACCGGCCGGGTCCTGATCGCATCCCCGGCCTCGGCCAGGGCCCGCGCGGCGTCCTCCCCGGCTACGTCCACGTCGTCCAGGACCACGAGGGTCGGTTCGACGGCGTCCGTCGCCTCCCGCACAGCCGCGATCGCCAGGGCCGCCGCGGCCCCTCCGGGCCCCGCGTAGCGGATCCGAGCACCTCCTTGGCCGATCTCCGATGCGAGCTCCGCCGCCAAGCGGGTCTTGCCGATCTGGGACGGCCCGGAAACGAACACGACCCGACCGCGCCCCCTTCTCGCCTGGCGCCACGTTCCACGGATCCAGTGCATCTCGGACTCTCGATCGATCAAGGGCGTGATGGGGTCGAGCTCAGGAGGGATGGTTGTGTCCGAGCCGACCGTGACCGTCTCGCGCTCGGGTGTCGGCCCCGGGGATTCCTGCGGTGGCTGCAGAGAGACGGCCTCAATGAGGTCGACGGCCTTCTCGAATCCCTTCAGCTCTGCGGGCCCGAGCTCCTCGAATCGGACCTCGTCAATCTCCCCGGCGAGATCTGCCACCGCTCGCGTGATCAAGACCTGTCCCGCGAGCGCCTTGGAGCACAATCGGGCAGCGGTGTTCAGTGCGACGCCGCGGAACCCCTCTTCGACCGGGATTGCCTCGCCCATGTCGATACCGATTCCTACCGTCAATGGAAGGGTGGGGTCGTCCGCGGTCTCCTCGAAGCAGGTGGCCTGGAACTCGATGGCCGCGCGGACCGCCTGCGCCGGCTTGGGGAAGACGGCGAGCGCCTCGTCCCCTCTGAGCTCGATGACCCGGCCTCCCCTGGCCTCGACGGAGTCGCGAGCCATGTCGGCGAATCTCTTCGCGAGCCGAGCCGCCGCGGCGTCGCCGTGCTCGCGGGTGAAGCGCGTGTACCCCCGGACGTCGGCGATCAGGAAGGTGAGAACAGCGGTGGGTTGCTCGGTCTGCTGGGCCTTCACGTTCATGAGTTTGGTTGCTCCACCCCCGGGAGCGAGCCCGAGCCTCGCGCCTCTTCCCTCGAGATGATTCTTCGCTCACGGCGCCGAACACACAAGGCCACCGTCAGGTTCGAGCCCCGCGCGACTATCGGGGGTCGATGGCCGTCGATTCGGCGAGCAGCGTCGCGACGTCGGCGACGCGGATGTCGGACGACTTCCCTTTCGCGGCGTCGTCGAGCATGACGAGGCAGTAGGGACAGGCCGTTGCGACCGTCTCGGCGCCGGTGGCGGCCGCCTCCTCGAACCGTGTGTCGTTGATGCGGGGCGACTCTTCTTCCATCCACATGCGGGCGCCACCGGCGCCGCAGCAGAAGGAACGCTCACGGTTGCGGGGCATCTCCTCGATCTCTCCGCCGATGACCTCACGGGGCGCGTCGAACTCGCCGTTGTGCCGGCCGAGGTAGCAAGCGTCGTGATAGGTGATCTTCCCGTCGCCGGTCCGCGGTTGGAGCCGGCCAGCCGCGATCAGCTCGGAGAGCAGCTGCGTGTGATGAACGACTTCGTACGTCCCGCCGTAGTCGGGGTACTCGTTCGCGAGCGTGTTGAAGCAGTGCGCGCAGCTCGCGACGATCTTCGTCACGCCGGCGCCGTTCAGCGTCTCGACGTTCTGCTCGGCGAGCATCTGGAACAGGTACTCGTGGCCCATCCGCCGTGCTGGATCGCCGGTGCACTTCTCGCGCGGTCCGAGCACCGCCGAGTCGATGCCGGCGGCCGCGAGCAACCTCGCCACGCTCTGGGTCGTCTTCTGCGCCCGCTCGTCGAACGCGCCCGCGCACCCGACCCAGAACAGGACCTCCGGCGCCGGGTCGCCCTCCTTCAGCACTCGCACATCGAGGTCCTTCGCCCAATCGAGCCGTGCCGAGGCCGGCTGGCCCCACGGGTTCTCTTGGCTCTCGACGCCGCGGAGCATCGGGGCGGCCTCCTGCGGGAATCGCGACTCGGCCATCACGAGGTTCCGGCGCAGGTCGACGATCGTGTCGACGTGTTCGATGTCGACCGGGCACTCGCGCACGCACGCGCCGCACGTCACGCAGTCCCACACGACCTGGTCGGTCACCGCGTTCGGCACGAGCGGCTGGAGCTCGACCTCGCCGGCCGCCTCGGCGACCACACGGTCGCGAAGATCCATGATCAGCAGCTTCGGGGACAGCGGCTTGCCGGTCGCCCACGCGGGGCACACCTCCTGGCAGCGGCCGCACTCGGTGCACGAGAAGAGGTCGAGCATCTGCTTCCTCGAGAGGTCCTTCTGGGTCGCGACGCCGAAGCGGATGTCCTCCTCGGGCAGCTCGAGGTCGATCCGGTTCGGTTCGAGGCGACCCGTCGGCCCGTCCTTGGCGAGCCAGACGTTCGCGGGCGCGGTCGCGATGTGGAGGTGCTTCGAGCCGGGCAGGAAGACGAGGAAGCCGAGGATCACGAGGAGGTGCGCCCACACGAGGACGCGCTCGGCGAACTCGGTGCCTTCGCCGGAGCTGAACAGGTTCGAGAGCAGGTGCGCGACCGGTCTCGCGTCCGGCACCTCGGCGATCCCGAACCCGATCCGCGACGCGTTCCACAAGAGGAACGTCACGACGATCGCGAGGATCAGCAGCAGGATCCGGTCGGCCTCCTCCATGTGGCTGCCGCGGAACCGATCGGGCTTCAGGACCTTGCGGATGAAGAAGGCCATCGCGACGCCGACGACGACGAGCGTCGCGAAGACGTCCGACACGAACGCGAACCACGACGCGTCGCCGAGGATCGGAAGGGAGGAGTCCTTGTCGACGATCGCGACGGCAGCCTCGGCGATCGTCGGGAGCAGCACGATGAAGCCCCAGAAGATGAACGCGTGCATCAGGCCTGGCCCGAGCTTCTGCAGGAGCTTCTTCTGAAGGAAGACGTGGGTGATCTCGCGGGTGATGCGGTCCGGGGTGGGGGCGCCGCGTCCGGCCGGCCGCGCGTTCGCGACGAGCGCCACGCGCGGCCGGACGCGGCCAACGAACAGCACGACCGCCACGACGACGACGGCCGCGAGGGCCGCGGCGGCTACGAGCCCGCCCGTCGCTTCTCGATCTCCTCGGTGAGGGCCGGGACGACCTTGAAGAGGTCGCCCACCACGCCCAGATCCGCGATCTTCAGGATCGGCGCGTCGGGGTCCTTCGTGATCGCGACGATCCGTTTGGCGCCCTTCATACCCACCATGTGCTGGAGCGCGCCGCTGATCCCGGCGCAGATGTAGACCTCGGGCTTCACGGTCTTGCCGGTCTGCCCGATCTGGAAGCTGTACGGGACCCAGCCGGCGTCGACGGCAGCTCGAGAGGCACCGACGGCCGCGTTCCCGATCGCCGCCGCGAGCTTCTCGAGCTGTTCGAACGCGTCCGGTCCGCCGAGTCCGCGTCCGCCGGCCACGACGACCTTCGCGTCCTCGAGCCGCGGGCCGGAAGCTTCCTCCTCGTGGCGTTCGAGCCGTTCGGCCTTCTTGAGGTCGTCGGGAGCGTCGGCCTTCACCTCGACGACCTCGGCGGTCCCGCCGGAGGGTTCGGCCGCGAAGGACTGCGGTCGGATGAGCACGAGCTTCGGAGCCGGTCCTTTCAACTCAACATCGACGATCTTCGTGCCGCCGAGGATCTCGGTGCGGGCCTTGTCCGGGCTGAGGACGTCGGTGGCGTTCGCCATGAGCGTCGAGCCCGTGCGCGCCTGTAGTCGTCCGGCGACGTCGCGGGCGTCGTAGGAAGCGGGGAACAGGATCAGGTCGGGCTGGTGCTCCTCGACCAGGCCGGCGAGGGCGTGTACGGCCGGTTGCGCGAGGTGTTTCGTGAACACCTCGTCGTCGCTCGCGTAAACGGTTTGCGCACCGTGCTCGCCGAGCGCGTCGGTCGACGCCTTGGCGCCGGGGCCGAGCGCGACCGCGGCGACCTCGTCGCCGAGGTCACGAGCCTTCGTCAGGAGCTCGAGGGCGCTCGGCGCCGGCCCGTCGGGCGTGACGTCGGCCCAGACCCAGACCTTCATCTCAGGCACCTTGGCACGTCAGATCACCTTCGCTTCGGCCAGCAGGTCGGCGATGCGGGCGGGCGTGGTGTCGTCAGCGTCGATCGTCTCCCCACCTTGCTTCGGGGGTGCGTCGGACACCTCCGCGACCTTCTGAGTCGCGGTCGTGTCCTCGGACGAGAGGCCGAGATCCGAGACGCTCAGCATCTCGACCGGCTTCGACTTCGCGGCCATCACGCCCTTCAGCGACGGGTAGCGGGGCTCGGTCGCGCCGGCGGTGACGGTGACGAGCGCCGGAATGGGAGCGGTGACGACGTCGTAGCCGGCTGCGGTTTGCCGTTCGGCCTTCAGCGAACCGTCCGCAACCTCGAGCTTGCGCGCGAACGTGAGACTGGGCAGACCGAGCAGCTCGGCGATCGCCGCGGACACCGTGCCCGTGTACCCGTCGGTGGACTCGACGCCGCCGACCACGAGGTCGAACTCCTGGCGCCCGATGGCCGCGGCCAGCACGCGAGCCGTCACGAGCGAGTCGGCGCCGCGGAGGGAGTCGTCCGTGATGCGGACGCCCTTGTGCGCGCCCATCGCGAGGCCGCGCTGGAGCGCCGCGTGCGCCACCTCGGGGCCCATCGTGAGGAGCGTGATCTCGCCATCGCCCGCTGCCTCCACGAGCTGTAGCGCGGCCTCGAGGCCGTACTCGTCGCCGGGGTCGAGCGCGCCGTCGGCGCCTTCGCGGACCAGGAGGCCGTCGTCGCCAAGCGTCGGGGTGCCCTCGGGCTCCGGCACCCACTTGGTCAGGACGACGACGTTCACTTCGCCGACCGCCGATCCTCACTCACGGCAGCACCGTACCCGGTCTATGCCGAGGTCGGCATCACGCGTGGCGGAGGAACGAGTCCAGCTCCTCTCGGGTCGGCATGCCCTCGCGGGCGCCGACCTTCGTCACGGAGAGCGCGGCGGCAGCGGCCGCGCGCTGTGCTGCGGCCGCCACCTCCAACCCTTCCGACAGTCCGGCCGCGAACACCCCGTTGAAGCAATCGCCGGCGCCGGTCGTATCGACCGCCTCGACCCGTGGGGTGGCCACCCGCTCCTCTTCACCGCCACGACGGATCAGCACGCCGTCCTCTCCCCGTGTCTGGACGATCACCACGCCGTCGGGCAGCGTCCCCAACGCCTCGAGCTCGTGCTCGTTGGGCGTGACGTAGGCCGCGAGCGCCGCCACCTCGCCGACCCACGGCTGCTCGGGGGCGGGATTCAGCACGAGGGGCACCTGATGCTCGCTGCACCACGCCGCCGCGGCTCGCACGGCGCCGTGGGAGACCTCGAGGCTCGCGAGCACGACCCCCACCTCGTGGACCTGCGCGAAGGCGGACGTCACGTTGCTCGCCGAGAGCTCGGCGTTGGCGCCCGGCGCGACCGAGATCTGGTTCTCCCCGTCCGGTCCGACGCAGATCAGCGCCACGCCGGTCGGCACGCCCGGCCGCATCGCCACGGACGTCGCCACTCCCTCGGAGCGGAGCGCTTCCAGCGCGTCGTGCCCGAGCGCGTCGTTCCCGACCGCCCCCACCATGACGACCCCGGGCCCGCCACCGAGCGCTCGCGCTGCGGCCACGGCCTGGTTCCCGCCCTTGCCGCCGTGATGTTGCGCGAACACCCCGCCGGTCACCGTCTGGCCCGGCTCCGGCAGCGGTGCCCCCGAGACCACGAGGTCGACGTTGATCGCGCCGATCACCACGACGGAGCCGCTCACGCGCGCGACTCCACCAGCGACCGCAGCCTCTCGACGAACCTCGTCATGAATGCCTTCTCGTCGACGTCGAAGGCGATCCGAGCGTTCGCGTCGGGATCCCACCCGACCGGCCACGGGCTGTCTCTGACGCCGGCGAGGTCTGCCACCGTCTCGCCGACCGCCCAGCGACCCTCGGTCTCGACCTCCACCCTGGTCGTCTCCAGACGGACGAGCGACGGGTCGATCGCCACCGCGAGTGCGAGCGGGTCGTGGAGCCGGCATCCGTCCTCGCCGACGACCGCGGCATAGAAGTCCATGTAGAAACTCGTGGCGCCCTCGATGAGCATCCCGAGCGGCGACTGCGGCGCCGGCGCACAGACCTCGTCGAGGTCGGGCCGGCGCATCACCGCTCGCTCGGTGACGTCGAGTCCCACGCAGATCGGCAACCGCTCTTCGTCGACGCCGGAGAATGCGGTGAACACCTCGGCGGCGGCGACCGGGTCCACCCAGATATTCGCTTCGGCGGCCGGCGTGACGTTGCCGCCCCGAGCGAACGCTCCACCCATCAGCGCGAATCCGTTCAGGAGCTGCGGAAGGTCGGGTTCTTGGCGGAGCGCCAGCGCGATGTTCGTGAGCGGGCCGGTCGCGACCAGCAGGTTCTCGCCGGGTCGCTCCCGGGCCAGGCCGACGATCGCCTCGACCGCAGAACGTGAAGAAGGTGAGGCCGCCGGCGGGGGTGGGGCGGCCCGGCCGAGCCCTCGTTCGCCATGGACGATGGGGAACGGCACGTGGTCGCGGGCGAGCGGCCGGGCCGCCCCCTGCGCGACCTCCACCTCGCCCCGCCCCGCGGCCTCCAGTACCGCGAGCGTGTTCTCGGTCGCTTGTTCCACGGAGATGTTCCCCATGACCGATGTGGCGGCGATCAGATCCACCTCGGGGGACGCGACGGCGTACAGCAGCGCGAGCGCGTCGTCCACGCCGGTGTCGACGTCGAGGATGAGGGGGACGGGCGCCATCGCCCGCACAGGGTACTTAGGCGCCCGCCGGTTCCAGGGCGAACCCGATCAGCTTCGAGGAGACCTCGCGGCTGACCCGCAGCATGTCCTCGGGGGTGACCTCGCTGTGGTCCATCAGGACCTGGATCGCGAGACCGTCGATCAGCGCGCCGACCTGGATCCCGAGCTCGTCCGCGTCGATCCCGTCCGGGAACTCGCCGGTCTCGCGACCGTGGCGCACGATGTCGGAGATCGAGCGCCGCCAGCGGCGGTTCAAGACCTCGTGCTCCTTCGCCATCTCCGGATCACGGAGCGCGCGAACCCAGATCTCGACCCAAAGCGCCCACTCGTCCAGGAACGGGAACTCCGGGAGCAGGCCGGGCACCGAGAGCTCGATCAGCCGATCCAGCTGCGCACGAGCCGACGGGTTCTTACGAAGTTCCCGCGACAGCCGAAGGTAGAACTGGTCGTTCGCGAAGGTGAGCGCTTCGACGAGCAGGCGGTCCTTGGACTCGAAGTAGTAGAGGATCAGCCCCGTCGAGACGCCGCACGTCTCCGCGATGTCCTGGATCCTGGTGTCGGCGAGACCCCGATCGGTGATCACCTGGGCCGCCGCGGCGAGTATCTCCTGACGGCGATCCCCTTTCGGGGCTGTCTTCGTTGCCTTCGATCGTGACTTGGCCATCTTGGCTCCTGAACGGCGTACAGAGATACGAGCGGGCGCGGGCCTCGGTTCGGGCGGGCGATCGTGGAACGGTAACCCGTTGAGCAGGAGAAATCAAAGGGAGGACTCCCAGGAGCGCGTTTGACTGACCGTTCAGGAATGGGGCATCATTCGCATCGAGGAAAGGATCCGAGGGGATATGGCAACCAACACCTACGACGCGATCGTCATCGGCGGGGGGCACAACGGGCTCACCGCCGGCGCCTACTTCGCCCGGCATGGCGCCCGAACGGTGGTCCTGGAGGCGAGGCACAAGACCGGCGGCGCCGCCGACACGAGCGCCCCGTTCGCCGACCACCCTGAGATCAACGTCACCACCTACTCCTACGTGATGTCGTTGATGCCGCCGACGGTGATCAACGAGCTGCAGCTGAAGAAGCACGGCTACGACGTCACGCCGTTCGGCCCGTACTTCCAGGCATTCCCGGACGGCCGCGCGATCACCGTCTACGCCGACGAAGCCGAACGGTCTCGCGACTCGATCGCGCAGTTCTCGAAGAAAGACGCGGACACGCTCATCGAATGGGAGGCATGGCTGAAGGGCGTCGCCGACATCCTCGGGCCGCTGCTCCTCCAAAGCCCGCCGCGCGCGGGCTCCCTCGCGATCGGCGATCTGCTCGAGACGGCGAAGACGGCGTGGAAGGTTCGCAAGCTCGGCGTCCGCGGGGTGGGCGATGTCACTCGCCTGTTCACGATGAGCATCACCGACCTGCTCGACGACTGGTTCGAGTCCGACGCGATCAAGGGGATGCTGGCGGTGAACGGCATCATCGGGACGTGGGCCGGGCCGGACGAGCCGGGCACGGCGTACGTGATGCTCCACCACTCGATCGGCGACGTCGGCGACGGTCACCTCGGGTCCTGGGGTTATCAGCAGGGAGGCATGGGCGCCGTCTCCGACTCGATCCGGCGGTCCGCGGAGTCCTTCGGCGCCGAGATCCGGACCAACGCGCGCGTGAAGTTGATGCTCACGTCCGGCGGACGGTTCCACGGCGTCGTGCTCGAGGACGGGACCGAGCTCCGAGCGCCGATCGGCGTGACGTGCGTGCACCCGAAGATCGGGTTCCTCGACCTGATCCCCTCGACCGATCTGCCGGCGGACTTCGTCAAGGACATCCAACGGTGGAAGACCCGCTCGGGCGTCGTGAAGATCAACGTCGCGATGTCGGAGCTTCCCGACTTCACGGCGATGCCCGGCAAGAACCTGCAGGAGCACCACACGGGTTCGGTCGAGCTGTGTTTCTCGCCGGCGTACGCGGAGCGCGCGTTCCAGGACTCGCACATGGACCGGAAGGCGTCGGTGGCCCCGTTCGTCGACGGCGTGATCCCGACGACGATGGACAAGAAGCTCGCTCCCGAGGGAACGCACGTGTTCTCGATGTTCAGCCAGTGGGTGCCGGATGACTGGGTGAACGAGCCGCATCGCGAGGAGCTCGACGCGTACGCGAAGCGGATCTTCGACCTCTACGACGAGCTCGCGCCGAACTTCAAGGACGCGATCATCGACTACCAGGTCATCGGTCCGTACGACATGGAACAGGAGCTCGGGCTGATCGGCGGCAACATCTTCCACGGCGAGCTGTCGGTCGACCAGCTTTTCCACATGCGCCCGGCACCCGGCTACGCGGACTTCCGCACGCCGATCAAGGGCCTCTATCACGGCTCCTCGGCGACCCACGCCGGTGGCGGCGTCAACGGCATCCCCGGCTGGAAGGCGTACCGTGCGGCCGTGAAGGACAGGGCACTCAAGAAGCGCTCGTGACCGAAAAGGAACGAACGCCGCTCCAGCGGATGCTGGAGGCGCGGTCGGTCGCGGTCGTCGGCGCCTCGGTGAAGGACGGCTCGCTGGGTCAGCAGATGCTGCTCGAGCTCGCCCGAGGCGGCTACGACGGCGCCATCTACCCGGTGAACCCCGGCTACGAGGAGGTGCTCGGGCACCGGTGTTACCCGTCACTTGCGGACGTGCCCGAGCCGGTCGACCTCGCGCTCGTCGGGGTCGCGAACCAACGGATCGAGCACGCGGTGCGGGAAGCAGGGGAGTCGGGCGCGGGCAGCGTCGTGACGTTCTCGTCGCTGTTCGAGGAAGAACCACCGGAGGCCCGGATGCCACCCCTCGCCGAGCGGGTCGCCGCGGTCGCGCGCGAGCACGGGATGGCGCTCCTCGGCGGCAGCGGGATGGGGTTCGTGAACCTCGGGACACGCCTGTATGCAACGGGGTTCCCGACGCCGGACGAGCTCGAGCCCGGAGTGGTCACGTTCCTCTCCCATTCGGGATCGGTGTTCTCCGCGTTCCTGTTCAACGACCGTCAGATCCGCTTCAACCTGATCGTGTCGAGTGGGCAGGAGATCGTCACCACGATGGACGAGTACCTGTCCTACGCGCTCGACCTGGACTCCACGAGGATCGTCGCCTTGCTGCTCGAGACGGTCCGGCGCCCCGAGGGGTTCGTCGCGGCACTGGCGAAAGCGGCCGGACGAGGCGTCCCGGTCTTCGCTCTGAAGGTCGGTCGCACGGAGGGATCGAAGCAGATGGTGGTCGCCCATTCGGGCGCGCTCGCGGGCGAGCACGGCGCGTACGAAGCGGTCTTCGATGCCTACGGCGTGCACGAGTGCCGTGATCTCGAGGAGATGGCCGACGCGATCGAGCTGTTCTCCAGCCCACGACGGGCAACGACCGGGAGCGGGATCGCGTCGCTCCACGACTCCGGAGGGGAGCGTGCCCTCTTCGTCGACCTCGCGACGGATCTCCGGGTTCCCCTCGCGAAGATCTCGGACGCCACACGCCAGCGGATCGACGCGGTGCTCGATCCCGGACTCGTCGCCGAGAACCCGTTGGACGCTTGGGGGACGGGGATCGACGCGGACAGGATCTATCTGGAGAGCTTCCTGGCGCTCCACGATGACCCCGACACGGCTGCGGTGGCGTTCGTGGTCGACCTCACGCGGCAGGGCGAGCCGTACGACGTTGGCTACCTCCAGGTCGCGAGGGACGTGTTCGAGGAGACGACGAAGCCGTTCTGCATCGTGTCGAACCTGCCGGCGACGATCGCGGACGACGAAGTCGCGATCTTTCGCAACGCCGGCATCCCGGTGCTGGAGGGCACCGTCACCGGCCTGCGGGCGCTCCAGCACCTGTTGAACGATGCGTCGGCCCGCCAAAGACCGAACGCGGTCTCGCCGCCGGGGTCACCGGCGGGCATCGAAGGCGAGTGGCGCCGACGGCTCGCCGAGGCCACGGATCTCTCGGAGGCTGCCGCGCTCGGGCTGCTGTACGCGTACGACATCTCTGTCGTAGACACGCTCCCGGCGCGGTCACTGGACGAGGCGGAGCGGGCCGCCGAACGGATCGGATACCCCGTAGCGGTCAAGACGGCGGTGCCCGGGATCTCGCACAAGTCCGACGTGCGAGGCGTCCGGCTTGGCGTCGTGGATCCCCTGGAGCTCCGCGAGGTGTATCGGGACCTGGCCGAGCGGCTCGGGCCCGACGTGACGATCGCGGCGATGGCGCCGCCGGGGGTCGAGGTCGCGCTCGGCATCGTTCGCGACCCCACGTTCGGTCCGCTGGTGCTGGTCGCGGCGGGCGGCGTCCTGGTGGAGCTCATCCATGACCGCACGCTCGCGCTCCCGCCGATCGACGAGGACGCCGCCCGCCGCCTCATCGACGGGCTCGCGATCCGCCCGCTGCTCGACGGAGTCCGCGGCGCCCCGCCGAGCGACGTCGGCGCGCTCGCGCGGGCCGTCTCGCGTCTCTCCGTCCTCGCCGTCGAGCTCGGCGATGTGATCGCCGAGCTCGACGTCAACCCGGTGATCGTGTCTCCGTCGGGGTGCATCGCGGTGGACGCGCTCTTGATCCGGGCACGTGCCGGGGAGCGATGAGCGTCACATCGCACGCGTGTCGAGCATCCTTGCCGCGCACGTGATCGGAGGCATACAACGGTTCTCGCATGGGTATGCCGCCCGAACGAGACCGCCTGTAGGCGCCGGAACCATCCGGCGCGGGGCGAGCAGGGGAGATGATCTCGGTGCAGAGGATCAGGATCGAGAAGCCGAAGCCTCGCGCACCTCGCGAGCTCGAGCCCATCCTGCCGCTCGACCCCCGTGACCCCGACGTGGTGCGGGTGAAGCGCGGCGCGGTCTGGCGGTTCGCGGATCGTCGCTGGGCTGGATAGCTAGAGCGGGTTCTCCACGGGGATCGTCCCGGGTTCCCACCCCGTGTAGGTGTCACCGGGGAACTGCCACGGGGTCCCGAAGGTCGGAGCCTTCTTCCGCCCGATCGCTGGTGCCCTCGGGTTCCGCCCGAAGTTGAAGATGTGCTCGAAGTTGTGGGTATTCTCGATCCTCTCCGTGAGCGGCGTCAGTCCCCAGTTGTCCGAGACGAACCGCAACGGCGTCGAGAACTCGCCGAGTTCGTCGTCGATCACGCCGCGACGTGTGTAGGGAGAGATGGTGAGCAAGGGGACGCGGATGCCGAGGCCGAGTTGATCCACGACGGGTGGGACGATGGGGTCGTAGAGGCCGCCCCATTCGTCCCAGGTGAGGAAGATCGCGGTGTGCTCCCACATGTCGGAGCGCATGACCTTGTTCACGATCTCCGTGACCCAGTTGTGAGAGTGGCCGGTCGAGAACGGAGGGTGATCGGAGAGCTGGAACCGTGGCGTCACCCAGGTGACGGCCGGGAGGGCGTTCGCGTCGATGTCGTCGAGCAGTCGGTCCACGGAGCGCATGTGCTGATGCCACAGGTCGGTGTGGAACACGTTGGAGATGCCGTTGTACGCGTTCCAGAAGTACCCCGGCTGCCCCGGGACGGCGGAGTAGTAGGCCCAGTCCACGCCGGCGTCGCTCAGTTGTTCGCCCACCGTCGGGAATCCGAAGCACGTGTTGTGCTTCGTCAGGTTCCCCGCCGGATCCGTCACGAAGACGAAGACGTCGTCCCCGACCGCGTCGCATCCCCAGCTCTTGAAGTTCTTCCCGTTCTCCTGGCGGGTCCTGATGTTCTCCGGGTTGTCCGCCACGCCACCCGACGAGCCGGCGACGAAGAAGAAGTGGTTCGGATAGCTGGGCCCGGCCGCCGACGCGAAGAAGTTCTCCGACAGGGAGTATTCACGTGCCCACTGCCAGTAGTTCGGGACCTGGTCCTCGTCGAAGATCGTGTAGGCGTAGGTGGAGCCGTAGACCCCCGTGCCGAACCCGTCCATCGCGCCGCCGTTCACGCTCAGGCGGTGTGCCGCCAGATCGTGCGGGAGGTCGCCCGGCAGCCACTCCGGGCACCGGATCAACGGCTTCTCGACGCCGTTCTCGACGCCAACGGTCGCCCCGCGAACACCCGGGAACTTCCCGAACACGTTGTTGAAGCTCCGGTTCTCGAGCATGACGTAGATGACCCGCTTGATCGGCCACCGCGTGTCGACCCCGGGGACGGGGTCCTCCACCTTCGGCGTCGGCTTCCCGCCGGTACAGGCGAACAGCACGCCCCCCGCGATGGCCATGGCGCTCTTCTGGAGGAAGCCCCTGCGGCTGACCGGCGCCGGGTGTCGGCCGTCGTGATCGATCCCGAAGTAGGGCCCCGTGTCCAATGGACTCCCTTTGTATCAAGCCCGCTATCCTCGTCGGCCTCGGATGGGTCATCTCACGAAGAAACGCATGATCGTCGCCACGCTGCTGGCCCTAACCGCTTGCGACGGCGGGCAAGAGGACGTCTTCCCCACAGATCCCCCCTCGCCGCCTTCTTC
>Ga0136614_10000127_pt1 | contig 30547 bp, 29 predicted proteins | sample AntDrymUQ2792106_2_FD_106643 | JGI IMG/M metagenome (GOLD analysis project Ga0136614, IMG submission 106643) | Polar desert sand microbial communities from Dry Valleys, Antarctica - metaG UQ279 (21.06) | ecosystem: Environmental > Terrestrial > Soil > Desert | place: Antarctica: Dry Valley... | reverse complement strand
TGCTCAGGCCTCGGACAGACCGCCGTCGCGTTGCTCCAGACCTTGCCCAGTGACGACATCGCGGCTGCCACCGTAGTCGACGTTCCGGACGACTAACGCTTCCAGGGGAGCATTCTCACCCCCCAGAATGCACCCCTAGATGCGTTTGGGGGGGCGCGGTTAGGCTTGCCGCCGTCATGCGGCACGGCCCATCGACCGACGAGCGCGAGCACCACGACAGCCGCTCGACGGTCGTGCGGCGCTGCGCCGAGCTGGCCGACTCGTCGGCGTTCAACATCTTCATCTTCGCGGTCATCCTGGCCAACGCCGTGGTGCTGGGCCTGGAGACCTATCCCGCGGTCGTGCGCGAGGCGGGCGGGCTGCTGCGCACGCTCAACGACGTGTTCCTGGCGATCTTCGTCGTCGAGCTCGTGATCCGGCTGATCGCGTTCGGGTCGCGACCGCAGGACTTCATTCGCAGCGGCTGGAACATCTTCGACTTCGTCGTCGTCGTGGCGTCGCTGGCGCCCGGGCTGCGCGAGAACGCGCTGCTGCTGCGGCTCGCGCGGCTGGCTCGGATCCTGCGCGTCGTCCGCCTGCTGCCGGACCTGCGCGTGCTGACGATCGCGATCGGCCGCTCGATACCGGGCGTCATGTCGCTGACGGTGCTCGCGCTGCTGGTCGTGTTCATCTACGGCATGGTCGGCTGGACGATCTTCCAGAACCACGCGCCCGAGCAGTACGGCACGATCGGGGAGGCGATGCTGACGCTGTTCGTCACGCTGACGCTCGAGAACCTGCCCGACCAGTTGGCGCTCGGACGCGAGCTGTCGGACTGGACGATCCTCTACTTCGTCTCCTACGCGCTCGTCGCCGCGTTTCTGATCTTCAACATCCTGATCGGCGTCGTGATCAACTCGCTGGAGGAGGCGCGGGCGATCGAGCATGCCCGCGAGCGGGCCGATGCGCTGGAGCACGGCGGGCCGGCCGGGCCGACCGTGGAGGAGCGCGTGCTGGCCGTGCGCGAGGCGCTGGACGATCTGGAGGCCGACCTGAAGCGCAGCTGACGGCGGGCGGCGTGCCGGCGCGATCGTTCAGTTCGCGAGCGCGCGCGGTTCGTCGACGTGCAGCACGCGGCCTCCGCGCACTAGCGTGGGGCGCGTGTCCGGCGACGACGCGTCCGCCGTTCCCAGCGTCATCGACCTGCTCGGGCGCGCGGGATTCGGCCCGCTGTGGGGGATGGCCAGCGCGGACCTCAACGCGACGCTGCTGGCGTGGCCGCCAGGCCACGAGATCGCCGAGCACGTCAACGCCGAGCTCGACGTGCTCGTGGTCGTGCTGGACGGACAGGGCGTCGTCGCCATCGACGGCGAGCCCCACGAGCTGGCGGCGGGCAGCGCGATCCTCGTGGCGCGCGGGACGCGCCGTCGCATCGCGGCGGGCGCGGGCGGGCTGCGCTACCTGTCCGTCCACCGGCGTCGCGGGCCGTTGCAGATCCAGCCGGCGCCGGAGGGCTGACGCGGCGCGGCCGCGCCGCGCCGCGGTCACCGCCGCCGGCGGCACTACCGCTCCGTCCAGCCGCCCGTCTCGCCCTTGTAGAGCCCCTCGCCCTGCACCACCAGACGCGCGCTGCGCCACAGGATCTTCAGGTCCAGGCGCAGCGAGCGGTGCGCGATGTACCAGAGGTCAAGCTCGATCCGCTGTGTCCAGGGCAGCGACGTGCGGCCGTTGACCTGCGCCCATCCGGTGATCCCGGGCCGCACGGCCAGGCGCCCGCGTTCGCGCTCGGTGTACTGCGCCACCTGTGCGGGCAGCGTCGGCCGTGGCCCGACGATCGCCATCTCGCCGCGCAGCACGTTGACGAGGTTGGGCAGCTCGTCGAGCGACGTGCGCCGCAGGATCCTGCCGACGCGGGTGATGCGCGCGTCCCCGTGGTTCACGGCGAGGCCGGCACCGATGTGCTCGGCGCCGGCGACCATCGTGCGCAGCTTGAGCACGTCGAACTCGTGGCCGTCCTTGCCCACACGGCGCTGGCGGTAGATCACGCCGCCGCGCGACTCCAGGCGAATCGCGAGGGCGGCGAGGGCGAGCAGGGGCGAGCCGAGCAGCAGCCCGGCTCCCGCCACGAGAATGTCGAACGCGCGACGCATCGTCAGCGCGTGCCCTGCGCCGGCTCCCAACCCGCGGGGGTGCCGTGGCGCAGCCAGTCCCACAGCCCGGCGGCGACCGATGCCGTCGTCAGGACGTAGTAGCGCGCGACGAGCAGCGGGCGCAGTGGCACGACGCGGGCCAGCAGGGCGGCGACGACCAGCGCGAGCTGCAGCGCCAGCGCGACCGCGTAGAACGGGCTCGACGCGCCCAGCACGAAGCTCGCCACGAGCGCGCCGACATGCAGGAAGGGCGCCACGTAACGCAGCACGCGGTGCGACGCGATCATCAGCGCGTACAACGGCGGATAGCCGCGCGGCGACAGCAGCCCGCCGCGCAGGACGATCGGCCACGTGTGGCTCATCATCCGCCGCTTGCGGGCGAACTCGCCCTCGATCGAGGGCACCATCTTCTCCGTCGCCCGCGCCGCCGCGACGTACACCGCGCGCCAGCCGCGCTTGACCATGTTGAACGGAAACGACAGGTCGTGGCCCATGATCGGATCGACCTCGAGGTAGGACCCCCGCCGCGTCGCGTAGATCGCGCCGTTGCCGGCGGTGATCGAGCCGAGCCTGGACTCCAGCGCGCGCAGCGCCATCTCGTAGCGCCAGTACAGGCCCTCCTGGTTCGTGCCGCCGTCGTTGAGGAAGCGCACCTGGCCGCAGGCGTAGCCGACGCGCGGATCGCCGAACGCGGCGACCAGCGTGCGCAGCGCGTCGGCCTCCCACGTGCTGTTGGCATCCGAGAAGGCGACGATCTCCCCGCGCGAGGCGGCGACGGCGGCGTCCTGGGCGCGGATCTTGCCGCCGCGGGGAAGGTCGAGCACGACGTCGGCGCCGGCGCGGCGGGCCTCCTGCACCGTGGCGTCGGTCGACCCGTCGCTGGCCACCACGACCTCGAGCCGGTCACGCGGGTAGTCCAGCGCCAGCGCGTTGGCGACCTTGCGCGCGATCACCGCCGCCTCGTCGTAGGCCGCGACGATCAGCGACACCGTCGGCGGCTGTGCCGGGGCCGGCGCGACCGCCGCCCGGGCGCGAGGTACTCGCGCGAGCGCCGCCAGCACGAGCGGGTAGCCGACCTGCGCGTAGACGAGCAGAGCGGCGCAGAGCCAGAAGACGACCTCCCAGACGAGCACGCGCCCATTGTGTCGCGCGCGGTGGCGCGGGGTGCGAGCGCTCAGCACAGCGCGCCGTAGAGCTCCAGGTGGGCCGCCGCGATCGCGTCCCAGGAGTACGGGCCGGCCGCGGCGGCGGCGGCGCCCGCCGCGAGGCGAGCGCGGGCGGCAGGGTCGCCGATCAGGCGCCGCAGCTGCTGAGCCAGCGCGAGCCGATCGCCGGGCGCGACGAGCGCGGCCGCACCGAGGCCCGCAACCTCGGGAAACCCGCCGACGGCGCTGAGCAGCAGCGGCCGCCCGAACGCCAGTGCCGTGAACAGCACGCCGGACTGGTCGATCTCGCGGTAGGGCAGCACGACGAGGTCGGCGCGGCGGAAGTAGGCGGCGACCTCGTGGTCGGCGATGAACCGCGGGACCCAGCGCACCGATTGCGGCGCGGCGGCGCGCAGCGCCGTGATGTCCATGCGCGGCATCCCGACGATCCACAGCTCGGCATCGAGCTCGGCGGCGCGCCAGGCCTCGAGCAGCACGTCGATGCCCTTGTACGGGCGCAGCAGGCCGAAGCACAGCACCACGGGCTTCTCGACGGCGGCCAAGGTCGCGGGCAGCGGCTGCTCGTCCGCCACGCGAGTGAGGTGCTCGAACGCGCCGTGCGCGATCGCCGCCACCTTCTCCGGCGCCACCCCGAGCGCGTCGACCAGCCGGCGGCGGCCGTGTTCGGAATGCACGACGACGGCGTCCACGCGCTCGTACAGCGCCTGCTGCGCGGCGAGCTGGCCGCGACGCGGCTCACGCGGCAGCACGTCGTGTGCGGTCAGCACGAGCGGGCGTCCGCGCGGCAGCAGGTGCAGGTCGACCTGCTGCACGGTCAGCCACTGGAAGTGGATGACGTCGGCGGCGTCGGCCGCCGCGGTCGCGGCACGGCGGTAGGCGAGCATGTCGGGCACGTGCTGCGCGAGCTTCGCGGCGTAGCGCCGCCGGGAGCCGCAGCTCGCGGCAGCGCCGCGACGATAGAAGCGCTCGACGCGCACGTAGCCGTCGGGCGCGGGCACCGGCCCGTAGTCGAAGCGGCTGGTCTGCAGGCGAACCCGTGCGCCCGCGCGGGCCAGCGCCGAGCACAGCGCGTGGTCGTAGGGCGGCGTGTAGGCGGAGGGGTCGACGACGTCCACGCGCACGCCACGAGCGTAGTCGGAGCACGTCGGCCGATCGGCCGACGCAGCGGCTACGAGCGCGAGCGGAACTCCTCCTGCTCCCAACGCGCGTGCACGTGCCTGACCATCCGCTCGAACCAGCCATCATCGCCCTAGCGGGTACCGGCGAAGACGGACCATACCCGTTGGTGCGACCCGCCCCGGAGGTTCAGGCGCAGCATCTGCCCGCCCCCGCAGAGCAGATCCTCCCACCAACCGAGCCCCAAGAGGACGGCGACGCCTAGCGCAACCGCGCCCGACCACGAGCGGGATGCGCACGATCGCCGCCGCCGCGGCGCGGCCAAGGTCGGCCGATGGACAGCGAGACCGCCGATGAGTTGTACCGCCTGTTGGCTTCCACCGAACCCATCCCGTTCGGCGGTGCCGACGTGTTCCTCGAGCCCGAGCAGTACCTTGCGGTGAACGAACTGGAGCGGTCGGGCGCCGAGGCGACGCGCACGCGGCTGCGCTCGCGCTACCGGATCGCGGCCGACAAGGCCATCGAGCTGCTCGATGAGCTGCGGATGCTGCTTCCCTGCGACAGGAGTGCAACAGCTGCGCTGCCGTGCAGCGGGTCGCACTGGACGTCCCCCGCCGCCCCGACGCTGGAGGCGCTCGTCGAGCTCGTCCAGCGCGACGGCCGGCGGATCTTCGTCACGCGCGACGGCGGGGTGCTGGCCGAGCTGGTCCCGTAGAGGCGGATTCTCGAACTCGACGTCGGTGATCTCCTCCCAGAGGTAGCGGTGTGGCAGCACGCTGGAAACGGTCAGGCCATCGGGCGAGAAGCTGAGCGAGGGACGCAGCGCCAGCAGGAAGAGGCCGGCGAAGGTCCCGAAGATCGCCGCGCGGTCGCCGTGGTCGGTCTTGACGGCGAACAGAACGAAGACCGCGAACGCCGCGACGGCGCACGCCATCAGCGAGGGGTTTCGCAGGACCTGGCGCTTGCCGCGCATGTCGATCAACCGGCACCGGGCGGCGGCTCGCGCAGCTCCGCGACGCGCGTGCCGTCGCGCAGGATCACCAACCGTCGACCATCCCTGACCACGCCGTCGACGAGCGAGGCGAGCGTCGGACGGTCGTTCAGGTCGATCGACGCGGTCTCCTCGAGGCGCGCGCGCTCGGTCTTCGTGGCGATCCAGATCAGCTCGCTCACCTCGTGGATGTATCGCTGCCCGTCGACGGGCACCCCCGAGCCGAACGAGAACCGCGAGCGCGTCGTGGCCATGCTCTCGAGCTTCGCGAGCCCGTCGGCGATCGGCGTCTGCGCGCGCTCGTGCTCATAGGCGAGCAGGGTCGGCCGCAGCCGCGCGACGGCTGCGCAGAGGGCGTCGAGGCTATGGCGACCCAGCAGGGAGCGACGGCTGCTCGAGGCGAAGATGAGGTCGCGCAGCTCGCCGAGGGCGACGTCCACAGGACGCAGATCGCGCACGCGCACAACGTAGCCGAGCACACGTCCCATAACGTGGCGCCGGTGCCGATCGAGCTCTCCTTCTGCGTCGTCAACACCGAGCTGCGCGAGCTGCTGCTGCGCTGCCTGGATGCGATCGCGCGCGAGCAGGCGACGCTCGGCATCGAGAGCGAGGTGCTCGTGCTCGACAACGCGTCCAACGACGGGTCGGCAAGCGCGGCGCGGCGCCATCCGGCGACGACGCAGGTCATCGCGCTCGAGCGCCGGCGCGGCAAGGGTGAGAACGACTCCGCGCTGCTGCAGCGCGCCCGCGGGCGCCTGTGCCTGCTGCTCAACGAGGACTCCGAGTTGCTGCCGGGCGCGACGCGGACGCTGCTCGACGCGCTCGACGCCGACCCGGCGGCAGCCGCGGCCGGGGCGCGCCTGCAACGGCCCGACGGGCGCCAGCAGCCGTCGGCCTGGCGCTTTCCGACGCCGCTGACGGCCTTTGTCGGCGCGCTCTTCCTGCATCGCCGCTACACGGTGCAGAGCCGCGGCGAGACGACCCGCGAGGTCGACTGGGCGCAGTCGGCGGCGCTGCTCGTGCGCCGCGAGGCCGCCGAGCAGATCGGCTGGTTCGATCCGGACTTCTTCGTCTACTCCGACGAGGTCGACTTCTGCAAGCGCCTGCGCGACGCCGGCTGGCGCACGCTCTACGTCCCGCAGGCCGTTGCGATCCACCACGAGCAGCTCTCGACCGGCGCCGTGCCCGAACGGCGCATCGTCGAGCTGTCGCGCAACCGCGACCTGTACATGCGAAAGCACCACACACGCGCGGCGGCGTGGGCGGTGCGTGTGCTGACGGCCTTGACCTACGCCGCACGGACGGTCGCCGCGATGGTGCTGCCCGGCCACGACCCGCGCCGCTACTGGCGCCACGTGACGGCGACGCTGCGCCCCGCGCAGGGGGAGGGTCTGCGCGAGGCGGCGTCGGACTACAACCGCGGGCGGCGGCTGTAGCGATCGCGGGTCAGCACGTGAGCGTCGGATCGGGCGTGAACGTGTGCGTCACGATCCCGACGCCCGGCCTGACGAGGTAGAGCGTTCCGCCGTCGGCGGCCACGTCGGTCGCCGCGAACGCGTGCGTCGCGCCGGGCGCGCTGACGAGCAGCTCGCGCTGCAGGCAGTCGCCGGTCTGGCGGAAGATGATCGCGCGGTCCGGGTCGCCGGTGTGGGTGGAGTCCGTCAGCGTCCAGTGCGTCAAGGCGCTCTGGATCGCCAGGCCGCGCGCGTTCTCGTCGCTCTCGCCCTCGGAGGCCGCGGCGAGGAACGAACGCATGTCCCGGCCCGCGACGGTCTGCGAGAAGGAGTACTCGAAGATGTCGGCCGCGACCGCGACGACGCGCTCGCCGCGCAGGTCGACGGACTCGATCACCCTGACGCCGAACCGCACGGCGTCCTTCGGGCGCGGCAGACGGACGGCCTTGCGCGAGCCGTTCTTCGTGTAGAGCCCGGTCAGCTTCCGGTTGGCCGCAGAGCCCGTGCAGAACAGGCCGTAGGCGACGCGCGTGCGCCATTGCGAGACGGCGGTGTTGACCTTGCACCTGGGCGCCTCGAGGTTGCGAAACGTCGCGCGCCGGCCGTCGAGGTCGTCCCACAGCGACTTGCACGACGAGCCCGTGTCGCAGCGCAGGTAGGTCAGGCGCAGCTTGCCGTCGCTGTCCCTGCCGAGGTCGATCGAGCGGTAGGAGCGTGACCGCGGCGCGCCCTTGACCGGCGCGATCGTGCCGTCGGGCGTGCGCTGCACGAGGCGCTGGCTGCCGAACCTCCCGCTGACCCAGACGATCGTCCCGTCGAGGGCGGTGATCTGCTCGGCGGCGGGGTCGGCGGCGACGACGATGCCTTGTGCCGCCGCGCCGGCGGGCAGGACAAGGCAGGCGGCGGTCAGCACGGCGGGGAGGAGGGAGCGCAGCATGGCGCCATCCTCTGCGACCGGCGCGGCGCGCGCCAGCCGCCCCAGGGTTCGAGTGCTCACACCCTCGGTGCGGTCGCGCTCAGGTCGGCGGCAGCTCGCGCCAGGTGTTCTGCACCAGGCCGACCGTCCCGTAGGAGGCCACCGATCCGAAGACGTTGGGGTCGTATTGGACCTGGATCCCGTTGGAGCCGGCGCGCACGCACCCCATGCCGTCGACCGCGAGCGCCCCCCAGACGCCGAACCCGCCGCTCATCGAGACGATGTTCTCGGGCGCGTTGGCGTTGCCCGAGCAGGTGCCATCGCCCACCGGCGAAAAGCTCGAGCAGGTGCCGTCGGAGTTGTTGACGCCGTAGACGATGCCGACGAAGGTCCACGAGCCCGACATGCTCATCCGGCCGCAGTGCCAGATCAGGATCCCGGGCCGGTCGTACTGGTTGACGCACGCCTGCGACAGCCCGTTGCCGCCGCCGCCGGGGCTCGCCGGCGCCGCCGGACTGCAGGGCGTCGTGGCGACCGAGTTGCTGAGCTGGCCGCTGTTGCAGTGCTCGACCCAGACGACGGCGCCGGAGATGTCGTTGCCCGGGCAGCCGGCGAAGTAGCGCCCGTCGGTGATCGCGCGCTGCTTGAAGCGCGCCAGCTGTGACGTGGTCATCAGCGGTGGCGCGTTGACCGTGGCCGGCGGCGGCTGGATCTGGCCGGACTTGTACAGCGCGCAGCCGAAGGCGGAGATGTTGCAGCGCACGACGACCTGGGAGCCGTTGGCGTAGATCATGATCTTGTTGCCGTTGTTGGCGATGTTGATCCCGCCGGCGGTCACGGCCGTCTCGGGCGTCGCCTCCAGCACGCGCTCGATCTTCATGAGCGCGACGACGTGACGCGGCCGCCCGCGCACGAGGGCGCGGGCGTCGACCCACAGCTGCTTGTCGCCGTTGGCGTCCCAGCGGCAGCCCGCGTCGCAGGAATAGCTCGTGCCCGTCTGCACGTGGGTGCCCGACTGCGCGGCCTCGGCCTGCGCGGCGACGAAGGCGGCGGCGAGCGGCCCGCCGTTGTCGCGGATCCGCGTCGTCCAGGTCACGCCGGACTGCGCATCGGCGTTGGTGAAGTTCGCGGCGGCGGGCGTGTCCGAGGTGGCGGCGGCGATCGTCGCCGGGTTCGGGCACATCGCGGCGGTGCTCGTGTGGTCGCAGCTGACCGGCACGCCGACCGCGGCGGCGGCGTTGCCGGGCCAGTCCAGGGCGAGAGCGAAGCCCTGGCTGTAGAGCACGCCCTCGGCGATGTTCAGCGATGTCTCGCGCTCGCGCTGCTCCTGTGAGCGCTGCTGGCCGGTGTCGGTGAGCGAGGCGATCGCCAGCGCGATGATGAGCATCACGGCCAGCAGCATCATGGCGCTCACGAGCACCCAGCCGTTCTCGTCACGCAGGTGGTCGCGTGTCATTGTCAGGCTCCGCTCGGGATGGTCACGGCGATCGCTGGGCCTGGGGCGATGCCGGCCGTGCCGTAGCGGTCGCCCGGATCGCAGGCCACGAGGCCGATGTTCTTCGCCGTCCCCGCGTTGCCGTCGCCGGCGGGGAAGGCGTGGCTCAGGGTGACGCCGTCACCGATCAGCGTCCCGCCCCAGAGGATCCGCTGGCCGGCGTCGCCGATCGTCACCGTCGGCTGGTCGCAGGCGATCGACGTCGGCATCGTCCCCTTGAACCAGTACATCGAGAAGATGCGGCCCTCGTAGTCGCTCGAGCCCGAGGCATTGAGCAGCACCGTCCGCCCACCCGTCGCGGTCGTGACGAACTGCGCGTTCGGCGCCTGGTTCTGGTTACGCAGGTGCACGGCGGAGGCGACCTTCAGCTCGATGGCGCCGGCGCCGGGCTGCGTGTCGACGATGGTCTGGGCGGCGATCCCGAGGATCTGGTCGTACGTGGCGCCGCTGGAGGTGCACGCGCTCGTGCGATCCGTGCAGGTATATGCGAACAGCGGACGATCCTGGCCGCCGAGGCGGTTGGTGACGTGGTCGGCGACGACGGCCACCCGCGTCCAGCCCGCGCCCGGGCAGCCGCCGCGCATCGTCGCGGACACCGGTGCGGCGGCGTCGCCCGCCAGCGACTGCTCGGCCATCCACAGACGCCCGCGCTCGGCGGATGCGGGCGGCGTCGCCGTGTCCAGGCAGTAGCGCACCCACGTGCGCGACGGGTCGGAGGTCTGGAAGATCAGGTCGTACGCGGCGACGGTGTCGATGACGGCGGTGTTGTTCAGGCGCTTGGCGAGGTTGCGCAGCTGGCGCGCCTCGTTGTCGAGCGCGTTGCGGGCGGTCTCGGCCGTGTCGAAGCGCTCGTCCTGGTCGCGCGCGTTGCCGTAGAACGTGTTGAACGCCGCGAGCGTCGCCGCCAGGATCACCAGCGAGATCGTGATCCCCATCAGCAGCTCGGGCAGGGAGACGCCTTGTTCGTCGCGCAGGCTCATGGCGGCCACGACACCGGGCCGAGCAGCTCGGACTCGTTGTAGTGGCTGTTGACGACGCTGACCCAGTACTGGTGTGAGCCGCCGTCGGGATCGTCGTCGGACCATGCCGCGGCGGTGCCCGCGGTGCGGTCGTAGCGGTCGGCGAGCTGCGTCCCGTCGCGGTAGATGCGGTAGAAGATCGGGCTCCCGTTCTGCGGCGCGTTCCAGCTCAGCGCGGGCAGGTTCGCCTCCGTCGTGGCCGTGAGCGGTCCGTCGGGTGCGGCGGGCTGCGAGCCGGCGGCGCTGATCGTCAGCGACGTGGCGTCGCCGTCCTCCAGCGCGCCGGAGCCGTCGCGGGCGAGCGCCACGACGTAGTAGCCCAGCGCGCCGGTGGAGGGCGGGCTGGGGTCGGTGCAGCTCGACGTCGTGGGGCTGAGCATCGCCGGTGCGGCGGCGGCGGGACAGACCTGGTTGTCGTCGCCGTTGCCCGCGGCGCCGTCCATCCCGGCCCAGTGGACGCGGTAGCCGAGGATGTCGCGCTCGGAGTTCAGCTCCCACGACAGGTCGACCCAGTGGCCGTCGCGCGTGTCGTGGCCCCCTGCCAGCGAGGGCGGCGCGTAGGGCTTGCGCCGATTGATCACGACTGTGGTGAGCTTCGCGTCGCCGGCGACGCCGCGATCGTCGAACGGCTGGGCGATGATCTGGTAGGCGCCGTCGAGCACCTCGCTGCCGCTGCCGGAGTCGCCGATCGGCCACTCGACCCGCCAGACCTGCGGCGAGCCTGTCGGCCCGATCGCGTTGCCCTCGCTCTGGCCGTCGTCGGCGTGCCAGTGCACCGCCGCGGCGGGCGTCGTCGTGTACGTCACGGCGGCGGAGGAGACGTTCCCCGTGAGCGTCTGCGTCAGCGGCGAGATGCCGGTGAGGCGGGGGCCCAGGCCGCCGGTGGGGTTGACGATCAGCTCGCTCTGGTCGACCGACCGCGCGTTGGCGGAGCGGTCGCTCCAGGACACCTCGAACGTCACCCGCCGAAAGTCGTCGCCGTTGGAGTCGCCGGCGGCGCCGGCCGGTTGCGGAGTGCAGACGTTCGACGGTGCGGGCGCGGCGAGCCCCGTCGGCCGGGGCGTCGTACGTGCAGACGGTGCTCGTCACCGTGTACGTGACGCCGCGGCGCTCGATCGTCAGCGGCGTGCCCTCGCCCAGGCCGTGCGCCACCAGGCCCGGATCCAGCAGGGCGGGCGCCAACTCGTCGTAGTCCAGGCCGCGCGCCGTCTCGAGCAGCTCGCGCGTGAGGTTCGTCGCCGCCACGCGCTGGTTGGCCGTCGCCGTGGCGGTCGTCGAACCGTCGAGCAGCGCCACGACACCGAACAGCCCCACAATGAGCACGACCGCGGCGACCATCACTTCGACGATCGTGAACCCGGCCTGGCCGGCGGCGCGCCGGATCGGCGCAGGGGAAGTGGTGGTGACGCACATGTCGCTACGACAACGACCTCCGCAGCGCGGCGTAAGGAGCTATCGGCCGCGGCTGGCCGGATGCTGGACGGACGATCTAGCGCCGGGCTGCGGGCGCTGCGCGCCTGGCCGATTACGCGTGCATCGAAGCGACGAACACCCGACGCCCGCGTAGCTCGTCAACGCTCGCCGTGCCCGCGGCGATGCTGCGCCGGCTGCCCGACGCGCGCCTCGCGCGTCTGGCCGCCGGCGGCAGCCAGCCGGCGTTCGCGATGATCTTCGAGCGCCACCAGCAGGCCCTCGTGCGCTACTGCCAGTCGATCGTCGGCAACGCGCATGACGCCGCCGACGCGCTGCAGAACACGATGGTCCGGGCCCTGAGCGCCCTGCCCGGGGAGACCCGCGCGATCGCGCTGCGCCCCTGGCTGTATCGCATCGCCCACAACGAGTCGATCTCGCTGATCCGCGCCCGGCGCAGCGACGGCGAGCTGTACGAGGCGGCCGGCGTCGGCGACACGCGCTTGGACGCAATCACGGAGTCGCGCGATCGGCTGCGCCAGCTCGGAAGCGACCTGCGCGAGCTGACCGATCAGCAGCGCTGCGCCCTGGTGATGCACGAGCTGGGCGGGCTGGAATTCGCCGAGCTGGGCGCCGTGCTGGGGATCAGCGACGCTGCGGCGAAGCAGAGCGTCTACGAGGGTCGCCGCGCGCTGCAGTCCCTCCAGGAGGGCCGGCAGATGGACTGTGGCGCCGTGCGGCGCACACTGTCGGGCGGCGATGGGCGGTCGCTGCGCGCAAAGAAGATCCGGGGCCACCTGCGCGACTGCTCTGTCTGCCAGACCTTCGACGCAGGCCTGCGCGGTCAGCCCGAGCCGCTCGCCGCGCTGCTCGGCGGCGCCCTTGCGCCCCGCGCGAAGTCAGCGCTCCTGCGCGCGTAGGCGCCGACGCCCGCGGCGTCGCCGCCGGCGTCAGCCCGCGGGCGGGCGGTGCGCCACGGAGCCGACGCGCTTGTCCCAGCCACGCGCCACGTCCTTGACGAAGCGCTTGGGCGGGCGCTTGTAGAGCTGTCGCCCGAGCTTGAGGGCGCGTCGTTGCAGCGCGTCGCTGCGGCGGTCGAGGACGGCGAGCAGCGTCGCGCGCGCGGTCATGTCGGTGAACAGCTGCGGGTTGACCTCGGCGTAGTCGCGCAAGACGCTGAGGTCGTGGTGGTCGCCGAGCAGGCCGGACAGCTCGTGTAAGTCGCGCGCGAGGCGCTTCATCCGCTTCGGGTGCGCCGCGTGCAGGAGCTCGGAGGCGTGCCAGAGGTCCTTCACACGCTTGCGCACCTCGTGGAGGTTCTCCGCGGTGGGATCCTCGCAGGCTGCGCGCAGGCCCTTGCGGCCGCGACCGTAGACCCGCCGCAGCCCCGGCTTGACGGCCCCGAAGCCGGGCTTCTCGAAGCTCCACTGCTCGGTACGCGCACGCGCCTCCTCCAGGGCGCGGCGGGTCGCCACGGCAAGGTCGCCGTCGTCGGCCATGGCGGCGATCTCGCGCGTGTGGTCGTCCTCCAGCCGCGCGTGCAGCCGCTGCGTCGTCTGCGGCGAGAGCTCGTCTCCCGCGCGCTGCTCGAGCGCGCGGAGCGTCTCGATCAGGACCTGCGCGTCGCGCGCGCCGGAGAGGCGCCCCGCGATCGTCCGCAGCGCGGCGTTCTCGTGCTCGTAGGTGGCAGCGCCAATCGTGTCGCGCGACAGCCGCAGCGCGGCGCGCATCCGCTTGACCGACTTGCGCGTGCCGTGGATTGCCTCGCCAAGCTCCTCGCGGTGCACGACACCTGCCAGCGCCTCCGAGCTGTCGGCCAGCTGGCCGCCAGCGGCGCGGCGGATGCCGTCGGCCACCGTCTCGCCGGCCCGCAGGCGAAATGCGCGCTCCTCCCGGCTGGTCGGCCGCGGCGCGGGGGGCGGATCGCCCGCCACCGTCGTCGCGGTGGTGGCGGCGGCGATCAGGGTCCGGCTCGACCCCTCGGGCGCGGGCGGATCGGGCGGCGGATCGCCCGCCACCGTCGTCGCGGTGGTGGCGGCGTCGATCAGGGTCCGGCTCGACCCCTCTGTCGCGGGCGGATCGGCGGCGCCGGGCGGGGTCTGGCTGGATCCGTCGGACTCGTGCGTGCTGGAAGTGTCTGGCATGAGGATGGTCTTCACCGGTCTGCGCACACGCTAACCGCAGACGGCGCCGATCCGCCCCCGAGGCTCATGAGTCCGCGCCGCGACCCGTCCTCTGCTGAAGCTCGTCGATGCGCCGCGACGCGTCGGCCTTACTGAGGCTGGGATCGAACTCCTCGCCCGCCTCCTGGCACAGGGTCTGCAGGTACGAGGCCTGCGGCCCCGTCATCGGCTCGTCGCCGGTCGTCCAGTCGCTCGGGTCCTTCTCGGGGTTGGGCTGCTGCTGCTGGTCCATGCGCTCCGGGTTCCCGCCGCTGCGCGGGGGCCAAACCGCCCGATCGGCGGGATGCTCCGCATGCGGACTGCGTTACGTGGCCGCCTTCAGCGGATCGCCGATGTCGCGGTTCCCGTCGTCGTGGCGCTGTTCTGGCCACGGTGCCGAGGGGTCAGGCGAACTGACGCACCCGCAGCCGGGCCTGGATCGGCTCGACGAGCTGATCGCGCCGCGCTCGTCGCGCACGCGATGCTGGCGACGCGGCGGCGCAGCGAGGCGGCCTGCTCAGCGACCTCGTGATGCGCCGCAGGTAGGGCGGCTTCGACCGACGCTCAGGCGCCCTCCCACGGCCCGTGGTGCGCCGGCGCGGGCCTTGCTCGGCGGGACTCGTGATGCGTCGGCGCGTGCCTGGCGGGTCACCGCCCTGGGTAGGCCGATCGGTCATGGCGTCCCGGGCTCAGTTCGCACTGCTGCTCTCATGCCTGCTCGCCGTCGGCGCGATCGGCACCGGCCTGTACATCGCCGTCAACCAGGACTGCCGCTCGGCGGGCGCCTGCGACGACGGGGCTGCCGCGTTCGTGATCGGCGTCCCGCTCGTCCTGCTCGGCGTCGCGCTGCTGGCCTACGCCGCGTACGGCTGGACGAAGGCCCCGGGCGTCGCCGCACAGGTGTCCTGCCTGGTCTGGGCCTGCGTGCTGCTGCTCGCCGGCGGCGCGATCGGCGGCGCGGCCAACATCCTGGGCATCGTGCTCGCCGTGCTCGCGGTCGTGATGGGCACGCTGAGCGTCTGGGTGCCGCGCTGAGCGCCATTTCAGCGCCGCTGGCGCCGCAGCGCCCCGCGCAGCGCCGCCAGCTCGGTTGGCCGCGCGAAGCGCGTCAGCGCGAACAGCAGGGGGATCGATGCGAGCGCCAGCGCGCGGGTGGCGAAGCCGGCCACGCCGGCGTCCGGCAGCAGCAGCTCGCCCGCGACGCTGACGACGGCCAGCAGGAAGACCGCGTGCGCGAGGCGGCGCCAGTCAAACGGCACCGCGAACAGGCGCCGCGTCAGCAGGTGCAGCACCACGAGCATCACGCCGTAGGAGACGACGAGGGCGATGCCGGCGCCGGCGATTCCCAGCGGCTCGACGAGCAGGACGAGCGCGAGCGCGTTGACCACGACGCCCGCCAGCGCCGCCGGAAAGGTACGCGTCGTCACGCCGGCACGGCCGCCGATCGTCACGAGCACGAGAAACAGGCCGTACATCGCCCAGCCGAGCGCGACCCACGGCAGCGCCTCGTGGGCCGCGAAGTACTCCGGTGCGGCCAGCAGCCGCACGACCCATCGCCCCAGCAGCGTCAGGCCGGCGACGACGAAGCCCGTGACGGCGACGTACCATGTCGTCACGGCCGCGTAGAAGCGGCCCGCCTCGCGATCGTCGCCGATCGAGTAGGCCAGCGGCGGCCACGCCAGCTGAAAGCCGCGCACGGCGAGGATGACCGCGGTCGCGAGCTTCACCGACAGCGCGAACAGCCCGGCCGCGGCGGCGCTCTGCGCGCGCAGCAGGTAGGCGCGATCGACGACGTTGAGCGCGAACACGGTCGCGTCGGCGGGCACGGTCGGCACGCCGAACCGCAGCAGCGGACGGATCGGTGCGAGCGCAGAGCGCGGCTCGTGCGCCCGCCGTCCAATCCGTCCAATCCGTCCAGTCCGTCCACTCCGTCCAATCCGTCCGCGCAGCGCCCACCACAGGCCGAGCAGCACGACGGCGGACCCGACGTAGTTGCCCGCGAGGTAGCCGCGCGCGCCCTGGTCGAGCGCCACGACGAGCGTCACCGTCAGCGCGACGCTCAGCACGACGTTGCACAGCGACGCGGTCATGTACAGGCGCCGACGCTCGTCGACGCGCAGCAGCGCGTAGGCGATCTCGAGGTTCGTGAACGCCCACAGCCCGAGCACCGCGATCCGCATCAGGCCGGCGTCCTCGAAGCCGAGCAGCAGCGAGCTGAGCGGTCCCGCCACCGCGGCCGCCAGCAGCGCGGTCACGGTCGTCGCGAGCAGGACGGTCGCCGTCGTCGTGCGCGCGAGACGGTTGCGCTCCTCGGCGGGCGTCTGGAAGTAGAAGCGCACGAAGGCCTCGCCGAGCCCGAAGCGCAGCAGGATCGACGCGAGGATGATGAACGTCAGCAGCGTCTCGGCGACCCCGAAGTCCGCGCGGCTGAGCGCGCGGGTGTAGAGCGGCAGCGTGACGAGCGCCAGAACCGCCGAGACGACGCTCGCCGCCTGGTAGGCCGCGCCTCCGGCCAACAGGCGCGTGAACAGGCCGCGCACGGCTACTGGCCGCCGCGGTGAGCCCGCAGATCGGACGGAGTGGTGGGAGCGGCCACGCGCGCCACGCTACTGTCCGCACGTGCCGGATCCGCGCGCCCTCCTGCTGCTGCCGCGACCGCTGGAGGGATTCATCCTCGCCGACCAGGCCCGCGATCTGCTGCGGTCCGACGGCGTCGTCGCCGCCGATCCGCCGCGCGTGCCCTACGGCGCGATCGCGCGGCTGCCGGGCCCCATGCGCGACCGGCTCGCCCGCGGCACGGCGCGGCGGCTGCTGCGCTCGCTGAGCGGCGACCTGCGCGCGGTCGCCATCTTCCATCCGGTGCAGTGGCCGCTGGCGAGCGCGCTGCTGGCGCTGGCCCCGCAGGCCGAGCTCTGGTACGGGCGCTGGGATCGCTACGAGGTGGCCTACGACGCCTCGCCGTCGACGCGCGCTCGGCTGGCCGCGCTGCACGAGCAGGCGGCGTCGCGCTCGGCGCTGACGTTCGTCGTCTCGGGCAAGCTCGCCGAGCTCGAGCACGAGGCCGGCCGCGACGCGCGGCTCGTCGGGCTGGCGGCGGACTCGTTTCCCGCTCCCGATCCGGGCAGCGCGGTGGTGGCGGTGTCGCTCGGGCACCTCGGCTGGCGCACCGACTGGTCTCTGTTGCGTTCGGTCGCCGAGCAGATGCCCGAGCTCGTGCTGCTGCTGGTCGGCGCGTGGCACGAGGACGAGTGCAAGGACGATCCCGACTTCGCCTGGTGTCGCGGCGCGGCGAACCTCGTGTGGCTCGGCCGGCGCGGCGACGAGGAGGCGGCGCGGCTGATCCTCTGCGCCGACGTCGGCATACTGCCCTTCCGCGTCGAGCCGTTCAACGACGCCGCGCTGCCCTACCGCATCCTCAAGTACGCGCGCCTGGGCCGGCGCACGATCTCGCCGGAGCTCGCGGGCGTGCACACGTGGGAGCGCGCCGTCACGACCGCCGCCGACGCCGACGCCTTCGTCACCGCGCTGCGCGCGCAGGCGGGCGCCCGGCTGCGGCCCGATGCCCAGCTGCGGGCATGGGCGCTCGAGCAGACGGCCGAGAAGGTCAACGCGCCGCTGTGGGAGCGGCTGCGCGCGCTCGGGCTGGCGTAAGCGAGCGGCGCCAAGGCACTGCCGATGCGCCCGCGCGGCGGTCGCGCCACCGCCGCCGACGTGAACCCGCACGCGCGGGCCGCTGCTGCGCGGCGGCTCCCCTAGCGTTGATCGAGCTTCGTCTTGCGCGGCCTCTTGAACGTCGCGAGGCAGCTGACCTCGCGGTCGTCCTGGTCCCAGCTCTCCCGGGTCGGATAGACGAACTTGAAGCCCAGCCGCCGGTTGGCGAACTCGGCCCGGGTGGCCTGGCGGCGCAGCCGCGCGCGGCAACCGCGCTGGCCCTTGCCGCTGACGAACTTCGTCCCGGGAAACCGCTCGCCCTTGAGCTTGATGATCGTGAAGACCTCGGCGTCGTGGCGCTTGTCGCAGTCGATCTTGTCGAAGGTCTTCACGAAGTCGATCGCTGCCGTCGCGTTGACGAGGCAGTCGCCGACCTCCAGGTCCTTGCCCGAGACCGACTCCGCGTCGGGGTTCTTCTTCTTCGGCTTGACATCGAGCTCCTCGGGCGACACGGTCGCCGTCGGCGTCGCGACCTCCGGGGTGACGTAGGGCTCGTCGTCGTCACCGCCGGCGAACAGGAGGATCAGGATCACCACCACGATCGCGAGGAACGCGAAGAGGACGAGCAGGGGGCGCCAGATCTCGGACAACATCGACCGCGAGACTAGCGCGCTCGTTTGCCACACATCGCATAGGCGGCGAATGGGCCGTGGACGACCGACGGCGCTGCGGCCGGGGGCCGGTTCGTCGCGCGGCTGACGCCGTCGGCGCGCCCGAAGCGCCGCTCGAACTTCTCGTCGCCCGTGATGTAGACCGCCACGGCGCCGCGCGGTCGGAAGCCCGCGCGTGTGTGGACGGCGTCCGCGCCGGCGTCGAGCTGCCAACGCGCGTCGGGCACCAGGCGGTAGGTCGGGAACGTCAGCGCGCCGCAGCGCATCCCCTCGCGCACGCGCGGCTGCACGAGCAGGCCGGCCAGCTCGTCGTGCGTACGGTCGATGAAGCGCAGCTCGTCGTAGAGCCGCCCGAAACTCGACGCCTTGACGGCGAGAAACGCGACCCCGACGGCGAGTGCCCCGAGCGCCAGGCGTCGCCAGCGCTCGCGCGCCGCGCCGGCCGGCAGCGTCGTGAAGCCGACGACCGCGTAGCCCGCGAGCACGCACAGCGCGACCGCGGGCAACGTCAGGTAGCGCGGGATCAGCGACAGACCGCCGATGCCGATCGCGACGAACGCGATCGCACCGGTGCCCACGAGCGCCAGCGGGACCGCCATCCGCCGCACGCCGAAGCGCCGCACCGCGAGCACGAGGCCCACCACGCCGGCCAGCGCGACCGGCGGTCGCGCCAGGTCGGCGAGGAACGTCACGAACGACGAGGGCACGTTGCGCAGGCCGCGCTCGCGCCCGAGCGACTCCGCGAGCGCGCTCGTCGAGTGCAGGCTGAAGAGCGGGTCGCCCGTGACCGCGAGGTCGACGAGCGCCCACAGCAGCGGCGCGATGGCGACCAGCGCGAGCAGGATCGCGCGCTCGCGCAGCTCACCGCCGGGCAGGCGCCGCAGCCAGTACAGCCCCGCCAGCACCCAGGCCTCCGGGCGCAGCAGCCCGGCAGCCGCGAGCAGGGCCATGGGCATCAGCCCGCGGCGCGGACGGATTGGGATTGGACGGATTGGACGGCGCGCCTCCAGCGCCGCCGCCCAGACGACGAGCGCGAGAAACGGCACGTCGACGAAGGCCCGCACCGCGTACAGCGCGAACGCGAAGCTCGACCCCACGAAGACCGCGCCCGCCAGCGCGACGGGGGGATTGAACAGCGCCTTGCCGAGCGCGTAGGTGCCGGCGGTGAGCGCGACGAGGCTGAGGATCGTCGCGAGCACGAGCAGCCGGTCGGCGTGCTCGCCGGCGAGCGACAGCCCGGCGCCGAGTGCGAGGTACAGCGGATGCTCGGTCGGCGCCGCGTAGTCCTCGAAGCCGGGCCTCACGCCATCGAGCAGGTCGCGCCCCCAGATGAGGTGGTGGTAGGCGTCGTAGTCGGGGTACGTCGGCACGAGCGCCCACGCCAGCACGGCGGCGAGCGCGAGCCCGGCGAGCGCCAGGCGCTCCCTCACGACGCGGGCTCGGGCGCCAGCGCCGCGCCGACCGCCAGCAGCGCCCACGCGAGCGGATCCTCGAGAAACGCCGCGTAGAGCAGCGTGTGCACGACGAGCGCGACGAACGCGGCAGCGGTTGCGGCCCGCGCGATCGAGCCGCGCGTGCCGCGCAGCAGCGTGACGAGCGCGACGAGCACGAGCGCGAGGTAGAGCGCCAGCCCGCCGAGGCCCTGCTCGGCGGCGACCGTGATCGGGATCGTGTGCGAGGCGGCCGCCGCGCGCTGGCTGGAGGCCTTCTCCTGCTCGCGATACTCCGTCTTGAACGCTGCCGCGCCCCAGCCCTGCGCGGGCCGCTCGGCGGCGAGCTCGATCCCGCCCTTGACGAGCGACCAGCGCCCGCTGGAGACGTTGTCCGCCGAGCCGTTCAGACCAACCGCGCCGGGCGCGGCGAACACGACGAGCGCGCCGGCGACGGCGAACGCGGCGACGAGCGCCGCCGCCCGCGTGGTCCCCCAGCGCAGCCCGCCGAGCACGACCAGGCCGGCGAGCAGGGCGGTGAACGACGACTGCGACAGCGTCAGCACGAGGCCCGCCCAGAGCAGCGCGAGCCCCGCCACGATGCCGGCCACGAGCGCGGTGCGCCGGCACCACAGCAGCAGCGCGACGAGCCCGAGCATGACGGTCACGAGAAAGCGGCCGTAGATGTTCGGGTCGAAGAACAGCGAGTTGACGCGGAAGTAGGCCTCAAACTGGTTTGAGCTGATGACCTTCGGGTTGAGCAGCAGCTCGCGCTTGGCGTACTCGACGAAGCCGATCCCGACGAAGGCGACCGCCAGCACGAGCAGCACGAGCAGGCAGCGCGCGGCGAGCTGCTTCGTCCAGCTGATCCGCACGAGCAGCGCGTAGAGCAGTGCGAAGGGGACGTAGAAGAAGATCGTCTGAGACAGCGCCTCGTCGAAGTCGCTCGAGTACGACGCCTGCGCGGCGTAGAGCACGACGGCGCCCGCCAGCAGCCACTCGAGCGGCCCGCGCTCGTGCTCGCCCTCCTCGGGCACGATGTCGTCCAGTCCGCGCGGCGCGCGCAGGCGCGCTGTCGCGTAGGCCAGCGCGCCGGCGGCGATGACGAGGTAGAGCGGCACGAGCAGGTTCGCGGTGTCGCCGCCCGACTCGATCGGGATGCGAAACGGCAGCGCCGCGGCGGCGGCGAGCGCGAGCAGCGCGGGCCGGCGGTGGATCGCGAACGCGCCGAGGGCCAGCCCCGCGAGCCCCAAGGCGCCGGCGACGAGCGCCAGCAGCGGGCGCTCGCGCAGCGGCTCGAACTGCGGCGTCGACCAGATGTTGGCGACGAGCAGGACCGGCGTCAGGACCAGCGCGGCGAGCATCGCTGTCGCGCGCGCGCGCGGCGAGCGGTGCAGCAGGACGACGGCGGCGAGCAGCGCGGCGACGATGACGCCGGCGGTCTGCGCCAGGTCGCCGAGCGTTGAGACGGTGGCGATCATCGGCTGCGCAGCAGCGTCCAGATGCGGTCGAGCAGTTCGGCGAGCTTCGGGTTGTCCTGCAGGCTGGCCGAGAACTCCGGTAGCCCGGTGCGGATGACGACGCCCCGGCCGAAGCGGGCGGCGACGATGACCTGGCGCGGCGGTGCGTCCTGCGTCGCCGCGGCCGCCACCACCGCTTCCGCGCCGCCGCGCACGTCGAGCGTCTGCTCGAAGGCGCCGATGCCGCCGAACTGGCCGTCCGTGCCCGCGAACAGGTCGATCTCGTCGGCGACGTTGACGACGGTAACGGGCGCCGGAGGCCGCACGATCGGCCGCAGGCGCGCGCCGAAGAGGTCGCGCTGGGTCGGCAGCGTCGGCGTGATCGCCCGCCCGCCCGGCGTCAGCGTGATGCTACGCCGCAGCGACCCGGTGCCGACCGACAGCAGCCTGCCGCCGCCGCGCACGAAGCTGCGCAGGCGGCGCGCGGTGCGCCCGTCGAGCCAGCGCGCGTCGCCGGCCACGATCACGCCGCGGTGACCATCCAGCTGCGGTCCCTCGCCGCGGGCGAGCGCGACGTCCGTGGTGATGTCGTAGCGACGCCCGTCGCGGTCCAGCTGGGCGAGCAGCAGCGCCTCGTGCGTGCGGATCTGCGGCGGGATGCCGTCCTTGACGTAGGGGCGCCCGATCACGCGTGTGGGCAGGCCGGCGTAGAGCGTGTTCGGGCGCCCGTCGCCGTCGTCGTCGACGGGGTTGAGGCCCTGCCACGTCGTGACCGGCAGCACGACGAGCACGTCGCGCTCCTGCTGGGACTGCACGACGAGCGGCGTCGCGGTGCGGCGCGTGCGGGTGCGGACCTCGAAGAGGTACAGGCCCGACTTGCCGCCCGGAGCGGCGAAGCGCACGCGGCGTGAGCGCGTCCCGCTGCCGCGCTTGGCCGGTGCGCTGGCGCCGATGCGTCGCAGCCTCCACGCAAATCGCGCGCCCGCCGACTCGACGGCGACGAGCGCGTTCTCGCCCGCCGGCACCGGCGCAGCCGGGGCGCGGGCGCGCAGGTAGCGCACGGTGATGCCGCCGCGGCCGGGCAGCGGGCGCCCGTACTCCAAGCGTGCCGACAGCGGGATCGACGTGCCGATGTTGCCCGCGCGGTCGCGGGCGCGGACGACCACGACGTACGTGCCGGCGGCCACGCGCCGGCCGCTCGCGGTCCCGGGCCACTCCCAGCGCGTGGCGTCGTCGGCGAGCTTGATCGGCTTGCCGAAGACGGGGCGCAGCGGGCGCACGTCGGTGCGGTAGACCTCAATCTCCTTGCGGCGTCCGGGCGCGTGGAAGGAGACGCGGGCCGGCTCGCCGCTGTCGGTCGGCAGCAGCTCGGGGCCGGGCTGTCCGACCGGTCCGATCGACCGGACCAGGACGTTCGGCGGCGTCGTGTCCTTAGTGACGTTGCGCGGGATCACGATCGCGCGCCCCTGGCGGCGCAGGTTCACGCGGATGCGGTAGGTGCCGTCGGGCACCGCGCGGTTGCGTGCGTTCGTCCCGTCCCAGACGAGCCGCTTGCGCCGCCCGGCCGCCAGACGCTGCCCGGGGACGAGCGTGCGGACCGGCTCGCCCTCGGCGTCGATGACGGTCGCCGTGACCTCGTCGGTGCGCTTGAGCCGAAACGAGATCCGCGCGCGGTCGAAGCGTCCGTCGCGGTTGGGCGAGAAGTACTCCGACTGGCGTGTGACGTCCTGCACGAGCGGCGGCGTGCTCTTGAGCTCCTGGGCAGCGAAGAACGCGCCGAACGTCGCGCAGACGAGCACCGCGAACACGATGCGGGCGGGCGCGGTCACGTCCGGGGCGTCGGCGCGGCGATCAGTGCCGGCAGGCGAAACAGCGCGCAGTTGGCGATCTTGCCGCCGGGCCGGCGGGCGACCGCGCCGACGGCGCGGATCGAGCCGCCGTGGGTGACCACGAGCGCCGGCAGCGGCCCGCTCGCGATGTCGGCCAGGGCGGCCTGGACGCGCGCCGCCTGCTCGGCCACCGACTCCCCTCCGGGAAAGCGGAACGTCGGGTCGGCGCAGCGCCAGCGCTGCCAGTCGTCGGGCGCGGCGGCGGTCACGTCGGCGATCAGCCGTCCCGACCAGTCGCCCGCGTCGGCCTCCATCAGGCGCGCGTCGACGATCGCCTCCAGGCCGAGCAGGTCGCCGACGATCTGGGCCGTGGCGCTGGCGCGCTGCAGCGGGCTCGTGTAGAGCGCCTGCAGGTTCTCCTCGCGCAGGCGCTCGGCGAGCGCGCGCGACTGCTCGCGACCGCGCTCGTTGAGCTGCGTGTCGCGGCGGCCCTGGAAGCGGCGGGCCGCGTTGTCGTCGGTCTCCCCGTGGCGCACGAGCAGAACCTCATTCGGGCCGGCCATCCGGACTCCCCCTGCTGGCCGCTATTCGATCTGGTCAGAGCCGACGATGACGAGGACGTCGCCGCTGGCGGCGGCCGCCGCGTTGGCGTCGGCGGCCTGCACCGCGCCGCTGTCGATCCCGATGATCGTCGCGACCGCCAGCGCCGCCTGGCGGTTGTCGCCCTTGTAGGAGACGATCGTCGTCGGCACGCTCTGGTCGGGGTTGGTATCGACGTCGGCGATCAGGAACCCGCTCTCCTGGAACTTGTTCGCCACGGCGCGCGCGAGGCCTGTCTGCGTCGTGCCGTTGAGCACGGCGACGTCCGTCGCGCGCTTCTGGGCGCGCGTGAGCGCGCCCGAGGAAGCGTTCGAACTCGAGCCCGAGCCGCGCTCGGCGGCATCGGAGCCGCCGGCGGGATCCTCGACCGACGGCGTGTTGCCAAAGCTGTTCTGGGGGGGCTCGTCGGGGTCGTCGCCCGTGAGGGTGAGCATCAGCACGGCGGCGATCGCGAGCGCGGCAACGGATCCGCCGACGATCATGGCGATGCGCGCCCGCGAGACGCCTGTGTCGTCGTCGCTGTCGGAGAGCTGACCCGACGGCGGTGAGCCAAGCGCCGGCAGCGGCTCGGGCCGCGCCGCGGCGGATTCGGCCGTGTCCTCGCTCAGCGCGCCGTTGGCGGGCGACGAGATCGAGTGCGAGGCCGCCGCGACGCGCGCGGCGGCGGTGGCGGCGGCCGGCGTGGTCGCCGGTGTCGCGGTGACGATCGGCCTGCCCGACGGCGAGGGCGCCGGGGTCGGCACCGGCGTCTGCGTCGGGTTGGAGGGTTCGGGAGCGGGCGCAGCCGGAAGCGTGCCGGGCGCGGGCGCCGACGGGACGGCGCCCGGCGCGGGTGCGTCCGGGGTCGGCCCGACGGCGCGCGCCAACTGGCCGGCCGGCGGCGCGGCGCCCGAGGCCGGCGCGGGGGCGCCGGGCGGCTGCGCGCCGATGCTCGCGTAGACGGCCGCTGTGGCCGCCTGCGTGCGCGCCTCCGCCGCCTGCTGTCCGGCCGCAGACGTGGGTGCGATCGGCTGGGCGACGACGCGTTTCTGGGCATCGGCCTGCACGCGCTCCTCGAGCTCGGCGGCCCGCTCGGGCGCACGCCCGGCCCACTCGCGCAGCCGCTTGACCTCGCGCGCCTGCGTGAAGTACAGCAGCGCCATGATGCCCAGCCCGACGATCGAGGCGTAGCCGGCGTAGGAGCCGATCTGCTCGACGACGTCAAGCGCGGACGCAGCGATGACCATCGCGCTCACAGCGCGCCCGCCCGTCGCGCGTGCACCGCGACCTCGGTGCAGCAGTGCGGCGCGGTCACGACGGCGCGCCGCCGCTCATCGGTCGGGTTTCGGCAGAGATCACGGCAGCCTCCGGCTCGGATCGCAAGATCCTAGTGGCAGTGACGTCGGACATCGCGGACAGCTCGGACACCTTCGCAGCCAGACCGGCGGCGTCGCCCTCCAGGACGAGCAGGCCGATCTGGTCGAACATCTCGTCGACGACCTGCGGCGGGCGGGGATCGCGCTCGGCGCGCAGGATCTTCTCGGCGGGCGTCGGCTGCGGGCGCTCGTAGGGGTTGAAGAGCTCCTCGTGGAGCTTCTCGCCCGCGCGCCGGCCGACGATCTCGATCGCGATCTCGCGCTCGGGATCGAGGCCCGAGAGCTCGATCATCGTCCGCGCGAGGTCGAGGATCCGCACGGGCTCGCCCATCTCGAGCACGTAGATCTCGCCGTTGCCGCCGCCCTTCGTGAGGCCGCCGGCGCGGATGATCAGCTGCACGGCCTCGGGAATCGTCATGAAGTAGCGCGTCATGCGCTCGTCGGTCACCGTGACCGGGCCGCCGAGCGCGATCTGGCGGCGGAAGATCGGGACGACCGACCCGGAGGAGCCCAGCACGTTGCCGAAGCGCACGGCGCAGAAGCGCGTGCCGGCGAAGCGCGCCTGCTCGGCCTCCAGCGCGAACTCGGCGAGCGCCTTGGAGGCGCCCATGACCGTCGACGGATCGACGGCCTTGTCGGTCGAGACGAGCACGAACGTCTTGACTCGCGTCTGGCCGGAGATGCGCGCCATCAGGCGCGTCGCGATCGCGTTGTTGCGCACGGCCTCGACGGGGTTGGACTCCATCAAGCCGACGTGCTTGTAGGCCGCCGCGTGGAAGACGATCGTCGGGCGGTACGCATCGAAGATCTCGCGCATCCGCTCCTCCTCCTTGCAGTCCGCGAGGACGACGTCGAGCGTCGAGGGATGCACGTGGCGATCGTCCTCGAGCTCGCGCTGGATCTGAAAGAGGTTGTCCTCGGCGTGGTCGAGCAGGACCAGCCGGCGCGGCGCGACGCGCGCGATCTGGCGCGACAGCTCCTTGCCGATCGAGCCGCCCGCGCCGGTGACGAGGACGACCTCCGAGCTGAGGTACGCGCCGACGCGGTCAAGCTCCATCCGCACGGGCTCGCGGCCGAGGATGTCCTCGATCTGCACGTCGCGCACCTGGCGCACCGCCGTGGCGCCGCTCTGCAGCAGCTCGAAGACCGTCGGCAGCGTGCGCACCGGGATGCCGCGCTCGCGACAGGAGCGCACGACGTTCGCGCGCAGGATGCCGGGCGCGGACGGGATCGCGATGGTGACCTCGTCGGGCTCGACCTCGTCGAGGATGCGCCCGAGCTCCTTCGTCGTGCCCAGGACACGCACGCCGTCGACGCGCAGGCGCTTCTTCAGCGGGTCGTCGTCGACGAAGCCGACCGGCTTGAGGCGCAGCTCGGGGTTGCGCAGGATCTCGCGCAGCACGAGTCGGCCGCCGTCGCCGGCGCCGACGATGAGCAGGCCGCGCGCGTCCTTGCGCGCACGAAAGCCGCGCAGCGGGCGCTCGTAGATCGTGCGCGCGACAAAGCGCGCGCCGCCGACGAAGGCGAGCATCAGCAGCAGGTGCAGCGCGAGCACGCCCGACGGCATCGTGACCGTCGTCTCGAACTGGCCGACCGAGCGCGTCACGGGCTTGAGGACCGCGACGTACAGCAGTAGGTACAGCGCCGCGACGACGATCGCCTGCACGATCGCGGCGTAGTCGCGCTGGGTGACGTAGCGCCACCACTTTCCGTACAGCCCGAAGCCCGCGAAGATCACGAGCGAGCCCACCACGACGGGGATCAGCGTCGCGTCGAAGAGGTCCTCGTAGTGCTGCGGCACGCCGTGCGGGCCGTCGAAGCGCAGCCGGTAGGCCAGCCAGTACGCGAGCGCGACCAGAACCCCGTCGACCGCGAGCTGGGGCAGCGCATGGCGGTGGAGGGGGAGGGCCGCCGAACGGATCCGTCGGCGCATCGCGCCAGATTGTACGTCGATCGGCGGCGCAAGCCCGTGCCGGTGCACTGTCATCATCGTCCGATGGGTCCTTCGACGGCGGCGTACGCTCGCGCAGGGGGGCTGGGAATCGCCCTCGGGCTCGCGCTGGGAGGCGCCGGCCAGCTCGCGCCAGACCTCGACGGCAGGCTCTACTGGATCGCCGCGCTCGGCGTTCCGTGGCTCGTGGCGGCGTTCGCCGCGGGAGCGTTGCTGGGCGATCGACGCCGTGGCGCGGTGGCGGGCGCCGTCGCGCTCGTCGTCGGCACGCTCGCGTACTACGCGCTGCGTGTGGCGCTCGGCGGCGGCGGGCCACTCGGCCAGGGCTTCGCGCTGCGCGGCGCTCCGGTCGTGCTCGGCTGGTGCGCCGCCGCGATCGGCGGCGGCGCGGCGTTCGGCCTGGCGGGCGCGCTGTGGCGGTCCGGCGGGACGGCGGCGAACGTCTTCGGCACCGCGCTCGTATCGGGCGCGTTCGCGGGCGAGGCGCTGCTGCTCACGCACGAGTGGTCGGGCCGGGGCGCGCGGCTCGTGCTGGCGGCCGAGCTGGCGCTGGGAGCGGCGCTGCCGTTCCTGCTGTCGCGGCGGCGGGCGCTGATCGTGCCCGCGCTGGCGCTGGCGGCGCTCGTCGCGGCCGGCGTCGCGATGACCGAGGACGGCGTGCGTGACGCGCTGCGCGGCGTCGGCTGGAACGGCGCGTAGGTCGATCAGCGGCACGCGGCGCCGACGGACCGCAGGAGCAGCCCGGCCAGCAGCGCCGGATCGCGGCGCACGCGCTCGGCGTTGCGCTCGCGTGGCGGGCGCTTGGTCAGCTGCACGTCCTCGGGGCGCTCGAGCACCTTCAGCCGCCCCGCGGCGATCAGGTCCTCGTCGACGGCGCCGAGGCGACCCTGGAAGGTCGTCCAGACCGGCGTCCCGAGCGCGACGGCCTCGCGGTTCATCGTTCCCCCGGCCGACACCACGAGGTCAGCGAAGGCGATCAGCGACTGCGCGTCGATCGCGTGCTCGGGGACGACGAAGCCGCGGCCGCGCAGCTCGTCGCGCTGCTTGGGCGTGCGCGGCAGGACGACGGTCTGCGAGCCGCGCAGGCGCTCCAGGACGCGGCCGATGACGTCGTTCTCGAAGCGGTGATACAGCGATCCGACGGGCGGCGTGCGCACCACCGCGATGGGCCTGGCCGGGTCGAGGCCGAGCAGGTCGAGCACCGCCCGGTCGGGGGCGAAGTCGGCGAGGTAGTACTCCTCCTTCAGCCCGGCGTAAGCGGCGATCTTGCGTGGCGTGGCGCCGTAGCGCGCGAGGCGCTGCGGCGGGATCGCCTCCGGCACCACGACGACCTCGGCAAGGCTGCAGTTGACCGTGTGCTGAACCGTCGCCCACTCGTAGTCGAACATCGTCGCGCTGGGGATCCGCAGCAGCCGGGCGGCGACCGTGACGTCGTTTGAGCCGTGTCCCATCGCCAGGTCGAAGCCCCTGCCGCGCGCCCAGCGCGCGAGCGCGCTGGAGCGCGAGACGAGACCGAGGCCCTTCGCGGCGAGCCGACCGCCGCGGTGGCGCCCGACGACGGTGTGATCGATCGCGAAGCGCTCGAGCAGCCCGAGCGTCTGGGCGAAGTCGCGCGCGGTGATCGTGACCTCGTGGCCCTGCGCGCGCAGCGTGGCCACGATCGGGCGCAGGACGAGCACGTGCGGGCTGTTCGTGAGATCGACCCAGACGCGCATCGGGCGCCGAGGCTATCCGCTCGCCGAGCCGAGGCCGGCGGGCCGAGCACGACGATCGCGAGGGCGAACGGGACGCGCCTCCGAACCGATCGAGCGTGAGCGGTTCTCCTGGGGGCGCTGGGTACGTGCGCGCGGCGCGGCGTGCGCGCGGGCAAGCAGCGCGCGCCACGTGCGGGCCTCCACAGGACCCGCACACGCCCGTCCCGGATGCGCGGTAGCCTCCCGCCGCGTGTTCGTCGTCGCCTCACTGACGGACCCGATCGTCGAGTTCGCGACCAACGTGGTCGCCGACCTCGGCCTTCCGGGCGTCTTCATCCTCATGCTCCTCGAGAGCGCCTGCATCCCGATCCCGAGCGAGGCAACGATGCTGTTCGCCGGCTTCAACGTCAGCGAGGGCGAGTACAGCCTGATCGCCGTGACGCTCGTCGGCTCGGTCGCGAACCTCGTCGGATCGTGGGTCGCCTACGGCGTCGGCTACTACGGCCGCGTGGACCTCATCGAGAAGCACGGCCACAAGGTCTTCATCAAGCCCCACCATCTCGCCGTCGCCGACCGCTGGTTCGAGCGCCACGGCGACGCAACGGTCTTCTTCACGCGCATGCTGCCGATCATCCGGACGTTCATCTCGCTGCCGGCGGGCGTCGCGCGGATGCCGTTCATCCGCTTCTCCGTGCTGACGTTCCTCGGCTGCCTGCCGTGGGTCTTCATGCTGACGTTCATCGGCCAGCAGGTCGGCGAGAACTGGACGGACTGGAAGGACTCGCTGCACTACTTCGACTACTTCGTCGCGGCCTGCATCATCGTCGGGATCGCCTATCTGATCGTCAAGCGCCGGCGCGGCGGCGGCGGTGACGGACTGGCCGGACGGGACGGATTGGCCGAGCCGGCGTCCGATGCCCAGGCGCGCTGACGACCTGCGGCTGCGCACCCGCGACGCGATCGCCCTCGGGCTCCTGCACGGGCCCGCCGAACTGCTGCCGGTCTCGTCGTCAGGCCACGTCGCGGTCGTGCCGTGGCTGTGCGGCTGGCCCTACAGCCGCCTCGACGGCGAGCTGCGCAAGGCCTTCGAGGTGGCGCTGCACGCCGGCACCGCCGCAGCGCTGCTGCTGGGGCTGCGCGACGAGGTCGCCGAGGCCGCCCGGTCGCTGGACCGCCGGCGCGTGCAGCTCGTCGTGCTGAGCTTCGTCCCGCCGGCGATCGTCGGCTTCGTGTTCGAGCGGCCGATCGAGCGGCGGCTGGGCACGCCCGCGACGGTGGCGGCGGGGCTCGCGATCGGGGCGATGGCGATGGCCGTCGCCGACGCGACGAGCAGCGGGCAGCGCCGCCGCGAGGACGCGGGCGCAGGCGACGCGCTGTGCCTCGGCCTCGCGCAGGCGAGCGCGCTGATGCCGGGCGTGTCACGCAACGGCGCGACGCTGGCGGCCGCGCGGGCGCGCGGGTTCGCGCGCGAGGACGCGAGCCTGCTCTCGCGCCACTGCGCGCTGCCGATCATCCTGGGCGCGACCCTGCTGAAGGGCACGCGCCTCGTGCGCCGCGGGCTGCCGGCCGGCACCGCCGGCGCGTTCGTCGCGGGGATCGTCGCGTCGTTTGCGACCACCCTGCTGTCGATCAGGATCATCCGCGCCGTCGAGCGCGACCGCTCGCTGATGCCCTACGCGGCGTACCGGCTGGGGCTGGCGGCGTTGGTGGTGGCGCGGTTGTGGCGCGGGCGCGTGGGGCGGTTGGCTGATCGATGAAGAGGGTCGTGGGCGCCGGCGGGTGTGGCGCCCTCGATCATGCTCGAGCCGGACCCCCACCAACACGACCCGCACCCGGACCGCACGAGTGCCACACGCATGCTCCAGCCGGACCTCCACCAGCACGACGCACCCCGACCGCTCGAGCACCACACGTGCTCAAGCCGGACCCCAACCGCGGCCTCGCGTTCAGATCCGCTTGAAGCATCGCGCGCCGGGATCCGCCTGAGGGCGCGACCCCGTCCTCCTTCGCCGCCGCCGTTCGCCAGCGCCCACACAACCGCCCATGCC